>Ga0209303_1000060_pt1 | contig 149617 bp, 132 predicted proteins | sample SidtaG_3_FD_187449 | JGI IMG/M metagenome (GOLD analysis project Ga0209303, IMG submission 187449) | Marine algal microbial communities from Sidmouth, United Kingdom - Sidmouth_Asex1 metaG (SPAdes) (version 2) | ecosystem: Host-associated > Algae > Red algae > Unclassified | place: Sidmouth...
TGGCGGTGCGCACCTCGAAGTCCGCGACGTGTGAGTTGTTGCGGGTGGCGTGGCGCACCATCGGGGCGATCGTCACGCGGGTCAATGCAGATGTCGAGGCGCGTGTTGATCGCCTCGACGGGTTGCGTCGGATCGGGATCGATGAGATCTCCTACAAGCGCGGGCACCGCTACCTGATCGTCGTGGTCGATCACGACACCGGCCATCTGGTGTGGGTCGGCCCTGGACGCACCGACGCCGACTTGGAGGTGTTCTTCGATGAACTCGGTGACGAACGGGCAGCGGAGTTGACCCACATCTCTGCGGACATGGCGGGCTGGATCGCCCGCGTCGTTGCCAAGCGAGCCCCGAACGCCGTGCGCTGCGCCGATGCGTTTCACGTCGTCGCGTGGGCGATCGAGGCGCTCGACGTCGAGCGTCGCCGAGCCTGGAACCAGGCGTCGGGACGAAACGCGGTCACGACCGTCATGTCCCAGCGAGGACGCGCACGAGGCACTTCGCTCGGCATTGCGCGGGCCCGCTATGCGCTCTGGAAGAACCCCGAAGATCTCACCGACAACCAGCGCACCCAGCTCGACTGGATCGCCAAGATCGACCCTCGCCTCCACCGGGCTTACTTGCTCAAGGAAGGACTGCGGTTCGTGTTCGCCGTCAAGGGCGACGCCGGCAAACACGCCCTCGACCGCTGGTTGTCGTGGGCGCGCCGGTCGCGCATGCCGGCCTTCGTCGAACTCGCTCGCAAGATCGTGAAGCACCGAGTGGCGATCGATCACGCGCTCGACTCCGGGCTGTCCAACGCCCTGATCGAGTCGACCAACACCAAGATCCGGCTCCTCACCCGCATCGCGTTCGGCTTCCACGGACCCGAACCCCTCATCGCCCTCGCCCTGCTCGCCCTGGGCAGCCACCCACCCGCCCTCCCAGGCCGAACCTGACCCACGGATAAAGCAGAAGAGCGTCCTAAAAGTGCCGAACGCGAGCGGGCTCAGCGCGCTGGGCGGTCGAGCGATCCCGAGCGCCCTGGTCACGATTGCATCCCGGGCTCGTCCAGTCCGGTGCTGGTGGTACCGTCTACATCGTGAGTTTGTTGGACCGGATCACCGTCGACCCTCAGGTCTGTCACGGTGCACCGACGGTGCGCGGTCTGCGCTACCCGGTCGAGATGATCGTCGGGCTGCTGGCTGCGGGGATGACCACCGACGAGGTGCTGGCGGACTACCCCGACCTCGTTACTGAAGATGTGCTCGCATCACTCGAGTACGCCGCATTGGTGACCCGGACGCGTTCGTCGGTCCCGATCCCTGCTGCGTGAGACTCCTCGTCGACGCACAGCTGCCAGACCGGCTTGCTGGATGCTTCACCTCGCTGGGTCACGACGTCATGCACACCAGCGAACTCGCTGACGGAAACCGGACCACGGACGCCGAGATCATCCGGATCGCAGATCGCGATGATCGAACCGTGGTCACCAAGGATCACGACTTCCTCGATGGCCACCTACTGAACGATGCGCCGCGACGATTGCTCTTGGTGACGACCGGCAACATTCGCAACGACGACCTGATCACCCTCATCGAAGCAGTTGAGCCGCTGCTCGTCGAAGCGTTCGTGCACTCGGCCCTCGTCGAAGTGAGTCGTGACGCCGTCATCGGCCACTGAGTGACCGTCGCCCGGTTCCGGCCGAGGAGTCGGCTCGGCACGCTCGCGGACTCCCCGAGAGACGGCGCTCGTCGGTGCCGCCGACGACGAGCACCTTGCGTGCTATCGGTCGTGGACCAGGACGGCGGCATCACGACGGTCGTGACGCGAAGTCCACTTGCTGCGGAGCGCCAATCCGGGACGCTCGACGAGGCGTTGGAGAACGATCGAGAGCAGCGTCGAGATGATGAAGGCGAGCACGGCCGTCGTGATGGTGGAATAGTGCTTCGCCAGTTCCTTCAGGACCACGAGGTGGACGAGATAGAACGCGTACGACAGGCGTCCGAACCAGGCGATGACCGGCTTGTTCAGGATGCGGCCGGCGAGCGACGTCGGTGCCGCTACGACGTAGATCATGACGAAGGCGATGCCCACCGATTGGATCGAGTAGCGCACGCTCTCGCGCAGGGAGGGATCGCGTACGGCGAAGGTCAGCAAGATCGCCACGGCGGCGGTCACCGCTCGACGCAGAACCACCTGGGGAGCCTCGCGGCGGTCGAGGACCGGGTTGGCGACGATGGCGACGATGCATCCGATCAGGATCGAGTCGATGCGAGTGTCGGTGGCGTAGTAGGTGCGTTCCTCGGTCGCATCGAGGACGTAGACGAGGATGGTGCGCCAAGCCAGAACGACGCCGCAGAGCCCGGCGAGGAACTGACCCTGCAGTGCAGCCGTCCAGCGCCGGGTGTTCATTGCCTTGAACAGCAAGGGGAACGCCAGGTAGAAGTGCTCCTCGACCGCGAGCGACCAGAAGATGCCGGCGCCGTCCATCACCGGGCGGCCCCAGCCGCGGGTCAACTGCAGGATCGACCAGTAGTTGGACACGTGGAAGGCCTGCGCCAAGGTCGCAGTGACGTCGACCGTGCCTCTTCCGAGCCCGAACACGAGGGTGAGGAAGATGAGTGCGAAGAGGACGAAGTAGAAGAGCGGCAAGATCCTGAACGCTCGACGTTGGTAGAAGCCGCGGATGTCGACGGTGTCCGAGCGATCGAACTCCATCCGCATCAGCGTCGTGATCAGGTAGCCCGAGACCACGAAGAACACCGTGACTCCGAAGCCACCGGGAACCAGTTCCCCCGCACCGGCGTGGCCAAGAAAGACGACCAGGATGCTGAAGGTCCTCAGCCCGTCGAGCGAGGGAATGTGCAGACGCTTCGGCGCTGGCGGGGCGGCGGACGGGTCGTCGAGGAGATTCATGGGTGGTCGCATGGGGTCACCCGAGGGATGCCGCCGACTGATCGAGGCCGCGAGCATTCGAGGCCGTTGCGGACGAAATGGTATCGGCGGGTCCCGGTCGCTCGGCTTCGCGACGCACGATCGAGATCCAGGCGACGATGAGGTACAGCCAGATGGCCGAGATGTTGACGCCGGCGCCCAGGCCTTCGGTCGTGACGCTGTTGATCAAGCTCGAGACGATGAGCCCGACGAGGACGAGGTGGTCGGCGCGCGCCGACCCGATCGCACCCGAGACGATCTCGCCGCTCCTGGCGGATCGGCCGAGCCGGAAGATCGCGACGCAGACGGCGACGATCAAGATCGTCCACCAGATGAGTCCGGCGAGGCCGACATCGATCATCACGTTGATCAGTGCGTTGTGCGCACCGCCGAGACCGGTCTCGTCGAAGAACACGCCCTTGGCCGACGACAGCCCGAGTCCGTGGAGCGGTCGGTCGAGGAAGGAATCCCAGGCCAGCGACCAGATCTCGGTGCGCCGGTTGAAGGTGCCGATCTTCTCAGCGCTCTCGCCGCGGGTCATGAAGTTGATGACGGGCTTGCTGAACGCCAGTAGCGAGGCGCCGCCGACGACGAGGCTGCCGAGCACCAGCTGTGGCTTGGCCCGCTGCCCCGACCAGATCCAGGCCATGACGGCGAGAGCGATGACGGTGCCTCCGATCGAGCCACGGGTGCGCGTGAGCATCAGGAACACGAGTTGGAACACGAACAGGAGGCCGTAGACGTTGCGGGGCCACGGCAGCGTGAGTGGGTTGTCACTGCGGCCTGCCGACAGCCAGAGGCCGAACAGCATCGGGACGGAGAGGGCGAGCATCGAGCCGGCGCTCACGCTGTGGACGAACAGCCAGGTGAAGCGCCCGACCTGCGGCCCGGTCGTCGGTGCGACGTAGGCGAGGCCGACGAAGATCGACGCGGTCATCAAGACGATCCAGGCGTGGACGAGCTTGACGACCTGCGACAGACGACCGTCGACCGCGAGGGCGTGGACGGCGGCACCGATGATGACGATCTGCACGCCACGCGCCAGAGCGAGGAACGGGAACGTGGAGTAGAGCGAACTGACGGCCGTCGTCAAGATGTAGCCCCACATGGCGACGAGGAGCGGGGTGAGGCGCGGCTTGGTCGGTGCCAGGTGCCAGAACGCCCACATGCCGATCAGGCCGTAGATCGCGAGTTCTGCGAGGATCATCAGGTCGACCGACCCGCCGAGCGCGTCGTCGATGTCACGGCGTCGGAACTTGTACTCGGTGACGAAGATCGCCACGAGAGGCGCCAGCCACAAAAGCCGATTGCCGTCGGGGACGCGAACTCGATTGATCCGGCGGCGGCGCGTCGCGGTGACCGGGCGCGGGCTCGACGCCGAGTCGGCCAACCCCTGTGAGTCGTGTGGTGCAGGTGTCGATGTGCTCAGCGTCGCAGTGCTCAGCGCCGAGACGTCCCTGCCGGCCTTCCCTGCGTCTGAGGGCGGAGTGAACAGCGAATCGAGGTCGGAATCTTCGACGAGTTCGCGCGGTAGCTGGATCTGCGAGTCGAGGGGATCGCCGTCCGATGAGTCGTCGTGGGTCGTCGGGTCGGCATCGGACACTCGAAGACGCAAGAGGAGGAGGGCGGCACCGACTGCGGTGCCGAGAGCGAGGCCGAAGGGTGCAGCATCGACCTGTCCGACCACGGCGAGGACCGACGCCACGACGACGCCGACGACGGCATCGACGACTCGGATCCCGAAGGCGGCGCGGGAGCGTCCCATCGCGACCATCGCGTTTCCGGCCGGGACGCCGGCGCCGAACCCGACCGAGAACGCCGTCCAGGCGAGCAGCGCCATCACGGTGATCGCAGAGTCGTCGGCGCCGCCCGGCCGAAGATCGGAGAGCGGCTGACGCAGCGCGAGGGCGACGAATCCGTAGACCACAGCGATCGATCCGATCCCCGCCATCGCCAGAGGGACAGCGGGCCTGAACCGACGGCGGGCCTTGGCCTGCTCGGTGTAGGTGGGCAGGAGGTACACGCCGGCGCCGTTGACGACGGTGAGGACGGGTGCGAGTAGGAGGCGGGCGGCCTCCAACTGGCCGAGTGCGGCTTCCGACGCCACAGCGATGATCACGAACCGGACGATCGTCTGGCTGCCCGGTCGCAGGCCGATCTGAGCGGCGCGCCAGACGGCGAACGATGCCATCTCGCGCATTCTCGACGGACCGAGCAGGCCTCGTGAGAGTTCGTGGGAAGGGAGTTGGACGACGCCGACCCCGATCGCCACGACTGCACCGGCGAGAAGGGCGAGAACGAGGGTCTCGATCGTGAAGTCGCCACCGGTCAGCGCCACGAAGCCGACGAGACCGAACGAGCCGATTGCGAAGGCGGCATCGTTGATCACCAGGTTGGTGAAATCGCGGCGTGCGATCAGCAGTCGTCGGAGTGTCTCCTCGACGACCCAGGCGACCGACGCGATGCCGAACAGGACGGCGGTGGTGTCGCCGATCCCGCCGATGAAGGTGGCGAGGATCGTGGTCGAGACGAAGACGAGGCCGACGATGGCCAATTGCGACCGCACGAGCGCTCGACGGATGCCGGGATCGAAACGGTCGAGGACGGTGAGCGAATCGCCCAACCAGCCGCTCTGGATCGAGTTGACCGTGATGAGGATGCCGAACAGGACCGCAAAGCGCCCGAGGCCGTCCTCGCCCAGCTTGAAGTAGGCGATTAGTTGCAGGAGCAGGCTCGACCCCGCCACGATGCCCTGTGAGGCAACGGCCGCGAGGGGCTTGCCCGAGCGTCGGGACGAAGAGCGCGAGTCAGTCGGCATGGGCGGAGCGTCGAGAGTTCATCGGACAGTGATGGGTCGGGCTCAGCGCCCCTGGAGACCGGGGCGATGATCGAAGACCACACCGATGGTCGGAGTCCGCAGGACGTCGAGGCGCTGGCGAACGGTATCGAGATCTTGTGAGCCTTCACCGCGATCGACCACGAGCACCACACCGTCGGCTGCGCTCGCGAGCGCCGAGCCGTCGGGAGCGGTGAGCAGCGGCGGGATGGCGATGAGCACGAGGTCGTAGTGGTCGCGGAACGACGACACGATCTGGCGCGCCTGCTGGGAGCGGAAGAGGCTCGACGGGTCGTCGATCGGACGGCCGCCGGTGATCAGGTCGAGGGTGGCGGCGCCACCGACGCCGAGCGTGCGCTTGACGTCGGCGAAGGTCTCGAGGCCGGCCATGAGTTCGGTGAGGCCGCCGTTCGTGGTCTCCTGGCCGAAGAGATGGCTGAGCTGTGCGCCGTCGATGTCCCCGTCGACCACCAGCACGCGGCGGCCCTCTCGGGCCGATGCGGTGGCGACACGAGCGATGGTCTCTGACGCGTGGATGCTCGGTGTGGCCGAACCGGCCAGGACGATGCCGCCCTGGGGCTGCACGGCGCCGAGGCTCGTCGCCAGCAGTTGATACGCAGCGCCGGGCGGGGTCTCGGCGGCGAACGCCGAGGTCGGGTTGGCGATGATCTCGCCGAGCAGCGGTGCCCGCAGCGACACGGTGGCGTCGGAGCCGGAGTTGACCACGGGGCGCCGTCCGGCTCGGAACCAGGCGAGGGCGGCCATGGCGAAGGCGGCGAACAGCAGACCGGCGAGCCCGAACTGGACGGCCGGAACGATGCGCGAGTCTTCTTCGACGTCGGCCGGCTCGACGAACTCGACGCCGCTTCCGAACAGCACTGCCTCGCGGCGGATCTCGGCGATCACGTTGTCGAGGTCGGCGATCGAGGTGCCGCGCGAGTTCGTGTCGGCGATCACTCGGTCGCGCTCGGTCAGGAGCACGTCGATCTGGAGGTCGGCGCGCGACTTGATGTCTTCGTCGGTGAGACCGACGTAGGTGCTGACGACGGCCCGACAGACACGAAGTGCCCGCTCGGGGTCGGAGTCGGTGCAGTCGACTTGGACGTCGGACGTGGCGGTCGGAGTGGCGTCGACGATGTCGTCGAGCGTGTCGAGGTCTTCCTCGACGAGTGACGAGTCTCCGGCAGCGGCGGCATTCAGGTCTGCGACCACGGCGGTGAGCACGTTGGCGGACTGGGCGAACTCGGCGCGTTGGCGTGCGTATCGGGCGAGGTCGGCGGGGTTGGTCGAGCCGTTGCTGAACACCGGGTTGCCGCGCGGGTCGGTGAGGTAGAGGGTGGTGGTCGCCGTCGAGGTGCCCGACGTGGCCAGCGCAGCGAGAGCAGCAAGCAGTCCGATGACGATCGTGATCGGGACGGTCCACGAGCGGAAGCGCCAGAACGCCTCGACGGGCCCGATACCGGCCTGGGTGCCAGCAGACGCGGGGGATCGATACGCGGACGGCGGCGGAAGTGCGGATGAAGTATCCATTGGCATGTGATCGGCCGAACTGCCTGCTGTCTTGAGCCGGTTCTTGATTCTGTGTTGACGAAAGCGGTACCGAATTCGGGTCTGGGTCGTCTCGACCGAAGGCGGACCCGACGCGGCGACTCCGAGTCAGCGGGTGAGCGAGACGTCGAGACCCTGTTCGGCCAGGCGGTGCATCGTGGTACTGAGGATCCCGAGGGAGACCTCGCGGGTGTAGCGAGCTTCGAATCGCTGTCGAGCGGCCGTGCCGCACGCGATCTGCGCAGCAGGGTCGGCGGCTCGACGGAACGCCTCTGCGATCCGCTCGGGTTCGAGGGAGGTGGTCCAGCCGGTCACCCCGTCGTCGACGAGGCTGGCGACGCCACCCGAGTCGCTCACGAGTGAGGCCCGGCCGCGTGCTGCGGCCTCGATCACGCCGCGGCCGAACGGTTCCGGCCACGCCGACGGGACGACCATCACGGCGTGGTCACGGATCACGTCGACCATGTCGGCGTGCGGGACGAGTCCGAGCGGACGGATCTGATGCGTCGGGTCGACCCCGGAGAGCAGATGGTCGAGCGGGCCGGTCCCGGCGACGCTCAGGTGTTGGTCGCGCCATACCTCCGAGCGCTCCCAGCCCTCGACCATCTGGGCCACACCCTTGTCGGGGGAGAGCCGTCCGGCGAACACGAAGCCGGTGCCCGGTCGATCGTCGGGTACGCCGGGGTCGAGGACGAAGTTGGGTCGCACGACGATCTTGTCGGAGTCGAAGCCGGCTCCGACGAGTTCGTCACGCACGAACTCGCTGACGGCGAGGAGCACGTCGACGGATCGGAAGGTGCTGCGATGCAGGGCGAGGCTTGCGGCCATCGGGATCGTCCGGACGGGAGAGTCCTGGTAGCACCCGTGTCGGACCGCCGGCAGATTCAGGCGCGACCCGACGCAGTCGCGACACATCTCGCCATCGCGGAAAAGCGTCGAGGCGGCGCAGAACATCCGGTAGCTGCGTACTCCGGCTGCCACCGGGATGCCGCGTGACCGCAGCGTGCGGATCACCCAGGGTGAGTGGAGCGGAAAGAGGTTCTCGACCAGTGCGACGTGGGGCCGGAACCGCTGGGCAGCCTCTTTCACACGATGGATGCTGTTCCGGCTGAACACCGGTCGGACGGCGAGGTCGGCGAGTGGGATGTCGCCGTTCGTGATCACGTCGCTGTCGGACGCGATCACTTCGACGTCCCAGCCCAATTCGCGAAGACCGTCGATCTCGTCGAGCACCGAGAGGTTCTCGCCCGAGGCGTTCTCCGATCGGTAGAAGTTGTGGATCACGAGTGCGCGCATGGTCATCGTCCGGCTCCGATCGGGTCGGCAGCAGGGTCTGGTCGGCTGTTCCACGGGCGTCGTACCTCGTCGCTGGCTCGTCGGTAGGTCGCAAGGTCCGAGCCACTCGGGCCCCATCCGGCCGACTCCCAGTCGAACAGAGCGAGCCCACGTCGGGTCCGCCGCAGATTCCATGGAGTGAGGTCGCCGTGCACCGGCACCGGGTCGGGCCCGGCATCTGCGTCGAGGGGGAGCGCCGAGAGACGTTCTGCGAGATCCGATTCGAACGTGCGGAGCGGCTCGTCGATCGCGGGTCGTTGATGGCGCAGCGCCACGGTTCCGGTGACGAGATATGCGATCGGTTCGTCGTGGGGGAGCGTGCCCCCAGCGAGGGGAAGCGGCGTGTCGATCCCGGGCAGTGGGTCGGCAGCGAGGAGTTCGAGTGCGGCGGTCTCTCGCTCGAGTCCGACGTCGTCGCCACCGAGCTTGACCACCACGAGGTTGCCCGCCATCCGCCCGAGGAGCGACATGCGCCGACGTCCGGGCTGTCGGGGGGCGGCGAAACCGATCAGGCGTAGCCCGGGCAGCTCGTCTTTCAACGTGTCGGCCAGCGCCGGGAGGCCGTGAGGTGGCCAGGCAGGAGGCGTGGCCGGCCGGAGATGCTGCGCACCGACGGCGACGAGCGCTGCGATGCCCGCGCGGTCGACGACGCTTCGTCGCCAATCGGACGTGCCGGTCAGGGCGCGCAGATGCCGCCCGGATCGGCCGCTCGAAGCGTGGACGGCCAGGCGACGCGAACCCGGTACCGACCTCCAGTTCACGAGCGTCGGCCAGTCGGTGGGGTGCGGCCGGCGATCTCGGCGAGCACCGATTCGTACAGAGCTTCCAGGTCGGCGGCGCCAGCGGCCTCGGCGAAGGTGGTCTCGAACCGGTGTCGGCCTGCCAGCCCGACGCGATCGACCGTGTCGTCGTCGAGGTTTCCCAGACAGGTGGCGAGCGCTCGGTCGTCACCTGCGGGGGCGACGAGTTCGGGAGGCGTCCCGGTGATCCGCACCGCATCTGATGCGGTGGTCGCGATCACGGGAAGCCCGGCGGCGAGCGCCTCGATGAGCACGAGGCCGAACGGCTCGTACCACTCCGACGGAAAGGCGAAGGCACGCGCCGAGAGCATCCTGCGACGTACCTCGTCGTGCGACATCCACCCCACGAAGTCGACGCTGCGATGAGCGGCCTCGTGCAGGTCGGCGCCGAGCGGGCCTTCGCCCATCACGGTCAACCGACGTGTCGCTCGTTGCTCGGGAGCGAGTGCCGACAGGTGACGTTCCCACGCCCGCAGCAGGGTGTGGATGCCCTTCGCCGATGCGAGGCGTCCGATGTAGAGCACTTCGTCGGACTCCGACGGTCGGTAGGGGCGTGGCCCCGGATCGCTCGTGAAGTGCGGTTTGACGACCATACGATCGGCTGGCACACCGATGTCGACGAGGCGATCGGCCATGAACTCGGTCGGCGCGACGAACTGGTCGATCTGAGAGAGCGTCGAGCGCCGACGAGTCGACATGACCTCGACGGCGGCAACTGCCGAGAGCAGTCGAGAATTGCGGTAGCAGCCGTGCACGACGCCGCTGAGAGGCGTCCGTCCGACACAGGTGGTGCACACCGAGTTGTCGCGGAAGAGATCGGATCTGATGCAACCGAGCCGGTAGTTGTGCAGCGTCATCACCAGCGGGCGGCCACACGAGGCGACTGCGTCGATGACCGATGTCGACAGAGCGAACCACGTGTTGTGGAGGTGGACGATGTCAGGCTCGAACTTGTCGCACGCTGCTCGGACGCGCGCCGCCGCCGGGCGGTTGTACAAACTGTTGGTGAGCGCCTTCACGGCGGGGAGCGCCGAGGGAGGGTTGTCCTCGATGACCTGTCGGACGTCGTGGCCTGCGTTGCGCAGTGCAGCGGCCTCGGCGTGGACGACGGTGTCTTCTCCGGCCGGCGTGCGGTATCCGGCGTGGAGTTGGAGGACCTTCATCGGGGCGCGTCGGTCCAGGATCGGAACAGCATCACACCGGTTCATCGGCAGGTGATGCCGTCTCCTGTAGCCCGAATCGGGGCCACGGTGGCGAGGTGCCGAGCAACCGGGTGATCGCGTCCACGTCGGGTCGGAACCTGTCGACCAGCATCGTCTCGATCTCGGGCTCGAGTTCGGTCGGGCGCGGTGCAGCGTTGCGGTGGCCGCCCACGGCCCCGGTCGGCATCCGCGACACTCCGAGGCGGTCGGTGATCGGGTCGATCACCGATGACGGGTCGCGGTAGTAGTCCTCGGAGAACCCGACGATCATGCGGTCGGGTCCTGCGAGGTCGAACCATCGCTGCAGGGAGTCGGCGTATTCGCTCTGGCCGGCGAAGCTCTGCTGTTCGTGGGCGTGGGAGGTCGAGATCTCACCAGCGAGCAGACGTTCGCCGTCGGTGCCGACCCGCTCGTCTTCGGCTGCCAGCGCATCGGCGAGCGAAAGGGTCTCGACGCCGTTGCGCGTCTGCTCGGCCCAGTGCGACACCGTGCGCTCGACCGGGTCTCGCAGGAGCACCATGAACATCGTGGCCGGGAGTGTGGTGACGGTGCGGCGAGCGGCGAGCGGCGAGTAGAGGTAGTACGGGCTCGCCTCGGCCGTGAAGGTCGCCCCGACTCGTCGAGCGGTGATCGCACGCGACATCGACGTCGGGAAATGGCTGGAGTACCACCGATCGCCCTGGTCGTGGTGCGAATCGAAGTAGTGGACGCCCTTCTGGTTCTCTCGCAGCGGCAGACGCTTGGCGGACGGCACCAGCGGACACATGGCCGGGTGCTGTTCGAGATCGCGGAAGAGCGATGTCGTCCCACCCCGCTTGACGCCGATGATGATCAGATCGGGGTCGGGTCGGAAGCGCGCCGTGGCCTTCGCTCCCGCCCGCACCGCCGCCTTCGCGATCGATCGAAGTCGTTCGTCGTCGACAGCCACGTCCGGCACAGTAGTTGCGTGGTGACTCGAACGGGCGGGATGAGGCTCGATGTGTCGTTGCGATCATGCCGACGTGTCGATCTCGTCAAGTTCGTGGCGGATCATTGCGCCATGATCTGTCGACGGGCACAATGTAGGGGCGAGAGCGGGTGCGGGCCCGGGATGAACTTCGTCGTGGAAATGATGAAGTCGAAGCGAGTTCTTGCCGATATCGACTCCAAGTCGACCAGAAGGCGGACACCAGATGACCAACCTACGGACCCAAGCGCACGACGACGGTGTCGACGCGAGCGAACGACGTCCACGACTCATCGCCGTGGAGGGCGAGATCGGCCGTCCTGCACCGGAATCCTCACGCAGGGTCGTCCCGCCTCGCACCCCGTACACGCGCGTCGTGAAGCCCGCCTTCGACCGCACGGCCGCAGGAATCGCCCTCTTCGTCGCCATCATCCCGATGGCGGCCATCTCCGTGGTCATCGCCATCACCATGGGTCGCCCCGTACTGTTCCGTCAGCGTCGAGTCGGCCTCGACGGTGAGGTCTTCGAGGTGCTCAAGTTCCGCACGATGAACTCCGACCGGCGCGCCAATCGCCTCGACGTCATCCACGATCGTCGCGAGACACACAAGTCGACCAGCGATCCGCGCCACACCCGTGTCGGGCGCATCCTGCGCAAGTACAGCCTCGACGAACTCCCGCAGTTGATCAACGTCGTGCGCGGCGAGATGAGCATCGTCGGTCCTCGTCCCGAACTCGAGTCGATCGTCGTGTCCGACTACCCGGTCGGCCTCGATCAGCGCCACCAAGTGCGTCCGGGCCTCACCGGCCTGTGGCAGATCTCGGCTCGCGGCGAAGGCGAGATGCACCAGAACGGTGGGTGGGATCTCGACTATGTCGAGCAGGTCTCGCTGCTCACCGACCTGCGCATCATCGTCAAGACGCCTACCGCGATGCTCGGCGAGAACGCCGGCTCCTGACGCCGTTCCGGGGGCGGCGGAGCTGCTCGACCCCTGGTTCCTCGAGCTGGTCGAGCAGTACGAGGAGCGGATTCTCTCGGTCTCCACTGCGGTCGCACTTCGTTGGGGTCGCCTCGGGATCCCAGACCCGTTGCCGGTCGCAGACGCGCTGGTCGCGGCGACTGGGCGAACACGATTTGGTCGTGGTCGCGCGCCACGTCGGCGATATCGAAGCTGTGAGTCTGTAGACGCCGGTCATGTGGATCGGTCAGGGTTGGTGTCGGTGACCACGGTGTGACCCTTTATCGAGCTTGCCCTCGTCTTGCGACGGGGTGCACTTCACGCGATGTGTCCGTCGTGGTTGCCGATGCCGGCCTGGCCTGCTGTTGTCCTGATCAGAAGCCTGTCCACCCGAATCGGGTGTGACCCATCACAGTCCTGACATAGCAAGGGTTCCTCCAGGCCGGCAACGACCGAAACCACACACATAGGAGGTTCCATCATCATGCTGGCAGAACTCGTCGACCATGTCATCGGCGTCGACCCCGACCGCGACTGGATCACCGTCGCAGCTCTTGACTCACGAACGGCGGGGGTGATCACCACCGACCGCTTCCCGGCCACCCGCGACGGCTACCGCGACGCCATTTCGTGGGCCGACGCGCACACCGAAGAGTCCGAGCGGGCGTGGGTGATCGAGGGCACCGCGAGCTACGGCCGCGGACTCACGATGGCGTTGCAGCGTCTCGACGAACTCGTCATCGAGTTCGACCGGCCGATGCGCAAAGCAACCAAGGACGGCGCCAAGTCCGACGCCCTCGACGCCATCCGCGCCGCTCGCGAAGCACTCGGTCGCGACAAGCTCAGCCAGCCTCGCGCCAACGAAGGAATCCGTGAAGCCATCCGGGTTCACACCGTTGCACGAGCTGCTGCGGTCCGTGCACGCACGGCTGCGGTGAATGAGTTGAAGGCGTTCATCGTGACCGCCGACGAACAACTCCGCTCCGAGCTACGCGGGCTACGAACCAACAAGATCGTGGACCGCTGCTCACGATTCCGCGACAGCGCGAAGCGTCCGGTCGACGAGCGTTGCACCCGCAACGCGATGCGAGCGCTCGCCCGAAGGGTGCAGCATCTCGAAGCCGAGATCGGCGAACACGACGCAGCGATGAAAATACTCATCGACCGAGCCGCCCCGCAGCTGATTGCCGAGCGCGGCGTCGGCTACGTCACCGCAGCAGCGTTCTACCTCGCCTGGTCACACCGCGGCCGCTGCCACAGCGAAGCCGCGTACGCCCGACTCGGCGGCACCGCGCCCGTCGAAGTCACCTCCGGCCAGAACCAAGACCGACACCGGCTCAACCGAGGCGGCGATCGCCAACTCAACCGGGCGCTCTACTTCGTTGCCGTCACCCGTCAACGCTGCTGCCCGGTTACCAAGGACTACATGGCCCGACGAACCAGCGAAGGCAAGACCGAACGAGAAGCCACACGATGCCTCAAACGGTTCATCGCACGACGCGTCTGGCGACTCCTCGAGCACCCCGAATTGCACCTTGACAAGACATAGAAGCATCGGTCGGGTGTCGGTTGCCTCAACCCATTCAGCGGGTAGTCCCATCCGGTGGCGCTCACCGGTCGAGGAGTTCACCTCTGATGCGGGCGAGGTAGCGAGCACCGCACGCTGTCAGTTCGTAGTTCTGACGCTTGGCTCACGTCCGCTGGACGGCGACCTCTGAGGCCGCGAGCAACCCAGTCACAGCCAGCCGGCGCAGGGGCGGTAGACGCCTCGGACGGTCGCTTCCTCGGGCGTATGCGCACGGATCGACGGGATGATCCGTGTCCGACTATTCGGCGGGCGCGCACATGACGCGCTCGGTCAAGTGGTGGGGGAAGCGGCGGTGCGGGCGCTGCGAGCCCGGCGCTCGATGATCTCGCTGAGCGCGAGCACGACGACGGCGGCGAGAGCGGCCATCTTCCATCCTCCGACGACGAAGGCGACGATCGCCGATGCGATCACGGCGATCAGCCAGATCAGGTTGCGGGTGGAGAGCGAGAGTTGCTTGGTCGAAGCCATGGGGGGTTCCTTGCAGAAGGCGGAGGTTGCCGGATCAGCTGTACCCGACGAAGGTCGGTTCGGTTCCGGTGGTCGGGGTGTACTTGCCGAATTTCTGGCCGACGATGCGTGCCACGTAGCGCGGATTGAGGATGAGATAGCGGCGCCACAGCCGCTTCGGGTTGGCGACGAGTCGCTGGGCCCACTGGAGCCCGGCGCGCTGGATCCACTCCGGTGGCTCCTTGGCGAGGCCGGCGTGGAAGTCGAACGCAGCGCCGACGGCGAGCAGCGGCATCGAGAGCCGCCGGGCGTTCTCGTAGGCGAAGACCTCTTGGCGCGGACAGCCGAGGCCGACCATGCAGATCTTCGCGCCGGTCGCCTTGATGTCGGCGGCGACCGCATCCATCTCGGCTTCGGTCGACGTGGTGAACTTCGACGGCTGCATCCCGGCGATCTGGATGCCCGGGGTGAGCGTGGGAAGCCGCTCGGCGAGGTGATCGAGGGTGTCTTGAGTCGAGCCGTAGAAATAGATCGGCAGACCCGCTTCGGCCGCGGCACGGCACACGTCGAGCGTGAGGTTCGGGCCGTAGACGCGGTCGGGCAGGCCGGTGTCGTGCAGCCAGTTCATCGCCCACCGGACGGGCTGACCATCGGGCGTGATGAGGTCGAAGTCGTTGAGCCGTTCGATGTGCTCGGCGCTGTCGACGCCCTCCATGACGCCGTGCACGGCAAGCGCCGACACGGAGTAGGGGCGCCCGTCGCGAGCGGCGTCGATGATGCGCGCCGTGGCGGCTTCGTAGTCGACAGCGTCGATCTGGACGCCGAGGACCGACACCTTGCCTTTGTCGATCATCGGATCACGACCAGCGATCGGTGTTGGCGTCGAACATCTCTTCGAGGATCATCCGCACGTTGTACTTCTGCGTCCAGTTCGGGTAGTGCTCCTCGAAGCGAGCGTTGCTGCCGACCCACCAGATGTGGTCGCCGATGCGGTTGTCTTCGAGGTAGGTGCGTTCGAGTTTCTTGCCGGTGATGTCTTCGCACATCGCGATGGCCTCCTGCATCGAGGTGTGCGAGAAGCGCCCGCCGCCGATGTTGTAGACCTCGGCGCTGCGTGGAGCTTTGTAGACCTCTTCGAAGCAGTTGATGAGGTCGGAGGAGTGAATCGCATCGCGGACCTGCTTGCCCTTGTAGCCGAAGACCCGGTACGGGGTGCCCGACATCGTGCACTGCATCATGTAAGCGAGGAAGCCGTGCAGTTCGGCGGCCGAATGGTTCGGGCCGGTCAGTGTGCCACCGCGGAAGCAGGAGGTCTTCATGTCGAAGTAGCGGCCGTACTCCTGCACGACGATGTCGGCAGCGACCTTCGACGCACCGAACAGGCTGTGCTTTGTCATGTCGATCGACATGTCTTCTTTGATGCCGTCGTTGTACTCGTGGCTCGGATCGATCTCCCAACGTGTCTCGAGTTCTTCGAGCGGGAGGCGGTTGGGAGTGTCTCCGTAGACCTTGTTGGTCGAGGTGAAGATGAACACGGCATCGGGGCAGTGCTGACGGGTGTTCTCGATCATGTTGAGCGTGCCCGTGGCGTTCACGTCGAAGTCGGTGAACGGGTCGCGGGCGGCCCAGTCGTGGCTCGGTTGCGCCGCGGTGTGGATGATCACCTTGATGTCGGTTCCGTACTGCTTGAACAGTTGCTCGACGGCGGGGCGATCACGAATGTCCAAGGTGGCGTGCGTGTAGGAGTCGCCGAGCTTCTCCTCGAGAGCGGTCGCCATCCAGGCCGTCGAAGAGTCGTCGCCGAAGAAGACCTTGCGCATGTCGTTGTCGACGCCCACGACGTGCATGCCGAGGCCGGCGAAGTGCTCGGATGCCTGGGAACCGATGAGTCCGGCAGATCCGGTGATGAGTGCGATGTCCATATCTGTTTCATCGTACGATTCCCACAGAACTGAAGGTGAGATGCTTCGATGATGCGTAGAGTTGCGCATCGTGTGGCAAGAGCGATTGAGATCGGGATTTCGACCCGAATCGCTCGACATCCGCAGCGCCGAGTTCCGTTCTCTCGTTCGCCGGTCACGCGAAGTCGTCCTCCTGGCGGCGATCACCGGAGCCATCACAGGCGTTCTCGTGCGCTATTTCGAGTACGTCGTCATCGACCTGGTCTTCGACCCGTTGATCCACGCCGACTGGAAGTGGGGGCTGATCGTGCCGGCGTTGGGCCTGGCGGCATCGGCGCTCATCTTGCAGACCGTCGGTGCGGGCGCAAGCCCCGCCACGTCGGACGAATACCTCCGCGCCTTCCACGACGCGGAGTATCCGTTGCGCTGGCGAGCGTTCGTCGCTCGCATCGCCGCTGCGGTGACCACGCTCGGCTCGGGTGGGGCGATGGGCCTGGAAGGTCCGTCGATGTACGGCGGCTCGGCACTCGGAGCCATGATCCAGCGTCGTCTGCCCGCATCGTTCCGTGGCGCCGACTACCGAACACTCCTCGTGGCCGGAGCAGCAGCCGGGGTGGCCGCCATTTTCAAGGCTCCTGCCACCGGTGCGATCTTCGCTCTCGAGGTCCCGTTTCGTGACGAGATGGCGCGACGCATGCTGCTCCCGGCCCTTGTCGCCAGCGCGTCGGGGTATCTCACGTTCGTCGCGCTGAGCAGTACGCAACCGATCTTCACGTTCCCCGACGACGAACGCACGGCGTCACTCTTCGAGTACATCGACCTCCTGGGAGCGGTGTTGATCGGGATCGGTTGCGCGATCGGCGCCCGAGTGTTCTCGTGGTTCATCCGGATGGCCAAGGCGTTCACCCTGCGGCCGACGTGGGTCCGTCTGCTCGTGTCGGGCTCGATGATGTCGCTGCTCTACTTCGTCACCCGGGTGATCACGTCGGAGGACTGGGACCCGGCCACCGGTGAGGGCCTCACGCTCGGCTCGGGCTACGAGGTCTTCGCGTGGCTGTTCGAAGAGCACGCGCTCTGGCTCCTGGTGGCAATCTTCGTGCTGCGCATGTGCTCGACCGCCGCCACCCTCGCCGGAGGTGGCGTCGGCGGAGTGTTCATCCCGCTGGTCGTGGGGGGCGCCCTGGTCGGGCGCATGGTCGGAGAGGTGTTCAACACGGTCGACCCGGCGCTGTACGTGCTGCTGGGGATCGCGGCATTCCTCGGCGCCGGATACCGCGTGCCGTTGGCGGCGATCATGTTCGTCGCCGAAGCGACGGGACAGCCAGGCTTCATCGTCCCGGCGCTCTTCGCCGCCGTCGCTGCCGACCTGGTGATGGGCGAGGTGTCGATCACCTCGTTCCAACGCACCACTGCCTCCACGACGCCGTAGCCGTCTTGGCGCGCAGGGCGCATCGGGTGCGACGTGGCCGGATGGTGCCACGACGGGCCGGGACGCGAGACTGCGCCCATGACGGAGAACGTGGTGACACATCTGCAGGGGACGATCGTCGGGGTCTTCGTGTCGACCGGTGATCAGGTGGTTCCGGGAACTGTCGTCGCGTTGATCGAGTCGATGAAGATGCACCACGAGGTGGCGGCGTCGGCTGCCGGGACGGTCGTGCGAGTCGCTGCGCCCGACGGAACGACGTTGATGGAAGGCGACACCGTGGTCGAACTGGGGCCGCCCGTCGCCCGAGGTCCGGAGGTCAAATCCGGCCCGGCGTCCGAAGGTGGTCACCTGCCGCCGCCACCCGCCGCCGCGTCGCCAACTCGTTCGGGCTCTCCCTCGGGGGCGTTCGCTGCGAGTGCGGGGCCGCGTGGCCTCGATCGGCCCGATCTCGCCGAGGTGGTCGATCGGCATCGTGCGGGGCTCGACGCCGCGCGCACGGTCGCCGTCGACAAGCGCCATGCGAAGGGAAAGCGGACCGCTCGCGAGAACCTCGCTCACCTCGTCGACGACGAGACCTTCGTCGAGTACGGGCCGACGGTGGTGGCTGCGCAGCGTCGTCGACGGGACATCGACGACCTGATCGCCAACACACCCGCCGACGGTCTCGTCGGCGGGATCGGTGACGTCAACGGTGAGCTGTTCGGTTCCGACCGCGCCAAGACCGTGATCATGTCCTACGACTACACGGTGCTCGCCGGGACGCAGGGAGCACAGAATCACCGCAAGAAGGACCGTCTGATCGAAGTGGCCGAACAGCTTCGGACGCCGATCGTGTTCTTCACCGAGGGAGGTGGCGGCCGGCCGGGCGACACCGACGCGCCGGGCGTGAGCGGACTCGACTGCCTGGCGTTCTGGTGGTTCGCCGAGTTGTCGGGAACCGTCCCGATCGTCGGGATCGCGTCGGGTTACTGCTTTGCCGGCAACGCCGCGATCCTGGGCTGCTGCGACGTCGTCATCGCCACCGAGGATTCGAACATCGGGATGGGTGGCCCGGCGATGATCGAAGGCGGCGGCCTCGGCGTGTTCGCCCCCGGCGACATCGGCCCGATCACCGTGCAGGGTTCCAATGGCGTCGTCGACATCGTGGTGGCCGACGAAGCCGACGCCGTCGACGCCGCGAAGAAGTACCTGTCGTACTTCCAAGGCTCGACCGACGAGTGGATCGAGCCCGATCAGACGGTGTTACGCGACGTGGTTCCGCTCGATCGCCTGCGGGCGTACGAGATCCGCGACGCGATCGAGGCGATGTGCGACGAAGGGTCGATGCTCGAACTCCGGCGTGGGTTCGGACACGGCATGGTGACCGTGTTGGCGCGTATCGAGGGGCGGCCGGTCGGCATTCTGGCCAACGACCCGAAGCACCTCGGCGGTGCGATCGACAGTGACGGATCCGACAAGGCGGCTCGTTTCATGCAGCTCTGCGACGCTCACGGGATCGCGTTGATCACACTGTGCGACACGCCGGGGATGATGGTCGGCCCCGACATCGAGGAGACGGCGCTGGTCCGTCACTGCTCCCGGCTGTTCGTCACCGGTGCCAACCTGACGGTGCCCACGATCGCGGTCGTCATTCGCAAGGCGTACGGGCTCGGAGCGCAGGCGATGATGGGCGGGTCGACGAAGGCGCCGTTGGCCTGCCTCGCCTGGCCGACCGGCGAGTTCGGCGGCATGGGCCTCGAAGGTGCGGTGCGCCTCGGCTACCGCAAAGAGTTGGAGGCGGTGACGAACGATGCCGAACGCGACGCCCTGTTCCAGGAGATGGTCGCTCGAATGTACGAGCACGGCAAAGCGGTGAATGTGGCATCGCACTTCGAGATCGACGATGTGATCGATCCTGCCGACACTCGTCGCTGGATCACGACGCTGCTCGCTGCGGCTCCATGTGCGCCGACCGGGACGCGCAAACAGATCGACACGTGGTGAGGCCGGTTGGGCCCGGCTGAGGTCTCAGCAAGTGGCGATAAGGACGTCGTCGGTGGAGCTGCCGTCGTACGTGAAGACGGTGGCGGTCGCCAGATCGTCGAGCCACGAGTGCACGACGATCTCCATGAGGCCATCGCCGTTCGCGTCGGCCACGGCGAGCGTGCGGAAGCGGGAGAATCCGCTCGTCGTGGCGGAGCCGTCGTTGCCGTCGGCATCGGTCGTGGGCGGTACCGCTTCATCGATGCTCTCGGCGATCGTGGTCGACTCGCGGGTGTCGGTGTCGATCAGCAGGAGTGACGAGAACGAGGGGCCACCGAATGCCACGAGGGCCTCCGTGTCGCCGTCGCCGTCGATGTCGGAGACGACGATCTGCTTGACCGAGGCGACGTCGAGGTCGCCGGCCTCGACGCGACCATCGAACACGGCGCGCCCGGCGTCGGCGTACTGGACGACCTCGGCGTCGACGAGCGCGACCGTGCGCGGTTGTGGGTTCCAGTCAGCGGTGAAAGCGACTGCGCGATACCCGAAGCCGGGGTTGTCGGGAGCGCCCGGTGAAGGGGAGATGCTGGGTCCGAGCCGGTCGTCGGTGCACACGGCGGCGTCGGAGCCGACGAAACCGGCGAGTGGCGCCGCATCGAGTTCGACGACCGTGACCTCGTCGCCCGAGGCGACTGCCGGGTCGTCGGGTGTTCCGGTGTCGTCGCGCACGGGCTCCCACTCGGAGCCGTTCCAGCGACCCATGAAGAACCAGCCGTCGGCCGACCCGCCGGCGAACACGTCGGTCGAGATCGACGTCGGGTCACCGGTCGGCGCAGGAGCTGCGGTCGTAGGCGGAACGGTGGAGGTCGTGGCCGCGTCGTCGGCGACGGTCGTGGTGGGCACGGTCGTGGTCGCCTCGGCGGGCGGCGCGCTCTCGTCGGCGGGAGCGGCATCGACCGTCGTGGTCGGAGCGACGGGAGGCAGTGTCACGCCCGGGGTGGCGACCTCGGCAGCCTCCTGTGACGTGCACGAAGCGCCGACGACCAGCGCGGCGCAGATCGGGATCGAGCGGAGGAGTCGGCGGCGCACGGCCACAGTCTGGCCCACCCGTCGCCCCCTCCCACCGCGCCGTAACGTTTGGGGTCTGACCCGGGGCGTTACCCCAGGTCGGGCCAGGAGCGGGCGCGTCGGCGGCGCAGCCCGGCGGTGCTGAGGCGGCGGCGATCGCCGAGCGTCCACTGGCGACGCCACCCGTTGTCGCCGGGGCCCGACAGCTTCGGGCTGGCCTTCGCTGCGGCGTTGCTGGCGGCGGTCCACCAGTCGGTGAGCGACTCGTCGCCGAGGCGAGTCACCGCGGCTTCGATCCGCTCGCTGAAGCGCCGTGTGTTCTCGCCGTCGTCGGCCGACAGCGGTGATCCGAACACGACGGTCGTCCGGCCCGGCGTGAGCTTTTTGGCGCCCTTGCCGTAGATCTCGCCGGTTCCGTCGATGTGAACGGGCACGACCGGAGCGCCTGTCCGGCTCGACAGGTAGGCAGCGCCACCTTTGAAGTCCTGGCCCCAGCCGTCAGGGGAGCGGCCGCCCTCGGGGTAGATGATCAGGCTGTTGCCCTCGGCGATCAGTTCGGTCATCCGGTCGAACGTCGACCGGCTCGTGGCGTCGCGGTCGATCGGGATGGCGTTGAGCGCGAGTGCCGACATCGACGCCTTCCACTGCGTGTCGAAGAAGTAGTCGGCGGCGGCAGCGACGACGAGTTCACGTCGCCACACGGAGGGGATCGAGTGGATCATCACCCCGGTATCGAGATGGCTGTGATGGTTGGGCGTGAAGATCACGGGGCCGGGTTCATCGGCGCGCAACAGGTCGGTCAGGCGATCGAGCCCCGAGACGCGCGGGCTGGCGACGGCACGCACGGCGAGCCGCATGGGGCCTTCGATGAGCACACCCCGCACGGCGCGTGCGGCCGGGCGTTGCGCCCACTCGGTGTCGTAGTTGCCGCCCAGGCGGTCGGGCTCCTGCGGGACGACGACGCCCGTCGGCGCCGTGGGCCGTCGGTACGGAAATCCGTAGCGTGCGAGCGGCTTGGCGATATTGCGGACTGCGCCTTCGACCGCGCCGGCAGCGCGCTGTGCGGCGACGATCGTCGAGTTGGTGCCGTCGGGCTTCTGCTCGCGTCGGATGTAGGTGCGTTGTGTGCGTCCGGCCATCGACAGACCTACTTGACGTCGGCCACGAGGACGCCGGGGACGTGCAGGTGGCTGATCGTGGGGGAGCGGCCGACGGTGTCGGATGCGATCTCGAGCGCGTCGTTCATCGTCGAGGCCGGGGTGAATCCGAGTTTGCGGACCGCCGAGGCGTAGCCGCCCACGATGATGACCTTGCCGGCGTGTTGCTGGCCGTGTGCACCCCAGTACCAGGCGTAGAACGGGTGGACGCCGTGGTAGGCGTAGCTCGTCCGGTACAGGTGGCGGTACCACTCGTCTTCGGCGTACTTCTTCTCCCACTTCGTCGACATGACGGCGGGGTCGGTCGTGTCGGCGAGCACTTCGTCGAAGAAGTCGATGTAGCTGGGATGGTGGACCGGATGGAACTCCTCGTAGGTCGGGTGCGTCATGATCACGACGCCGCCTTCCCTGACGAGCGGCTTGCCGCGGTACATGTTGAAGAGGTAGCCGAGGCCCATGCACATCACGAGGATCGGGTTCATGATCGACTCGGGGTTGTACGGGCTGATGAACGGGATGCCCATCGTGAGGATATCGGTCTGGCCTTCGACCTCGACGATGTGCTGCTGGTAGACGTTCTCGAGTGTCTGCTCGTGCACGGTTTCGGTGAAGCCCGCCTGCACGCTCGTGGTGCGGTACGGCGACTCGATGTTGTGGAAGATCTTGCGCTTCGTGCGGTTCGGCATCTTGTTCAACGCCTTGCTGCTGGCGAGGAAGAGGCCGCGGTCCTTGGCGGTCCACTCCCACTCGCGCTTGGCGAGGAACTCGAACGGCGACGGGAACGCCTCGGTGTTGATCGTCGTCTCGACCTGGAACACCTTGGGGCCCGAGTCACGCAGGAGCTTGCCCATCCGCCAGATCGACTTGTGGAGCGCCGAGTGGTGGCGGTCCATCAGGCTGCGGGTGTTCTGCAGGCTGGCGGGGTTGTGATGCTCGGAGAGGCACTTGTAGCTGGCCAGCCCGGTCGTCAACGACTTCCAGCCGCCGTCCATGGCGACCTGGTTGACGTTGGCGTAGACGACGAGATCCGACTCGGCGGCACGCTTGTTGATCTCGAGGATCTCGCCTTCGTCGGTCGTGCCGATGACTGCGAGGTTGTCGGGGTCTTCGGCGTCGTGCTGGTACAGGTACCCGTTGGGCATGAACGCATCGACGATGCGATCGCCGAGCACGTGGCGCAGTTCGTATTCGTGCATCCGGCGGTGGAGGCCCAGCGCAGCGATGATGTGGACGTCGTCGACGCCGGCAGCGGCGGCCATGTCGAGCACGATCTCGATGATCCGCTGGCGGTTGTCGGGACGCTGCATCTTGGGGATCGAGAGGCTGGCGTCGTCGAAGCAGATGGTCAGCTTCATGCCGGGCGTGAGCAGCTCGGGAAGCGGATCCATGTCGAGCGGGTCGAGCAGAGCCTGGCGGATGTGCTCATCGAGATTCTCGAGGCCCGCCAACGGTTCGGGCGGGTAGATGATGCGACTGCGATCGGCGGGCAGCCGTTCGAGGCTGAACCCTTCGCCGCGCCAGAACAGGGTGGGTGGGGTCGAGCGGTCGACGTCGAGAACGAATCCAGGGCGGGGCATGTCAGCGAGCTCCTGTGGTGAGCGTGGAGATCGGTGTCAGACACCGATCTCCACGGAGGTCGGAAGAAATCATGTGGCGTCTCGTAGGTCGAAGGCGATCTTGACGGCGCCTCGGCGTCCGGCGGTGGCGGCGTGGTCGATTGCCTCGACGTGATCAGCGAGGGGGTACGTGGCGGTCAGTAGTTGTTCGGCCTGCACGGCGTTCACGGTCTCGATGGCGAGGTCGAAGGTGTTGGTGACGGTGCCGTCGTCGAGGGTTTCGGTGCCGTAGGTGTACGCGCCCTTGAGTTCGATTTCTCGATGCCAGAGGCCGGTGAGATCGAGGTCGATCTGGGCGGGCATGCCGAGCAACACGATCCGGCCACGTGGCCGGGTGACGCGGAGACAGTCGGCGATCGAGGCGCTGGAGCCGACGGCGTCGATGGTCACGTGGGCGCCACCCGACAGGGCACCCGACTCGCCGGTACCGATCATGTGGCACCCGGCCTCGCGTCGAACGGCCCGATCGAGTTCGGACGCAGCGACGGCGACGTCGGCGCCGAGTGCGAGAGCAATCGCTCGCTGGTGTGGATACCGGGCACCGACAATTACCCGGACTCCGGGGACGTAGCGCTTCAAGCCGGCGACCGCGGCGAGACCCATGGTGCCCGCTCCGAGCACCGCGACGACGGGGTCGCTCACACCGGCGAGGGCCGGCGCTGCCATGAGCGCGGCGTGGATGCCACCCGCAAAGGGTTCGACGAGCACGGCGCGCTCGTCGGGCATCGAGTCGTCGATGCGATGGAGTTGGGATTCGTGTGCCCAGAACCACGGGGCCCAGCCGCCGCCGGTCGAGCAGCAGAATCCGGTCTGGATGGCGGGTTCGATGCCGTTCGGCGAGGTGGTGGTGAGGTGGGCGTAGTCGTCGCCGTCGGCCGGGCGCGCTCCGTCGAAGGGGAGCGGCGTGTGGCGTGCGGCGTGGCCGAGAACGGGTTCGAGCACGATGCGTTCGCCCGATTCGAGTTCGCCGACCACTTCGTGTCCGGGCACGAACGGGAAGCTGACCCAGTCGTCGAAGTACGTGGATGCATGCCCGCCCACGAGCGACAGGTCGGATCCGCAGATTCCGGCGAGGCGGGTCCGGACTCGGTGCCATCGGTCGCCCGGGCAGTCGGGGTCGTCGACGTGACGGAGTTCGAGCGGCCCGACCTTCGTGGCGCCCGACGGTGACACGGCTCCGAGGATGCGAGCGGCGCCGAACTTGATCACGCTGCGGCGGATCTGTAGCGCCTTCATCGGCGCGCTCCCGAAGCGGCGGCGAACGGCCGTCGACGTTCGCGTTCGACCATCAACTCACCGATGGGAAGCCTCGGCCGGGGGCCGCCCTCGGCCTTGTTCCAGTGCTCGACCAACCAGCCGCGCTTGCGGGCGATGGTGGCCAGACGCGTCTCGGGGTTGACCGCGACGGGAAAACCGACGGCCTCGAACAGCGGGAGGTCCGACGAGGAATCGGCGTACGCGACCGAGTTCGAGATGTCGAGGCCTTCGGCCTCGCAGTAGTCGGAGAGGATCTGCGCCCGTGCCTCTCCCGTCGGCGGGACCGAGTGCATCTCGCCCGACAACGTGCCGTCGGGGCGCACCATCATCTCGGCGGCGACGATCTCGTCGAACAGCGGGCGCAGACCTTCCACGGCGAAGCTCAGCGCTCCGGTGATCAAGATGGTGCGGTGACCGAGCGCCCGATGCTCGCGGACCCGCCGGATGCCCTCCGGGAACGACTTCGTCATGATGAGCTGCGTGAGCATCTCGCGGGCGTCGGTCTCGATCTGCTCGACCGGAGCGTTCTCGTAGCGACGGTAGAAGTGGCGCAGGAAGTCAGTGCGGTCCTGACGGTCGAGCCGCAGAAGGCCGGGAGCTTCCACGATCGTTCGGGCGACGTAGCGGAGGCGCTCGGGCGTGTCGAGGCGGCGTGTCGCCAACCACGAATAGCTCTCGACGACGTTCGACGAGATCAGCGTGTTCTCGAGGTCGAATGCGGCGACCTGACGCTTCGGGTCGAGTACCTGTTTGCGCATCCGGGTCATCCGGTCGATCGACTTCGACGCTCCCGGAGTGGTCTTGACGCGGGCGTGCTGGATGATCGACGGGAGGTGGATCTGGGTGATGTAGTGATCCCAGTCCACCGAGCGGGGGTCGAAGTTGAAGTCGGTCTGGTCCTGCTCGCCGAGGCCGTTCCAGATCTCCATCAGGTTGTCGACCTGGTAGATCGCCTCGCACTCGGTGTAGAGCCCGTACAGCTCGACGTACTCGAGGGCGGTCTCGACTTCGATGCGCTTCTCTTCGAGCTGTGCGGAGAGCTCGGCCTGCTTGCCGCGCAGGGGCAGTGCTTGCAAGACGCGGTCGGCAGCGTTGAGCGCACCCTTCGCCTGGGTGAGTTGGCGCTGGACGCGGCCGCGGCCCGGGAAGCGCCACTCGGGCACCACGATCGGCTGGCCCTTGGTGTCGTACAGCGGGTTCTCGGTGAACCACCCGGTCACGTTGTCGACCATCTGGCGGTACTTGAGCGGGTTCAGGCCGCCCGACGCGACCTGTGTGATGGCCGGTGCGTCGTCGGGGCCAGCTGCGGCGACGGCGATGATCGCGGCCACGACGATGTCGACCGGGATGACGTCGACCGTGCCCTCCGGGACGCCGGGAAACTCCTTGAGCAGGCCTTTCGCGAACGAGATGATGACCGGTTCGGCCATCCGGAAGCCGCGGATCCAGCCCGGCTTGGGTTCGGCGAGCGCTGACTCGATGATCGACGGCCGCACGATCGACACCGGCACGTTGCCCTTCATGTCGGTGAGTGCCTGCTCACCGAGTGCCTTGGTGAACGCGTAGGCGTCGGGCCAGCCGACGCTGGCGGCGCGCTTGCGCCCGGCTTCGACGAGTCGTGCCCTGACCCACTTCTGGCGCAGATCTTCGGTCTTCGTGGCCAGTGCCGGGGCGCCTGCGGCGCCGAGTTCGGCGCGGGCTTCCTTGCGGAACTGGGCGAGTCGATCGGGGAGCCGGCTCAGTGAATCGGTGTCGGAGCGCAGCCGCTTGGTGGCAGCGACTTCGGTCTTCCAGTCGACGCCGATGTCGAACGGACCATCGCTGACGAGGATCTCGGGGGCGTTGCCACGACGATTGCCCGCCACGTAGCAGGTGGAGACCGCGACGAGGTGCGGGGTGACCGCCATCTCGTTGGCGAGGTTCGCGATGCGGGTCGGGCCGAGCAGGTTTATCTCGACCGCCGAGTCCATCGGCGAGTCGAACGACACGGCGGCGGCGGAGTGGATGATCGTGTCAGCGGTTCCCCACAGCGCACGGTCGGCAGCGCTCAGCCCGAGTCCGTCTTGCGTGACGTCGCCGGCCACGGTCGAGATCCGGCCGGCGACCGCCGAGTCGAAGTCGTCGCCGTGGGTCTCGCGCAGCCGATCGAACGCATCGTTCTTCAGGATCTCCTTGTGTGTCCGCTTCGCTGCGGGCGTGCGCCGACCGTCGCGGACGAGGAGGATGAGCTCACAGTCAGGGACGCTCCGCAGGAGGCGCTCCACGAGCGCTGTCCCGACGAACCCGGTCGATCCGGTGATTGCGATGCGCTGTCCCGCCAGCGACGCGGGGATCGTCTCGGCCATCACGGTTGACAGTTCTATCACGATCCTCTACCAATTGGTAGAGAGATGCTCGCACCTTCACGAACAGCGCCGACGGCAATCCGTGGAGATCGGTGTCAGACACGGATCTCCAGTGGAGATCGGTGTCAGACACGGATCTCCACACCCCGACCGGTCGGCGGGGTGGTGGCGCGATGGTGACGGGGCAGGCGTCCACGCGGGACCGCATCATCGAGGCGTCGGTCGACCTGTTCGGGACGCGTGGAGTGGATGCCGTGTCGCTCGACGAGATCGCCCGCGCGGTTGGCGTCCGCAAGCAGACCGTCCTCTACTGGTTCGAATCGAAAGACGCCGTGGTCGACGGGGTGCTCGACGCCGTGGCGGCCGAGTTGTTCGTCGCGATCGATGCAGCCGTGCGTGCCGCTCCCGACGACCCACTCGAACGCATCGACGGGATCGTGCGCGCCGTCTTCCGGCCGGCGGTCCGGCGCCCGGCACTGCTGGGACTGGTGCGAGAGGCGAGCCGGCTCGACATCGGACAGTCGGATCGCTTGCGCGAACGCGTCGAGCCGCTCGTGGATCGAGCGGTCAGCTACCTGGCCAGCGAGATGGACGCAGGGCGCCTTCGGCGCGGTGACCCGGGCCTCGTCGCGGCGCTCGGTTACGCCACGCTGACCGGCATCGCGACCGAGCCAGCAGCGCTGCGCACGGTCGGATGGACCGCCGACGCATCGGGCCTGCGTCGGCTCCGCGACGAACTCCGGGCGTTTCTCCGCGCCGCGCTCCGTCCCGACTGACGCTCGGTCAGGTGTCGTCGATGTCGGCGAGACGCTGGTCGAGGACGGCGAGTTCGTTCACCACGTCGTCGAGCCGCGACCGGGCGCTGGCGAGATCGGCACGGAGCCGACTCAGCTCGGAGTGGTTGCCGGTCGGCTCGGGGCCTCGACCGATCATCAACCACGAGAGGCTGACCGACAACAGGCCGGCCACCCTGGAGAGGTGATTGGCCCGGAGCGGCACGCTGCCCGCCTCCCACGATGCGAACGTGTCGGCCTCGACGCCGATGCGCGCCGCGACGGTGTCGACCGAGTCGCCGATCGCCAGCCGAGCTTCCCTGATCCGGGTGCCGATTGCTGCGTCACTGTCGTCGAGGTCGGTTGCAGGCTCGGTGAAGAACTCGGTGAGGTCGTGTTCGGCTGCTTCGGTCGGTGTTGCGTCAGTCATCGTTCTCGTACCGACCGTAGGGGCATGCGAAGCCATTCACCACACTGCGTCGGCGTCGAGCGCCACGTCAGCGGGTCGTGTTACGGCGACGGCGCGAGTGGCGCTCGAGGGCATGGCCGACGAGTCGATCGATGATCTCGGGGTACGAGACGCCGCTCTCGATCCACATCTTCGGGAACATCGAGATCGGCGTGAAGCCCGGCATCGTGTTGACCTCGTTGCACAGCAAACCGCGCCCACCGGTCGATGGGTCCTCCCAGAAGAAGTCGACGCGAGCGAGGCCTTCGCACCGCAGAGCGCGAAAGGTGTCGATGGCGAGAGCCCGGACCTCGGCAAGGGCGTCGTCGCCGATCGGTGCAGGGATGAGGGCGAACGACTGGTCGGAGACGTACTTGTCGTCGTAGCTGTAGAAGTCGTCGCCGGGCACGATCTCACCGGGGGTGGCCGTTTCGGGGTGCAGGTTTCCGAGAACGGCGACCTCGATCTCCTTGCCGACGATCGCCTCTTCGACGACGATCATCTCGTCGTAGCTGAGTGCGACGTCGATCGCCGCCCGAAGTTCGTCGGCATCGGTCGCCTTCGACACGCCGACCGACGACCCCATGTTGGCGGGCTTCACGAAGAGGGGCAGCCCGAGTTCGGAGACGAGTTGGTCGGCGGTCGACGGCGACAACTCATGCTCCGCGAACGCTCGGTACGCAGCCTGCGGGATCCCCGCGGCGGCGAGCACCTGTTTGGCCATCGCCTTGTCCATGGCGACGGCGGAGGCGAGGACGCCGGCACCGACGTAGGGGAGGCCGGCGAGTTCGATGAGCCCCTGAACCGTGCCGTCTTCACCCATGGGGCCGTGGAGCAGCGGCATGACGACGGTCGTGTTGGGGCGCTGGGAGATCGTCGAGAGCAGCGCTGTCGGTGACACATCGGAGCCGGCCGGGTCGAGGCGGCCCGGCATCTGATCGCGTCCGGCGGCGAGCGCGGCCAGCGCTTGGTCGGACAGAGCCCACCGTCCGTCGGTCGAGATGCCGACCGGAGTGATGCGGTACTTCGCCGGGTCGGCTGCAGTGAGCACGTGCGCGGCGGTGGTGCACGACACGTCGTGTTCGGCCGACTGGCCTCCGAACAACACGATCAGATCGATCCGGCCGTCGTCGTGCGAGGCGTCGCTGTCCGCCGCGGCGTCCAACGAGGCGCCGTCAGCGGTCGGGATCACAGGTCGACTCATGGTCGCGACGGTACCGTCGAGCCTCATGAGGATGCTGGCATCACAGGCGGCGGAGGGAGTCGGCGGGAAGCTGGTCGGACCCGACGTCGAATTCGCCGGAGCGTCGTTCGACACGCGCGCCTTGCAGGCAGGACAGCTCTTCGTCCCGATCGTCGCCGAGCGAGACGGCCACGACTTCCTCGACGACGCCTACGCCTCGGGTGCGGTGGCTCACCTGTCGAGCCGTCCGGACGACGGCGCGTCCGATGGGCGAACATCGATCGTCGTCGACGACACCGCCACTGCGCTCATGGCGCTGGCACGACACGCCCGCTCGATGTCGCCGGCCCGCGTCGTCGGAGTCACCGGGAGCGTCGGCAAGACCTCGACGAAGGACCTGATCGCTGCTGCATGCTCGTCGCAACGTCGGACCGCAGCCAACGAACGCAGCTTCAACAACGAGCAGGGACTGCCGATCACGATCCTCGACTCGCCCGACGACACCGAGGTCCTGGTGCTGGAAATGGGGATGCGCGGCTTCGGTCAGATCACCGAACTCTGTGACGTCGCGTCGCCCGAGGTCGGGGTGGTCACCGCCGTCGGCTACTCCCACACCGAGATGGTCGGCGGGATCGACGGCGTCGCCACCGCGAAGCGTGAACTGGTCGAAGCGCTCCCGGCATCGGGGACTGCCGTGCTGAACGCCGACGACGAACGTGTCGCACTGATGGCGCGCTCGACCGACGCCGGGACACTCACGTTCGGCGTGGCCGACGACGCCGACGTGAAGATCACCGACCTCGTGCTCGATCACCTCGCACGACCACGTTTCACCATCACCACGCCCTGGGGGACGTCGCCGGTGGAGTTGGGGGTGAGCGGAGCGCACATGGCATCCAACGCCGCTGCTGCCATCGCCGTCGCGGGAGCGCTCGGGGTCGATCTCGATGCGGCCGTCCGCAAGCTCGCCGATGCCGGTGTCTCCGGAATGCGCATGGAGGTCGTCGAATTGGACAGCGGGGCGGTCGTCATCAACGACGCCTACAACGCCAACCCGACATCGATGCGCGCCGCGCTCGACGCCGTGGCGGCGATGTCGGCCGACCGTCGCTACGTCGTGCTCGGGCTGATGGGCGAACTCGATGACCCGGCGGCCGGACACCACGAAGTCGCACAGCACGCAGTGAAGTGCGGAGTCGACCTGATCGCTGTCGGAACCGACCTCTACGGCATCCGCCCGACCGATGATCCGGTCGCAGCGTTGGGAGCACTCGGGGCGGGTGACGTCGTGCTGGTCAAGGCGAGCCGTTCGGCGGGCCTCGAAAGCATCGTGAGGGAGCTGACCACGTGACCGACCTCGATGCGATCCTCGCCCGCTTCGACGTCGACGACCCCGCTTTCATCGCCGACCCGTATCCGGTCCTGAACGAGTTGCGGGAGACGACACCGATCTTCCGCAACGAGTCGACCGGGACGTGGATGATCACCCGGTTCGCCGACGTGCACGCCCTCCTGCGAGATCGGCGCCTCGGGCGTGACTACACGCATCGGTACACCCATGCCGACGTCGGTCGTGACGAACCAGACGCTCGGTGGCAACGCTTCCACGAGCACGAGCGATGGTCGCTGTTGTCGATCGAACCACCCGACCACACGCGGCTCCGTCGGCTGGTGGCGAAGGTCTTCACGCCGCGCTCGGTTGCGGCGCTCGCTCCGACGATCGCGTCGATCTCCGACGGGCTGCTCGATCGGTGTGCCGAGATGGGCTCGTTCGATCTGATCGCCGACTACGCACAGCCCTACTCGGTCGCCGTGATCTGCTCGGTGCTCGGCGTCCCTGTCGCCGACACGCAACTGCTCCTCGACTGGTCGCACGCGATCGTCAAGATGTACGAACTGTCGGCGAGCGACGACACCAAGGCGGCCGCCGATCGTGCGGCAGGCGCGTACATCGACTACACGAAGGCGCTGATCGCCGAGAAGCGACGGACGCCCGACGACCTGCTCGTCTCGGCCCTCGTGCAGGTCGAAGACGACGGCGACACGCTCACCGAAGACGAGATCGTCTCCACGACGATGGTGCTGCTCGAAGCGGGCCACGAGGCCACGGTCAACACGATCGGCAACGGCTTCCGAGCATTGATGAAGCACCCCGAGCAGTGGGGCCGGGTGACGTCGCGCGACGTCGCGGCCACGTCCGTGATCGAGGAACTCCTCCGGTGGGACGCACCACTGCAGATGTTCGAGCGATGGGCGCTCGACGACGGCATCGAGATCGCCGGCCAGCGGATCCCCGTCGGCGACGAGGTTGCGATGCTCTTCGGCGCGGCGCAACGCGATCCACGCCGATTCGACGAACCCGACACCTTCGACGTCGGTCGCGACGATCCGGCCCACATCGGGTTCGGCGGTGGAATCCACTTCTGCGTCGGCGCGCCGTTGGCACGCCAGGAACTCGTCCGCTCGGTCGAGGGCATCGTCGAACGTTTCCCCGATCTGCAACTCGCCGCCGAGCCCGAGTATCACCCGACGTTCGTCATCCGTGGCCTCACCGGCCTCGCCGTCAGTTCGAGTCGCTGACCGGAACCGGGGTCTCGCCGCCGTCGGCTTCGGGGAGGAACGCGCTCGACGGCTGTCGTCGCAGGTCGAGCCAGTACGCGAGGAACAAGGCCCACAGAGCGCCGGCCCCGAGCACCGCTCGAGCGCCGATGATCTCGAAGAGGACACCACCGATCAGGTTGCCGATCGGCACGGTTCCTCCGAAGACCATGAACCAGAGCGGCATCACCGAGGCCCGTTCCGTGTCGCGCAGGTTGAGCTGGAGCGACGTGGTGATCGCCGTTGCCGTCATGAAATAGAAGAAGCCGAGGACGAAGCCGACGAAGAACGGCGTCGTGCTGTCTCGGAGTTGGGAGAACACGCCGAGTGCGATGGCGAATCCGGTGAACCCCCGCACGATCAGGACCCGACGGTGGAAGCGCGAGAGGAACGTGCCGACCGAGATGGCACCGAAGAACGCGCCGAGCCCCCAGGTCGCGTACAGCCAGCGGTAGGTCGAACTCTCGGCAGCGATCCCGAAATCGAGTTCGGCGACCGACGGGAACAACCCGACGTAGATGAGGCTGATCAGCGAGAACGAGAACATGCCGAGCAGCAGTCGGCTCAACACGAGTCGGTTGCGGGCGATGGCGATTCCGGTCCCGAGCGCTCGCCAGCCGCGAGCGACGTTCGTGCTCTTGACGTCGGGCATGTTGACCAGGACCAACGCCCCGATGAAGAACAGGTAGGTCGCTGCGTTGATGACGAAGATCCACGGGATCGACAGGCCGATCGAGGCGAGCAGAGCCGCGCCGACCGGGCCCATCACGCGCGTCCCGTTGATCATCGCCGAGTTGAGGCTGATCGCTCCGGCCAGATCGGATCGATGGACGAGCATCGGCATCGACGCCTGGAACGCCGGAGCGTTGAGAGCGTTCGCCGTGCCGATTCCGGCCTGTACGACGAACACCCAGATCAGAGCAGCGTCTCGGGCCACGAGCACGGCGGTGATGAGGGTCAAGACCGCCGACAGCGTCTGCATCACGATCATCAGTTTCTGCTTCGAGACCTTGTCGGCGAGCGCTCCGGCAGGGATCGAGAACAACAGGAGCGGCCCGAGTTGGACGGCGATCGTGACGCCGACGAGCGTCGGGCTGCCGGTGCGATCCTGGACGTACGCCGGCAACGTCACGTTCTGCATCCAGGTGCCGATCTGTGACAGCGCGAGGCCGAAGAAGACCAGCCGGAAGCTCGGATAGGCAAGGGCGGCGCGAGCGGTGCCGGGAGCCCGACCGTGGTCGGGTGGCGCCGACGGAGGAGCGGGTGGTTCGGCGGGGGTCGTGGTCATCAGGGCCTTCGGCGCACGACGCTACTCCTGAGCTCCTTGTGCTGCGAAGTGAATCCGAACACCGATGCGCTGCCCGCTTCTCGCATGGCGGTCGGTGTCAGACGACGTCTGGCGCACCTGGTGTCAGACGCCGATCGAGGTCGGCGGAAGGTCAGCGGAAGGCGCGGAAGAACGTGCGGATCTCGTCGACGAAGGTGTCGGGCACTTCGAGCGCGGCGAAGTGGCCGCCGCGGTCGTATTCGGCCCAGTGACAGAGCCCGGGGTAGATCGGCTCGACCCAGGACCGCACCGGCGGGACGATCTCGTTGCGGAACGAGGCGAACCCCACCGGGATGTCGCCGACCTCGAGCGGTTTGCGTTTGCCGAAGCTCTCCCAGTACAGCCGGGCCGACGACGTACCGTTGCCGTTGATCCAGTACAGCATGATGTTGTCGAGCAGGGAGTCCCGATCGACGGCGTCTTCGGGGTGGCCGTCGTTGTCGGTCCACGCCCAGAACTTCTCGACGACCCATGCGGCCTGCGCCGCAGGTGAATCGACGAGGCCGTAACCGAGCGTTTGCGGTCGGGTCGACTGCTGCTTCGAGTAGCCGGAGTCCCATTCGGCGTAGTGGCCGGCGCGTTCGAGTGCTCGCAGTTCTTCGGGCGACGGGTCGCTGAGGTCGCCGGGTCGTGCGCCCATCGCCAGCGTCATGTGGATCGCCGCGCAGTGGTCGGGATCGAGTGCGCCGATCGAGTGGGTGATGGCCGAACCCCAGTCGCCGCCCTGCGCGACGTATCGGTTGTAGCCGAGCCGAGCCATCAGCGCAGCGAACACTTCACCGATCTTCTCGACGCCCCACCCGGTCTCGGTGGGCTTGGCCGAGAATCCGTATCCGGGCAACGAGGGAGCGACGACGTGGAAGGCATCGGCTGCGTCGCCTCCGAAACGCGTCGGATCCGAGAGTGGCTCGATGACTTGGTGGAACTCGACGATCGATCCCGGCCAGCCATGGCTGAGGATCAGAGGTGTCGCGTCCTCGTGCGGCGATCGCTGGTGGACGAAGTGGATGTCGAGCCCGTCGATCTCGGTGACGAACTGATCGAACCGGTTGAGTTGCGTCTCACGCTCTCGCCAGTCGTAGTCGTTTGCCCAGTGGGCGCACAGATCCTGGACGTAGGCGAGCGGAGTTCCCTGGGACCAGTCGTCGACCGGCTCGGCCTCCGGCCAGCGCGTGTGGGCGAGACGCCGTTGCAGGTCGTCGATCACGTCGTTCGCGACATCGATGGTGAACGGGTGGATCTCTTCGCTCATCTCGCGACCGTAGGCAACCACCTCGGACTCCAGCGAACCTGACTCGGCCTGGCGGTCACGCCAGGGGTCTGACCACGGGCGTCACTCGGCGGGCGGGCCGTCGGTGGCACCGCCGGCGAATGCCTGTGCCTTGGTCATCCAGTCGCGAGCGTCGTCGCCGATGACGGTGAGGTTCGTCGCGTCCACGTGGCGGCACTGGGTGACCACGAGACAGAAGTCCTCCGCCGAGCCGCTCACCGATTGTTCGGCGTCGTCGGGGCCGAACGTCCACACGTCGTCAGATGGTGCGGTCAGCTCGACCCGTACAGCGGACGCGGGCAGGTCGTCGCCACGGTTCAGGTAGGTCCACTTTCGGGTGATGAACCCGAGTTGGGCGATGTGGCGGAGCCGGTCGGTGGCCTCCCGCTCGGCTCCGACGGCATCGATCACGTGTTGCCCGTGCGCCCAACACTCCATGAGGCGAGCGGTGAGGAACGATTTGGCGCCCATCGACGGGCCGTACCAGATGACCCGATCGTCGTCGTCGAGCGTCGCTGCAGCGTCGGCGAGGAGCTGACGATTGGATCGCCACGCCGCGAGGAGGTCGGCCGGTGACATCTCGCGGAACCGGCCGAGTGTGAGGCGATCCATCGTGTCGACGGGGGCGTCGGGCGCGAACACCTCGGCGAGACCGTCGAGCGAGGCCGTGAACCGGTCGGGGTCGGCGATCGCCCACGATGACGTCTCGTCGAAATAGGTCAGGTGGGCGATCTGGTCGGCCACTGTCCACCGCTCGCTGGCCGTCGGGGTCTGCCACTGCTCGTCGTCGAGGTCCGCCACGATCCTGTCGAGCGCGTCCTGCTCGGCGACCAGGTCGACCCGCACGCTCGCCGCCGTCGGAACCGTGATCTCGTCGCCGCTCATCGCCCGACAGTACGCCGCGGGCCTCGGTCCCGAACGATCGGTGCCTGACGCGAATCGACCCGAATCGGTACATCGAGCAAATCGGTACATCGGGCGTCTGACACCCGTCGTGCGGATTGCCGCGGCGGCTGCGGGTCGGGGGGCGGGGGTGCGCACTACGTTCGGGTCATGACGATCGGGACGCCCCTGCGATCCAAGCTCGACACCGGGTCGGACGACTATCGCCGAAACCTCGCCGAGATGCAGACGATGTGGGACGAGGTCGAAGCGGTGATGGCGACCGTGCCGACGATCGGTGGCCAGCGCTACGTCGACCGGCATCGTCAGCGCGGCAAGATGCTCGTGCGCGAGCGGATCGAAGCGTTGGTCGACCCCGACACGCCGTTCCTCGAACTGTCGGCGCTCGCAGCGTGGGGCACTCAGGACCCTGTCGGTGTCGGAGTGGTCCAGGGCATCGGGGTGATCGAAGGAGTCGAGTGCGCGATCACCGGCACCGACATGAGTGTGAAGGGTGGAGCGGCCAACCCGACGACGTGGAAGAAGAGCCAGCGTTTCCACGAGATCGCCAGGGAGAACCGACTGCCGCTGATCAACCTGAACGAGTCGGCCGGTGCCGACCTGCCCCGCCAGGCCGACCTGTTCATCCAGGGCGGGGCCAGCTTCAAGGCGCTCACTCAACTCTCGAAGCTCGGCATCCCCACCATCACGGCTGCGTTCGGCCCGAACACCGCCGGCGGGGCCTACACGCCCGGCATGAGTGACTACACGATCTTCGTGAAGGATGCCGGGACCGCGTACCTCGGTGGGCCGCCGCTCGTGAAGATGGCGATCGACGAGATCGTCGACGAGGAGAGCTTGGGCGGCGCCGAGATGCACTCGCGCACGAGCGGCCTGTCCGACTACCTCGCGCAGGACGAGATGGACGCGCTGCGGATCATCCGCCAGATCGTCCGACACCTGCAATGGAGCAAACTCGGGCCGGGCGCCACCGAACCCGACGACGACCCGCTCTACGACCCGAGGGAGCTGCTGGGCTGCGCATCGGCCGACGTGCGGATTCCGTTCGACATTCGCGAGGTGTATGCCCGCATGTTCGACGGCAGTCGATTCGAGGAGTTCAAGTCACTCATCGGCGACAAGTTGGTGTGCGGCTGGGCGTCGATCCACGGGTTCCCGGTCGGCGTGATCGGCAACAACGGGATCCTGTTCTCGGAGGAGGCCAAGAAGGGCGCCCAGTTCATCCAGCTGTGTAACAAGATGTCGGTGCCGATCGTGTTCATGCACAACATCACCGGGTTCATGGTCGGCTCGAAAGCCGAGCAGGGCGGGATCATCCGCAACGGCGCCAAGATGATCAATGCGGTGTCGAACTCCGAGGTGCCGCACTTCAACCTGATGGTCGGTGCGAGCTACGGCGCCGGCAACTACGGCATGGCGGGAAAGTCGTACGACCCGCGATTCATCTTCACCTGGCCAAACCACCGGATCGCCGTGATGGGGCCGAAACAGTTGGCGGGAGTGATGGACATCATCGCTCGCAACTCGGCAGCAGGTCGCGGGATCGAGGTGGACGAGGACGCGCTGCTCGCACAGACGAGTGCGCTCGAAGCGCAGATCGAGACCGAGTCGACGGCGCTCTACTCGACGGGGCGATTGTGGGACGACGGGATCATCCATCCCGGTGATTCGAGGACGGTGTTGGGCATGGCGTTGTCGGCAGCTCACTCCAACGTGGTGCAGGGCGCCACCGAGTACGGCGTGTGGAGGCACTGATGGGCGCGTCCTCGTCCTCGTCACTCGCTCGCTGCGCTCGCTCCGTTCCTCGGAGTTCGTCGGGGCTCGCTTCGCCCGCGCCGAATGCCCACTACTCGCTCACAGCAAGCTGCTCAGCTCGTGGCGAGGGGCTCCGGGCAAGCCCTCTGCCCCTCACACTCCCCGCACGGCGTACTTCGCTCCCGGTCCATCTCGCTTCGCTCGCTGGAGTCTCGTCATGAGCTTTCTTTCCATTCCTCCGGGGTCGATGTCTCGTCGGATCACTTCGTTGTTGATCGCGAACCGCGGCGAGATCGCTGTTCGGATCGCTCGGACTGCTCACTCGCTGGGGATCTCGACCGTCGGCGTGTACTCCGAACCGGATGCGAACGCGATGCACGTCGATGCGGTCGATGTGGCCGTCGCTCTGGGTGGGTCGACGCCGGCCGAGTCGTACCTGCGCGCGGACGCGATCATCGAGATCGCCCTGCAACACCGCTGCGAGGCGATCCACCCCGGCTACGGGTTCCTCGCCGAGAACGCCGAGGTCGCCGAGCGTGTCGCAGCCGCCGGGCTGATCTGGGTCGGGCCGACCGCCGACCAGATCCGGATGCTCGGCGACAAGATCGCCGCCAAGAAACTCGCCATCGAGGCCGGTGTTCCGACCGCCCCGTTGTTCGAGATCGTCGACGGCAACATCCCCGACGGCATCCCGATGCCGGCGCTCGTCAAGGCAGCTGCTGGTGGCGGTGGCCGAGGTATGCGCATCGTGCGCACCTCCGACGAACTGGCCGAAGCCGTCGCGGCCGGATCACGAGAAGCCGAGTCGTCGTTCGGCGACGGGACCGTGTTCGTCGAGCCGTACATCGAGCGAGCGCGTCACGTCGAAGTGCAGATCATCGGCGATGCCCATGGCAACGTCGTCCACCTCGGAGAGCGCGAGTGCTCGATCCAGCGTCGGAACCAGAAGATCGTCGAGGAGTCACCGTCGGCAGGCATCACGCCCGAGACACGCGACGCCATCTGCAACGGTGCGGTCGCTCTTGCGGCGTCGGTGGGGTACCAGGGTGCCGGCACCGTCGAGTTCCTCGTGAACGAAGCCGGCGAGGCCGGTTCGATCAACTTCCTCGAGGTGAACACACGCCTTCAGGTCGAACACCCGGTCACCGAAGCCGTGACCGGAGTCGACCTGGTCGAGTTGCAGTTGCGGGTCGCGGCCGGCGAACGCCTCGACCTGATGCAGGACCAGGTCCATTTCGACGGTCACGCGATCGAGGTCCGGATCGTGGCGGAGGATCCGTCGGCCGACTGGTTGCCCTCGACCGGTGAGATCACCGCATTCGACCTCGGTGGCGACGAACCCGACCTCGTGCGCGTCGACACCGGATTCCGCACCGGGGCGGTCGTGTCGTCGGACTACGACTCGATGCTCGCCAAGGTCATCGCACACGCACCGACGCGCGCCGGTGCCGCCGCCAAGCTGCGCCGATCACTGCAGCGGTCGGAGGTGGCCGGGGTGACGACGAACATCGCTTCGCTCGTCGCCATCCTCGGCGAGTCCGACTACCTCGCCGCTCGCACGCCGACCGCATATCTCGCCGAGCATCCGGGCGTCACGTCAGAGGTCGGACCAACCGGTGACGACCGGATCGCACTGCTGCTCGCCGCCGTCTTCGCCGGCGAGCGGTCACGTCGCGCCGCCGACACGGTCACCCGATTCGCCCCATCGGGGTGGCGGAACCTGCCGACGCTCGGTCAACGCTGCGCATGGAGCGCGGCGGGAACCACGAGTGTCGATCACGTCGAGTACCGGGTCTGTGGCCGGGATGCGACCGTGCAGATCGGCGCCTGGCCCGAGCCGTCGGCCGACGGAACGCTGCCCGAAGAGACCCGACGTCGCATCGGCGTCCGCATCCTCGACGTCGGTCCGGCGCCGTCGGGTGGATCGCAGACCGTCGCCATCGAGGTCGATGGCGTGCGGCGCACGATCGACGTCACGTCGACCGAGACCGGGGTGCGCACCCGGAGCGCAGCGGGGGCGATGTCGTGGACGCCGGTCCCGCGCTTCGTCGATCACGATGCCGAGGTCGCCGGAGGTGGACCGGTCTGTCCGCTTCCGGGCACCGTGATCTCGGTGCACGTCGAGGCCGGTCAGCGGGTCGAGGCCGGTGCGGTCCTGATGGTGGTCGAAGCAATGAAGATGGAGCACAAGATCACCGCCGGCCACGATGCGGTGGTGACCGAGGTGCTCTTCGAGGTCGGTGGTCGAGTGGATCAGGGTGACCTCCTCGTCAGCCTCGAAACCGTTGACGACCCGTCCGACGGCGACGACGTGAGCGGCGAGGCATGACCGACCCGATCCGGATCGCGAACTGCTCGGGCTTCTTCGGTGACCGCCCGTCGGGCGCACTCGAGATGGTCGAGGGTGGGCCGATCGACGTCCTGACCGGCGACTGGCTCGCCGAGCTGACGATGTTGATCCTCAGCCGGATCCAGGCCAAGCGACCCGGCCAGGGGTACGCCCGCACGTTCGTCGGCCAGATGGAGCAGGTCATGGGAACGTGCCTGGACCGTGGGATCAAAGTCGTCTCGAACGCGGGCGGCCTCGACCCCGACGGGTGCGCCGAGGCAGTCCACGAGGTCGCTCAGAAGCTCGGGCTGAGCCCGACGATCGCCTACATCGACGGCGACGACCTCCTCCCACGCATCGCCGAACTCGCCGAGACCGGAGCACTCGAACCGTTCACGTCGGGTGGCGATCTCGGTGACGTGGAGCGCTTCGTGAGTGCGAACGCCTATCTCGGCTGCTTCGGCATCGTCGAAGCACTCACCCGGGGCGCCGACATCGTGATCACCGGGCGCGTCACCGACGCTGCGGTCGTGTGTGGGCCCGCGGCGTGGCATCACGGCTGGCGACGCGACGACTTCGACCAACTCGCCGGTGGTGTGGTCGCCGGCCACCTCATCGAATGCAGCGCGCAGGTGACCGGCGGCAACTACTCGTTCTTCGACGAGATCGAGGGTCACGACGAGGTCGGAGGTGGCGCCCGCTTCGGGTTCCCGTGGGCCGAGGTGGCTGCTGACGGATCGTCGGTCATCGGCAAACACGACGGCACGGGCGGGGCGGTCACGATCGGCACCGTGACCAGTCAGTTGTTGTACGAGATCGGTGGCCCGTCGTACCTCGGGCCCGACGTGACGGCTCGCTTCGACACGACGCGCCTCGAACAGATCGCACCAGACCGTGTCCGGGTCAGCGGCACGGGCGGGTTGCCGCCGCCTCCGACGTTGAAGGTCGCGATGAACGAACTCGGCGGCTTCCGCAACTCGTTCGCCGTGGCATTGACCGGGCTCGACATCGAGGCCAAAGCCGAGTTCGCGCAAGCCACGTTCTGGGATGCGTGCTCGCTCGGGCCCGACGATTTCGAGCAGATCGATTCGCGTGTGATCCGCACCGACACCGACGACCCTGCGACGCAGGAGGAGGCCACGGCCATCTGGCGGGTCACGGTGAAAGACCGCGACGAGCGCAAGGTCGGTCGGGCGTTCGCCGACGCCAACGTGCACACCGCGCTCTCGAGCATCCCCGGGATGTACGGGATCGGCGGTGGACCGTCGGCGGCGTCGCCCTTCGGTGTGTATCGACCAGCGAAGATCGATGCGGCGCTGGTCCCGCAGTACGTCCAGCTCTTCGGCGGAGCGACCACCCAGATCGACTCCGTGGCACCTGCGTCGGCGGCGCCAGACGATGCTCCGGCGGAGTCCGAAGAGGCACCGCCGCCTGTCGACTTCGGCGAGACCGTCCGGGTCCCTCTCGGACGCGTGGTCGGTGCCCGATCGGGTGACAAGGGCGGCCACGGCAACATCGGCGTCTTCGTGCGAAACGACGAGGCGTTCGCCTGGCTCGACGGCTTCTTGACCATCGAACGGCTTCAGGAATTGCTGCCCGAGGCGGCCGACCTGCGGGTGGATCGCCATCGGTTCGCCAACGTGCGGGCGCTCAACTTCGTGGTCCACGACCTCCTCGACGAAGGCGTCGCCGCATCGACCCGCCAGGACGCTCAAGCCAAGGCGATCGGGGAGTGGCTGCGAGCCCGCCTCGTCGACGTCCCCGCCGACCTCCTCGGGTAACGCCCCGGGTCTGACCCCAAACGTTACGGGTCTGGCACTTCGTGTTACTCGGGTAACGGCCCGGGTCTGACCCCAAACGTTACGGGTCTGGCACTTCGTGTTACTCAGGCGGGGGTGGGGCGGGCGAAGCGGGCGTCGATGGGGGCGGCCCAGCGAACGATCGGGTCGCCGGTCGGGGCCGGGAGTCCGGCGGCGACGAACGACGAGTCGTCGAGCGTGACGATCTGCGCTTCGTGCAGAGTCCAGGCCGGATGATCGACCGGATGGTGCCGCAGCTTGCCTCGCCCGGCCGGCCACCGTGCGACCGTTCCCCATCGTGCCGTGAGAAAGTCGTCGAGTGGATCGGGGCGGTCGATGCGGTCGCCGACGTCGATCTCGACGAGGGTCGAACTCGCCGGGGTCGACGGCCAGCGTCGGCGCCGCGTCTCGTAGCGACGGCGCGCTCCACTGAGCTCGATCGACATCGACGACCAGACGTAGGGGAAGCCAAGCGCCATGCGGGCGAAGAGGACGATCGGCAACCGAACCGCTTCGAGCGAGAAAAACCAGATCGCCCGGTTGCCGGCCGAGTCGACGACGTAGGTGCGCACGTTCGTCTCGGCGAAGGTCGAGAGCCATGGAATGGCCGGGAGGCCGCGTGGCGATGCGTCGCGCATCAGGAACGGGATCAGCGAGACGTAGGCCCGGCCCTCGAACGTGTCGACGTCGAGGCCGGCGGGCAGGAGCGCCTGCACCACCGAAGGTTCGTACGCCCAGTGGACGAAAGCGAGTTCGTCCCACGTGTTGCGCAGCCAGGTGCGGGGGAGTTGCGACGGGCGTTCGGCCGAGATGGGCTGGGGCTCGGCGCGCGTCACCGGCGGTACCCTGCGGCGCCATGCGGCCTCATGACATCGGAGCGATCGAAGTCGACCGCACGAAGCACGTGAAGATCGAGTTCGCCGACGGCGTGATCGCCACCTTCGAACTCCCGGCACTGCGACTTGCGTGCCCGTGCGCCGAGTGCAACTCTCGTCGCCAGAAGGGCACGTCGGTGTCGATCATGGCCGAGACGAAGCCCGACGACGTCGAGATCACCGAGGCGGCGATGGCGGGTGCCTGGGGCCTGAACCTCGACTGGAACGACGGCCACTCGACGGGCATCTACGCCTTCGAGAACATGCGCCGGTGGGTCGACGAGCAGATCGTGGCCGCTCACGTCATCCGCCCCGACGGTCCGCTCGACGCCGACTGACATCTCCTCGACGGACATTTCGAGGGCGGCGAGTACGGCAGCGATCGATCGACGCCCAACGATCAATCGAGGATCAACTCCGCGTACATCGGCAGGGCCATCGCCGGCCCCGACACCAGGAACTCGGTGATGCACGTCTCGCGCCACGCTCCGAGTTCCTCCTTGATCTTGCCGGCCGGGCCGACGAGCGCCACGTCCTCGACCATTTCGAGAGGGATGGAGGCTGCCGCCTCGTCTTTCTTGCCTTCGAGGTAGAGGTTCTGGACCTTGTCGGCGACGTCGCCGTAGCCCATCCGCTCAAACACCTCGTAGTGGAAGTTGGCGCCCTTCGCACCCATGCCGCCGGCGTACAACGCAAGGAACGGACGGATCATGTTCGCGCATTCCTGTGCGTCGTCTCCGGGGACGATCATGACGGTGGCGGTCACTTCGAAGTTGTCCTTCTTGGTGGGGTCACCCGATGCATCGAACCCCTTCTGCAGCTGCTCTCGATACCAGGCGTCTTCCTTCGGCGAGAAGAACAACGGCAACCAGCCGTCGGCGATCTCGGCGGAGAGTGCGACGTTCTTGGGACCTTCGGCTGCGAGATAGATCGGGATGTCGTTGCGCAGCGGGTGGACGGTCGACTTGAGCGGCTTGCCGAGGTTCGCTCCACCGTTCACTGGCATGTCGAAGAAGTCGCCGTGGAACTCGACGGGCTCGTCGCGCGCCCAGATCTTGCGGAGGATCTCGATGTATTCACGGGTGCGGGCGAGCGGACGGGGATACTCCTCGCCGTACCAGCCTTCGACGACCTGGGGGCCCGATGCGCCGAGGCCGCAGATGAATCGACCGTTCGAGAGATGATCGAGCGTGATCGCCGCCATCGCCGTGGCCGCCGGGCTGCGCGCCGCCATCTGCATGATCGCAGTGCCGAGTTGCACCTTCTCGGTCTGAGCACCCCACCACGACAGCGGGGTGAGGGCGTCAGATCCGTAGGCCTCGGCGGTCCAGATCGAGTTGAAGCCCATCTTCTCGGCTTCGAGTACTGCCTCGAGCGCACCCTTCGGCGGCCCGGCGGACCAGTAACCGGTGTTGTATCCGAGCTTGATGTCGACAGCCATGCACCGAACTTACGCAATCCGGAAGGCGGGCTCACTACGCACCGCGGACTCTCATCCTCACTGCGTCGGGGCGAGAGCCGGCATAGGTTGGAGACGTGGTGGGAGACGACAGGCTCGTGGTGACGGATGCGGTGCGCATCCCCCGATTCGAGCTGAACGAGTCGTTCACGGCGTCGGGTGGGCCGGGTGGCCAGCACGCCAACAAGGCGGCGACGAGGGTCGAACTGACCTTCGACGTGACCACCTCCTCCGCCTTTCGTCGAGTCACCGATCGGACGCGCGTCGTCGAGCGTCTCGGTGAGATCGTGCGCGTCGTGGTGGACGACGAGCGGTCGCAGCTGCGCAATCGGACGTTGGCCGAGCAGCGCCTCGTCGAGAAGTTGCAGGGCGCACTGCGCGTGCAGCGCACACGCCGCCCGACCAAGCCGACCCGAGGGTCGCAACGGCGACGGCTCGCCGGCAAGGCGCGGCGCAGCGAGTTGAAGCAGCAGCGCCGTCGTCCACGCCACGACGAGTAGCGAGGGTCGGCGTCGGATCCTTCGACGATCCTGTGGATCCCCACATCGGCGATTGTCGAACGTCGTCGCCTGCGCTCCGCCCGGCTCGACCTCGACAGCGTCTCCGGCGGCGGTCCCGACGAGTCGCCGGTGCTCGACGAGGGCTTTCGACTCCGTGCCGAGTCGGGCGGGCTGTTCGAAGACGTACCGCGCGACGAGGCAGGCGTGGCGATCCTCGGCGACGACCGCACGACGAGAACATGATGATCTCGGGTCTGCATGCGGCGTTCCTGAAGTTCCACAACGCCGACGACCTCACCGGTCGCTCGCGAGCCCCACGCCGCTTCATCGTCCCGTCGGGGCACGACATCGCCCGGTCGATGGACGACTTCGCGATGTCGGACATGCTGACGATCGCCGGTGTCGACCCCGACTCACGCCACCAGTGATCACGTCGGTGATGGACGCGACAAGATCGTGGTGATCAGGTGGCGGTGAAGGTGACCGGGAAGTGGTCGGGGCCGAAGATGGCGGTCCCGGCCGGCTTCCAGGTGATCTCGCCGTCGACGGCGAGGTCGGGCATCCGCCGAGCGAGGATCGGCAGCGCTTCCTGTAGCTCGGCACGGGCCAGCCACGCTCCGAGGCAGTAGTGGATGCCCGAGCCCAGAGTGAGGTGCGGAGCGCCCGGCGGCTCCTTGCCGATGTCGAACGTGTCGGCGTCGGGGAAGATCGACTCGTCACGGTTGGCCGTGGCGGTCGACGGGAACACGAAGGTGCCGGCCGGGAAGAGGATGTCGCGGTAGACGATGTCCTCGCTGGCGAAGCGTCCTGTTCCGGCGATCGCACCGAAGTAGCGCATCGATTCCTCGACCGCCCGAGGTGCCAGATCCGGTTCGTCGGCCAGGCGCTTCCACTGGTCGGGATATTCGGTGAACAGCGCCATGGTGCACGAGAGCTGATTGCGGGTGGTGTCCGTGCCGCCCACGATCACGGCGTTCACCATCATCAAGAGTTCCTGCGTGTCGAGCTTGTCGCCGTCCTCCTCGGCGGCGATGAGGTCGGTCAGCAGGTCGTCACGCGGATCGCTCCGCCGCTCGGAGATCATCTGGAGCGAGTACTCGTCGAGCTCGCGCCGAGCCGTCTTGATCACGTCGAGTTCGTCGAGCGCACCGCCATTGAAGATGCGCAGCACGTCTTCGGCCCAGCGCGAGAAGAGCTGCCAGTCCTCCCGCGGAGCACCGAGCAGTTCGCAGATGATCGGGATCGGATACGGCTCGCAGATGTCGGCGATGACCTCGGCCCGACCCGTTGCGGCGACCGGGTCGACCAGTTCGTTCACCACCTCGCGCATGAAGGGTCGGAGGCGATCGGCCGATCGAGGTGAGAAGGCCTTTCCGACGAGGCGCCGGAGTCGGGTGTGCACGTCGCCTTCCGCAGCGAGGATCGACGGACGGTCGGGGTCGCCCAACAACTCGGGGTCGGTGATCCCGCGCATCTCGGGGATCTTCGACGACGCGTTGTGCCAACGCTTGTCGCGCAGGATGGCCGTGGAGTCGGCATACGACAGGATCGAGTAGCCGAACAGGCTCTCGGCGATCCAGGTCTCGTCGGCGAGTTGCACCAACATCTTGCGCACTTCGGCGTTCGGTAACGCGAAGCTCGCCGGGTCGATGGCTGGGAAGTCCAGTCGGTCGACCGGCGTCGGCGATGTCGTCGTCATGGGCCGATGATAGGGACCGGGCACATGAACCGACCGAGTCAGCGGGCGAGTGCGTCGGTCGCCGTCGCTCCGAGCGACGCGGCGACCGTCTCGTTGGCATGCGAGCCACCGACCGTGTTGAGGCCGTGGGCGATCGAGGCGTTGCGACGAGCGGCGCCGACTGCGCCGTAGCGAGCGACCTCGAACTGATAGGGGAGCGTCGCATTGGTGAGGGCGTACGTGCTCGTGTGCGGGACGGCGCCGGGCATGTTGCCGACGGCATAGTGGACGACGCCGTGCAGTTCGTAGACCGGGTCTTCGTGGGTCGTCTCACGTGTGGTCTCGATGCATCCGCCCTGGTCGACGGCGACGTCGACGATCACCGCTCGCGGCTTCATCTGGCGCACGAGATCCCCGCTCACCACGACCGGGGCACGGTCGCCGGCGACCAGCACCGCACCGATCACGAGGTCGGCCTGCATGACGGTGCGCTCGACCGAGCCCTGGTTGGAGGCGAGCGTCGAGATCCGGCCCTTGTGGATCTGGTCGACGTAGCGCAGCCGGTCGAGGTTCATGTCGAGCACGGTGACCTCGGCCTCCATTCCCGCCGCGATCACCGCTGAACTCCAGCCGACGTTGCCGGCGCCGAGGACGACGACCTTGGCGGGGCTGACGCCCGGGACGCCCCCCATGAGCACGCCACGTCCACCCTTGTGGCGTTCGAGGAAGTGGGCGCCCATCTGTGGGGCGAGCCGTCCGGCGACTTCGCTCATCGGTGCGAGGAGCGGGAGCTGTCCGTCGTCGGTCTGGACGGTCTCGTAGGCGACGCTGGTCGTCTTGGCATCGAGCAGCGCCTGAGCGACGGCGGGGTACGCGGCGAGGTGCAGGTACGTGAAGAGAGTGAGATCCTCACGGAGGTACTGGAACTCCTCCTCTTTGGGCTCTTTGACCTTCACGACCATCTCTTGTGACCAGGCCTCGGCAGCGGTGGCGGCGATGGTGGCTCCGGCTGCCACGTAGTCCTCGTTGGAGATCGACGCCCCCGCTCCGGCGCCGTCCTCGACGACGACCTCCACGCCGATGCGTTCGAGTTCGCGGACGCCGTCCGGGGTGATCGCCACGCGATGCTCTGCGTTCTTGATCTCCTTGGGCACTCCGACGGTCGAGATGGCCGGTGAGGACGATTCGCTGGTCATGTCGACCATGATGAACGACGGTGATCCGGGGATGGGGCGGACTTTCGCCCGCCGAGATAGCTTGGCGGCGTGGAAACATCGGTCATCGATCCTGTCGACGCTCGAATCGTCGACGTTCTCCGATCAGACGGTCGGATCAGCTGGCGAGCACTCGGCGAACAGGTCCATCTCGCTGCGAGCAGCGTGGCCGAACGGGTGCGCCGGCTCGAGGAGCGCGGCGTCATCACCGGGTACTCCGCTCAGGTCGACCCGGAGGCGGTGGGCCGCACGGTGCGGGCAGTGGTCGACGTGAGCCTGGTACCCGGTGACGAGGCCGACGCCTTCGAACTGCGTCTCCTCGACCGTGACGAGGTCGTGATGGCGGCGTACGTGACCGGCTCGGCCGACTACACGATCGTCGCCGAATGCATCGGCGCGAACGGACTCGATGCCTTCGTGCGGTGGATGCGCGCCGACACTGCGGTGGGGCGGACCGAGAGCAAGTTGATGCTCCGATCGCTGGTCGGCTGACCGTAGCCTGAGCGGTCGTGACGGGCCGCTCCCACTACGACGTTCTCGGTGTCCCGCCGTCGGCGCCGCCCGATGTCATCCGTGACACCTACCGGCGACTCGCACGTGAGTACCACCCTGACCGCACGGTCGGGTCTGCCGCAGGCGCCGACCGGATGCCTCAGATCAACGAGGCGTACCGGGTGCTGTCGGATCCGGGACGCAAGGCCGTCTACGACGCTGAGCTGCGTGGGAGCGTGTCACGTTCGCAGAGGCCGGCTGACACCGGTGTGAACGTGGGCGACGAGGTTCCCGATTACCGCTTCGAACATCCACCTGGCCCGGCCCGCGTACCGTGGCGCAGCCTGCTGTTCTTCAGTGGCATCGCGATCATCGTGATCCTCGTGCTCGCCCAATTCCAGGACCCGCCCGGCCCGGCGGAGGTCGACAACATCCTGCGCAACGGCGACTGTGCGCAGATCCAACCGAACAACGACGCCCGCGAAGTGGCCTGTACGGGCGAAGCCGGGGAGTTCGTCGTGCGCCAGTTCATCGCGTTCGACCGAGCGTGCCCGAACGGGTGGGAGCCCCATCGCGATCGCCAGGGCATGGGTGTTGCCTGCCTCGAACCTCGCCCCGCCTGAGGCAGCGAACGCTGCCTCGGCGACGCTGAGTCGCGACCGGAGGAACGGTCGCTCAGGCGCGAGTGGAGTCGAGTTCGACGTCGCCCACTGTCAATTGGTCCATGTTCTGAACGACGAGGGTGCGACTCAACGGCCACATCCGCTTCATCCGGAGTGCCTCCTTGGTGCGCGATCCGGCGAGGAACAGATTGTGGGCCGGACGGGTGACGGCCAACTTCGCGGCCAACAGGATCCACGGCAACGTACCTCGCCCGACCACGACGAGATCGACGTCGGCACTCTTCTTGCGCGCGAACTCGGCCTGCGTGATCGGGCTGGCGTAGACGCAGATCGATGCGTTCGGGAACGCCGCCTTCAGCATCCTCTCGTCCAACTTCCAGTTGCCGGAAGCGGCGAGGGCGAGGACGCGCAGATGTCGGACGGATTCGCCGTCGTCGAGCCAGCCCTGCACCGACTCACTCTGACGGACCGCGTCGGGTTGGCCGAAGTACAGGCTCGTGAGATCGAGTTCGTCAGGGAGTGACGAGAGCAGCCACATGCGTTCGACCTTGCGACCGGGGCTCGACTCGCTGGTGGCGCTGCGGATCACGCCGTCGGCGATGTGGTCCGGCTTGAACTGTGACGCGAACACGCCGAGCATCGACATCTTCTCGTCGAAGCACTCCGTGATGTCGACGCTCGATTCTTCGACCTGGGCGGCGTCGCTCAGCGCATCGAGCACCTGGCCTGCATGATCGGGAAAATCCTCGCCGTACGGAACGTCGTTGTACACGCGAAGTCGCACCCGCTCGGCGATCGACGGATCGCTCATCAGTGCCAACAGGACAGCGTTGCGGGCGAGGTCGTGATCCGAGTGGGTGCCGGCCCCGAGCGGCAGCCAGATCTCTTCGTATCGGTGATCTTGCAGCAGGGGAGCGACCGCTGTGGCCCAACGTTCGAGTTCGGCCGACGACGCTCGTCGGTTGTTGTTCATCGCGACGCTGACGACGTGATCCTGGAAGTATTCCTCGTCCCAGTCGCTGTCGTCGTACCTCAGTGTCGCCTCCGGGAGGTCGACCGTCACGTAGGTGGCGCCGATGTACGCAGCGAACGTCTCGCCTTCGTGCCGTCGGAGGTCGGTCACCTCGACTCGATCGAAGAACTCACGACCCGTCTGGAAGCTGCTCGTGTAATTGCTGCGGCTCGCCAGGGTCGCGATCGTGAACTCGGCTTCGTGGCGCTGCTTCCAGAGGGTGCCTCCGATGCTGAGCGCCGCGTCGTCGGAGTGTGGCTCGATGACCAGGATCGGAGTTCGGCTGTCGTCGTCGATGGGGTCGATCAGGTCGGCGAGTCCGCGAGAGCGCAACTCATCGACCGAACGTTCGTCGAGTTGGCTCACGTCATCGATCGGGCCGTCATCCCGGAGGCGTCGGAACAGCTCGATCGCCGGCCCGGTCGGGGACGGGAGCGGACGCGTGGAGTTCAGGAAGAACACCTCATCGTCGCGTACCTGGAAGTGAGGCCGACGCTGGAGAATGGCCATGTTGTCGTACGTCCTTTCCGTGCGAGGGTACGTCGTCACGCTCCCGAAGCGAGATGCTGTGAACACCGAGAGTGTCAATAAAATCTCATGGTATCCGGGAACACCTGCGGAACGATGGGGACAACAGGCGAGACGTTGCCAGTTGTGTCGTGTCGAGTGATTGTTGTTTTCGTTCACTGTGCATCGGGGCGAGTGGCCCGCAACTGTAGGTGCAATCGAGCGACCGTCGATGTGCGGAGTGTCCGCTGTGGTGAGGAGCGTGATCGAAGCGCACCGAATCTGACTTCATACAGAACCGCTCGCCGGTCGGTTCGGGCCGTCGGGAAACGCGCGGTCGAGATGGGCGTCACGAGCGGCGCAGCACGCTTCGATGCGGAGGATGCCGAAACTTCGGTCCCGCATGCGGGCGAGTGCGCCGTCACTCGCCTCGTTGTAGCAAGACGGCCGGGCACATCATGGCGCCCCGGTGGGTTGCTGCACGCGCATAGAAGTCGAAGCGCGGCCGGAGCCGTCACCGGCGCGACGGATCGAGGACGCGACCCCCGACGACCCGGCGGCCTACGTTTGCCGGGTGGTGAGCCGTCGCGAACTCGTGTCGATCGGGTGTCGTCGCGAACCGCGACTCGAGCGTTGTTCTTCGGTATGACGTCTGTTGCGAAGCCGAACCCGGACGACGAAGCACACGGACCGGCGACCGAACTCGACGGTCGTCGAGATCCCGATCGCTTCATCCGCGACGTGATGCCCGGATTGGTCGGCACCCTCACGCTGAGGACGGGTGACCGACTCGTCGCCGAGGATCTGGCGCAGGAGGCGCTGGCGCGGGCGCTCGCGGACTGGGGACGAGTGGCGGCCATGGAGTTCCCCGTCGGCTGGGTGTATCGCGTCGCGTTCAACCTGGCGAACTCGCGGTGGCGGCGGCTGGCGGCGCGACGCCGGGCGGAGGCAGCCGGTCGCCACGACGAGCCGGTCGTGAACCTGATCACCGCCGAGGCCATCGTGCTACGCGATGCCCTGTCCCGTCTGAGCGGACGTCAGCGAGAGGTCATCGTGTTGCGCTTCTATGCGGGGTTCGATGTCGCAGAGGTGGCGGAGACTCTGTCGGTGTCGGAGAGCACCGTGAAGACACAGACGGCTCGGGCGTTGCGCCGCCTGCGCGTCGAATTGGGTGAGCCTGATGCGGATCGCTGATCTCGAGAAGGGCCTGGCCCGGATCGCAGGGCGGACCTCGGAGTCGATCGACCCGGAAATGGTCTGGGAGAGATCCCGTCGGCTCGGAGATGTGCGACGTCGCAGACGCCGGACATCGGCGGTCGCAATGATGGTCGGTACCGGAATCGTCGTCGCGATCGGTCTCGCATCGGTCGCCGGGCTGCGCGGAGAGCGCGCCGAGCCCGCCATGAGCGAAGCGAGCGGTCGAGCGCTTCCCGGTGTGGTCGATGCGGGCCGTCTCTTCGAGGCGATTCGCAGCGATGACCTCGATGAGGTGAGTGCACTGCTCGATGCCGGGGTCGACCCCGACGCGATGATCGCCAACGGGATCACCCCGATCATGGCAGCGTCGCTGCGCGGTGGCGCCGACATCGTGGCGCGACTGGTCGAGGCGGGGGCGTCGATCGATGCGGCCAACGGCTTCGGGTCGACCCCGCTCCAGCTCGCTGCTCAACACGGGCAGGTCGACGTCATCGGGGTGCTCCTTGCCGCCGGCGCCGATGTCGACGCCCGGGGCGACGACCCGTGGAGTGTCACGCCGTTGATGGAAGCGGCGCGCTTCGGGCAGTCGGGGGTGGTCGCGGCGCTGTTGAGGGGTGGGGCGGACCCCGAGATCCGTGACGGGTTCGGACGGCCAGCGCTGATGTACGCGCTCGACGCAGCGAACACCCGGGAGGTCGTCGTCGAGTTCCTCGACCTGGGTGTGCGCATCGCCCATCCAGGTGGAGACACCTCGCTCGACATCGTCGTCGACCGACACGACATCGACGATCTCGTCGAGATCCTGGCGGCCGCCGACGTCCGCGTGTCGCGATGATGATCTGGAGGCCCCGTGCCGGAACCGCTTGGCGGTGGTTTGCCCGACCGTGGCGATCTCGGGATCAGATGGTGGCACTTCTCGCCGGTTTCGCGGCCCCGGTGCTGATGTCGGCGAGCGCCGACATGTTCGTGGGGTCGGCTGCCGACAGCATCGCCGAACAACTCGTGGACGACGCCGGCAGTGGTCTCGGGGTGACGATCACGGTCGACGGATCGATCGCCGACGACGAGGTGGCGATGTTGGGCGACGCGATCTCCGAACGGATGGCGGCGATTCCCGACTTCGGACCTCCGGTGGCGACGGCGTTCACCGCAGCGATCGGCATCGGTGCGCCACCGGCGGCGCCGCTGATTCCGGTCGAGGTGCTTCCCGGCTCCGGAGCGCGATTCATGGTGCGCGAGGGTGCGGTCGATGCGCTCGACATCGTCGCACACGAGTCCGACGTCGACGGCCTGTTCGTCTCCGAAGAGTTCGCCGAGCGATTCGATCTGTCGCCGGGCGACGAGGTGGGCGTCGAGGGCTCGTCGACCGCGACCGTCATCGAGGGGGTGTTCCGCAACCTCTGGGAAGCGCCGCGCGATCCCTACTGGGACGAAGTGCCCGCCGGGCTGAGCCCTCGGTTCTCGCGTGTCTTCGGGAGCCCGCTCTTCGAAGTCATCGTGGTCTCCGACACCGTGGCGACGCGCCTCGGGTTGGTGGGAACCGCCCGGTTCGACCTGGATCTGGCTGATCGTCCGAGCACCGAGGACGACGTCGACCGGATCGTCGCCGGTCTCGCGTCCGTCGAGCGTTCGTTCACCCGAGACACCGAGATCGGTCGGGCCGCCGAACGGTTCGCCGGCATCGGGTCTCGTGGACCGGGTCTGGAGTCGGAGCTGTTCGATCTCGCCGCCGAGATGCGCGCACGTTCGGACGCGCTCGACGAACCGATCATCACGACGGCGCTGGGCGGGATCGCGCTCGGGGTGTCGGTCAGCATCGCCGGCGCCGGGTTCGTGGCGCGCCGCCGGTCACGAGAACTCGCTCTCCTGCGCGCCGACGGTGACTCCCGTTGGCGTTTCGCCCTGAGGTCGCTGGGCGAGAACGTCGTTCCTGCCGCTGTGGGCTCCGTCGGCGGCCTGGCGATCGCGCTGGTGGTGATCCGCGCCTTCGGGCCGAGCGGGACAGCGACTCTGGCCGATGTCGACATGAGCAGAGCGGTGATCTGCGCTCTCGTCGGCCTCGGCGGTGCGGCAGCCGCGACGGCGTTCCTCGCCGGGCGCCCGTTCGAGACGCAGGGCGACGACTCAGATCGAAGCCTCGTCACATGGCTGCTCCCGATCGCCGCGACGGCCACCGCTGCCTGGGTCCAGGTCGGCCGTGACGACTCCACGGCCTCGGTCGACATCTACGTCGTGATCTTCCCGATCGTCGGGCTGCTGGCCGGAGTCGGCATCGTCGTGGTCGCAGTACGTCGCATGTCACGGCGCTGGCGAAGGAGCGGTCGCAATGCCCCCACCCCCGTGTTCTTGGCATGGCGACGACTCGTTGCGTCCGATCGCGGGTCGGTCGGTCTGACCGTCATCGTCGGGGCGGCTTTCGGACTCGTCGTCTTCTCGACCGTGCTGGTCGATTCGATCGACGCTGCTGCGATGGCGAAGGCTCGCACGGCCGTGGGAGGCCCGACTCGTGTTCGTCTGACCGACGATCTCGACCAGGTCCCCGAGCGATCGACGATCGTGTTGGAGGAGACGACTCGACTGTCGGTGGCTTCTCGCAGAGTCAGCGTCTTGGCGGTCGCGCCCGACACCTGGCCCGACGTGGTGTCGTGGGCTGGCGCGTTCGGGAGTTCTCCCGACGACGTGATCGATCGACTCGCCGGGCCCGTCGACGACATCGTTCCGGTCCTGGTCGTCGGTGACGTCTCGGTACCCAGCGATGGCCGTTTCGGCACCGATCGAACCTTCGACTACCGAGTGGTCGGTACGTTGTCGGCCGCTCCGCTCGCCCGCACGACGCCGACGATCATGGTGCGGTCCGACGTCGTCGAGTCGGTGGCTCTCGATCGCCATCTCGCTCGTCGACCCGCCGACGTGACCGACGAGGATTGGAGGGCCGACTTCGTGTCTCCGTTCGTCTCGTACCGCAAGATTCTCGTCAGCACGCGCCCGCTCGACGACGTGGTGGGCGAACTCGACGCACAGTCGCTGAGGTACCGCGAAGAGACCACCATCTCTCGGGAACTGGGCATGCTGGACAACCGGACGGTGAGGTGGTCGTTCGCGTCGTTCGGCATCCTCGCGTCGATCGCCGCGGTCGCTGCGATCGCGGGTCTGCTCCTGTACCTGCGCGAGCAACAGTACCGACGCGAGCTGGGCGATGCGCTGGCGCGACGAATGGGCCTCGATCGTCGCGGTCGCCTGCTTGCATCGGTGGTCGAAGTGGGAACCCTGGTGAGCATCGCGTTCGCCGCGGGGACGGGGGTCGCCGTGGTGCTGGCGACCCACGTCTTCGGCCGTTTCGAGCCGAGCCCCGCAGAGCTGCCGAGTACCGAGCTGCGTGTGCCGTGGGCGTTGCTCGCGGTGGTCCTCGCTGTCGGCGTCGTTTCGGTGGCTCTCGTCGTGGTCGCCTCGCACCGACGCACACAGCGTCGATCGTTGGGGGAGATCCTCCGTGAGGCGTGATCGGCCACATCGCTCCGCAGCGACGGGCAGCGAGGAGATGATCCGCTGCGTCGGCCTGCTCAAGGTCTACGAGTCTCCGAGTGGGCGCGTGCAGGCGGTGCGCGGTGTCGACCTCAGCATCGGGCGAGGCCGCTCGGTGGCGGTCGTCGGTCCGTCGGGCAGTGGGAAGTCATCGCTGTTGCGGCTGGTCTCGGGGATCGACGACCCGACCGCCGGCGACGTCATCGTCGACGGAATCAACATCAGCCGGCTGTCGTCCAAGGATCGACGGATGACGCAGGCCGCGAAGCTGAGTCACGTCTTCCAGCGGCCGAGCGACAACCTGCTCGAGCACCTCACCGTGGCCGAGCAGGTCGAACGGGTGGCGCGCGCGCGTCGCGCCGAGAGGGGAGCGGTCGATGATCTCCTCGAACGCCTGGAGCTGGTCGAGCGATCCGGCCATCTGCCCTCGCAGCTGTCGGGCGGTGAGCAGCAGCGTGTGGCATTCGCGAGGGCTGCTGTGGGCGATCCGGCGGTGATCATCGCCGACGAACCGACCGCCGAACTCGATGCCGTGAGCACCGCACGGATCCTCGACACGATCGACGAGTTGTCACGACGTGGGATCACCATCCTGGTCGCCACTCACGATCCGCTGGTCCTCGCTCACATCGACGAGATCGTGATGCTGCGCGACGGTGCGGTCGCATCGGTGACGCGGGGTGGCACCGAACTGGCGGTGATCGACGGCGCTGGCCGGCTCCAGCTCCCGTTGGCGGTGCGTTCGGCGTTCTCCGAAGGACGCGCACGCATGACGTGGGACCCTGTCCGTGAAGTGCTCACCGTGGAGGCGCCGTGAGGGAGGCCGAGTCGGTGCCGAACTGCTTCGACCTGGTCATCGACTCGGTCACACGAACACATCGCCGGGGGAGCGAGACGGTGACTGCTGTCGACGACGTCTCGTTGCACATCCGGTGCGGACAGATGAGTGGAATCGTCGGTCCGTCGGGTTCGGGAAAGACGACGTTGCTCAACCTCGTGATCGGTGAGGACGATCCCGATCGAGGATCGATCACGGGGCGGCCGGCGGATCTCGACTGGAGAGCGATGTCGATCGTCCCCCAGCAGCTCGGGCTCCTCAGCGAACTGACGGTGCGCGAGAACATCGAGTTCCCGACGCGCTTCCATCGGAGCGAGGTGGATCCCGATGCGCTGATGTCGCTGCTCGGTGTCGAGGAGCTCGCGTCGAGATTCCCCGACCAGACGTCGCTCGGCCAGCAGCAGCGAGTCGCGATCGCACGGGCCCTGGTGACCACTCCGTCGATGGTCGTGGCCGACGAGCCGACGAGTCACCAGGACGAGGCGAACGTCGAGGTGGTCGTGTCGGCGCTCCGCTCTGCTGCCGAAGGCGGCGCCATGGTGATCGTGGCCACGCATGATCGACGTGTCGTCGAACGGTGTGACGTCGTGTTCGGCCTCGATGGCGGCCGCCTGGTCGAATCGACCGACCTCGCCGATGGGCTGTAGTGGTGGGCGCAAAGGGATTCGAACCCCTGACCTCTGCCGTGTGAAGGCAGCGCTCTAACCAACTGAGCTATGCGCCCGAGTCGACCTCGGTCGCTCTGGAGCCGAGACTCTATCCGAGTCGTGTGCTGATCGAACAGGGGTGATGGTCTGCATCTCGGACGTCGATGATTGCCGGTTGGCCGCTGTCGGAATCGGCCATCGCCGTGCTGCCATCCACGTTCTGTGCGGGGAGGTGCAACTATCGTCGGCGGGGATGGGGAGGCTGTGCGAACGTCCGGGTTGCTCGGAACCGGCCGCCGTCTCCTACGGCATGAGGATCGAAGACCTCGTCTTCTGGCTCGATGCCTTTCGCGAGTCCAACAGCGAGAATGGCGTTCTCTGCGGTCGCCACGGCGACTCGATGGTGGTTCCACGCGGCTGGACGCTCGACGATCTACGCGACCCCGAGTTGCACCTCTTCCGGCCGCCGCCGCGCCCCGACGGACCCGCGTCGCGTCGCCGTCGGCGCACGTCGGTGCACGTCTCGGCGACCGAACAACTCTCACTGGGCGGAATGCTCGACGCCCGTCATGGCGACACGGACGACGGCGACAGGGCCGAACCAGCCGCCGACGAAACTGCGCACGAACACGTTGTCGACCCGACCATTGTGGCCGTCGACGAGACCGACGACCACGCGCAGGACCCCGCTGGTGCCCCCCACGACACCGAGCCGTCGGACACCGAGCCGTCGGACACCGAGCCCTGCGAAACCGAGCCTTCGGAAACCCAGCCTTGCGAAATCGGAACCGATGCAGGCCCGATGGTCGACGTCGAGCACGACGACCACGACCTCGCCGATCTCTCGGCCAGTGGATCTGTCGATGACGAGGCAGTCGAGCCCCGACACGACGACGACGCCGTCGCGTGGAAGCCGGCGTTCGACAACTCCGATGATCTGAACGGCTTGCTCGCCGCCCGAAGCCCGCTCTTGGCACGGGCGTTCCGCGGCGGCGATCGAAACAGCTGACGATGGAGGTCGTTCGCGAACTGGTTGTACCGGTCGCGCCCGCGGTCCTCTTCGAGCACGTGTCCGACCTCGATGCCTACGAGGCGTGGATGCCACTCATCCATGAGGTGCAGCGACTCGACGTCGAGTCCGGTCAGCTGCCGGCATGGTCGGTCGAGCTGCGAGCCCAGGTGGGTCCGTTCGCCCGTTCGAAGCGACTGAGGATGGAGCGGACCATCTTCGAGGTCAACGAGTCGGCCCGGTTCGAACGTCGTGAGAGCGACGGCAAGACGCACGCTCCGTGGACGCTCAGCGCCGAGCTCGCCGACCGACCGCACCCCGGTCGCGTCGACCATGTCGAGACGGTGCTCACCATGAGGCTCTCGTACGGCGGTGCGTTGTGGGCGGGGCCGGTGCTCGAACGCGTCCTCGACGACCAGGTCCGTCGCGGCAGCGACCGACTCCTCGCCCTCGTCACCACTCCCTGAGCGCACGCAACTCGGGTTCGTGCCCGTCGGAGCGCCGTCAGGCACTCCAGGCGCTGAAGCGGCCGTTCCCGCGCCGGTCGAGGTTCAGATCGACGCCGAAGCACGCACTCAGCGACTCGGCAGTCACGACCACGTCGATCGACCCCGACGTGAGCAGTCGTCCCCCGCCGAGGATCGCGGCGTGGGTGACGCCCGGTGGGATCTCGTCGACGTGGTGCGTCACCATCACGAACGGTGGCGCCTCGGCGTCGTGTGCGCGTTCGCTGAGGATCGAGACGAGTTGCTCGCGACCGCCGAGGTCGAGCCGGGCTGACGGCTCGTCCAGCAGGATGACCGCCGGGTCGTTCATCATCGTGCGTGCGAGCAGGACACGTTGCTGTTCGCCCGATGACAGAGTGGCGAAACGGCGGTTCCGATGTTGGGCAACACCCATCGTGACCAGGCATTCGTCGGCGCGGCGGTCGTCATCGTCGGTGTAGCGGTGCCACCACGGTTCGAGCGCTGCGTGGCGGGCGGTCCGCACGACGTCGTGCGCGACGAGATCGCCACGGAGCTGATCGGCCAGAGCCGCCGATGCGTACCCGATGCGGCGGCGCAGTTCCCGGACATCGGTGGAACCGAGGCGCTGGTCGAGGACCTGGACCGACCCCGACGTCGGGTGATCGTAGAGGGCCATCACGCGCATCAAGCTGGTCTTTCCCGACCCGTTGGCGCCGATGATCACCCAACGTTCGTCGGCGGCGACCGAGAGGCTGATCCCGTCGAGGATCGTGGTTCCGTCGCGACGCAGCACGATGTCGGTCACGGAGAGTGACGGAACGACGGCATGCAGGGCATTCGTCGGCACAGACATGGGTTTAGGGAATCAGTCCTTGAGTCAACCGAGAAACTGTCGATGAATGAACGTCACGCAATTGCAATGGAAGCTAGGTTTTTCCCGATGGCCCACACCCGACCGTTCGATCGGTCCTTTGGTGACCGCGGGTGGCGAGGTACGTCCTTCCACTCGTGTGTCCGGCGCGTCACCGTGGTGATCGTGGCCACGGTGCTGGCGGCCACGGTTCTTCCCGCTTCGGTCAGTGCTCAGTCCGAGACCCCCGCCGACAAGGCCGCTCGTGAGATCCAAGAGGCACGCGACGAGGCGAACGCGGCCGCAGACGCCTACTTCGCAGCCGAGTCGGTCCTGGCCCAACTCGAAGACGAACTGCTCGGGCTGCAAGAACAGGAGGTCGTCCTGCAGGGTCGCGTCGACGATCTGCGTCGCGAGGTCGAACAGATCGCCCTCGAGCGGTACATCCAGAGCGGCACCGTCGGGATCCCGCTGTTGACCGACGTGTCGGCGCCCCAGGATCAGATCCAAGCCGAGGTGTTCGTCGACGTCCTCACCAACACGAGCGCGAACATCCTCGACGAATTCGACGCAGCCGAGACCGAACTCGAAGACACGCAGGTCGACGTCGCCGACCGTCAGGCGGAGATCGAAAACCAGAAGGACGTGTTCACCGAACTGGAAGCAGCCGCCCTGGGCGAAGTCGAGCGGCTGCGCGAGATCGAACAGGAACGCCTCCAGGACGAGGCGGTCCAGCGTGCCCTCGCAGCTCAGATCGCAGCAGAACGTGCGGCCCTCGAAGAGCAGGCACGCATCGAGTCCGAAGCCGCCGCACGAGCCCAGCCGAACCCCGGACTCGTCGTGCCCCCGTCCACCACGACCACGCTGCCGCCGACCACCACGGTCCCGATCGACACCACCCCCGGAGCCGACGCCGAGCCGACCGACGAAGATCCGGCAGGGGCCACCACGACCGAGCCGCCGCCCGAGACCACACCTCCCACCCTCGCGCCCGAGACGACGCTGCCCGAGAACAGCGGCGGATCCGGCGGTACGAGTGGCGGCCGCACCGGCGGTGGCGGAGGCGGGAACAACCCGGTCGGCATCACGACCGGAGCCGGCTACATCGACAACATCATCTGCCCGATGCCGGGCGGTGCATACGGTGACACCTGGGGTGCGCCTCGCTCGGGCGGACGCCGTCACGAGGGCGTCGACATCATCGCTCCGACCGGCATCCCGATCTACGCAGTCACGAGCGGGCAGGTCAGTTTTCGATCGAATCGTCTGGGCGGCAACACTGTTTCACTCCTCGGCGACAGCGGAAACCGCTACTACTACGCCCACCTCAGCCGTTACGAAGGCGGCAACCGCTACGTCGTGCAGGGTGAGATCATCGGCTACAACGGCGACTCGGGCAATGCGAAGTTCAGTACCCCGCACCTGCACTTCCAGATCATGCCCGGAAACGGTCGCCCCGTGAACCCGTACCCGTCGGTTCGGGCTGCCGGGTGCTGATCTGACAGTCTCGGCATCGATGGCCGAGCTCGACGATCTCGCGACACTGCTGAGCGACGCCCTCGGCGGCGTCGAGATCACCGACCTCCAGCGCCTCACGGGCGGAGCCTCCCGAGAGACGTGGCGCTTCGTGTCGGCGGGCTCACCGCGCATCGTCCAACGACAGCGTTCGGGCGATGCTCGCGACATGATGGTGGAGGCAGCGGTGGTCGGTGCCGCCCACGAGGCTGGAGTTCCGGTCGCGAAACTGCTCCACGCGGAGCGGGTCGACGACGGTTCGTCGTTCATGATCCTCGACGCCGTCGACGGTGAGACGATCGCCCGCAAGATCCAGCGCGACGACGACTACGCGTCCGCACGCCCGCTGATCGTCGGCCAGTTGGGACGAGCGCTGGCGGCGGTCCACCGCATCGACGTCGACACGGTCGAGGGGCTGCCCAGCGACGATCCCATCGAGTACTACACCGATGTCCTCGACGAACTCGGCCAACCGCACCCGGTGCTCGAAGTGGTCCGTCGATGGTTGATCGAACACCGCCCGACGACGACCGATCCGGCCCTCGTGCACGGTGACTTCCGGCTTGGCAACATGATCATCGGGAACGACGGGTTGCGAGCCGTGATCGATTGGGAACTCGCTCACGTCAGCGACCCGATGGAGGACCTCGGTTGGCTGTGCGTGAAGGCGTGGCGGTTCAAACAGCGGCCTCCGGTCGCCGGGCTCGGCGACTACGACGAACTCTTCGCCGCCTACGAGTCGGCCTCGGGGCGTCCGGTCGACCCCGACGTGGTGCGCTGGTGGGAAGTCCTCGGAACGTGGAAGTGGGCGATCATGTGCATCCTCCAGGCGCATGTGCACCTGAGTGGCGATCAACGCAGCCACGAACTGGCAGCCATCGGCCGACGGGTCTGTGAGAACGAGCACGATCTGTTCCTCGCACTGGAGGGTCGATGGTGAGTCACGGGCCGCACGACGCTCCGAGCGTCACCGAACTCGTCGAAGCGGTGCGCGAGTGGATCGCTCGTGACGTGATGACGTCCGAGACGCCAGCGCTCGCCTTCCACGGTCGGGTCGCCGCGAACATGTTGGCGATGGTCGAGCGCGAACTCGAACTCGGACCCGCCCACGAAGCCGCGCACGCCGAACGCCTTGCCGTGCTCGGAGTCGAGTCCGACGCCGACCTGGCGGCGCAGATCCGAGCGGGTGGCTTCGACGATCGCCACGACGAGTTGATCCCCGCCCTGCGCGCAGCTGTCGCCGACAAGATCGCCGTCGCCAACCCCACCTACACCTGACCCGTAGATCGGGTGTCTGACACCCGATGGGCCGTTTCGTCAGCGGCGGGTGGGGGAGAGGGTCACCTCTTGGCCGGCGGCGAGTTGGCCGCAGGCGGCATCGATGTCGGTGCCGCGGTTGCGGCGCACCGTCGCGTTCGCTCCGAGCTCTTCGAGCCGGTCACGGAAGGCGTACACCTTCTTCAACGCCGTGCCCTTGGTGGGGTAGCCCGGCGTCGGGTTGAGCGGGATCAGGTTGACGTGTGCGCTCGGCCGGAGCTTCCAACACAGCTCGGCCAGCTCCTCGGCGTCGGAATCGCGATCGTTGACGCCGTCGATCATCGCCCACTCGAAACTCACTCGACGGTTCTTCACCTCGAGGTATTCGGCGCACGCATCGAGCAGCATGTCGATCGGGTAGCGCTTGTTCAACGGCACGAGCTCGTTACGTAGTTCGTCGTTGGCAGCGTGCAACGAGACGGCGAGGTTGACGGGGAGCGGCAGGTCTTTGAGAGCGCGGATGCCCGGCACGACGCCGACGGTCGAGATGGTGATGTGTCGGGCCGACAGTCCGATGTCGCCGTGGATGCGTTCGGTCGCCGCCCACACCCGATCGAGGTTGGCCATCGGCTCACCCATGCCCATGAAGACGATGTTGCTCACCCGACGATCGGCCGCGGCGGCGCGCTGTGCCGCCCGGACGACCTGCTCGACGATCTCACCGGTCGTGAGATGGCGGGTGAAGCCGGCCTGACCGGTCGCACAGAAGCCGCACGCCATGGCACACCCGGCCTGGCTGCTCACGCACACGGTCGCACGATCGGGGTAGAGCATCAGCACGGTTTCGACGCGGCTGCCGCCATCGAGTTCCCAGAGGAACTTGACCGTGTCGCCGCCTTCGCTCACCGATTCGGTGACGAGGTCGAGCGCCAGCGGGAGTTCCTCGACGAGGCGGCCACGCAGCTTCTTCGGGAGGTTGGTGATGTCGACCGGGTCGGCGAGTTGCTCGTAGAGGCCGGCCCAGACCTGGTCGAGTCGGTAACGCGGCTCACCGTCGAGGAGCGACCCAAACTCCTCGCGAGTCAGGTCGTAGCGGGTCGGTGACGCCATGCTCCGACGCTACCGGCCGCCCGTTTCGACGGGTCGGGTAACGGGGCGGGTCTGACCCTGACCGTTACTCAGGCGAGCTGCGGGTCGGGTAACGGGGCGGGTCTGACCCTGACCGTTACTCAGGCGTGATGCGGGTCGGGTAACGGGGCGGGTCTGACCCCGACCGTTACTCAGGCGAGCTGAGAGGCGAGGGCTTCGTAGTCGGCGATGCGGGCGCGGATGACGTCGAGCGACGCCGTCCAGAACGCCTCGTCGGTCACGTCGAGGTCGAAGGCGGCTCCCAGTTCCTCGGCGGTGTCCATGCCGGCACGCGACAGCAACGTGTCGTATCCGCTGCGGAACTTCTCGGGGTCCTCCTGGTATCGAGCGAACAGGCCGAGGCCGAACAACAGACCGTACGTGTACGGCCAGTTGTAGAAGTGCGAGCCGTAGTAGTGCGGCTTCAGCAACCACATGTAGGGGTGAGCGCTCGATTCGTCGAAGCCGTCGCCGTATGCGCCGGCCTGCGCTTCGAGCATCATCTCGCACAGTTCGCTCGCGCTCAGCGTCCGACGTTGGCGGCGTGCGAACACCTCGGTCTCGAACGTGAAGCGCGAACGGATGTCCACCACCACTTGATTCGATCCCTGCAGGTCGACGTCGAGCAGGGCCAGACGTTCGGCGGCGTGCTCGGGCCCGGCAAGGCGAGCGAGGCCCGCTTCGACGACCAGGGTCTCGCAGAAGATCGAGGCGGTCTCTGCGAGCGCCATCGGGAGCCGGCGCTGCAGCGACGTTCGATCGGCCAGAGTGACGTTGTGATACGCGTGCCCGAGTTCATGGGCGGTCGTCTGCGCCGACTCAGCCGACCCCGACCAGTTGAGCAGCACCAGCGAACGGTCGTCGACGAACGGCATGCAGAACGCACCGCCGGTCTTGCCGTCGCGCGGTTCGGCATCGATCCACTGCTCGTCGAGAGCGCGGTCGACCAGCCCACCGAGGGCCGGTCCGAAGTCGCCGAACGCCGAACGGACGACGTCGATGCCCTCGTCCCACGACATCGCCCCCGACGCAACCGGAGCGGGAGCGACGTGGTCCCACCAGGGGAGACCGCCCGAGTGGCCGTGCAGGTGCGCCTTCGCCTTCATCCACCGGCGGAAGTCGGGCAGCGACGCGGTGACAGCGCTCTGCATCGCATCGAAGGTGGCGCGACTCACGCTGTTCGCGAACAGCGACGCATCGAGCGGGGAGTCCCAGTTGCGGCGCCGGTTGACCGTGTTCGCCTCACCCTTGATCGCGTTCATCGCGGCGGCGACCGGCACCTCGATGGTCGGCCACGCCGTCTGCTCGGCGTCATAAGCAGCGCGACGGACGGCTGGATCGGCGTCGGTCGCGAGGCCACGCACTGCGGGCATCGGAAGGCGGCGCAGCTCGGAGCCGCTGTCGCCCTCGAACCGCACCTCGGCCGACAGTTGCGACGTGATCTCACGCTGGAGGCGACCCCACGCACCGGCGCCCGTCGTCGACAGTTCGGCGTGAAGGTGCTCTTCGGCTTCCGACATCTGGTGGTCGGCGCGGGCGGCGAGACGGGTCAGCGGGCCGAGATGTTCGGCTGCCTGTCCGCTCACGGCTGCGAGTTCGGCGACGTCGAAGGTGGTGAGCCAGTCGGACATGCGAGCGAGGAGCGGACGCATCTTCGATTCGATCGGTTCGAGTTCGCTCATCTCGGCTTGCGCTGTGGCGTTGCGCGAGTCGGTCGAGACCGATGCGTAGACGTACGAGCCGAGGATGCCGACCGAGTGCGACACACGGTTGAACTCGGAGACGATCGAGTCGGCGGCAGCACCGTCATCGGCGGTCGCCGTGCGTGGCTCGCTGGCGCGGACGTGGTGTGCGTCGAACAACGCGATCAGCCGGTCGACGTCGGCGGCAGCCTCTTCCTTGGCGGCCAGGTAGCTGCGAGCAGCGAAGTCCTCGTGGACGTCGGCGACGCTCCAGCGCGGCAGTTCGACAGGTTCAACGGTGTCGGTCATCGACCCATTCTCTCGCCGAGTCCGTCGAGAAGCACGACCCGCCAGATTTCGAGTGTGGAGATCGGTGTCTGACACCGATCTCCATGCCGAGTCCGCCGAGAAGCACCCGTTCGATCAGCAGGTGCGGACGCTATCGGGAACCGGGCCGGGGCGGGATCAGACCTGGGTCGTGAACGCCGCATTGGTGGCGTGCACCGAGAACCCGAGCTTGCGGTACATGGCAACGGCGCCTTCGTTGGCGGCGTCGACGTACAGCAGAGCGGTGGGGATCCCGCTGTCGGCGAGGTGGTCGAGCCCGGCGAGGGTCATCTCGGAACCGAGGCCTCGGCCGTGGAAATCGGGGTCGACCGCGATGACGTAGATCTCACCCAGATCGTGGCGCGGGTCGTGGTCGATCGCATCGGGGTCATCGCGGTGATGGATTTTGGTCCAGCAGAACCCCGCGAGTCGCCCGTCGCGTTCGTGCATGCGGAACCCGTCGGGATCGAACCACGGCTCCTGCTGTCGCTGGCGGAACGTCGTGGTCGTCCAGCCGCCCTGTTCGGCGTGGTCGGCGAACGCGCTGTTGTTGACGCTCAGCCACGCTTCGTCGTCGGAGCCGGGCACGAACGATCGAGTCGTGATGGTCGCATGCCGTTCGGCGGGGAGCGAGCGGCGCATCTGGTACAGCGTGCGGGTCTGGTCCATCGACGACGCGTCGGCGAGGGTGCGGTGCGCCGACGTGGGCTCGTAGACCCACCAGTTGACCTCGCCGCCGCCTTCTGCCCGCACGACGTCGAGAGCCGACTCGAGCAACTCGGGGCCGATCGTGGCCATTTCGTAGCGGTGGTGGGGGTGGATCACCAGTTCGAACACGTGGGAGTCGTTTCCCTTCGAGACCTGGGCATACCCGACCGGATGCTCGTGGCCTGGTTCGTATGCGAGGAGCCCGGCGAAGCCGTCGTCGCCGCCCGCCACGAGGTCGAGATAGAGATGATCCGACAGCGGACGTCGTCCGTCGGCGCGAGCGGCAGCATCGAGGAGGACGGTCACTTCCGCGATGTCGTCGTCGCCCATGTCACGCTTGATCTCGAGGCTTCGCACGCCGGTCACCGTAGCCGTGGTGGCTCGGGACAGGCCTGGTACACGACCGATTCGGTACGTGTTCCGGGCGCGTTTCGCATTGTGTTGCTACGCGCGCCGAGCGCGGTATAGCTTGACGCCACCAGGTTCCCGCCACCTGGTATGCGCGACAGCTGGGATCCGCCGCCCGGCGTCGCCTTGTGCAACGGCCTCTCTTCGGAGGGGCCGTTGCCGCGTCTGGGCATCGTTGCGAAGATGATCGCCCTGCTCACAGCGCTGATCGCGTCGACGCAAGGAGTATTCAGCCGGCGGTCTTGATCGCTCGTGCGAGTGTGCGTTCCGCGATGCGGATCTGGCGTTCGGCCTCATGGATCGCGCTCACGAAATCGTCGCGATCGGTGCCGATGTGACCTTCGGCGAGTGCGGCGACACGAGACCGATACTGGCCGATGTTGTCGGCGATCGTCGCCAGCTCGTTCGCAGTCGATTCGGTCGATCCGGCCATGCGCGCAACGGTAGCGGTGCGAGCCGGAGGTCCTGCTCGACCGGTCAGGCCAGGTAGTCGTCGCGGGCTCCGGTCCGTGGTCGACGACCGAGCAGCGCTTCCTCAAGATTTCGTCAAGGAGGTGTCTCGGAACCGCTCGGGGGATCTGCGCGTGTATCGCATCGATCGAGGCGAGGGACGGCGCTGAAGCGGATGGAACTCGACCCGAGTCGGGCGAGGCGCATCGGTAGGCTCGGCCGTCGTGATTCCCGTTCGTGACGACCTGCGCGTACTCGAGGGCTACCATTCGGCTCAGGTCGACGTCGAGGTGCGCCTCAACACGAACGAGTCCCCGTTCGCTCCGCCCGATGGCTTCAAAGATGCGCTTGCGGCCGAGATGAGCCGGGTCGAGTGGCATCGATACCCCGACCGGCAGGCCACGGCGCTGCGATCCGACATCGCCGCACTCCACGATGTCGACCCGGCGCAGATCTTCGTCGCGAATGGATCGAACGAGGTCTTGCAGACGATCTTGCTCACGTATGCCGGACCGGGGCGCACCGTTGCGACGTTCGAGCCGACGTACCAGATGCATGCGCAGATCGCCCGAGTGACGGGAGCGACGGTGGTCGAAGGAGAGCGAGGCGACGACTTCCGCCTCGATCCGGCCGAGGTCGGTCGCGTGCTCGCCGACAGGGCGCCCGACGTCGTGTTCCTCACGTCGCCGAACAACCCGACAGGCCTCGTCGAGCCGCCCGAGCGCGTCGAGCAACTTCTCGCCGCTGCTCCCGGCCTCGTCGTGGTCGACGAGGCCTACTCGCAATTCGCTGCCTGGTCGGCGCTCGAAATGGTCCGTGAGGATCGGCCGCTCGTCGTGACCCGGACCTTCTCGAAGACCTGGTCGATGGCGGGGGCCCGGCTCGGCTACCTCGTCGGGCCGACATGGCTCGTCGCCGAACTCGACAAGGTCGTGCTCCCGTACCACCTCGACACGGCGAAGCAGCTCGCCGGGCGCGTCGCCCTCCGCTTCACCGACGACATGGACGAGCGCGTCGCACTGTTGGTCGCCGAGCGCGATCGACTGACCGCCGGGCTCGCCGCGCTCGATGTCGACGTCTTCGAATCGGGCGCCAACTTCGTCCTGTTCCGCCCTGTCGGCGCCGGAGGTAGAGATGTCTGGCAGCAGCTCGTCGACCACAGCATCCTCGTGCGCGACTGCTCCGGCTGGCCCCGCCTCGACAACTGTCTGCGCGTCACGATCGGTACACCCGACGAGAACGACCGGTTCCTCGCCGCCCTCGGCGACATCCTCCAGAAAGCCTGACCAACAGCACCATGTCCCGCACCGCATCCCGCTCCCGGACCACCAAGGAGACGTCGATCGAGATCAGCCTCGACATCGACGGCTCCGGCCAGACCGACATCTCCACCGGCATTCCCTTCTACGACCACATGCTCGACCAGATCGGTCGTCATGGCGGGTTCGACCTCACGGTGCAGGCGAAGGGTGACATCGAGATCGACACCCACCACACCGTCGAAGACGTCGCGATCACACTCGGCGAGGTGTTCGCCGAAGCGCTGGGCGACAAGGCGGGAGTGCGCCGTTTCGCGAGTGGGCGCTACCCGCTCGACGAGGCGTTGATCGACGTCGCACTCGACCTGTCGGGCCGACCACACGTCGAATGGCACGTCGACATGCCCGAGTCGTTGGCGTTGGGCAGCCCGGCGTTCGACCCGCAGCTCGCCGAGCATGTCGTGTCGTCGTTCGCGACGTCGGCGGGCATCACGTTGCACGTCGAGATGGTTCGGGGGCGCAACACGCATCACGTGATCGAGGCGACGTTCAAGGGCCTGGCGCGTGCGCTGCGCGACGCCGTCCGGGTCGAGGACTTGGCGGGCGTGCCATCGACCAAGGGCGTGCTGTGACGAGCGAGTCGGTCGACCGTCCGCTCATCGCCGTCCTCGACTACGGGATCGGCAACACCCACTCGGCACAGAAGGCGCTCGAACGCGGCGGCGGCGATGCTCGCCTCACGCGCGACGCCGGGCTGATCGCCGACGCGACCGGTGTCGTGCTGCCGGGCGTCGGTGCATTTGGCGCGTGTATGGACGCGCTCCGACGATCCGAACTCGAGCAGCCGGCGCTCGATGCGGTGTCGTCGGGGCGCCCGTTCCTCGGCATCTGCGTGGGGATGCAGATGCTGTTCACGCGCTCTCGCGAAGATGTCGATGCCGTCGGACTCGACGTGATCCCCGGGACCGTCGAGTGGATCCCTCGCGGCCCGAAGATCCCGCAGATGCAGTGGAACCGGCTCGACATCCGCCGTGACGACGATCCGATGTTGACCGGCCTCGGTGTCGAGCCCTGGGTCTACTTCGTGCATTCGCTCCACGGTGTGCCCGACGACCCCGATGTGGTCGCTGCAACCGTCGAGTACGGCACGACGATCAACGCGGCGTTCCGTCTCGACAACGTCTTCGCCGCACAATTCCACCCCGAGAAGTCGAGCCGGCCGGGCCTCGCTCTGCTCGCCAATTTCGTCGACGTGTGTGCAGCGACTGAGGCCTTCGCATGATCGAGTTGTATCCGGCGATCGATGTTCGCGGTGGGCAGGTCGTCCGGCTCCGCCAGGGTGACTACGCCGACGAGACCGTCTACGGCGACGATCCGGTGACCGTCGCCCGGTCTTTCGCAGAACTCGGTTCGCCGTGGATCCACATCGTCGACCTCGATGCGGCCCGATCGGGCGATCCGGTCAACCGTCCCGTCGTGGCCGCCGTCGCTGCCGCCGTCGCGTCATTCGGTGTCCGGGTGCAGACAGGCGGAGGTGTGCGATCGGCTGACGACGCCCGCCAACTCGCCGATGCGGGCGTCGCTCGTGTCGTGATGGGCTCGGCGGCCGTTGCCGACCCGCCGCTCGTGGCCACCGTGTCGGAGATCGTCCCGGTCGCCGTCGGCCTCGACCACCGCGACGGCGAACTGGCCACTCATGGCTGGACACAGGGGAGCGGAGTGCATCTGTCCGACGCATGTGCCCAGTTCCCGACCGCAGCGGTGTTCGTCATCACCGACATCGGGCGCGACGGGATGCTCGAGGGCCCCGATCTCGCAGGCTTGGCCGCAGCGGCCGAAGTTGCCGGATCTCCGGTCATCGCAAGCGGCGGCGTGTCGAGCCTGGCCGACATCGAGGCGCTCGCGAGGATCGACGGGCTCGGTGGGATCATCACCGGCAAGGCGATCTACGAGGGCCGCTTCTCCGTGATCGACGCGCTCCAGACACTGCGTGACGCGCGTGGATCGGGGTCGGCGTGAAGACCGCACGCGTCATCCCGTGTCTCGATGTCACCGACGGTCGCGTCGTCAAGGGCACCAACTTCGTCGACCTGCGTGACGCCGGTGACCCCGTCGAACTCGCCGCTCGGTACGACCTGGAGGGGGCCGACGAACTCGTCTTCCTCGACATCACGGCGTCGAGCGACGACCGAGCGACGACGATCGACATGGTGCACCGAGTGGCCGAGCAGGTCTACATCCCGTTCACGGTCGGCGGCGGGATCCGCACACTCGAAGACGCTCGGATGATGCTGCGTGCAGGTGCCGACAAGGTGTCGGTCAACACCGCTGCGGTGCAGCGACCCGAGTTGATCTCGGAGATCGCTGCCGAATTCGGTCGCCAGTGCGTCGTGTGTGCGATCGACTCGCGTCGGCGTCGAGACGACGACGGCAACGAGACCGGCGGCTGGGAGGTGTTCGTGCACGGCGGGCGCACACCGACCGGGATCGACGCGGTCGAATGGGCCGTGCGTGCCGTGGAACTGGGCGCCGGAGAACTGCTGCTCACCTCGATGGATCGCGACGGGACCCGGGAAGGCTTCGACATCGGACTGACCCGAGCGATCGCCGACGCTGTCGACGTGCCGATCATCGCCAGCGGGGGAGTCGGCACGCTCGACCACCTCGCCGACGGCGTGACCAGAGGCGGTGCCGACGCAGTGCTCGCCGCATCGATCTTCCACTTTCGCGAACACACCGTCGCCGAGGCGAAGGCCGTCATGGCGGCCGCCGGCATCACCGTCCGCCCCACCACCCCCTGACCCATACGTGAAGGGTCTGTCCCCTCACGTATGGATTTCGACCGGCATACGTGAAGGGTCTGTCCCCTCACGTATGGTCATGGCGGCCGCCGGCATCACCGTCCGCCCCACCACCCCCTGACCCATACGTGAAGGGTCTGTCCCCTCACGTATGGATTTTCACCGGCATACGTGAGGGGACAGACCCTTCGCGAACGCAGGTCTCGTTGCGGGATGTACCGGCTCGGGAGAATACGGTCGGATCCATGAGCGACGCAGTGACCACGGAACGACGAGACGACGGTGTACTGGTGTGCCACGTCGACGACGGCAAGGCCAATGCGCTCTCGGCCGAGATCATCGCCGCCGTCATCGCCGCGGTCGACGAAGCCGAAGCCGACGACTCGATCAGCTCGCTCGTGATCCACGGCCGAGAGGGCAAGTTCAGCGCCGGTTTCGACCTGAACGTGATGCGCGGCGGCGACGTCGCTGCGATGTCGTCGCTCGTGTCCGACGGCGGCGAGTTGGTCCGCCGGTTGTACGGAGCGAGCGTCCCGGTGGTCGCTGCATGCACCGGCCACGCCCTTGCGGCCGGTGCGCTCGTGCTGCTCGGATGCGATGTGCGCGTGGGTGCCGACACCGATTGCAAGATCGGGCTGAACGAAGTCGCCATCGGCATGGTCCTGCCCGACTGGGCGTTCACGATCGCCGTCGCCCGGCTCAGCAACCGTCATCTCCAACGCTCGGTCGCGACGGCACGCATCACGGGAGCGGCCGACGCCGCCGACGTCGGATACCTCGACGAACTGGTACCGGTCGCCGACGTGCTCGACACCGCCGTTGCGCACGCCGCCTCGTTCGCCATGCTCGATCCGCTTGCGTACGCCGGAACCGTCGAGAAGTTGCGGAGCGACACGCTGGAACAGATGGACGCCGAGATCGCCGCCGATCGCGCACGCGGGTCGGTTCCGACGGTCTGAACCTGTTTGCGTCCGCAAGCGAGGGGTAGCGTCCCCGCATGGCAAACCCCACGGTCAACCCCAACATGGAATACCGTCGGCTCGGCAACACCGGGCTGCGCACCAGCATCCTCTCCTTCGGGAGCTGGGTGACGTTCAACACGCAGCTCGACAACGAACTGGCGACCGAGTGCATCGCTGCGGCGGGCGACGCCGGCTGCAACTTCTTCGACAACGCGGAGGCCTACGACGGTGGCAAGAGCGAAGAGATCATGGGCCAGTCGCTGCTCGACCTCGGCTGGGACCGCTGGTCGTACGTGCTCACCACCAAGATCTTCTGGGGCATCAACGGCGAAGTGCCGAACATGCGCAACACACTCAATCGCAAGTATTTGATGCAAGCGATCGACGGATCGCTCGAACGCCTTCAGCACGATTTCGTCGACGTCCTCTACTGCCACCGCTCCGACCCGAAGACGCCGATCGAGGAAACGGTCCAGGCAATGAGCGACATCGTCACCTCGGGCAAGGCGCTCTACTGGGGGACGAGCGAGTGGAACGCCGAGGAGATCCGCGCGGCGATCGAGATCGCCGATCGTCGCAACCTGCACAAGCCCGTGACCGAGCAGAGCCAGTACAACCTGTTCGAACGCCAGAAGGTCGAGAAGGATTACAGGCGCCTGTGGGAGGACCACCGCTACGGCAACACGACGTGGAGCCCGCTTGCGTCGGGGCTGTTGACGGGTAAGTACAAAGACGGCATCCCAGACGATTCGCGCGGAGCGCTGCCGGCATACGGCTGGTTGCAGGACCGGTTGACCAACCGTGACGAAGTCGAGCGCGTCGAGAAGATGCGCCCGATCGCCGAGCGGCTCGACTGCACGCTCGCGCAGCTGTCGATCGCGTGGGCGACGAAGCACCCGATGGTGTCGTCGGTGATCACCGGGGCCTCACGCGTGTCGCAGGTCGAGCAGAACTTCGGTGCGGTCGACGTGATCCCGCTGTTGACCGACGAGGTCATGGAGGAAATCGACGCCGCCATCGCAGTCTGAGTCCGGTCGGGCGCTCGTTCCGGGCCTGCCGGTATCGTCCCGGCCGTGTCCGACCACGACGACAAGCTGCCGATCAAGATGCTCAACGATCGTGTGCTCGTCAGCACGTCGGACGACGGCGAGCGCAAGTCGTCGGGCGGCATCCTGATTCCGGCCACCGCCGAGATGGCCAAGCGGCTCGTGTGGGCGACGGTGGTCGCGCAGGGCCAGAACGTCCGGTCGTGCGAGATCGGCGACAAGGTGCTTTTCAGCCCCGACGACCGCTATGAGGTCGAGGTTCAGGGACGTGACTACATCATGTTGCGCGAGCGCGAACTCCACGCCGTGGCCGCCGAGCGAGTCGAAGGCTCCACCGGCCTCTACCTCTGACCTCGTCGACGGACGATCCGAACATCGGGTGTTCGACACCCATCTTCCGACACCCATCTTCCGACACCCATCTTCCGACACCCATCTTCCGACACCCATCTTCCGACACCCATCTTCCGACACCCATCTTCCGACACCCATCGTTCGGTCGGTGCCTGACTCGGATCGTTCGAGAAGAACTCGTGGGGGTGCGAGCGAATGGCGTTCGTAGGATGGCGCGATGCCGGAGACGACGATCATCGAGGCCACCGACGAGCAGTTGGCGGGCGTCAAGTACAACAGCGACGGCCTGGTGACCGCCATTGCCCAAGACGTCGAGAACGGCGAGATCTTGATGCTGGCGTGGATGAACGCCGAGTCGCTCAAGATGACCTTCGACGAAGGGCGCATGGTCTACTGGTCGCGTAGCCGCCAGGAACTCTGGCGCAAGGGTGACACGAGCGGCGACCGTCAGTTCGTGCGCGAGGCGTTCTACGACTGCGACCGCGACGCTCTGCTCTTCAAGGTCGAACAGGAGGGGGCGGGCGCCTGCCACACCGGCAACCGCTCCTGCTTCTTCTCGGCCTTCGGCTGAGTCGATGCAGTTCCGACCGTCTCGCGACGAGTTCCACGCGTACGCCGCTGAGCACACAGTGGTCCCCGTGTGGACCGAGTTGCTGGCCGATCTCGAGACACCGGTCGCCGCGTACGCCAAGTTGGTCGGCGACGAGCCGGGCTTTCTCCTCGAATCGGTCGAAGGTGCCGAGCGTTGGGCCCGGTTCTCGTTCGTCGGACGCAATCCGTCAGCCACGTTGACCCTGCGTGATGGCAACGTCGAACTCGATGGACCGCTTCCCGCGGGCATCCCGACCGATGCCGGAGTCCTGGCCGCGATCGAGGCACTGCTCGCCACGTCGTCGACGCCCGAGTTCGCCGATCTCCCGCCACTGCACGGAGGGATCGTCGGCTTCCTGGGCTACGACGTGGTGCGCGAAATCGAGAGTCTTCCCGACCAGCCACGCGACGACCGAGGCTTTCCCGACGCAGTGATGTCGGTGATCGGCTCGCTCGCAGCGTTCGACCATTGGCGCCAACGGGTCTATCTGATCGAGAGCGTGCGTACGAGTGAGAAGGATGCGGCGGAGCTCGATGCCGCATACGACGCCGCGATCGAGCGGGTCGAACAGGCGGTCACCGACCTCGCCCAGCCGCTCACGTACACGCCGGTCGAGCCACCGTCGGTCGACGACGAGCTACCCGGGTTGGCCTCCACGATGGGCGGAGGTACGTATCAACGTGCGGTCGAGGTCGCGAAGGACCACGTCGTGGCCGGCGACATCTTCCAGGTCGTGCTGTCGCAGCGCTACGACCTCGAACTCGACGCAGACCCGTTCGACGTCTACCGCGTCCTGCGCCAGGTCAACCCGTCGCCGTACATGTATTACGTGAAGCATCCCGAGTTGTCGATCGTCGGCTCGTCGCCCGAGCCGATGGTGCAGTTACTCGACCGCAAGGTCGTGTCGCGGCCGATCGCCGGAACCCGCCGTCGAGGGAAGACCGACGAGGACGATCGTCGGCTCGCCGCCGAGTTGATCGAACATCCGAAGGAGCGCGCCGAGCACGTGATGCTCGTCGACCTCGCCCGCAACGACGTGGGCCGAGTCGCGAAATTCGGCACCGTCGAGGTGGAGGAGTTGATGACGCTCGAGCTGTACAGCCACGTGATGCACATGACGTCGCAGGTGGCGGGTGAGCTGAACGACGACCTCGGCCCGGTCGACGTGCTGAGAGCGACGCTGCCCGCCGGAACGTTGTCGGGGGCGCCGAAGGTCCGAGCGATGGAGATCATCGACGAACTCGAGCCGGTCAAGCGCGGCCCGTACGGGGGAGTGGTCGGTTACATCGACTTCTCGGGCAACCTCGACACGGCCATCGCCATCCGCACGATGTTCATCGACGGCGACGGTGTGCGCGCCTACCTCCAGGCGGGCGCCGGGATCGTCGCCGACTCGGTACCCGACGACGAAGACCTGGAGTGCCGCAACAAGGCCGCCGCACTCTTGGCTGCGGTGCCTGCTGCTCGGCGGATGACCGCGGCGCGACGGGCTGCCGGCACGACTGCCTGATCGTCAGAAGATCAGGATCAGGGCGAAGATGGCGCCCAGCCCGAGCATCCCCATCGAGATCACCGTGGCGAGCGCCACGAGCCCGGGGAACGTCGTGATCGAACTGACTGCGAGCGGCAACGCTGCGAACTGCGTGGCGTGTCCGGTCACCTCGTCGCGCAGCGAGAAGAACTGCTTCGACATGTTGACGACGCCGTCGCCCCCAGCGCCCTCGGCCGATTCGACGGTTTCGATGACCGTCCGCTCCGACGACTCGTCGTTGCCGATGAGTGTCCGGACCTCGCCGACGAGCGCATCGCCGCCACGCCGCACAATCGCGAGGCGAAAGGTGGCGAGCCCCACGGCGGCGATCGCGACGAAGGCGAAGAACGACCCGATGGCGATCCACACGAAACGGCCGGTGCCGTCGAGCGCGGCGACGCCGAGGAGCCAGGCTCCGCAGCAGGCGACGACGGCGAAGATCAGTACGGCGCGCGCCAGGGACTGAGCACGACCGAGCAGCCCGAACATGACCTCCACGGCTCGTCGTGCGAGTTCGTCGAGGCCGAACGGGTCGTCGTCGTTGCTCGCCATCGATGCCGTCGACCCACCGGCTGTGACGAAATCGGGTTCGATGACGTCGTCAGGGCGGTTGCTGTCGGTCCCACGATCATCTCGGGACGGGTCGGATGCGTCGGATGTGTTCATCGCGTTCTCAGTGTGTCACGCCAGACTGGGAGTCGTGACTCCCGACGATGCCGTGACCGCCACCTCGAACCTCGTCGACGACGACGCCCGCGACCGCGTCGTGGTGCGCGGCGCCGACGCTCAGTCGTATCTCCAGAGCCAGATCGCGCAGGAGATCCGTGATCTCGACGTCGGGTCGGCGCGCTGGACCTTCGTGCTCGACCCGAGCGGCAAGGTCGACGCACTCGCTCGCATCACCCGCACCGCCGACGACGAGTTCGTACTCGACACCGACGCCGGGTTCGGAGAAGGTCTGCTCGCTCGGATCGACCGTTTCAAGATCCGGGTCGACGCGGCGAGTGAGTTGGACGCTGCATCGACCGCGTCGCCGTCGTCTGAAGTCGAACAGGCCCGCATCGCAGCGGGATGGCCGCGGATGGGCCACGAGATCGAATCCGGTCAGACGATTCCGGCGACGACCGGCATCACGATGCTGGCCGTCGACTTCACGAAGGGCTGCTACCCGGGCCAGGAATTGGTCGAACGGATGGACTCGCGTGGGGCCGACGCTCCGCGGTCGTTGCGCGTCGTCGACGTGGCAGCGGGGCAGGCAGCGGGTGACTCGGTCGTCGACGGTGCCGGAAGCGACGTCGGGGTCCTCACGAGCGTCGACGCAGTGAACGGGGTGGGGATCGCGTCGGTCAAGCGAGGCGCCGACATCGGGCGGCAGCCCGCGCACCTGGTGTGACGTTCAGCGGGCGGCCGACAGCGATCGCCGGATCGCCAGCACGTCGGGATGGACCCGGAGAGATTCGAGTTCGGGCGCGCGGTCGATGGTCGAGGCGAGCCCCTCGGGCGACGTGCCCTCGTCGGCAGCAGTGCGCAGCCAGCCGATCGCCGTGCCCTGATCGCCGAGTGCGGCGGCGGCACGGGCGACGACGGCGGCGCTCAGTGTGTTCGGCACTCGGCCGAACGAGTCGGCTGCGTAGTGGGCGGCATCGTCGTAGCGCCCCGTGGTGAGCATCAGATTGGCGAGGATGTACTCGTTGCCCGGGTCTCCCGACGGGTACGGCGTGGGCAACAGGTCGATCAACCGGTCCGCCTGCGCAGCGGGGATCGCCAGGTCGGCCGCCGACACCGTCGGCTGAGGATGGCTGAGCGTGGCGACGAGCATCCGTCGGGCCCGGCCGTCGTGACCGCGTTCGAGGGTGGCCGCAGCCGCCTGCCACGCCGATGTGGGCTGTTGACGGGGTGTGGTGGATTGCAGCATCTGCAACTGGGTGATCAGCAAGAAGCCGATGAAGATGATGAAACCGCCGCGCCCGGAGAGGAACAACGTTCCTGCGCCGATCACTGTGAGGGCGATCGACGCTCGGATCATCACGTGGAGCGACCGGCCCGGGATGATCGCATCGAGGCCGTACATCACGATGTTGCCGCCATCGAGTGGCAGGACGGGGATGAGGTTGAGCAGTCCGATGATCGGACCCGCCCACCAGATCGCAGCCGACGCCGGCGTGTCACCGAACGACGAGGGATCGACCGGATTGACGCCCATCGCGATGAGCACGGCGACGCTGACGACGATCTGGACGCACGGTCCGGCGAAGGAGATCCATGCCTGTTCGAGTCGGCTGAGCTCACGGTTCGGTGTGTACGAGGCGTATCCGGCGAGGAATCCGAGCGAGATCTCGGCGTGCGCACCGGTGCGGCGCGCGGCCACGGCATGACCGAGTTCGTGGATGACCGTGAAGACGGCGATCGCACCGGCGAGCCAGAGCCCGAATTCGCTCTGATACAGCACGACGATCAGGCCCATCAGCATGATGAATCCCGGCTGGACACGCACATCGAAGCCCAGCAGTCGGAACATCGCGTCAGGATATTGGTCATCACCGGTGGATTCTTCGCCTGCGCTTCGGTTCGAGGGGCGCCGAGATGGCAACGTGAGCGCATGGACGCTCTCCGCACCCGTCGTGTGTCTCGTCGCAGTCCGGCCGCCGAGGCGGGCTCGTGACCGGCGCCGATGCGCTGCGCGCCGCCGTCGCGAGCGTCGCCCCCGACGGCGACGAGGCCACGGTCGCACGACAGCGTGCGGTCGCGCTGCTGTCGTTGTCGGCCGCCGACCTCGAAGCGGTGATCCACGCCCAGTTCGACGCAGGGTCGGAAGCCGAAGTTCTGTGCACCGGACTCGGGGCGTCACCGGGAGCGGCCGTCGGGCGGGTGTACTTCAGCGCCGACGATGCCGCCGATGCCGCCGATCGCGACGAGGACGTGATTCTGGTGCGGAGCGAGACGACCCCCGGCGACGTCCACGGGATGATGGAGGCCGTCGGCCTGTTGACGACGCGCGGCGGCATGGTCAGCCACGCCGCCCTCGTCGCTCGCGGGTGGGGCACGCCGGCGGTGGTCGGCGCCGAAGCGATCGTGATCGGTGATCGGTCGTTCACCGTGGGAGCCACGACCGTCGAGGAGGGCGATGTGATCTCGATCGATGGCACCACCGGAACGGTCGTGCTGGGCGAGATGGCGACCGAGTCGTCGGGGCCGCCTGAGGAGTTCGCCACGGTCCTCGCATGGGCGGACGAGGCTCGGGCCGGGCGCCTCGACGTCCGTGCGAATGCCGACACCGAAGCCGACGCCACCGTGGCGCGCGAGATGGGTGCTGTCGGTATCGGGCTGTGTCGGACCGAGCACATGTTCCTCGCCGCCGATCGACTCCCGGTGGTGCGGCGGATGATCTTGGCTGCTGATGCCGACGAGGAAGCCGCAGCGCTCGACGAACTGGGCCGGGTGCAGCGCGCCGACTTCGCGTCGATCCTCGCAGCCATGGACGGACTGCCGGTGACGATCCGTCTGCTCGACCCGCCGCTGCACGAGTTCCTCCCGTCGGTGTCGGAGCTGTCGTTGAAGCGGGCGACGCAGGGCTTGTCCGACCTCGAAGAGCGTGAACTGGCGGCCGCCGAGAGGTGGGCTGAGCACAACCCGATGATCGGCACGCGCGGCGTGCGGCTCGGCGTGGTGAAGCCGGGCCTGTACGCCATGCAAGTGCGGGCGCTGCTGGAGGCGGTGGCGGAGTTGCGCGACGACGGCAAGCATCCGATCGTCGAGATCATGATCCCGCTGACCGTCTCGCGCGCAGAATTGGAACTGGCGCGGTCGTGGTGCACCGACGAGATCGCAGCGGCGGGCCTGGCCGACGGCGACGTCACGGTCGGCACGATGATCGAAACGCCTCGCGCCGCGATGTGCGCCGGAGAGATCGCACACGCCGCCGACTTCTTCTCGTTCGGCACCAACGACCTCACACAGCTCACGTTCGGGTTCAGCCGTGACGACGTCGAGAGCCGGATGATGCCGGCGTATCTGCAGGCCGGACTGCTGGCGGGAAATCCATTCGACTCGATCGACGTCGACGGTGTGGGCGGGCTCGTCCGCCTCGCCGCCGAGCGGGCGCGTTCGACCCGGCCCGATCTCAAGCTCGGAGTGTGCGGCGAGCACGGCGGCGACCCGGCCTCGATCGATCTCTTCGTCGACGTCGGCCTCGACTACGTGTCGTGCTCGCCGTACCGGGTTCCGATCGCGCGCCTCGCCGGAGCCCAGGCACTCCTGCGCCGCGACGGCGCAATCGCTGGCTGACACCGATCGCCACGACCGCCAAATCGGGGGAGCGGTCGACGAGACGTAGTCTGACGAGCGATGGGGATCGCCGACGACGACATCGAGAAGCTGCGCTCGACCGTCTCGATCGTCGACACCGTGCAGGGCTACGTCGCCCTCAAGAAGGTGGGCCGCAACTGGTCGGGGCTCTGTCCGTTCCACGCCGAGAAGTCGCCGTCGTTCTACGTCCGTGAGGAGATGGGGCGCTTCAAGTGCTTTGGCTGCGACAAGGGCGGCGACATCTTCACCTTCATCCAGGAGATCGAACACACCGACTTCCCCGGTGCGATCGAGCACCTGGCTGCGAAGGCCGGCATCACGCTGAACTACACCACGACCGGGCAGAGCAAGGAGCGAGCCCGACGGAAGACGCTCACCGAGGCCATGGGCGATGCCGTCGAGTGGTATCACGAACGTCTGCTGAAGGATCCGGGCGCACGGGCCGCCCGCGACTACCTGCGATCGCGCGGGCTCAGCGGTGACATCGCGCGCCAGTTCAAGCTCGGCTGGGCGCCCGACGACTGGGATCAGCTGTCGAACGACCTGGGCCGACCGGCCGACGTGCTCCAAGACGTCGGGCTGTCGTTCCGCAATCGCCGGAACCGGATGCAGGACGCGTTCCGCGCTCGCGTCATGTTCCCGATCTTCTCGGAGTCGGGCGAGGCGCTGGCGTTCGGCGGGCGCATCCTGCCGGGCTCCGACGACCCGGCGAAGTACAAGAACAGCTCCGAGACGCCGATCTACCAGAAGTCGAAGACGCTGTACGGGCTCAACTGGGCGAAGGCCGATGCCGCGAAGTCGGGCCAGATCGTGGTGTGCGAGGGATACACCGACGTGATCGGATTCCACCTCGCTGGTGTGCCCCGCGCCGTCGCGACCTGTGGGACGGCGCTGACCGAAGAGCACGTCCGGATCCTGAAGCGGTACGCGAGCCGGGTGGTGCTGTCGTTCGACGCCGATGCCGCCGGGCAGGGCGCCGCGGAGCGCTTCTACGAGTGGGAGGAGAAGCACCAGGTCGAGGTGTCGGTGGCCGATCTCCCGCAGGGTCGTGACCCGGGCGAACTCGCCCAGCGCCAACCCGACGTGCTCGTGGAAGCGACCGAGAAGCCGGTGCCGTTCCTGCGCTTCCGTCTGAACCGAGTGACGAAGAAGCTGCCTCGCGACACACCCGAGCAGAAGGTGCGATTCGCGAACGAGTCGCTCGGCGTCCTCGAAGAGCACCCGAACCCCGACATCCGCCGCATCTACGCCGGTGAGATCGCCGCGCAGGTCGGCTTGCCGGTGGAGGACTTCGTCTCCCGGATCGGCAACCAGCGCAAGCGCCTGAGTGTCGAGCCGACCCGCAGTCGCCAGCGCGTACCGATGGAGAACGCCGAGTTCGCGGCGCTCGTGCTACTCGTCCAGGAATGGGATTCGATCGCCGAGTGGCTGATCGAAGCGCTTTTCGACAGCGACGCGAACCGGTTGGCATTCCTCGCTCTCGCCGACGCCGGCAACCTCGCCGGAGCTCTCGACGCAGCGCCGCCCGACGCCCGCGACGTGCTGGAGCGTGCCGCCGTTGCCGACCTCGACCTGGATGCCGTCGTCGAGGCGAAGTCGTTGATCGCGGCGGCGACGAAGCGTGAACTGCGCCAACGGACCCGGATGATCGACGCCGTCTCGCTCGAAGAAGACCGTGCTGCGAAACTCGACCTGATGGCGCTCGACGAGCCCGACTCCGTTCGCGCTCTTGCGTCGGCGGAGTCATTGCTAGGTTGGCTCCATCGCCGAACCGAAGAACGCTCAGCCGCCGTCGAGTGACGGCCAGCATCAGTCGTCGGACGCGCCGGTGGTGGCCGCAGTAGCCGCTGTGATCGCTCCCATCGAGGGAGTCGACGATGCCGAGTGGAGCAAGCTCGTCGATCGTGGCCGGAGCAATGGCGAGGTCCACGCCGACCAGGTGAGCCACGTGCTACGCCATGTCGAGCTGTCCGAGACGGTCCTCACCGACGTCCACGAGGCGATGGCCGACCAGGGCATCTCCATCGACGACAAGGTCGATCACGACGAGATGCCCGACGACACGCCGCAGGGCCTGCATCGCGAGGTCGTCGTCGAGAACGACGCCGACGAGCAGCTGCTCAGCCGGCGGCGTCAACGCCGGACCAAGAAGCGCGGTCCCAAAGCCGAAGGCGGCTCTGCCGATTCGGTCCGCATGTACCTGCGCGACATCGGCCAGGTCGACTTGCTCACGATCGACGACGAGAGGCGTCTCGCTCAGCTGATCGAGGAGGGAAAGATCGCCGCCGAGAAGATCGACGACGCGAACGAGGCGAACGCACCGATCGAGGGCGTCGAAGGGCGGATGCTGATCCGGGCCGTCAACCGGGGTGAACGAGCCAAGTCGGAACTCACGCAGGCGAACCTGCGCCTCGTCGTCTCGATCGCCAAGCGCTACTCGGGCCGTGGGATGCAACTGCTCGACCTCGTCCAGGAGGGCAACCTCGGGCTGATGCGAGCGGTCGACAAGTTCGACTACACCAAGGGCTTCAAGTTCTCGACGTACGCGACGTGGTGGATTCGCCAGGCGATCACCCGCTCGATCGCCGACCAGGCCCGCACGATCCGTATCCCGGTGCACATGGTCGAACACATGAACCGTGTCACCCGCGCGAAACGGGCGATGCACCAGGAGCTCGAGCGCGAACCGACGATCGACGAACTCGCGGTGCGGGTGCAACTCGAACCCGACCGGGTCCGCGAACTGCTCCGGATCTCACAGGACCCGCTGTCGCTCGATTCGCCGGTGGGCGAGGAAGACGAGTCGAACCTCGGTGACTTCATCCAGGACGAGTCGGCCGACAGCCCGGCCGACGCCGCCACGCGAGTGATGCTGTCGAACGCCGTGGGCGAGGTCCTCAACGAACTGTCCGAGCGTGAGCAGGAGATCGTCCGGCTCCGGTTCGGGCTCGACGGTGGCCAGGCAAAGACGCTCGAAGAGGTCGGGCGCGAGTTCGGCGTCACCCGCGAGCGCATCCGCCAGATCGAGGCCAAGACCCTCGCCAAGCTGCGCCACCCGCAGAGGTCCCAGCGCCTCCGCGAGTTCCTCGAATCCGAGTAGCAGTCACGGTCGGGGTCCGACCCATTTTGTCACTCGTCGTCGCTGCGGGTTCAGATTCTGGCGGTTGTCGCCGATGAACGAAGCGGTAGCATCGGTTTCTGTCATTCCGGGATAGCTCAGTTGGCAGAGCACGGCACTGTTAATGCTGTTGTCGCAGGTTCGAGCCCTGCTCCCGGAGCTCGAAGGCCCACGGTCCACGCCGTGGGCTTTCGTCATTTCTGATCTCGATGTGGTGGGGCGGGCGGGGCTCGAACCCACGACCGAGCGATTATGAGTCGCCTGCTCTGACCAACTGAGCTACCGCCCCGAGCCGGTGTTATTCGTCGTCAGACTGTTCGATTGCGTCGAGGAACGCGTTCACGTCGGGTTCTTCACCGCCGACGAGCCAGATGGTGAGCTCGCCGTCCGCGATTTCGGCACCGTCGTCGTCTTCTGCGTCTTGCCAGGGGAGCACTCCGTCGACGAAGTATCGGTCGACGGTGATGTCGTCGCTCTCGCCGTCCACGGGAGCGATCACGGCGAGTTCGACCTCGGCCTCGGGCGGTTGGTCGCTCAAGATGTCGATCAGTTCGTGCACTCGCATGACGGGTCCTTCGGATGAGGTTCAGGCTGGGGTCAGAGATCGTCGAGCCAAGCGGGCGCCCGGTCGAGGAGGTACAGGCTGACGTGTTTGCACCGCTCGAGCGCGACGCCGATCGCATCGTCGTTCGTGAGGTAGACGTCGGCGAGGTCGACGGTCATCTTGGCGACGATCGACAAGCTCCGCTCGGGAGCATCGGTCACCGACGGGAACGAGTCGATCGCCGAGACCTCGACGGGCAGGTCGATCCCGCCGATTCCGGCGAGGTCGGTGGCGAGCACCAGTAGGTCGGGTGGCTCGGGAAGCGGTGGCAGCGTCCACGTGAAGAGCATGGTGAATGTGAAACCGGTGGGCGGCGGGTCGTCCATCTCTTCGAGGCGGATGACCTCGTCTTCGAAGGCGAGCATGGCTCGCGGGTCGACGTCGAGCGAGAGGTGCAGGTCGATCGGGCCCGAACAGGCCTCCTCGGGGTGCAGATCGACTTCCCACAGTTGACGCAACGAGTACGTCTCCACGAAGTGCCGTTCGTCGTGCACGTGGAACCCGTGGTCGATCGCCTGACTCTTCACGTCGGCGACGAAACCCGCAACATCGATGACTGCCATCGGTGCGGACACTACCGTCCCTGAGCGTGGACCCGATCACGAACGACGTCACGCGTGAGCCGTACCCGTGATCGATCCGGCCGATGTCCACGAGGTGCTCGCCCTGTTCGGCGAGATGTGCGATCGCTCGTCGTCGATCGTGGCGGCGAACGACGACTGGACGATGTCGGGTGTGCGAGCGACGCAGTATTCGATCGACCTCGCCGTCGATGGAGCGTGCCTGGAGGAGCTGACCGCCGCCGGGCTGTCGGTGCTGTCGGAGGAGAGCGGTCGGACGGCTGCTCCCGGTGACCTGGGGGCGCACACGGTGGTCGTCGACCCACTCGACGGATCGACCAACGCATCGCTCGGCCTGCCGTGGTGCGCGACGTCGTTGTGCCTGGTCAGCAATGGTGTGCCCGCAGTGTCGATGGTCGCGAACCTGCGCACTGGTCGTCGGTACTGGGCGGCCCGAGGCAGAGGAGCGTTTCGCGACGGTCACCGGATCGAACTGCCCGTCGATACACCGGAGGTGTCCGTCGAGGACGCGATCGTGGCGATCAACGGTCGTCCGGGCGATTCGTTCCGACCCCGTCAGTATCGAGCGCTGGGAGCGACGGCGCTCGACCTGTGCGCAGTGGCCGACGGCGGCTTCGACGGCTATCTCGACTTCGACGACGATGCCATCGGCGTGTGGGACTACCTGGGGGCGATGCTCGTCGTGCAGGAGGCCGGTGGCGTGATGGCCGACGTGTACGGTCGGGAACCGGTCACGCTGGACCACGCTGCTCGCCGACGGCCGGTCGCTGCGACTTCTCCTCGTCTGCTGGAGGAGTTGATGTCGATCGCTGTTGCGTAGCACGACGATCGGGAAAGTCGATCGGCAGGGTCGCCGTGCGTGACGACGCGCCGATCATGGCGTCGAGGCCGGTGAGGAGGTCACCTTCGACCTCGACACGGTTCCGACCGTTCGCCTTCGCGCGGTAGAGGGCGGTGTCAGCATTCTGAACGGCTTCCTCCAGGTTGGCGGAGGCTGCCGCGACGCCGATGCTGACGGTGCAGAGTGGGAGTCGACCGGTCGACTGGGCCGCTTCGAGGGCTTTGCGAATGCGTTCGGCGACCGACACACCTGCGGCGAGATCTCCGTCGGTGGGGCGGTGTTCCTCGATGGGAATGACCACGAGGAACTCCTCACCGCCGTGGCGTCCGAGGACGTCGTCGGGTCGGAGCACCGACTTCATGATGCGAGCGCTCTCCAGCAGTGCAGCGTCTCCCGCGTCGTGGCCGTGGGTGTCGTTGATCTCCTTGAAGTGATCGAGGTCGGCGATGGCGACGACATACCGGACGTTCGACGCCATCAACTCCTCGACCGCAGCGTCGACACCACGGCGGTTGAGCAGGCCCGTGAGCGAGTCGTGTTCGGCGTCGGAGCGCGATGCGGCAAAGGCGCGCAGCGTCCCGATGTGCGTACCGGCGGTGACGGCGATGTTGCTGAGGGTCTCGAGCTGTGACGGGTCGATCGACGCGTTGACCTCGTCGACCGAACGCAGCACACCGATGCTGGAGCCGCGGAACGTGACCGGGATGCACGTGCCCGAGACCGGACCCTCTCCGATCCGTCGAGCGTCGTCGCGCAGATGGCGACAGGCGCCGAGTTCTTCGGAGTTGTCGAACTGGAGCGGGCGACCGCGCCGCATTGCCGGGCATCCGTCGGCCGTCACGACCGAGCAGTGGTGGTCGGCGGCGAGTTGCGCGAAAGAGGCCGAGCGGATGGCGGTCGGTTCGTCGGGATCGGTCTGGAGGAACTCGAACTCGCCGGGGACCTCGCTGGCGCCGACCGCTGTCTCGACGGTGTCGATCAGTTCGGATTCGGTGTCGGCGAGTTCGACCGCGTCGCGCAGGCGGATGCCGAACTCGTGCCGTGCCGCCTCGATCTGGTGGCGCGTTGCCGCTGCCTTGAGACGGTCGGTCTCGAAGGTGATCTGGCGGCTCATCGGGCGGAAGACGAAGGCCGCCTCGAGGAGGAGGGCGACGAGGGTGGCAGCGAGGACGATCTTCTCCTCGTTGGCGATCTCGGCGATCTTCTCCTCGCTCTCCACTTGGTACGCAGTGACGACGGCATCGAGTTTCAGGATGAGTGGGCCGGCTGCCTCGGCCTGCAGTGAGCGGACCAGAGCGGCGTTGGCGACGGGGCCGTCGCCTCCGTCCACGAGACGGGTGGCGTCGTCGGTGAACAGAACGACGTCGGCGGCGACTCCTTCGTCGTACAGGGCCTGCACGCGTTCGCTCGGCGTGCCGTCGAGGCCGAACGACGGGTTGCCTGCGAGCAGGGCCTCCTGCGACCGGACCATGGTGGAGATGGCGGACCGGAGGGTGGCCTCGACAGCGTCACGATCGAGGCCCTCGGCCTCGATGTACATGTCGGACAGCAGCGCGATCCGCTGGCTGAGCATGCGCTGACGTCCGGCGATGTTGACCTCGGCGGCGGAATCGGACTGGGCGTCGACGATCCGGAGTGCCGACAAGCCTGCACCGATCGACAGGAGCGCGACGAGAGTCAGTGCGAACGTGTAGCGGACCGTGAACGACTTTCGCAGCGTCGGGGGAACGATCGCCTTGGTGCGCTTCATCTCGTCGATGACGGCCACCGCATGTGCGTCGTCGATCCCATCCCAAGTCACACCTGAGGTATCGGCGGCACGCCCGTGACCCTTGAGCACTCTGCGTGCACCGCTAGGCTCGCAGGCTGTTCGGGCGCATAGCTCAGTTGGCTAGAGCGCTTCCCTTACAAGGAAGATGTCGGGGGTTCGAGTCCCTCTGCGCCCACCCGGTCACCAGGGAGATCGTGTTTCGCTGGTTGCCTGTATCGAGAGCGTGAAATGGCGCTGCTCGTGGTCGGTTTGCGGTCTCCGACCTACGGTCGCGCCATGACATGCGTCGAGATCTCCACTCCGAAGCCGGGCGTCGCCCAGATCACGCTGAACCGGCCCGAGCGGCTCAACGCCCTCACCTATGAGATGGTCGATGAACTGCACGATGCGCTCGACACGGTGCACGCCGACCACGACTGTCGGGCCGTCGTGCTCACGGGTGCCGGTCGCGGTTTCTGCGCCGGCCTCGACCTGACCGGCTTCGGCACCGTTCCGGGCACCGAGGATCAGGGCCGCGCCCAGCAGGGCATGGCCGTGCAGCAGTTCATCGCCAAGCTCGTGCCGCACATGCGCTCGGTCCGACAACCCATCATCTCGGCCGTCAACGGGGCATCGGCCGGCGGCGGGTTCGCGCTCGCCCTGGCCAGCGACGTCCGCATCTGTGCGCGCTCGGCAAAGTTCGGCACAGCGTTCGTCCGACTCGGCATCTCGGGCTGCGACATCGGCGTTTCGTGGATGCTGCCCCGACTCATCGGGGCGTCTCGCGCCTGGGAGCTGATGTTGACCGGACGCGTCTTCGACGCCGAAGAGGCCGACAAGCTCGGGCTGGTGACCCGGGTCGTCGACGACGAGGCGGTGGTCGACGAGGCGATGGCGGTTGCCGAACTCATCGCCGCCAACAGCCCGATGGGCGTGTGGATGACGAAAGAGGTCATGTGGTCGAACCTCGAGGTCGGATCGCTGCAGGCCGGCATCGACATGGAGAACCGTACGCAGATCCTGGCCAGCGGGACCAGCGACTCACGGCGAGCGATGGGCGGTTTCCTCAGCGGTGAACCGATCGAGTGGGAGAATCGCTAGAGGATCGGCGAACTCAGCGACCGAGTGGCCCGTCGAGCATGGCTGACGACGGACCGCGTCGATCGGTACGATCGCTTCATCGCACCCGGTCGAGATTCGGCCGGCGTCGGGCGTGCACCGCACGCCAATCGAACCCAGGAGAACACGATGTCCAACGATCGCCCGCTGTCGCTCAAAGAGACCGAAGCCGCACGGATCGCTGCCGAAGAAGCACGCAAGAACAAGAAGACCCGCACCTTCACCGACGAGGAGAAGGCGCTCCGCAAGGAGCGCGTCGCCAAGGCGAAGGATGCACTGTCCCGCTCGAATGGCATCAAGGGCGTCCAGGTTCCGGCCGCTCGCGCCGCTCTCAAGCGGTACCTGCAAGAATTGAATCAGCCGAAGCAGCCCGACGACCAGCAGTTCGAGATGCTGCTCGAAGCGCCGTTCAAGGCGCCGCCGAAGAAGCGCGAGAACTCCCGCTTCTGATGTCCGACTCGAACAACGCGAAGTTCGTGGCGATCGTCGGCAGCCTGCGGGCCTCGTCGGTCAACGGTGCGACCGCCCGTGCCGCCGTGTCGGTGGCCCCCGACGGCATCGATGTCGAGATCGTCGACATCACCGAGATCCCGCTCTACGACGGCGACGTCCACGAGGCCGGCATGCCCGAGCCGGTCACGGCTCTCATCGAGTCCGTCGGTGCCGCCGACGGACTCCTGATCTTCTCACCCGAGTACAACGGGTCGTTCCCAGCGGTCACGAAGAACGTCATCGACTGGTTGTCGGTCGGCCCGCCGAGCGTGTCCGACGGACTCGCGATGGGTCTCGTCACGACGACGCCCGGGCCACGGGGCGGCTCGAGCCTGCGTGACCACTTCACGTTCATCATGTCGTTCCGACCGGTTCGGGCGTTCGAGACGCTCGGCATCGCCGACTACGGCGACAAGCTCGACGACGCGGGCGAGATCGTCCACACCGGTACGCACGACGAGTTGGCCGACTACGTCTCGCGCTTCGCCGAGTTCACCCGCCAGCCCGACTGAGCGAGGCCGTCAATCCGAACCGCCGTCGGCGACGAGCGGCAGGATCTGTTCGGCCAGACGCTGCGCTGTCATCATCCCGAGCGACGTCGCTGCGTCGAGTTCTTCGGCCGTCGCCGGCTTGGTCGACGCAATCGTGGCCAGGTCGCGATCGGTGAGCAATTGCGTCGGGATGATGTTCGCTCTGCGGGCTGCTTCGGCGCGCCATTCCCGCAAGCTGACCAACGACGGGTCGACCGGAGCGCGTCGTCGGCCGATCGACGGAGGAGCGGTGGGCTCGGGAGCGCTGAGGTCGAGAGTCTCGACGAACGGACTGATCTTGCGGACGTACCCACCACGACGCTCGGCCCACGACAGGTACAGCACATCGGTGGCACGAGTCGCGGCGACGTAGAGAAGTCGGGCCTCCTCGGCCTTCAGCGAGACCGTCGACGCCGACTTGTGCGGCATCAGGCTCGTCTCCACTCCGGTCACGAACACGGTGTGCCATTCGCGTCCCTTGGATGCGTGGAACGTGAGCAGTTCGACACCGTCGGTCGAGCGATCATCGAATGGGTTCGTCGTCGCAACCCATCCCCGGAATTCGGCACCGTCGCCTCGCGGCTGGTCACGCAGGAACTCCAGCAGGGCGGTCGCCACCCGGCGCTCGGCGGTCACGACGGCGAGCACCGCGTGCGCCTCGTGCAGCTGCGACGTGTGCGGCGCGACGAGGCGCAGCGACGGCGAACCCGACGCCGGCCGCCGAGCGAGCGCAGTCCGGCGTTCGAGGTCCTCGACACGGCTCGTGGCAATCGACAGTCCGTCGATGTCGTCGAGCGTGTCGTGCGCCCAGGCGCGCAGGGCCGACGGTGACGACAGCGACGTCGCCTCGCGCATCGCCTGTTGAATGGGTGACCCGCTCGCGTTGGCCGATCGCTGCACGGCGACACCGAGAGTCGCAAGCGCCTGGTCGAAGGCAGTCAGTTGCGCGTTCGTCCGCGCCAGCACCGCGACGTTGCCGCCGCGGACGAGTGTCGGATCGCCCTGGGCGATGCGTGCTGCGACGGCCGCGGCTTCGGCGGCTTCGTCGACCGACGACGCGAGCGCTACCATCGGGCCGTCGTCGCGGGCCGAGTGGATCTCGGTCGGTTGACCGCCGGCGTCGAGGACGTGTGCGCCGGTGCTGACGATCTGTGGAGTACATCGATGGTTGACCGGCAGCCGGATCACCTCGACACCGGGAAAGCGGGTCTCGACGTCGACGAGAAGCGCCGGGTCGGCACCGTTGAAGCCGTAGACGGCTTGTGCGGGGTCGCCCACGAGGAAGAGGTCGTCCCGGCCGTTGCGGAGCAGGTCGATCAGTTGGTGCTGGACCGGGTTCAGGTCCTGGGCCTCGTCGACGAGGATGTGGCGGAACCGCCAGCGGAGCATGTCACCGAACTCGCCGTCGCGAGTGGCGTCGTCGAGCACGTCGAGCAGGACGTCGTCGAAGTCGATCACGCCACGTCTGCGCTTGGCGGTGCGATACGCCTCGTAGATCGCTGTCATCTGGTCGACACCGCCGGCGGGCCGGCGACCGACGCGCCGCGCCGCACCTGCGTAGGCATCGGCGCGGATACCGCGGGCCATCGCCCATCCGATCTCCTCGTTTGCGGCCTCCATCACCGACCGTGACGCTTCGAACCCGACGTCTTTCTGGGCGTCGCGCAGGAGTCGGCGTCGGTCGGGAACGATCGTCTTCGCGCGGCGTTCGGTGTCGGTCCAGCGTTGCTTCAGCACCGACAGCATCACCGAGTGGAAGGTGCCCGCCTCGACCCGGTCACGCAACCCGAGCCGGATGAGGCGACGGCGGAGTTCGCCAGCCGCCTCACGCGTGAACGTGAGGGCGAGGGTGTGGCGGGGGTCGGCGTCCTCGGTGGCGATGCGGTACGCGATCCGACGTGTGAGGACACGGGTCTTGCCCGACCCGGCGCCAGCGACGACGGCGACGAGATGCGACGGGCAGGTGACCGCAGCACGCTGATCGGCATCCAGGTCGGCGATCAGTGCCTCGGCGTCCACGTCTCGCATCGTAGAGCGACACGTCGGTCCGTCGCGGAGAACGGCGGCGAGACGGGCACCGTTGCTGACTAGCGTGGAGCCATGCCGTACCCGAGGAAGCTGCTGAACCCGCATGAAGAGGTCGCCGTCGACCTGCACCCGCACTGGTCGTACTTCTCGCAACCGGTCGCCGCGATCGTCGTTGCGATCATCGCCGGGATCGGTTACCTCGTCATCGACGGCGAGGGGAACGCCCGGAACGCGCTCGGGTACCTCGCGCTGCTCCTCCTGATCGGATCGATCATCTGGCTCCTGTCGCGATATGCGAAGTGGGCGACGACCAACTTCGTCATCACCAACGACCGGCTCATCTTCCGGTCGGGCGTCATCGCGAAGACCGGGATCGAGATCCCGCTCGAGCGAGTCAACACCGTTCACTTCAACCAGTCGGTGTTCGAGCGGATGGTGGGAGCGGGCGACCTCATGATCGAGTCGGGAGCCGAGGGCGGTCAGCAACGCTTCACCGACGTGCGCAACCCGGATCGTGTGCAACGAGAAATCCACACACAGATGGAAGCCAACGAGCAGCGTCGGTACTCCGGCCAGCCACTCGGTGGAAGCGGTGGCGCAGGGTCCGACGTGGCCAGTCAACTCGAGAAACTCGAAGGCATGCTCGAGCGCGGCACGTTGACGCGCGAAGAGTTCCAACAGCAGAAGAACAAGTTGCTCGGGAGTTGAGAGCATCGTCGATGCGAGTCGTCAGCCTCGTGCCGTCGAGCACCGAGACGCTTCTGGCGCTCGGTGTGGAAGTGGTGGCATGCACTCGGTTCTGCGAGCAGCCCGACATCACTCATGTGGGAGGGACCAAGAACCCCGACCTCGACGCGATCGTCGACCTCGCGCCCGATCTCGTGGTGCTCGACCGTGAAGAGAATCGCCTCGACGACCACGATGCACTCGTTGCGGCGGGAGTGCCGGTCGTCGTCACCGACGTCACCGACGTCGCCGGCGGGCTCGCCGTCGTCGACCAGTTGGCCGATGCATGTGTCGTGTCGGCGCCTGAACGTCGGGTGCTCCCCGCTGCCACGGTCGATCGCAGGGCGCAGGCATTCGTCCCGATCTGGCGCCGGCCGTGGATGACGATCTCGGTGAACACGTACGGGGCGGCGGTGTTGCGGCACGTGGGCATCGACCTCGTCGACCTCGATACCCCGGGCGCCTACCCGACCGTCACGCTCGATCAGGTCGCTGCGTCGCAGCCCGACCTCGTCCTGGTTCCCAGCGAACCGTACGAGTTCGGCGACGAGCACATCGGAGAGATCACCGCAGTCATGCCGGACGTTCGCATCGTCCGGATCGACGGCCAAGACCTCTTCTGGTGGGGGATTCGGACTCCGGCGGCGATCAGCCGGTTGGCGGCAGCACTTGCGCTCCCGCCGACGCCGTGACGACCCAGCCATTCGTGACCACACCCGGCTCGGCGAGCGCCACCAGACATCCGCCGAAACCGCCACCCGTCATCCGTGCTCCGAAGACCCCGCGGGTGGCGACCAGTTCGGCCACCGCTGCATCCATCTGGTCGGTCGACGTGTCGTAGTCGTCGCGCAGACTGACGTGGCTCTCGCTGACCAACCGACCCGCTTCGGTGTAGTCGGCAGTGCGCAGCGCTACGGCGAAGTCGCGGACCCGCTGGTTCTCGTTGACGACGTGTCGGGCTCGACGCATCACGAGATCGTCGGCGATGGTCGCCACCTGGTCGAGCGTTGCCGATCGCAGCGGACCGATCTCTGCCTCGGCTCGTGCGCACTCGTCGACCCGGTCGGAGTAGGCCGAACCGAGCAGCGTGCGATGAGCGATGAAGCGCACGACGATCTCGATCTCGTCGGGGACGGGCACCTGCTCGACCGACAGGTCGTGGCAGTCGATGAGCGTGGCATGGCCGGCGGTGGCAGCAGCGATGCAGTACTGATCCATGATGCCGGTCGGGACGCCCGTCGCAGCGTGTTCGGCGCGCTGGGCGTTCTGTGCGAGTTCGAGCGGAGTCCCGTCGAAGCCGAGCGCCAGTCCGATCGCGCACTCGAGCGCCGCGCTCGACGACAGCCCGGCACCGGCGGGGATGTCGGACGTCAGGTGCCCACGCAGCCCCGAGGTGGCGCCGAGCTCTCTGGACATCGCCGCGACGAACGAGCCCCACTGCGGATCGACCGCCGACGGGTCGTCGGCGAATGGGAGTGTCAGGTCGAGTTGCCCGTCAGCGTCGGCCGAGGTGAGCACGATCCGGTCGTCGTGCGCTGCTCTGAGCGTGAGCCCTCGATCGATCGCCATCGGGAATGCGAGCCCGCCCGTGTAATCGGTGTGCTCGCCGATCAGGTTGACGCGGCCCGGAGCGCGTACGTGGATGTTGTCATCGCCAGCCGTCACGGCCGGAAATCTAGCGGCATCTCGACCGTCACGTCAGCGTTGACGCGCAGAGGCGGTGTCGAAGCTGTCGACGCTTCGCCGCTTGGTCGTGGCGGTCACCGCTCTGCCATGATCGCCCGATGCCGCACGTCTCGCTGCCTACCGGAATCGAGTTGGAGTACGAGACGTACGGCGACGCAGCCGACCCCACGCTGCTGCTCGTCTGCGGCTACACGTCGCAGCTCAACGGATGGGACATCGGCCTCGTCGAGCGACTCGTCGCTCAGGGGCTTCACGTCGTGCGCTACGACAATCGTGACGTCGGCCTGTCGTCGAAGGTCGACGGCTCGGCGAGCCCGATGAAGGTGCTCAAGGCGCAACTCGCCGGCGACGCGCTCCCGCCGGTTCCGTACACGCTGTCCGACATGGCGGCCGACGGCATCGGCTTGCTCGACCACCTCGGCGTCGAGCGCGCCCACGTCGCCGGCGTGTCGATGGGCGGGATGATCGTGCAGACCATGGCGATCGAACATCCCGGTCGGGTGGCGAGCCTCGTCTCGGTCATGTCGAGCACCGGCGACCCCCGTGTCGGCGCCCCGTCACCCGAGGCCCGCGAGGCTCTGCTGGCAGCGCCTCCGTCGGGCCGCGACGCCTACATCGACGCGTCGACCCGGGCCGAGGTGTGGGCGTCGAGGAAATACGCCGACCACGGCGCGATGCGTGCACGTGCAGCGCACGACTACGACCGTATGTTCTACCCGCAGGGAGCGGTGCTCCAGCTCGCTGCGATCTACGCCAGCGGCGACCGCAGCGACGCGCTCCAGCACCTCGACGTGCCCACCCTCGTCATCCACGGTCGCGATGACACGCTCATCACGCCGTCGGGCGGTGAGGCAACGGCGTCGCTCGTTCCAGGATCGAAGCTGCTGCTCGTCTCCGACATGGGCCACGACCTGCCGCCGCCGCTGTGGCCGGTGTTCGCCGAAGCGATCGGCGGCCACATCCGCATCGTCGAAGCAGCCTGAACACACGCACCACATCGACACGTTGCTCACCACCCCGACACACAGGAGAACCTCACATGGCAGGACCACTTGCAGGACATCGCATCATCGAAATCGCCGGGATCGGGCCCGGCCCGTTCGCAGCGATGCTGCTCGCCGACCTCGGTGCCGAAGTCGTCCGCGTCGAACGCGCGGGTGCGGTACGTGGCCCGGCTCCCGACACGCCCCACAGCGACATCTTGTTGCGGGGGCGGCGCAACGTGGCGATCGACCTCAAGAATCCGGAGGGAGTCGAGACGCTGCTCACTCTCGTCGAGAGCGCCGACGGCCTGATCGAAGGATTCCGCCCGGGCGTGATGGAGCGCCTCGGGATCGGCCCCGACGAGTGCCTCGCCCGCAACCCGAAGCTCGTCTACGGCCGCATGACGGGCTGGGGCCAGACCGGCCCGTACAGCCAGGCCGCCGGTCACGACATCAACTACATCTCGCTCGCGGGAGCGCTCGCACACTTCGGACGCCGCGGTGAGGGCCCCACTCCGCCGCTCAACATGGTCGGCGACTTCGGAGGCGGGGGCATGTTCCTGGCGCTCGGCGTCGTGGCAGCGCTCCTGGAGGCGAAGAGCAGCGGGCAGGGACAGGTCGTCGACACCGCGATGGTCGACGGGTCGGCGGTGCTGATGACGATGTTCTGGGCGTTCCAGTCGATGGGGATGTTCGACGAGAACGCCCGTGGCACCAACCTCCTCGACACGGGTGCCCACTTCTACGACGTGTACGAGTGCAGTGACGGCGAGTACATCTCGATCGGCTCGATCGAGCCTCAGTTCTACGCCGAACTGCTCCGACTCACCGGCCTCGCCGACGACGAACAGTTCGCCAAGCAGATGGACTCGACCGAGTGGGAGCCACTCAAGGAACGCCTCACCGAGCTGTTTGCCACGAAGACGCGCGACGAGTGGTGCGAGATCATGGAGCACACCGACGTCTGCTTCGCCCCGGTGCTCACCATGTCGGAGGCGGCAGAGCACCCGCACAATGTCGAACGAGGCACGTTCGTCGAACTCGGCGGTGCGATGCAACCGGCGCCGGCGCCGCGCTTCAGCCGTACCGGAGCCGAGGTCGACGGCCTGCCCGCCTGGCCCGGACAGCACACGCGAGACGTGCTCGGCGACTGGGGCGTGAGCAGCGAGCGGATCTCGGCGCTGATCGAATCGGGCGCCGTCCGACACGCCGAGTAGGACGGCGCCGGGGCGATCGGTTCGGAGTCGGCCCCGACGGTGCGAGAATGATGGCGATGGGAACCCTGGTCTGCCTGCACGCTCACCCCGACGACGAGACGATCACGACGGGCGGCACGATGGCACGTGCTTCGGCCGAGGGTCATCGGGTCGTCCTGATCGTCGCGACGAACGGCCAGTACGGCGAGAGCCCCGACGATCTGACCGAGGGCGAGACGCTGGCCGATCGGCGGCAAGCCGAGACGATCCGTTCGGCCGAAGTGCTCGGCGTTCACCGCGTCGAGTTTCTCGACTACAAGGACTCGGGCATGACGGGATGGGACGGCAACGCCGACCCCGAGTCGTTCCACATGGCTGACGTCGACGAGGCGGGTGAGCGGGTCGCCGCGATCCTGCGCGAGGAGTCGGCCGACGTCTTCACGATCTACGACTGGCACGGCAACTACGGCCATCCCGACCACGTCAAGGTCCACCACGTCGGCGCGCGAGCCGTCCACCTGGTCGATCGCCCGATGCGCGTCCTCGAAGCGACCGCCAACCGCGATGCGATGATCGCGATGTTCGCCGCAGCGAAGGAAGCCGGCGCCGACATGGGCTCCGCCGGCGACGACGACGAGTTCGACCCCGGGGGCCCTGCCGATGACGGCAATCCGTTCGGGGAGCCCGAAGAGAACCTGACGCTGCTGGTCGACGTGTCCGATCTCGCACACCTGAAGCGAGAGTCGATGCGCTGTCATCGCAGCCAGATCACCGACCAGTCGTTCTTCCTCGAGATGCCTGACGACATGTTCACCGCGGCGTTCGGCCACGAGTGGTTCATCGAACACGATCGTCGGCCTCCGTACCGGAAGGGCTGGATCTTCGACTGACGACCTTCGCTGCGGTGATCCAACACCGGGCTCACCGGATCGGCAAAGATTCGTCGATGCGCGTTCGTCGTCTCGCCGCTTCCATTGTGCTCGTGGCGCTCGCCGCCGCGTGCTCGTCGAGCGAGGGTGGGTCCGAGGGTTCGGCTCCGGTCGTCACCCTCATCCCGACCACCATCGAGGTCGTCGACGACGCAGATGCCGCTGCGCCCGATACCGACCCGGCCGACACCGAGTCCGAGACGGTCGCACCGGTCGACGATGAAGCCGCCGCCACCGAATCACTGCCGGCGGCCGAATCTTCGACCACGCCGCCGCCCGAAACGACCATTTCTCCGACCGATGGTGCACCGACCACCGCTGCTCCGACCACCGTCCCGGTTCCGACCACCGTGGCTCCGACCACCGTGCCGGCTCCGACGACCGCCCCGGCACCGTCGACTCCGTTCACCCTCGACACCAACGGGCTCGGCTCGACATCGTTCGGGGCCGACCCCGACAGCACGATCGCCTTCGTCAGCAGCTTTCTCGGCGAACCGACGGCCGACACCGGCTGGCTCGACTCGTTCGAGTTCGGGCTCTGCACCGGAGCCGAACTGCGCCAGGTGAACTGGGGCAACCTGCAACTCGAGTTCGGCGACGCGTCCGTCGTCACCGAGGGCCGCCGCCACTTCTACGCATACCAGTACGGACGCGAGGGCGAGTCGACGCCCAACCCACCGGGCCTCGAGACCGCCGAGGGAATCGCCATCGGCTCGACGCTCGCTTCGCTGATCGCCACGTATCCGACCGTGACGATCATCCAGGGCGACGAATTCATCAACGACAACTTCTTGATCAACGACAACCTCGCCGGTCGGCTCAGCGGGTTGGCTGACGACGACGTCGTGCAGATGATCATCGGTGGCTTGCCCTGTGAGAGCTGACGCTCGGCCTCGATGACCCTGTCGGAGTTGCACGACTGGTCGGCCTGGTTCCTGATCGCATCGAACACGGCGGCGGGGATCTGGGCACTGGCGGCCCAGTACGTGCCGTCGATCCGTCACCGGGCGCTGTGGTGGCTGACCGCGGTCGCCCAGATCAGCACGTTCGTCGCGGCTGCGATCGGTGCCGCCATCGTGCAGGTCGAAGAGGTCGAACTCGATTCGTTCCACGCGCTCTACGGATTCAGCACGATCATCGCCGTCGCGATCCTCTACAGCTATCGCAACAGCCCGTTCATCTCCGACAAGTTGCACCTCCTCTACGGCGCCGGCAGCCTCTTCATCGCCGGCCTCGGCGTCCGCGCCCTGTTCCTCGGCGCCGTCGCCCTCACCTGACGTCGGTCTCTCGGGGCACGGCGGCCTCGTCCGAAGCCCTGCGGCAGTCTCATCTCCATGTGGGTCCGACCCGTGATGAGACATGTCTCCCGGGGTGCGAGGTCCGTCGGCGGTGGGTCGGAGCGACGTAGCCTCGCTGCGTGGACGACCTGCCTTTCGTGGACGATTCAGCCGAGCGGGCCGAGCGGTGGGCCTCCTCGATGGCCGGACACTCCGACGACCAGATCGTCGTCGCCCACGCCGACTCGCACGCCACCGTCGGCGCAGCGCAGATCATGACCCGCGTGGCGCGAGAAGAACGCGACGCCGAACTGCTGGCGTCCGAGGCGACGCAGGCATCGGGGGCAGGCAACCGTGCGGTCGACGAGGAGCCCGATCCGTACCGCACGTGCTTCGAGCGTGACCGCGACCGCATCCTCCACGACGCGTCGTTCCGTCGCCTCGCCGGCAAGACGCAGGTGTTCGTCTTTCCCGGCGACCACCAGCGCAACCGGATGACCCACGCTCTCGAGGTCGCCCAGGTCGCACGCTCGATCGCCCAGTCGTTGAGCCTGAACGTCCCTCTGGTCGAGGCGATGGCGATCGGCCACGATTGCGGCCACGGCCCCGGAGGCCACGCCAGCGAGGACGCTCTCTCGCCCTACCTCGCCGAAGGGTTCGACCATGCTCCGTGGGGGGCGAACGTGACGCTGCGGCCGCTCAACCTGTGCAGCGAGACCCTCGACGGCATCCGCAACCACTCGTGGAGCCTGCCGGCGCCGCAGACTCCCGAGGGTGAGGTCGTGTCGTGGGCCGACCGCATCGCCTACGTGTGTCACGACTTCGAAGATGCCGTGGCATCGGGCATCGTGAGCGCCGATCGACTTCCCGCCATCGTCGCCACGCGATGCGGAACCGATCGGTCGAGCCAGCTCGGGTCGTTCGTACGGGCGATGGTCGACGCAACGGCGGCCACCGGCAAGATCGGGATGACCCCCGACATCGCCGAGGCGCTCGCTGCGTTCCGCAAGTTCAACTACGAGAACATCTATCTGCGACCGGCCAGCACCAAGCAGGCCGACGCCGTGATCGTGCTGCTGCGGGCGCTGGTCGAGCACTACGCCGACCGGCCGCTCGTGATTCCCGCTGCCACCGCCCGTGCCGTGTTGCCCGACGACGTTCCGCTCGCGCAAGTCGAGGCCGGTTCGTCGGAGGCGCTGCGCGTCGCCGTCGCCTACGTCGCGGGCATGACCGATCGTTTTGCCTGCGAGCGAGGCATCTCCGAACTCGGCTTCGACCAACGCCAACTCCCCACGGCCGTCGCCTGACCCCAGCCGCCTCATCGCGGGTCTGACCCGCAATGACAGAGCCATCTCCATAGCCTGGCGTGATGTCCCAGTTCGTCGATGAATGCCAACTGAACGTGAAGGGTGGCGACGGTGGCGCAGGCTGTGTGAGCTTTCGGCGTGAGGGCCCCGTCGTGATGGGCGGACCGAACGGCGGCGACGGTGGCGACGGTGGCGACATCTGGCTGGTTGCCGACCACAACGTGGCGTCGCTCCTCGCCTTCAAGGACCATCCACACCGCAGGGCCGAACGTGGTGTCCACGGCAAGGGGAAGGACATGCACGGTCGCCGCGGCACGCGATCGAGATCGCCGTCCCGATCGGCACGATGTGTTCCGATCTCTACACCGGCGAGGTGTTCGCCGAGCTGAACAATCAGGGCGACCGGTGGAAGGCCGCTGCGGGCGGTCGAGGAGGGCGCGGCAACGCCAAGTTCCTGTCCAACAAGCGCCGGGCGCCCAGCTTCTCGGAGCAGGGCGAGCACGGCGAGGAGCGTTGGCTCAAGCTCGAACTGAAGCTGATGGCCGATGTCGCCCTCGTCGGGTTCCCGAACGTCGGCAAGTCGACGCTGATCAGCGTCGTGTCGGCAGCGAAGCCCAAGATCGCCGACTACCCGTTCACCACGCTGGAGCCCAATCTCGGCGTGGTCCGCTTGGACGACGAGACCGAGTTCGTGATCGCCGACATCCCGGGCCTCATCGAGGGGGCGAGCGAAGGCAAGGGGCTCGGCCACCAGTTCCTCCGTCACGTCGAGCGGGCCCGGGTGCTCTGCCTCATGATCGACCTCACCCCGACCGCCGAGATCTGGCCGAACGACCAGGAGCGGATCCTGCTCGAAGAACTCGGCAACTATCAGCCCGACCTCCTCGACCGGCCGCGCATCGTCGTCGGGACCAAGTCCGACATGGTGCAGGAGGGTGACCTCGAGGTGATGGAGTGGGAAGGCGACGTCGTGTCGGCGATCACGAACCAGGGTGTGTCCGACCTCGTGGGCAAGATGGCGTCGCTCGTCCACGACGCACGCCAGGAGATCGTCCACGAGGACGGCCTCATCGTGATCCGACCCGAACCCAGCGGTGCCGTGGTCGAGAGAGTCGACGACGGGGAGTATCGCCTCGTCGGTCGTGACGTCGAGCGCGTCGTCGCGCTCAACGACGTCACGACGCCCGAGGCGTTGGCGTACATCGACTTCCGTCTCGAGAAGCTCGGCGTTCCGAGGATGCTCCAGCGTGCCGGAGCAGTCGAAGGCGACGTCATCTGGATCGGTGACTTCAGTTTCGACTACGTCCCCGATCTCTGATCGCTCGACCGGCCAGACTGAGCACATGCGCATCGTTGCCAAGATCGGCACCGCCTCGATCACCGACGACCAGGGCCGAATCGACCACCGTGCGATCGAGCGGCTGACCGATGAAGTCGCTGTGCTGCGCGCCGCCGAGCACCAGGTCGTGATCGTCTCGTCGGGGGCGGTCGCTGCGGGCGTCGGGGCGCTCGGCCTCGACCGACGGCCCGCCGACATGCAGACACTGCAGGCGGTCTCGGCGGTCGGCCAGAGTCGGTTGATGGAGGCGTACAACGCCGAGTTCGCACGTCACGATCTCATCGGCGCTCAGCTTCTCGTCGACCCGTTCGACTTCGTCGAGCGTCGTCAGTACCTCCACCTGCGCACCACGCTGAACCGGCTCCTCGAACTCGGCGTCGTGCCGATCATGAACGAGAACGACGCCATCGCGAACGACGAACTGCGCTATGGCGACAACGACTTCATCGCGGCGCTCGTGGCGAACAGCATGGCCGCCGACGTCCTGGTGTTGCTGACCGACATGGACGGCGTGTTCACCGCTGACCCGCGCCGGGACTCGTCGGCGACATTGATCCCGTTCGTCCGGTCGAGCGATCCGCTGCTGTCGATCACCGCCGATGCCGGGGGTAGCGGGCGAGGGAGCGGAGGCATGGCGACCAAGCTGATGGCGGCGCGGATGGCGTCGTGGTCGGGGATCCGCAGCGTGATCGCACGGGCATCTCGCCGCGGCGTCCTCGCCGGGTCAGCGTCCAACGAGCTGGTCGGCACGACCTTCGAAGCCCACGACCGGGCGTTGTCGGCGCGTAAATTGTGGATCGCGTTCGCGGCCGAGGTGAACGGCACCGTTCATGTGGACACGGGAGCGCAGGCGGCGCTCACCGAACATCCGAACAGCCTGCTGCCCGCTGGTGTCGTGCGGGTCACCGGCGAATTCGAGCGTGGTGACGTCGTGGACGTCGCCGGTCCTGACGGCGGCGTGTTCGCCCGCGGGATCGCCTCGCTTGGCGCAGTCGACGTCGAGAACGCCCACGGCCGCCACACGAGTGATCTTCCCGAGGGGATGACGCACACGATCGTCCACCGCGACGACCTCGTCGTCCTCGCCTGACGCCCGATGTCACGCCAGGTGCCTGACGCCTGGTGCGAATCAGCCGGTGGAGGGCTGGGATTCGCCCGACTCGACGGGAGCGGCCTGCGCACCCGAATCGAGACCCAGTTCCGAGCGCAGCTCGGACAGACGGCTCTGCGCTGCCACGTTCGCCGTGGCCTGCTCGATCTCGAGGACACGGCTCTCGACCGTGACTTCCTGCAGCTCGGACGAGGCCTTCGCCTTGGCGTAGCGCGCCTCGATCTTCTCGGTGACCTCGTTGAACGTCGGGACGTCGTCGCCGACGGTCTCGGTGAGCGACGACATGGCGACGTTCATCTCTTCTTGCATCCGAGCCTGGTCGAGCTGGCTCATCAGCTTCGACTTCTCCGCGATCTTCTCCTGCAGCAGACGCGAGTTCTGCTTGACGGCGGTCTTGGCCTGATCGGCGGCTTGCGTGGAATCGAGCACCATCGACTTGAGGCTCTCGACGTCGGCCTCGACGGAGATCAGCTTGTCGGCGATGGTCTCGGCGGCACTCGTGTACTGAGTGGCCTTGTCGGCGTCGCCGGCCTTCTGGGCGTCGCTCGCCATCACGAGGGCCTGGCGGGCGTTGGCGTTGAGCTTGCCGAGCTCTTCCATCTTCTTGTTGAGACGGATCTCGGCCTGCTTCTGGTTGGCGATGACGTTGGCCGCCTGCTCTTTGAGCCGCTTGTGCTGGTTGTTCGCCTCGTCGATCGCCTGCTTCAGCTGGACCTCGGGATCGGCGTTCTTGTCGGCCTGGCCGCTGAGCTTGGCCACGAAGTACTTCCACTGCTTCTTGATGTACTTGAACATCGGCACAATCTAGTGCGGCCGGGCCGGAGGCGGACGCGACTGCGGGCCGGTGCGGGCACTGGACCTCGGCCCTCAGCCGGACGAGGCGGCCGAGCGACCGGGAAGGCGCCGCTTCAGCGCATCGAGTTCGGGCGCGCCCATCGCGGCGAGGAGGCCGCCGTACACCACGACGCCGACGACGGTCCCCACGATCAGACGCAGGATCGCTCCGCCACCGCTGTTGTCGCCGATGACGCGGGTGATGAACCAGACCGATTCACCCATCAGCGCAGCGGCCACGATCATCTTCCAGAGGCTCGACATGATCGCGGCGACCGAGAATCCGGGAACCTTGTAGCTCAGGATCTGGAGCGCCCACAGCGCCGCCACGACGTAGGCGATCGCGAACGATGCACCGAGGCCGAGGACGCCGTACGTGCCGACGAGCGCGACTCCGACGGCGATGTTGATGAGGTTCTCGACGAGGTTGACCTTGAAAGCGGTCTTGGTGTCCTGGTGGGCGTAGAAGGCGCGTAGGACGAACAGGTAGATCGAGAAGGCGCCGAGTCCGAGCGCGAACCCCGCGAGGGTGCGCGACGCCTGGAGCGCATCGTCGGCATCGAAGTTGCGGTACTCGAAAGCCGCGCCGATCAGCGGGCGCCGGAGCACGAAGAGGCCGACGCCGGCGGGAATCGTGAGCAGTGCTGTCATCCGGACGCCGAGCGACGCCGAGCGGATGAACTCGGTCTTGTCGTGGCGCGCGACCGCTCGCGCCATCTCGGGTTGGAACGTGGTGGCGATCGACACCCCGAGCAGACCGTGCGGGAGGATGAAGAAGGTGAAGGCCAGGAAGTACGCGGTCGAGTCGGACGAGCCGGGCACCGTCAGGTTGCGGATCACGATGAGCGCCACGATGTTGGCGCCGACGAATCCGAGCGTCCAGAACGACAGTGACAACAGCTTCTTCACGGCCGGATGGTCCAGGTTCCACACGAACTTCGGCCGCAGTCCGGCGCGCATCGCCGCCGGGCCGAGCGTGAGCGCCATCGCAGCGATGCCGAGCGTCGCTCCGAGGCCGAGAGTGAGGCGGACGCGGGTGTCGTCGAGGACGTCGGTCAGCAAGAAATCGCGGTCGGTGGGCACCGGGAGCGACAGCAACGTGACGATGATGATGATGTTGGGCAGGATCGGTGACCAGGCGGCTGCGAAGAACCGGCGCTGAGAGTTCAGGTAGGCGTTGGCCAGCCCGGTCAAGCCGTAGAAGAGGATCTGAACGAGAAAGATGCGCGACAGCGTGGTGCCGACATCGCGGAACACAGCGGCGTCGACGTCGGGGTCGATGCGACGGCTGAACAGCCCGAACACGAGGGGCGCGGCGATCACGGCGATCACGGTGACCGCTGCGATCAGAGCGAGGGCGGTCGTGATCACCACGTTGCGCGACTCGTCGTCGTCGTTCTCGTCGAACGAGGTGAACAGGGGCACGAGGGTTGCCGACAGGACGCCACCGACCAGGAGCTCGTAGACGATGTTGGGCGTCTCGTTGGCGAGGAGATAGGCGTCGCTCAGTGCAGTTCCTCCGAGCACCGAGGCGAGCACGGCCAAGCGGGCGAGCCCGGTCACCCGTGACAGCGCGGTGCCCGTTGCGACGACGAGGTTGCTCTTCAGCAGTGCGCTCACGCGTGCGTCGACCCGTCAGATCTCATCGCGGAACCGATCGATCGCCGTCCGCTCAGGGACGATTGGTCTCTTCGATGGCGAGGCGAAGGCTCTCGAGTTCGATCACGAGATCGTCGACGTCGTGGGCGTACTCGTCGGTGTCGCCCGCTCCGATGCTGACCTCGGCGGCGCGTGCGACCAGTTCGTCGAGTCGGGTCTGGGTGAGGCGGAGTCGGTCGGCGGTGCGTTCCGATTCGAGTTTCAGGCGATCGGTCGAGTCGATCTGGCTGCGGACGGAGGAGATCGCCGAGGAGAGGTCGTCGTTGGGTGACGCTTCCTGACGTGACTCGAGCAGTTCGAGCTTCGACCGGAGGGCCGTCGGGTCGAGGCGCCGGACCGTGTCGTCGATCTGGTCGCCGCGGCGGGCGATCGCCCACGTCTCGGCGAGGCCGTCGTCGAGGCGACCGACGATCTTCGTCATCCGATCTCTGAGCGGTCCCGGCGACGTTCCCTCGATCGTGGTGTGCAGGCGGCCGGCCGAGGTCTTGGCAGCCTGCACGAACTGGCGCCACGGTTCGCCGACGGTGAAGGGATCGAACGACATGGTGCCCGACGCTGCACCCCGGCGCGCAGCCGACAACACGATCGAACCGACGATCACGACGGCGACGACCACCCCGGCAGCAACGATCCAATCCACGCCACGACGCTACTCGTCGCGCAGGTCGCGCCGATGGTGCATACGGTCCTCCGAAATCCCGCCCATGTCGTCACCGAGTTCGAGCAGAGCGAGCTTGTCGGGGTTCCGGAGAGCGAAGACTCGCTGCACGCGGGTCCCCGAGGCGTCGGGTTCGACGGTGAAGAGTGTCGTGTCGTGTCCGTCGGCCCGGACGAGGAGGGCCACCTGGCCGTTCACCGTCACGAAGCGGAGGTCCACTTCGTTCCCGTCGGGATTGCGGGAGATGCCCCGGACGAACCGGGTCACGCGATCGCGCCCGACGATGGGGTGTCGAGCGGCGCGCACATCAGGACCGCCATCGGACACGAGCACCACGTCGTCATGCAGTAAGGCCGCGAGCTCCTCCGGAACGCCCGACGCCAGTGCCCCGAGAAAGGCGTCGAGCAGTTTCCGGTCCCGATCACGATCGACGGAGACGCGAGGCCGTTCGGTTCGGACGTGGCTGCGCGCTCGACGTGCGATCTGGCGGCACGCGTCCTCCGATCGGTCGACGACTGCGGCCACCTCGTCGTACGGCAACGCGAACACTTCGCGCAGGACGAACACGGCGCGCTCGACGGGCCCGAGTCGTTCGAGCACGGCGAGGAAGCCGAGCATGACGCTCTCGGCCATGATGGTCGTCGACTCGGGATCGTCGTCTGCCGAGGCGAGAGGTTCGGGAAGCCACGGGCCGACGTAGGTCTCGCGCCGTCGCTGCGCCGATCCCAGCCGATCGAGCGCGATGCGAGACGTCACCGTGGTGAGGAACGCTGCGGGCGTCCGGATCGATGCGCGGTCGGTGCTGCACCACCGCAGCCAGGCGTCCTGGACCACATCGTCTGCGTCGGAGACCGACCCGAGCATGCGATAGGCGATGCCGAACAGTCGTGGGCGTTCACCTTCGAAGACGTCGGTGGCGTCCGCATGGTCGCCGCCGATCATCGAGCCAGCACCGCCCGCGCTGCGTCGCGTCCCGACGCGATCGAGGTGTCGGCAAGCATGCCGTGAGGTCCGACCCAATCTCCGGCCACGTGGACACCCGGCATTGCGGGCACCCGGACCGGCGGACGCCCCGCCATCCCGCCCGACGACGCGACCGGGATCCCCTGCGTGACGGTCATCCGGCGCAGGAAACGCTCGTGCACGACTGTCTTGGCTCCGGCGACTGTGGCGATGTGGTCGAGCGACGACCGGTGCTCGTCTGCCGTTGCGGCGTCACCCGGATCGAGGTACCGCATGGCGACTGCTGCCACCTGGCCCGGCGGCGCCATGTCGGCCGGCGGAGAGTGCACCGAGAAGTACGTGGGCTGGTCGAGTCCGAGGACGAACCGGTGCCGATCGGGCATCGAGTCGAGCGCGAGGTCGAGCACCGCGGCGTGCGATGACGGGCCGACGCCTGCGAACCGGTCGGTCTCGAGGCCGAGGAGCTCGGCTGTGAACGTCGGGCCGCCCGCTGCGACGATCACGTTCGCTGCCAAGAAGGTGGCGTCACCGACGCGTACCTGGGACGAGGCGTTGTCGGTGGATCGCTCGATCGAGGCAACTCGTGAGCCGGACCGGATCACCGCACCGGCATCGACGGCGGCACTCGACAGTCGGTCGATCAACGACCGCCAACCGCCGTCGAGGTACAGAACGCCGGCGTTGCCGAGGGCGAGTTGCGTGATCGCCGCATCGGCGCTCATCATGTCGGTCGCCGTCGAGTAGGTCGACAGGCGCACGAGCGCGGCCACCACGGCGCGCACCCGCGGCCGAAACGGCGACAGCCACTCGTCGACCGTCTCCGATGCGTGGTCGGCGGGTGTGATTCTCGTGATCGTGGCCATCAGTTTGGCGAACTGGATCGTCTCGGCGCCGGACAACGCCGCCGTTCGAACGAGGGAGATCGCGCCGGTCGGGAGCGCAGTCGTGGTGCCGTCGAGGCCGAACTGCGCGCCCGCGAGTGGCGCCGGGCTGCCAGCCGGGTCGATGCCGAGGTCCAGCAGCGTCTTTCGCCCGATCCCGTCGCGGTACAGCGCGTGAGGGCCCTCGTTGAAGAGCCACCCGTCGACGTCCCGGGTACGTGCCCGACCCCCCGGATCCGCATTCCGCTCGATGACGAGCACGTCGGTCCCGGCCCGAGCGAGGTGGACAGCGGCGGTGAGACCTGCGAGGCCTGCGCCGACGATCACGGTGTCGACATGGTGTGGCAGATCTGATGGAGAACTCATGTCGACTTGACGACACAGCGAGCGATTTCGTGACACGCCGTCTTCGTCATCGGCATCGTGGGCGCCGATCGGCTCAGGACACGGGGTGGATGTCGTCGCCGGTGAGCATCGTCAACTGCTCGTCGGTCGGTTCCTCCACCTCGGCGAGCCGGAGAGCCTGGTGGCCGACGCCCGCCTCGAACACGTTGCGGACGAAGCGACCGTTGCCGAACCCCCGACCACGCGGCTCGGCGTCGATGACCTCGCGCAGGCGTGCGTCGCCGCTCTCGTCGAGTGCGTACTCTTTCGCCCCGGCGATGAGCCCGAAGATCCCGACGAGTTCGTCGGTGTCGTAGTCGGGGAAGTGGATCGTGCGCGTGAATCGACTCTTGAGGCCCGGGTTGCTGTCGATCAGCTCCTGCATCTCGGTCGGGTAGCCGGCAGCCACCACCGAGAGGTCGTCGCGGTGGTCCTCCATGAACTTCACGATCGTGTCGACCGCTTCGAGCCCGAAGTCGTTCTCTCCGCCACGTGCGAGCGCGTACGCCTCGTCGATCAGCAGCGTTCCGCCGATCGCTGTGTCGAGCACCTCTTTGGTCCTGGTGGCCGTCTGCCCGACGAACCCGGCGACGAGGCCCGACCTGTCGGTCTCCACGAGGTGCCCGATCGTGACGACGCCGAGCGAGCGGAAGATCTGCGACAGCAGCCGGGCGACCGTGGTCTTGCCGGTTCCGGGATTGCCGCTGAAGACGAGATGCTTCGACGTGTCGACGGTCGGTAGACCGCGATCGGCCCGGATCTCCTGAATGCGCAGCAAGGAGGTGAGCCGCCGCACCTCCTCCTTCACGTGGTCGAGACCGATCAACGCGTCGAGTTCGGCGAGCAGTTCCTCGATGGGCCGCTCGGGAGGCAACTCGACTTCGGGTACTGGGGCCTCCGGGCCGCCGACGGTTGCTCCCGTCTGCGCGGTCGGCGCCGGGGCATCGGGCTGTCCGGGCCTCGGCACGCCATGGTCGTCCATCGCTCGGAGAAGTGTCGAACGGAAACCGTCGATGGCCGCGATCTCGCTCGGGGACGTGACCAGATCGATTGCAGCGGTGGCGTGGGCGAGTGCCATCGCCAGCGTGTAGTAGCGGTTCGCTCGTCGTGCCGAGTCCTTCGCATCCGCTTTGACCAGGAGGTCGAACATGGTGCTCGGGGTCATCAACCAGGCGCGACGGCCTCCGAACGTGTCGTCTTCGCGCAACTGCTGCGGGGTCACGATCATCGGCGGCGTGAGCCGGGTGCCGAGAGCACCGATCCAGCCGTCGAGTTCGTCGGTCGTGTGGCGACCGTCGGCGTCGATGCAGGCCGCGACGAGATTCGACGCCTCGATCACGCACTCGCTCCGATGGTCGGCGCCCTTCGACAGATCACCAAGGATCTCCGCCATCGATTCGATGAACTCGCCTGCCTTCTCATCGAGCGCCGGGGCCATCGCCGGAGCCTACGCGATGGTGCTGGCGCCGAACGTGGGCAAGTCGGGGCCACCGTCCGACGGATTGCGCGAGACTCGACGCATGTCAACCGCTCCGCTCGTCGCTGACACCGAGTGGGTGGCTCCGGGGCCCGGCACATGGGAGCGTGACCAATCCCACTTCTCCTGCTCGATCACGCCGGTGATGACCGAGATCATGGAGGAGTCGGCCACACGCGGGATACGTGAGGGCTTCGACCTCGTCGGTGCACCACTCGCCACGATGGAGGTCCGATTCGTCCGGGGGCAGATGTACCGCCGTCTCGTGCCGATCATCGGTGGGAGCGGTCGTGGCTCGTCGAAGCCACCGCCTGCGATGATCCTCCGGCTGGCATTCGCGCTCCACCCGGTCCTGCGTCGCCGGGCGCGTGTCGCCGAGGATGCGATGGCGTCGAAGACATGGCTCGCCGAGGCCGATCGGTGGGACGGCAAGTGGAAGCCAGATCTCGTTGCCAGGAACCGCGAGTTGGGAGCAGTCGACACGACGCTGCTCGACGACGCGTCACTGGCGGGTCACGTCGAGGCCTGCGATCGACATCTGCGCGAGTCGACCGTCCTGCACTTCCGCCTCCACATCAGTGACCTCGGGCCGATCGCTCGCCTGCTGTCTCGCTCGGGGGAGTGGGATCTGGACCCGATCGAGGTGATGAGCGCGATGGCCGGGGCCTCACCGTCGACGAGCGCACCGCGCGACGGGCTGCGTCCGCTGGCACGGGAGTTGGCGTCGCTGGGTGTGGTTCCGGCGTCGCTCGACGAAATACGTGCCGCATCACCGACGGCCGCCGACCTCCTCGACGCCTACCTCGCCGAGTTCGGCTCCCGACTGACCGGTGGCTACGACCTCGTCGACCTGACGCTCGCCGAGATCCCGCAGGTGACGCTCGCTGCGCTACGCGACGACGCGCTGCTGACCGATGCGACCACGGCGGAGGAAGCCGAACGCCGGGGGAGCGAGGCGGGGCAGCGACTCCGAGAACAGGTCCCGCCCGACGGCCACGCCGAGTTCGACGAGCTGCTCGACGAAGCTCGGCGTCTCTACGGGCTCCGTGACGAGAACGGACCGCTCACCGTGGAGTGGCCAGCGGGGGTGTTGCGCATCGGAATGCTCGAGGCGGGTCGGCGACTGAGTGACCATGGTCGGCTGCCGTCGGCGGATCACGTGTTCGATCTGAGTTCGGCCGAGATCGGCGCGTTGCTGCGTGGGCTGCCCGGCCCGCAACTCGACGCGATCGAACGACGCCGGACCCGACGGTTGACGCAGGTCGATGCCGACAGCCCCGAGTATCTCGGCGCGGCGCCCGTCGAGCCGAAGGTCGACGGGCTTCCCGGAGCGATGAAGGAGATGATGGCGATGACGTTGCAGGTCGTCGAGCACCTCGAAGCGACTCAGGGTCAGGCGTCGATGGCCGGCACGGGGATCGGTACGGAGTCGTATGTCGGGACCGCTCGGGTGGTCCACGACGCCGAGGAGGCATTCGACCGTTGCGAACCGGGCGACGTGATCATCACCCGATTCACCGCCCCGACCTTCAACTCGGTGTTGGCGATGGCCGGCGCCGTGGTGACCGAACAGGGCGGCCTGCTGTGTCACACGGCGGTGATCGCCCGCGAGCTGGGAATCGCGGCGGTGGTCGGTGTCGACGCAGCGCTCGCCATCCCCGACGGAGCCCAGGTCCGCGTCGACCCCACCGCTGGCATCATCACCCTCCTCTGATCCAGCGAGTCGGCGGGCCGTCGCCGTCAGCTCATCTGGACGATCGGTGTCGGGCACCAGTCGTTCGGTCCGCGTCGACCCCACCGCCGGCGCCCCCCTCCAGGAAGTGCAAGCGGGGGGTGCGGTCAGGAGTGGACGCTGGTGCGGCCGGAGAAGGCGACGAACTGGTCGACGGAGTTGGTCGACGAGGTCTGCTGTTCGGGGCCGAATGCTCCGGCGCTGCGCATCATGTCGGCCATCGGACGGAGCTGGTCGAGGGCTGCTGCCGCTGTGGCCTCGTCGATTCCGTGGCCGATCCCGGTGGCGTCGGCGATGTCCCACGCATGGGTCATCGGATCGACCCAGACGGCGCCGATGAAGTCGTCCATCGGCATCTCGCCGAACGGGGTCTGGCTGACCTTGCCGAGCACGTCGGGCTGATCGAGGGCAGCGAGGCACGCGTCGACCGAGGAACACACGGTCGCGGCAGGATCGCTTCCTGCCACGTCGGACTCGGGCTGCTCGGCGGGATGACCTCCACCATTGGCTCCTGCGGCGATGTTCTGGAGCACCCATGAGGCGTGTCCTGCGGCTTCGCGGGCGGTCCAACCCTCGCAGCACGTGGGGTTGTCCCAGGCGTCGGCGGGGACACGGACGGCTGCGCTGCGAAGCATGGAGGCCGCCTTGGTGAAGTTCTGGAGGTTCTGGCTCATGCGTCACAACCTAGACCCTTGTGCCAATCCGATTGACCAGGCGAAGCGACCGGCCAGTAAGTTCGCCTCCATATGACGACGACCTCCGACGCCTCGACCGACCTGCCCTCGACCGAGCCACGATTCGAGAGCGTGCAGCAGGTCCGCGACGCCCTGCGAGATGCGCAGTACCTGGCCGACGACGGCATCGCGGGCATCGCCTATCTGGCCGACCGCCTCCAGAAGCCGATCCTCGTCGAGGGTCCGGCGGGTACCGGTAAGACGCAGCTCGCCAAGTCGGTCGCCGAGATCACCGACGCACGGCTCATCCGCCTCCAGTGCTACGAGGGTCTCGACGAGAGCAAGGCGCTCTACGAGTGGAACTACAAGAAGCAGTTGTTGCGCATCCAGACCGAGCGCGGCGGCGACGAGAAGTCGGAGGACTGGACCGACCTGAAAGACGACATCTTCTCCGACGAGTTCCTGCTCACCCGTCCCTTGCTCGAAGCCATCACCGCCGACGACCCGGTCGTGCTGCTCATCGACGAAGTCGACCGTGTCGAGGTGGAAACCGAGGCGCTGTTGCTGGAGATCCTCTCCGACTACCAGGTGTCGATCCCGGAGTTGGGCACGATCACCGCCAAACAGATTCCGCTCGTGTTCCTCACCTCGAACAACACCCGCGAGCTGTCCGAGGCGCTCAAGCGACGCTGCCTGTACCTCCACGTCGACTACCCGGAACTGGATCGCGAGAAGGAGATCGTGCTGGCCAAGACGCCGGGCATCACCGAGAACCTCGCCGATCAGATCGCCCGCATCGTCCGCTCGATCCGCAACCTCGATCTCAAGAAGGCGCCGAGCGTCTCGGAGACTCTCGACTGGGCACGCACGCTGATGCTGCTCAACATCGAGACCATCGACGAGCAGACCGCCAAGGACACGTTGAGCATCCTGCTGAAGTACCAGACCGACATCGCCAAGGCCACCAAGGAACTGAGCGTCGACGACTGATGTCGAACACCGTCACGCCCGGGTCTCACGAGCGCAAGCAGGGCGACATGCTCGACCTGCTCAGCGGCTTCGTCGTCGAGTTGCGCAACGCCGGCCTTCCGGTGTCGCTCACCGAGAACCTCGACGCCATGGAGGCCGTTCAGCACGTCCCGCTCGAGGATCGCGAGGCGTTCAAGTACGCCCTCGGCGCCACGCTGATCAAGAACCACGCACACTGGCGCAGTTTCGAAACGGTGTTCGAGGTCTACTTCAGCTTGAGAGGTCCGGAATACAAGATCGCCGAGGGCGACGGCGACACCGACATCGACGACCTGTGGCGCGAGATGCAAGAAGCCCAGGAGCAGGGCGACGGCAACGGCCAAGGCGGCATGGACGGGATGACGCCCGAAGAGATCGCCCAGATGCTGATGCAGGCGCTGATGAATGGCGACCAGGGCATGATGCGGGCGATGGCCAAGCAGTCGGTGCAGCGCTTCGCCGGCATGGAGCCCGGGCGTCCCGTCGGCGGCACGTACTACCTCTACCGCACGTTGAGAAATCTCGACCTCGACAACATGCTCGACAAGATGATGGAGCAGTCACGAGAGGATGCGCCAGGTGATCTGACGTCGCTCGAGGAACGCCTCGAGAAAGAGGAGTACGAGGACCGCATCGAGAAGTTCAAAGGCGAGATCGAGGCCGAGATCCGGCGCCGGCTCGTAGCGGACCGGGGCGCCGAGGCGATGGCCAAGACCCTGCGCAAGCCGCTTCCCGAAGACGTCGAGTTCATGCACGCCTCGCGCGACGAGATGTCGGCGTTGAAGAAGTCGCTCGGTCCGCTGACCCGCAAGCTGGCCGCCCGACTCGCTCGCAAACGCAAGCACAAGCGTAAGGGGCCGCTCGACTTCCGCAGCACGGTCCGCAACTCGCTCAGCTACGGCGGCGTGCCCGCCGAACCGAAGTTCAAGGCGCCGAAGATCTCCAAGCCCGAACTGATCGTGATCGCCGACATCTCCGGCTCGGTTGCGGCATTCGCCCGCTTCACGCTGATGCTCGTCTACGCCATCCAGAACCAGTTCTCGAAGGTCCGGTCGTTCGTGTTCATCGACGGCATCGACGAGGTCACCGACTTCTTCAAGTCGACGGAGGACATCCAAGAAGCCATCCACCGGGTCAACACCGAGGCCGACGTGGTGTGGGTCGACGGCCACTCCGACTACGGCCACGCCTTCGAGGTCTGGTGGGAGAAGTACGGCAAGGACGTCGGCCCGAAGTCGACCGTACTGCTGCTCGGCGACGCCCGGAACAACTACCACGCCAGCCAGGCGTGGGTGGTGAAGGAGATCCAGAAGAAGGCGCGCCACGTGTACTGGCTCAACCCCGAGCCGAAGAGCTATTGGAACACGGGCGACTCGATCGTGGGGGAGTACGGCCACTTCACCGACGGCGTCTACGAATGTCGCAACCTGCGTCAGCTCGAGTCGTTCGTCGACCTCCTTGCCTGACCACGTCGCGCTGGGCGATGGAACCGAAGCGCCCGGCGTCGTGGCTGAGGACTCGATTCGTGGTCGTCATCGAATCGGTTCGACTCGTCCGGGGCTCGTTCAAGCCCGCGAGAAATAGTCAGATTTCCCCGCAGAATGCTGGCCTCGTCAGTGTTCTGCCAGTAGTCTGGCGATGTGAACTTCATTCCGGGCGGTCGGAGTGCAGCACGTCGTCGGCTCCGGTCGGTTGCGGTGGTTGCCATCGGTGCTGCAGCGTCTCTCGTCATCCTCACACCGACTCCCGTCGTCGGAGCACTCTCTGTCGGCGAGTGCGTCCAGGGTGCCACGCCCGGATCCACCATCTTCGACGATTCGTTCACGCCAGGTTGGTCGGACGCGTCGTGGAACTCTGCAGCGTCTGAGGTGGCGGGTCTCGGAAGCGGTGGATCGATCGCCCTCCAAGCGGAGCGCGGCGCATACGAAGTGATCGCCATGGGCATCTCGTCGGTCCCCGGGTCGGGCAACGACGTCGTCTCGTTCGCTGCTGCGGGCGACGGACCGCTGCTCGTGGTCGGCTTCGCCGGCCAGCCCTTCGAGCGGTTGTCTTCCAGTCAGATCACGTTGACGCCGACGCTGACGACCTACAGCTGTCGTCTCTCGTCCGAGTTTCCTGCCGACACCGTCGGGATCCTCGCTTTCATGAATGCGTCCTCGGCGACCGTCGACATCGTGATCGACGACGTTTCGCTCTCGTCATCGTCCGGCCCGTCGACCACGGTCGCGCCGACGACGACGGCTGCGCCGACCACTGTCGCTCCGAGCACGACGTCTGCGCCGACCACGACGGTTGCCCCGACGACGATTGCTCCGCCGACAACTGTCGCTCCGACGACCACTGTCGCTCCGACGACCACTGTCGCTCCGACGACGACGGCTGCGCCGAACACGACGGCTGCGCCGACGACGACCACGGTGGCTCCGTCGACCACCGTTGCCCCGTCGACCACGATGCCGGCAGGTTCGGTGGGTCCGTTGTCGGCTGGCGAGTGTGCGGTGGGCGGCGTCGAGGGTTCGGTGTCGGTGTTCGGTGACGAGTTCGCTGCTGGCTGGCGGGACGCGTCGTGGAATTCGTCGGTGTCGGTGGTGCCGGATGTGGGTTCCGACGGGTCGGCGGCGTTGTCTGCGTCACGTGGTCAGTACGAGGTCGTTGCCTCGTCGACAACGTCGTTCCCGGTGTCGGGCGTCGATGTGGTGACGTTCACGGCGTCCGGTGACGGCGCGGTGTTTCTCGATGGGTATTCGGGGTCGCCGTTCGTGCGCTTCAGTGCCGGTCCGCTCGTGTTGACGCCGACGCTGACGACGTACACGTGTCGTCTGGCGGGCGAGTTCTCGGCGGGTGAGACAGGGATCGTGGCGATCATGAACGGCGCGTCGACGTCGCAGACGATCGTGGTCGATGATCTGTCGTTGAGTGCATATGGGACGACACCGGCACCCACGACCACGACGACCACGACGACGACGATCGTCCCGTCCACGACGCAGGCACCCGCGACGACCCAGGCCCCGTCCACGACCCAGGCCACGTCAACGACTCAGGTCACGTCAACGACTCAGGCCCCTGCGACGACTGAGGCGCCCGCAACGACGACCTCCACGACGGTTGCGCCGTCGACGACGGCTCCTGCGAGCCCGGTCGGTGCGCTCTCGGTGGGTGAATGTCTGGAGGGTGGCGCTCTCGGATCGCTGCCGGTGTTCGGAGAGACCTTTGCGAGCGGTTGGCAGGATTCGTCGTGGAATTCGTCGGCGTCGATCACGCCGGGCGGTGGATCTGACGGTTCGGTCGCTCTTTCGGCCGTGCGCGGGCAGTACGAGGTCATCGCTGCAGGAACGTCGTCGTTCCCCGGGGCGGGCGCTGATGTTGTGACCTTCACGGCGTCGGGTGACGGTCTGCTGTACGTGCAGGGGTACTCGGGTCGGCCGTACGAGCGGCTGAGTGCCGGTCCGGTCGTGCTGACCGAGACGCTGACCACGTTCACGTGTCGCTTCTCGGGTGAGTTCTCGGCCGGCGAGGTCGGCATCGTGTCGTTCATGAACGGTGAGACGTCGCAGACGATCGTCGTCGACGACATCTCGCTGAGTACCTACGGGGAGACAACGGGACCTGTCACCACGACGTCCACGACGGTCGCACCGTCCACGACGCAGGCCCCTCAGACGACCGTGGCCCCGTCCACGACGCAAGCTCCTCAGACCACGGTGGCCCCGTCCACGACAGCGGCCCCGACCGGGACGACTGCACCGTCGACGACTGTCGCAGCGACCACGAGCACAGTGCCGCCGACCGCTGTCGGCGAGCTGGCAACGGGTGAATGTCTCGAGGGTGGCGCCGTCGGGCCACTTCCGGTGTTCGGCGAGACGTTTGCGAGCGGGTGGCAGGATTCGTCGTGGAATTCGTCCTCGTCATCGACTCCGGCGGTGGGTGCCGACGGGTCCGTCGCGCTCTCGGCGGTCCGCAGCCAGTACGAAGTCATCGCAGCGGGAACGTCCTCGTTCCCCGCTGATGGCGCCGATGTGGTGACCTTCACGGCTTCGGGTGATGGCCGGTTGTACGTGCAGGGCTACACCGGTCAGCCGTACGAGCGGCTCAGTGCCGGTCCGGTCGTGCTGACCGAGACGCTGACGACGTTCACGTGCCGCTTCTCGAGTGATTTCTCGGGGGGCGAGGTCGGCATCGTGGCGTTCATGAACGGAGCGTCGACGACCCAGACGATCGTGATCGACGAGGTGTCGCTGAGTTCCTACGAAACGACGCTCACAGCGCCGACGACGCTGCCTGCGCAGGATTCGGATGCCGTCATCTACGGTGACTCACTCTGTGTCGGGTCGCTGGGGCCGATCGCCGATGCGGCGACCGCAGCGGGCCTCACCGTGCTCACGACGTGCCAGGGTGGCCGAGTGGTGGAGCAGGCCCTGCCGTTCGCGATCGACCAGCCTGATCCGAAGCCCACGGTGGCCGTGATCGAACTCGGCACCAACACCTACGGCGATGCCGTCCGGGTGGTCGAGTCGGCAGACGACATGATCGCCGCCGTCTCCTGGGCCGACCACGTGGTCTGGGTCCTGCCGTACGTCGAGAACAGGGTCCAGGATCCGTACGTCGATGGCGTGAGCGGGCAGACCTTCCAGGGCGTGTTGCGAGACCACGTGACCTCTCTGGTCGGAGGCAACTTCTCGGTGTGCGACTGGCCGAACGACGAACTGATCCCGAACGCCGACACCTACTTCGGCCCGGACGACATCCACTACAGCGAAGTCGGCGCCGACGCATTCGGCGACTACCTCGTGGGCTGCATCGCCGACGTCCTCGAGTAGCGCTCATCGCACACAGCGGATTCAAGAAGCCCTCTGGGCGCGCCGATATGTTTGTGTGCTCCCCTCCGACCCGACCGCTGACGCTGCCTTCGGCCAGCCCGTCGATTTCGAGTTCATGTCAGCCGACAAGTGGCTTGCGTTCCACTGCGAGCTGTACGACGTCGTCGGCGAACTCGCGCTGCCGGTGACCCGGATCGATCCGGGTGTCGTCCACCTGCGTGACGGCCGCTCGCTCGGGCTCCTGCAGCTCGCCCAGCACTGCCACCTGCGTCTGCGCGACGAGTGGCACGACCTGATCTCGTCGCATCTGCTCACGATGGTCACGCACCTCGACGACGATGTCGAACCGTATTCGGCCATCGACCTGCGCATCCGCCTCGTCCCCGACACGCCGGCCGACGCCGAGACGTTCTGTCGCTTCGGCGCCCGCCCGTACGCCGAAGGTGTCGTGCAACTCCTCGCCGTCCACATGACTGACGCCGTACGTTGCGTACCCGAGAGCGAGATCGAAGCCCGTGGATGGGATGTCGACGACGCATGGCGCAGTGCTGTGATCCAGACCGAGATGCTGGAACGACCTGACGAACTCCACGTGATCGACATCGGCGACGCCACGTTCATCCACGTGTTCGGCGAACGTCCCTTCATCGCCAGCATGGTCGGTGTGCTCGACCAACTGATCGACACGGCCGCCCACATCGGCGAGTTCGGGGCGATCGTCTCGATCCCCTCCCGACACAGCATCCTCGTGCACCCGATCGACGGCATCGCGGATCAGAACGCCATCGACGCCATGATCCCGATCGCCCGCCAGCTCTACCGGCAGGGCCCCGGCTCGGTGAGCCCTCACCTCTACTGGTGGCGCGAGGGCGAGATGATGTGGATCCCCACGTTCTTCGAGGGTGACCAGGACGGGCTCCACGTCGAGTCGTTCCCGCCTCCGGAACTCGCCGACGTCATCGACGCTGCGTGAGGACTGCGTCGGCGATCAACTCGTCGACTTCGGAACCGGTTGTCAATCGATGCACGACAGCGTGCGCCCAGAACGAACCGTTCGCATACTGCTCGTAGGTCTCGACGTAGTCGTCGTGGTGCTGCCACGCCCACAGCAACACGTTGCGCTCCGCCCGACGGCTGAGCAGGTTCCGCAACGACTCGGTGTTGCCACCCCACACCCGCTCACGGGTGACCCCTCGCCGGATCGAACGCTTCAGGAGCCGCCACATCGACACCCGCCGAGGCAGGTCGAGCCACACGATCGTGTCGGCTCGGCCCTGGACGATGTCGGCCACGTTGCGGTAGTTGCCGGGGACGACCCAGCCGCCCGAGGACATGTCGGCTGCCTCGATCGCCGCCGACACGCTCGACCGGAACTCGGACGTCGGAGTAGGGGTCCAGTTCGGCCCGTGCATCAGCGCATCGAGTTCGATCACCTCGACGTCGAGAGCCGCCGCCAACGCCTCGGACACGGTCGACTTGCCCACCCCCGACGACCCGACCACGGCGACACGCCGCATCGGACCTCCCGGATGAGGATGACCGTCAGCCGCCGCGCTGATAGTTGGGCGCTTCCTGCGTGATGGTGACGTCGTGGGGATGCGACTCCTCGCGCCCAGCTGTGGTGACGCGCATGAAACGGGCGTTGCGCAGGCCGTCGAGTGTCGACGCCCCGGCGTAGCCCATTCCCGAGCGGAGACCGCCGACCAACTGGTAGAGCACGTCGCCCAGTGGGCCCGCATAGGGGACGCGACCTTCGATGCCTTCGGGTACGAGCTTCTGGCTGGTGGACCCGACGGCACTGCGACCCGACGACGACTGACCCGTGGCGTAGCGGTCGGCGCTGTCGCCGGTCATCGCGCCTATCGAGCCCATGCCCCGGTAGCTCTTGTACCTCCGGCCGTCCATCAGTTCCATCTCACCTGGCGACTCCTCGGTCCCGGCGAGCAGCGAGCCGATCATCACCGTCTCGGATCCGGCGGCGATCGCCTTGACGATGTCGCCGGAGAACGTGATGCCGCCGTCACCGATGATCGGGACACCGATCTGGCGGGCGCGGCGAGTCGTGTGCCAGATCGCCGAGAGTTGCGGCATGCCGGCACCCGACACGACACGCGTCGTGCAGATCGAGCCGGCGCCCACTCCGACCTTGATGGCGTCGGCCCCGGCCCGTGCCAGCGCGTCGACGCCTTCTTCGGTGACGACGTTGCCGGCGGTGACCGGCAGGTCGGGCCACGAACCCTTGATCCGCTCGATTGCCTTCACGACGTTCGCCGAGTGACCGTGTGCCGTGTCGATCGAGACGGCGTCGACACTCATCTCGACGAGTGCGGCGACGCGTTCTTCGAGATCGGCTCCGACACCGACGGCTGCCGCGCACCGCAGGCGACCACGTCCGTCGCGCGAGGCGTTCGGGTAGTCGAGTCGCTTCTGGATGTCCTTGACGGTGATGAGCCCGGCGAGGCATCCGACCCCGTCGACGAGCGGCAGCTTCTCGATGCGGTGCTGCTGGAGGATGGCTCGGGCGTCGTCGAGCGACGTTCCGACCTCGGCGGTGACCAGGCCGTCGGAGGTCATGAACTCGGTCACCGGACGATCGAAATCGGCGCCCTCACAGAAACGGATGTCGCGGTTGGTCAGGATCCCGACGAGGTGACCGTCGTCGTCGGTGATCGGCACGCCGGAGAACTTGAACCGGTTCATCAGCGACTCGGCCTCGTGCAGGAGCGCCGTCGGCGGCAGTGTGACGGGGTCGGTGATCATGCCTGACTGCGAGCGCTTGACCTTTTGAACCTCCGACGCCTGGTCGGTGATCGACATGTTGCGGTGGACCACGCCGATCCCGCCATGGCGTGCCATCGCCACTGCCATGCGGGCCTCGGTGACCTTGTCCATCGCCGCCGAGACCAGCGGAACCGCCAACTCGATGTCGGCGGCGAAGGTCGCGGAGGTGTCGACAGCGTCGGGCAGCGTTTCCGACCAGCCGGGAATCACGACGACGTCGTCGAAGGTGAGCGCTTCGAACCGATCGAAGAAATCGTCGTTCACGTTGTGCTGCGCTCGGGGCGTGTCGGTCATGGCAGGGAACCTTCCTGATCAGGTGGCGGCGGATGGCGAGCAGAGTTCGGCGAGCACCTCGACGAGAAGTCGATGCTCGGTGTCGTGAACGGCGGAGGCGAACGTCTCCAGTGTGCCAGATCGGTCGATGGGAACGACTCGCGATCCGAGGACCGGTCCGTCGTCGACGCCTTCGTCAGGCACGAGGTGCACCATGACCCCCGACTCGGCCCGCTCGCCGTCGACGGCCTCGGCCCAGGCACGCTCGATGGCGCGGGTGCCGGGCAACTGGCCGGGGAGCGCCGGGTGCAGGTTGACGACGGTCCCGGGGAAGTGGCCGAGAAAGCTCATCGTGAGCAGGCGCATCCATCCGGCGAGCACGACCCAGTCGGGCTCGAAGGCAGAGACCGCGCCGGCCAGGCGGGTGTCGTAGGCGGAGCGCTCCTCGCCGTCGAGGCGAGAGACCAGTTCGGTATCGATCTCGGCTTCGTCGGCTCGTACCAATGCGTAGGCGTCGATCCGGTCCGACACCACGCCGACGACCTCGGCATCGATCGTGCCGGCGACGCACGCGTCGATCACCGCCTGCAGATTCGACCCTGAGCCCGACGCAAGGACGACGATTCGTTTCACGAGACGAGGTCGACGCCGCGACCTGACTCGATCAACCGACCGATCCGCCATGTCGTCTCCGGGATCGACGCCGCCACGTCGTCGGCGTGTCCGGCCGCGCACACGACGGCCATGCCGATGCCCATGTTGAGGGTGCGGTACAGCTCGTCGGTCGACATCTGCGGGGTGAGTTCGCGCACGAGCCGGAAGAGCGGAGGAACCGGCCACGATCCGAGTTCGATCTCGGCGCCCACGCCGTCGGGCAGGACCCGGGGCAGGTTCTCGGGTAGTCCTCCGCCGGTGATCTGAGCGAGCGCCTTGACGTGGCCGCCCTCCAGGGCGGAGCGAAGCGGGCCGAGATAGTTGCGGTGCGGCTCGAGCAGCGCATCACCCAGCGGACGATCCATCCCGGCGACCACCGTGTCCATCGGCGCCCACTCGAACACCTTGCGCAGCAGCGAATAGCCGTTGGTGTGCGGCCCCGACGACGCGACGCCGATCACGACGTCACCGACGACCACATCGGGGCGGGGGAGCAGCGTCGAACGGTCGGCGACGCCGATGAGCGTGCCGGCGATGTCGAACGCACCTTCGCGGTACACACCGGGCATCTCGGCCGTCTCGCCGCCGAGCACAGCGCAGTCCGCAGCACGACACGCCTCGGCCATGCCGGTCACGATCTCGGCGACCATGTCGGCATCGAGGACACTGGCTGCGATGTAGTCGAGGAAGAACAGCGGCCGGGCGTTCTGCACGAGCACGTCGCCGATGCAGTGGTTGACGATGTCGGCACCGACGCCACGCACCCGACCGAGACGTGCCGCCAGTTCGACCTTCGTGCCCACTCCATCGGTCGACGCGACGAGGACCGGGTCGTCGAGTTCCTTGACTGCGGCACCCGAGAAGACACCGCCGAAGCTCCCGAGCCCGTGCAGCACGCTGCGACCCGAGGCGACGTCGTGGGTCGACTCGACTGCGGCCTTCATCTCGGCAACCGCTCGTGCGCCCTCGTCGATGTCGACACCCGCCTGCGCGTAGCTGGCGAGAGCCGCCCCGGGAGCGCGCCATGCGATGTCGCGGCGGACCTGCATCCCGTCGAAATGGATCAGCGACATCCGGTCGTAGGCCCGACGACGCGCCGTGGCGATGTCCTGGCCCACGCCGGTGATCGCGAGCACGCGTCCGCCCGCAGTCGCTCCGTCGGCGGCCACCCCGGCGTCGAACCGGTACGTGCCGAACGATCGCCGACGGGCGTCTGCCAGTTCGGGCGGCTCGTCGTGGGCATGTGCGCCGAGCCCGGGGCTGCGATCGGCGATCGGGAAGCCGATCGCAGGTTCTGCCGGGTACCCCGGCGAGGCAGCCACGACGGTGACAGCGCACTGCTGCTTGACCTGGAGCGGCACGCGGGTGATGTCGCCCGAGGCGGCGGCGAGGGCCAGTTCGGCGAGGTCGGTGTCGAGCAGCGGGAGGACGGCCTGCGCTTCAGGGTCGCCGAACCGGGCGTTGTACTCGATGAGGCGGGGGCCGTCGGCGGTCAGCATCAGACCGGCGTAGATGACCCCGACGTAGGGCGTGCCGGCCGCGGCGAAGTGGTCGACGACGGGCTGCACGAATCGCGCGAGCAGGTCGGCCGGGTCGTGGGGGATCGGAGCGGGAGCGAAGGCACCCATCCCGCCCGTGTTCGGCCCTGTGTCGCCTTCGCCGATGCGCTTGTGGTCTTGAGCCAGTGGGAGTGCGACGGCCCGGGTGCCGTCGCACAGGGCCAGCAACGAGCATTCGGGGCCCGAGATCATCTCTTCGAGGACGAACGCTCCAGCTGACGCAGCGTCGACGATCGCGGCGTCGGTCTCACCGTCGGAGGTGGGCACGACCACGCCCTTGCCCGCTGCGAGCCCGTCGAGCTTGACGACGACGGGGCGACCGAGCGATCGCCACCACTCGGTTGCATCGTCGACGATCGACGAGGAGCTGGCGGGGTCGAATCGGGCGAAGGCAGGGCCGGGGATTCCGAGCGAGGACGCGAGTTCGCGTGCGTACCCCTTCGATCCTTCGAGCCGGGCCAACTCAGCGGTGGGCCCGAAGCAGGGGATGCCCCGTCGGGCGGCCTCGTCGGCGGCACCTGCGACCAGCGCAGCTTCCGGGCCGGGGATGACCAGGTCGGTGTCGTCGGATGACGCGTCACCGAGATCGGGTGCGAGTCGCACGTCGTGGCCGTGCTGTCGACACGCCCACGCCACGACCTGTTCGCGGCCTCCGCCGCCGATGACCAGGACGCGCATCAGCGAGGCCGGCGGGGACGTGAGCGGGCGGGAGCCGACTCGTACGACATCACGACAAGACGCCCTCGAAGGCCAACTTGGCCTGAGCGTCGCCAACGGCGATCGGGTAGTCGCCGGTGAAGCAGGCGTTGCAGTACCCGTCGTCCGCCCCGCTCTCGCGTTCGGCGACGGCTCGCATCATCCCGTCGAGCGAGAGGAAGGCCAGGCTGTCGGCCCCGATGTGCTTCTGCATCTCGGCAACGGTCTTCGAGGCCGCCATCAGGTCGTCGTCGTGGCCCATGTCGACACCGAAGTGACAGGCGTGGGTGATCGGCGGGCACGTGATGCGCAGGTGCACCTCGGCGGCACCGGCATCGCGGACCAGCTTCACGAGAGGCCCCGCCGTCGTGCCGCGGACGAGCGAATCGTCGATCATGATGACGCGCTTGCCAGCGAGGTTCTCCGACAGAGCATTGAACTTGAGCGCCACGCCGCGCTCGCGGATGTCCTGAGTCGGCTCGATGAAGGTCCGGCCGATGTAGCGGTTCTTGATCAGCCCGTCGTTGAACGGCAAGCCGCTCTCGCGGGTGAACCCGATGGCTGCGGGTATCGACGAGTCGGGCACGGGGATGACGACATCGGCGTCGACCATCGACTCTCGAGCCAGTTCGACACCGAGCTGCTGGCGGACGTGGTGCACCGACTTGTCGTCCCAGACCGAGTCGGGGCGCGAGAAGTACACGAACTCGAACGTGCAGCGAGCACCGTTCTGTTGCGGCGCGAGCACCTGCTGGCGTTCGATCTCGGCGCCGCGCAACGTGACCATCTCGCCGGGCTTGACCTCGTCGATGTCGACACAGCCGAGAGTGGACAGGGCGCAGGTCTCCGACGCGACGGCGTGGCCACCGGTCGGCAGTCGCCCGATCGACAGTGGTCGGAAGCCCCACGGATCGCGCACGGCGATCACCTGGTCGGACGCGAGCACCACGAGCGAGAAGGCGCCCTTCCACGCCGGCAGCGTGCGCTCGATGCGTTCCTGCCAGGACCGGCCACCGGCGGCAGCGAGCATCAACGTGAACACCTCGGTGTCGCTCGTCGCGGTGAGGCCGAAGCCTCGGTTCAACAGTTCGTCACGCAGCGCCGTGGCGTTCACCAGGTTGCCGTTGTGGGCGACCGAGAGCGGGCCGTGCATGGTCTCGACGAGGAACGGCTGGATGTTGCGCTCGGCGTTCGATCCGGTCGTCGAGTACCGGGTGTGGCCGATGGCGTGGTACCCGGTCAGCGGCTTGAGCGCATCGGGCGTGAACACGTTCGCCACGAGCCCGGCCTCCTTGTGCAGACGAGTCCGCTTGCCGTCGCTCACAGCGATGCCCGCAGCCTCCTGACCGCGATGCTGCAGTGCGAACAGACCGAAGAAGGCGAGCTGGGCGATGCCGTCACCGTGCGGCGTGGAGAGTCCGAGGACGCCGCATTCGTCGTGCGCTTGGTCGTCCGGAGTCATGTCGGCGACGGCCTCGACCTGATGGCGGACCGGGATCGATCGGGTCATGTCGTCACTCCAGGTGTGCGACCGCACGAGCGATGCGCGGTGCTGCGGGGTAGTCGGCGAACTCGAACGTGTCACCGGTGAGTCGTTCGTACGTTTCAACGTAGCGCGAGGTGGTGGTCGTCCAGACGTCCGCGCCGAGCGTCGGGATGGGCCCGTCGCCGCGGAAGTCTTCGGCGGCCAGCGCTCGGCGCACGACCTCCTTGTCGAGGCTCTCGGGCTCGGCGCCGACGGCGCGCCGCTCATCGAGCGTCGCGGCGACCCACCAGCGAGACGAATCGGGCGTGTGCACCTCGTCGATCAGCAGCAGCGTGCCGTCGTCAGCGAGGCCGAACTCGTACTTCGTGTCGGCGAGGACGAGGCCGGCGTCGCGCCCTCGTTCGACACCACGGGCGAACACGGCGAGAGCGGCGGCCCGCACGCGATCCCACAGGTCGGCGTCGACGAGCCCGTTGTCGACGACCTCATCGCAGGTGATCGGAACATCGTGCTCACCGGCCGCGCCCTTCGTGGTCGGGGTGATGATGGGCGTGGGTAGGGCGTCGTTCTTCGACAGGCCGTCGGGCAGGTGATGCCCGTAGATCACGCGCTCGCCACGTGCGTAGGCCGTCCACAGTGCCGTGTCGGTCACCCCGGTGATGTGTCCGCGGACGACGACTTCGACCGGGAGCGGTGTGGCCGTGCGCGCGACCGTCGCGTTCGGGTCGGGAACCGAGACGACGTGGTTGTGCACGATGTCGGCGGTCTGGTCGAACCACCAGGCAGCCAACTGATTCAGCACCTGGCCCTTGTACGGCACTCCGGCGATGATCCGGTCGAACGCCGACAACCGGTCGGTGGTCACGAACAGTCGGTGACCCTCGTGCTCGCCTCTCAGAGCGTACGAGATGCGGACCTTGCCGTCACGCCGGTCGGCGAGCGGCAGGTCGATGTCGTCGAGGGGTTCGGTCATCGATGCTCGATTGTTGCAGCTTCGGAGGCGACCGCGGTCACGACTGCTTGGCGTGCGACACACCGGCCTCGAAGATCCGCAACCCGAGGTGTGCGGGCCCACCTCCACCACGCCGGTGGTGAGGATGTTGCCGCGCGACGATGTGGTTCTCGGGGTGCGGCATGAGGCCGAGGACGAGACCGGACGGATCGCTCACTCCGGCGATGTCGCTGACCGATCCGTTCGGGTTGGTGCTCCGATACCGCAGCGCCACCTGGCCGGCCACTTCGAGCGAGTCGGGGTCGGGGTGGACATATCGGCCTTCGCCATGGGCGATCGGGCAGTGGATCGGGTCGTCGATGCCCTTCGTCCAGACACTGTTGCTCTTGGCGACCCGATCGAGCACGACCCATCGGCAGTCGAAGTGGCCCTGTGCGTTGTGTCCGAGCGAGCCCGGGATCAGGCTGGTGCGGCTGAGCACCTGGAACCCGTTGCAGATACCGATCACCGGTCGTCCAGCGCCCACGAAGTCGTGGAGGCGATCGCCGAGGCCGGTCGTCAGGTCGAGCGCCAACATGCGCCCGGCTCCGAGCGAGTCGGCGTAGCTGAACCCACCGGCGACGACAGCGAGTCGGGCGTTGTCGAGATGGCGCGGCGACTCGATCAACTCGCGGGCGAGGACGATCTTCGCGTCGGCACCGGCGAGTTCGAGTGCGGTGGCGACGTCGTCGTCGCGGTTGGTGCCGGGCCCGGCGATGACGATGGCGGGCAGCCGGCTCACTGGACACCTCCCTCGGACGGCGCCGGGACAGCCGAGGCGGTGGCGTAGACGTTGAACGCGTCGACGAGGTCGTCGATCAGGATCGGTTCGACGTGGGGGAGCGACAGCAGACCCGATTCGCTGACCTCACCGAGGCGGAGGGCGTCGTCGTCCATGATTCGCATGAACGCCGCGACGCTGCGCTCTTCGACCTCGACGACGAGTCGGCCGACCGACTCGGCGAACAGCGACGTGACCACATCGTCGTGTGGGAGTTCGCTGATCGACGCACCGAGGCGACCGGCGATGCACATCTCGGCGATGGCGACAGCGAGGCCGCCCTCGCTGACGTCGTGGCACGACACGATCAGGCCGGCCTGCATGGCTGCGTGGAGGTGCTTGTAGTGGTCGGCGGCGTCGGGATCGGGTGCGGGGGCCACGCCGGGGTCGGGTGGCTGACCATTGACCATGTCGAGGTGCGAGCCGGCGAACTCGGTCTCGGTCGAGCCGATGAGCAGCAACGCATTGCCCGGTCCCATCAGATCGGGCGTGACACAGCGGTCGGCATCGGGGACGTGTCCGACCGCCGTGATGACGAGCGTCGGCGGCACGGCGTGGCGATCGCCGTCGGCGCCCACGTACTCGTTGTTGAGTGAGTCCTTCCCCGACACGAACGGTGCCCCGAACGTGAACGCAGCTGCACAGCAGCCGTCGACGGCGGCGGCGAGTTCGCCGAGCGTCGCTGGGCGGCGGGGGTCCCCCCACGAGAAGTTGTCGAGCAACGCGATTCGTTCGGGGTCGGCACCCACGGCCACGACGTTGCGCACGGCTTCGTCGACAGCTGCGAACGCCATCGCTTCGGGGTCGTGGAGCCCGATCCACGGGTTGACGCCGATGCCGATCGCCACTCCGTGCGTCTGCATCGGTTCGGCGAGCACCACGCCGTCGGCGGGCCCGTCGCTGGCGACGCCGATCAGCGGCCGCACGACGGTCGATCCGAGGATCTCGTGGTCGTAGCGGTGAATCGTCGCCGCCTTCGACGCGATGTTCGGATGCCGAAGCAGCGCGAGGAGGGTGGCGGCGGGGTCGTCGACGGTGCGCGAGGTGCCCGATTGGCGTGACGGGTTCGGCATCGTCGCCGCCATCCGGCGTTGAGGGCGACCGTCGTGCAGGAACTCGGTGCTCATCTCGGCGACGACGTTCTCTCCGACACGCACGACGAGGTTGCCGTCTCCGGTGAACGAGCCGACGTCGGCCCAGCCGACTCCGACCTTGTCGCAGCGCTTCGCGATCGCGCTGACACCGCGAGGCGGCACCGAGATGACCATGCGTTCCTGCGCTTCGCTGAGCCAGACCTCCCACGGCTCGAGGCCCGGATACTTACGCGGGACGAGTGCGAGGTCGACGTCGGCGCCGATCCCTTCGGCCATCTCACCGATCGCCGACGACAGGCCGCCCGCACCGCAGTCGGTGATGCCCGAGTACATGTCTTCGGCTCCGACCAACACGTCGATCAGCAGCTTCTCGACGACCGGGTCGCCGATCTGCACGCTCGCACCGGCGACCTCGCCGGTCGTGGCGTCCATCGTCGCCGACGAGAACGTGGCGCCGCGGATTCCGTCCCGGCCGGTCGCTCCGCCGAGAACGAGGATGCGGTCACCCGCATGTGGTCCGTCGTGGAGCGGTCGTGACGCTGCCGAACCGATGCAGCCGGCGAAGACCAACGGATTGGTGGTGTAGGCGGGGTCGTAGAGAATGGCGCCGGCGACGGTCGGGAGGCCGATCTTGTTGCCGTAGTCGGCGACACCGTCGACCACTCCGGTCTGGATGCGGCGGGGGTGCAACGCACCGTCGGGCAGTTCGGAGAGCGGCAGGTCGGCGGGGCCGAAGCACAAGATGTCGGTGATCGCGATGGGCTTGTGCGCGATGCCGAGCACGTCACGGATCACGCCGCCCACGCCGGTGTTGGCGCCTCCGAAGGGCTCCACCGCTGACGGATGGTTGTGCGTCTCGGCCTTGAGTGCGAGCGTCGTGCCCTTCTCGAACTCGATGACGCCGGCGTTGCCGACGAACGCCGAGCGGACGAAGGGCGCGTCGATTGCCTCGGTGCACGACCGGAGCTGCGACATCAGCGACGGCCGCTCGAGCGACTCGTCGTCGTCGGGTCCGGTTGCGTCGATGACGGCACGGAAGGTCTTGTGTGCGCAGTGCTCGCTCCAGGTCTGAGCCAGCGTTTCGATCTCGACGTCGGTCGGGTCACGCCCGACCTGCTCGAAGTGGTCGCGGATGACGATCAGTTCTTCGGGGTCGAGATACAGCGAGCGCGATGCGCTGACCACTGCCAGGCCATCGTCGTCGAGCCCGCGAATCGCCACGACGGTGGCTGCTGTCGTCGCCGCCTCGACACCGGGGCGCGCTGGTTCGAGCAGGCCGGGTGCCCACCGCTCGATGATCGGGTTGACGAGCAGCCGCTCGACGAGCGTGCGGACGGCGTCTTCGTCGGCCTCGTCGTCGAACTCGACGCGCAGGCCGGTCGCGGCGTGTTCCACGTCGACGCCGAGCGTCGTGGCGGCGAATCGCAGCGCGTCGGCGCCGGTGTCGGTGACGCCCGGAAGCAGTCCGATCTCGATCGCTCGGCCCGACGGCTCGTTCCACGAGCCCATCTGCAGCAGCGGGTCGACGAGGAGTGAGTGGAGTTGCTGGAGATGAGTGTCGTCGAGGTCGGCGTCGACGTGGACGAGATCGGCGATCTGCAGGCTGTCGACGGGGTCGAGACCCAGCGCTGCCGCTCCGACGGCGAGTTCTCGGACGCGCGGGTCGGGGTCGATCGAGCGGATCGTCATGCGATGTCGTTCGGACACCGGCGCGACCATACGGATCGGTCGACGAACCGACCAGCGTTCGCCGAAAATGTCACACAAATCGCTCAGAATGCGGCGGGGTGACCGCGCTCAGAGGTGAGATGAGACCGGTCGGGCCGGCGGGTCAGAGCCCCAGTTCGACGAGGGCGCTGGCCGTGAGCGGAAGCACACCGTCCAGCACGGGAAATTCGGGCACCCATGCCTCGGAGGACGTTTCGACCACGGTGATCGTCTCGGCGCCCAGCTGAGGAGCTCCGGAGATCTGGCGCACGAGGCCCGATCCGTCGACCCAGATCTCGACCTCGGTCGGCTCTCGCGCTGGGTCGGGGACCGCAGCGCGGGCCGAGACACCGATCTGGGGCACTCTCACGGTTCCGAGGGTGGCGGGGTCGACCGAGACGACGAGGCGGCGGGTCGGGATCGCAGCGACGACCGATTCGGTCGCCGATCGGATCGGTGTCGTCGCTCGTTCGGTGGGCGAGATGAGTTCGTCGAGGGTGCGGACCCAATCGCTGCGCTCCAGTCGATCGTCGAGCGGGAAGCCACCGCGTTCGAGCTGGTACCACTGCGGGTCATCGAGTCGATGGATGAAAGCGGCTTCGGCGTACGTGAGCACTTCGACGCTGGGGGCGCCGTCGCGATGGACGATGACCTGCGTGACGTCGGTCTCGAAGTCGGTCTTGACGGTGTAGTCGGTGCCGGGTGCGCCGGTGACGTCGGTGAGGGTGAACACGGCCACACGAACCGGCGTCGCACCGAGGCTCGGCGTCGGAAAGCCGAGCGGCGCATCGGGTTCGTCGGGAGCATCGGATTCGGCGACGTACTCGTCATAGAGGCCGGGGCCGTGCTGGTACGCCGTCCATCCGCCACCGCCGAGAAGTCCGAGCATCACGACGCGGCTCAGTGCTCGCTTGGTGCGACCGACCTTCTTCAGTCGCGGGGGATCGGCGGAGACCGGAGCTTCGATCAGTTTCGTGCCGGCGGTCGAGAGCGCCGCGGCTGCGGTGTTCGCCGGAGGCACCGCTGCGGCCGGCGGCAGCGAAGGCACGCTCATCTCGGGCGGCGCCGTCGTCGGGTCGTGCGTCGGAGCGGGAACGGAGGTCGGGAGCGCTGGCGGTGTCAGGGCCGGAGACGTCGAACTGGACGGCGCAGGCGGCAGCAAGGCAGGCGGAGCAGGGGCCGGCGTCGGGGGCGCGAACGGCTCGTTGTCGCTGACTTCTGTCACGCAGTGTGTATCGACGTGTCGAGACGAGTTCTTGAACGTCACCCGCGCGCGATCGAGCGATTCCGGTTCGTCGCGACGACGATCTGCGTCGCCACTGCCCGTACGATCGGCGGGGTGGACGATCTCGTGGCGGCAGAACCGGGTACCCGACTCGTGCTGGTGCGACACGGCGAGTCGAACGTCACCGTCAATCGGGTGATCGGCGGTCACCGCTCGTGTAGTGGCCTCAGCGACCTCGGACGTCAGCAGGCCGAGCGCCTCGCTGGTCGATGGGTCGACAACGAGGAGTTCGCAGCCGACGTGTTGGTCACCAGCGACTTCGCACGCGCGATCGAGACCGGTGCGATCATCATGCAGTCACTCGGCGCGGCCGTTTCGGCGGTCGAGCCGACCGAGATGGCCGGATTCGGTGAACACGACCCGGGCCCCGACATCGACGGGATGACCTTCCAGGCGTACATCGACGAGCACGGATCCCCCGACTGGGCGGGCGACCCCGACACGGTGATCTTTCCCGGCGGCGAGACGATGAACGAGTTCCATGCGCGTGTGCACGGCGCGATCGACGACCTCGTGGCCGAACACGGAGCGAAGACGACCGTGGTCGCATGCCACGGAGGGGTGATCGACGCGACGTTCCGTCGGCTCCTCCGTCTGGGCGTCACCGGGTCGGTGCAGTTGCAAGCGCTCAACACCTCGATCACCGAGATCGTGTCGACCGAGTCGGGCACGTGGCGCCTCGAGCGGTACAACGACGCTGCCCACCTCGCGGGTCTTCCCGCTCGCACCGAGCGGTCGGCGCCTCGCACCGACGGCTGATCGGCGACGCATGAAGTGGGTCGTCGTCGGCGCAGGATCGGGCGGGTGCGTCGCAGCGCGACGGTTGCACGATGCGGGCCACCACGTCGTGCTCGTCGAGACCGGGCCTCCGCTGGAGGAGGGGCGGGTTCCCGCGTCGATCGACGGCGACGACAGTTTCGCTGCGCTCGCCGAGCCGGGCCGGACACATGACGACACGGCGGCCTCACGAACGGCGGGCGGTCATCGACGCTGGTACGCACGAGGCCGTGGCGTGGGTGGATCGAGTGCGGTCAACGCGATGGTCGCCCTCGATGGCGACCTCGACCTGTACCGCCGCTGGGGTTGGGCCGATGTCGAGGAGATGTTCGGTCGCATCCTCGTACCATCGTCTCCGGCGACTCCGAACGAGATCGGGAGGGTCGACCGGCTCCTCCTCGAGGCCAGCGACCGGGCCCGCCGAACGCCGCTGACTCGGGTGGGTGGACGCCGCATCACCGTTGCAGAGGCGTACGTGTGGCCCATCGCTGGATCGGATCGCTGCGACATCAGGGCCGACACCACGGTCGACCGCATCGCCACCGACGCGAGCGGTTGCGCCGTCGGCGTTCGACTCGCGACCGGCGAGACCGTCGATGCCGACGCCGTGGTGCTCGCCGCCGGAGCGCTGCACACACCGGCGATCCTGTTGCGAAGCGAGCTGGGCGGCCCGAGCGTCGGCACGGGCCTGGCCGATCACCCCGCCGTCGGCTTCGCGCTCTCGTTCCCGACCGCCGAGCAAGGCGGCCTGTCCACGTCGGTCGTCATCGTCGACGCAGCGATCCAGATGCTCGCCGTCAATCATCTCGCCGACGATGCTCCGGGCGAACTCGGGATGCTGCTCGTGGCGCTCATGCGACCGGAGTCGCACAGCGGAACGGTGCGGCTGCGGTCGGACGATCCGTCGGTGGCGCCCACGGTCGACTTCGACCTCTTCTCCGACCGGCGTGACGTGGCGGCGTTGCGGGCGGGCGTGCGTGACGCCCTCGACCTGTTGTCGGAGCCGAGCATCCGCGCATCGATCGAGAACGTCTTCATCGACGATCGGGGCACCACTGTCGAGGCGCTCGTCGACGACGCGGCGATCGACGCCTGGATCACCTCTCACGGCGCCGACTACGTACACGCGGCATGCTCGTGTTCGGAGATCACCGACCGCGACGACGGCGCTGTGCACGGAGTCGAGCGGCTCTTCGTCGCCGATGCGTCGGCGTTCCCACAGATCCCCGACGCCAACACCCATCGACCGACGATGATGCTCGCCGAACGTTTCGCCGCCCGCTGGACGGCGCCGGGCAGCGAGTGACGAGCCAGCCGTGGGAGGATCGCCGTCCATGATCGCGAGCTACACGCACGGACTGCACGAACTCGACGACGGCTGCTTCGCCTACCTGCAACCCGACGGCGGATGGGGCTGGAGCAACGCCGGGCTGATCGTGGGCGACGGCGCATCGCTGCTCGTCGACACGCTGTTCGACCTCCGGCTCACCGAATCGATGCTCGAGACGATGGCGCCCGTGACCGCATCGGCACCCGTCGGGTCGCTCGTCAACACCCACGCCAACGGCGACCACTGCTACGGCAACAGCGAGGTCGTCGATCGGTGGCCGTCGGTCGAGATCGTGGCGTCGTCGGCGACGGCGGCCGAGATGCCTGCGGTGCCTCCGTCGATGCTCGCCGCCCTCAACGAGGCGCCGGGCGATGTCGGCGATCTGTTCCGCAGCTTCTTCGGCGACTTCGACTTCGACGGGATCGACCTCGTCCTGCCGACGCGCACGTTCGACGACCGACTCGAGATCGAGGTGGGCGGCCGAGCGATCGAGTTGATCGAGGTCGGCCCGGCGCACACCGACGGCGACGTGATCGTGCACGTCCCCGACTCGTCGACGGTCTACACCGGCGACATCTTGTTCATCGGTGGCACGCCGATCGTGTGGGCGGGTCCGTTGTCGAACTGGGTGGCGGCGTGCGACCTGATGCTGTCGATGGGCGTCACGACCGTCGTCCCGGGGCACGGTCCGCTGACCGATGCGTCGGGAATCGTCGACGTCCGCGACTACCTCGCGTTCGTCGACTCCGAGGCCGCCGGGCGGTGCGAGGCCGGGATGGACGCGTTCGATGCCGCACGCGACATCGCGGCGATGATCGGAGCCGATCCCCGGTTCGGTGAGTTGGGTGAGTTCGGCCGGATCGCGGTCAACGTCGACACCGCGTACCGCAGCCGTGACGAGTCGCACCAGTCGCCCGACGTGGTCGAGCAGTTCCGACGTATGGCCGAACTCGAAGCGCACTGACGTGACCACACCCGGCCAGTTAGAAGTGCGCGCCGACATCGTCGTCGTCGGTGACGGCCCGGCCGGTTCGGCTCTGGCATCGGCGTTGCAGCGTCGCGAGGTCGACGTGGTGCTGGTCGGCGACGATGCGCCCTGGTCGGCCACGTATGGCACCTGGACCGACGACGTCGACTCAAGCGAACTGATCGACGGGGCCGCAGTCTGGCGTCATCGGTTCTCGTCGATCCGCGCTCACTTCGGTCGCCCGAGGACGATCCACCGGCCGTACGGTGTGGTCGACAACGTCGTCCTGCGTGCCACGCTGCGTTCGGGGGTCACCCGGCACCTCGGACGAGTCGGTCTCGACCAGATCGACGCGCGGGTGATCATCGACGCGACCGGTTGGCCGTCGGGTCTGCAGTCGGGCGACGAATCGGCCGCCGACGTCGGTTGGCAGACTGCGATCGGCGTCGTGTTGACAGAACCTCCCGACGGCTCACTCGGACAGCCGATGTTGATGGATTTCAGTCTCGACGGGTCGGACGACGTCGACGTTCCGTCGTTCGCGTACGCGCTGCCGGTCGACGACGGATGGCTGGTCGAGGAGACCGTGCTCGTCGCTGCGCCGGCGATCGATCCAGATCGACTGATCGCACGCCTCGCTCGACGATTGACGACGACACCCGAACGTCTGCTCGCCGACGCCGTACGCGTCGAGCGGGTGCGGATCCCGATGGGAGCGTCGGCGACTCCGGCCGTCGGCAACCTGGTCCGTTACGGCGCTGCCGCCGGGATGATCAACCCGACGACCGGGTACTCGCTCGCCACGTCGATCTGCTCGGCGCCGGCGGTGGCCGAGCGGCTGGTCGAGGTACTCCGCAGCGGCGACGTCTCCCCGGAGCGGCTCGGGGCCGGCGTCTGGCCGACAGCGGCCCGCCGTACACGAGCGCTGCACGACTACGGCCTCGACGTCGTCAGCGGCCTCGGCGTCGACGACCTTCGGCGCTTCTTCGACGCATTCTTCGATCTCCCCGAGGAGAGGTGGGCGGGCTATCTCCGTATCGACACGCCACCGGCGAGACTTGCCGCCACCATGCTGGCGATGTTCCGAGGTGCCGACTGGCCGCTCCGACGTCGCCTCGTCACCGCTGACCCACGACACTTCCTCCACCTCATCTCATGACAGTTCAGATTCGACACGAGCCGTGCTCTTCACGGCAGCGTCTCGACGGTGTTGGCCGATGGACCGACGGACGGCCAAGAACCAGCCGACGGCGACGGCGAGAGCGAAGATGAACCACTGCATCGCATACGACAGGTGCGGGCCGCTGTTGAGTTCGGGGAGGATCACCGGCTCGGGGTCGCCAGCGCCGACGCCGCTACTCGAGTCGGTGAGCTGCACGTAGACCGGAGCGACCTCGCCCTCGATCTGTTCTGCCAGCAGTGGTACGTCGATACGGCGGATCTCGGTGAGTGCCTCCCCTTCCTCTTGCGCATCGGTCAGGCTGCCCCGGTCGCGGACCTCCGATGGCCGGACGAACCCGGTGATGTCGACTCCGACCTGGGGCGACGAGGGAGTGTCGAAGCCGAGCGGGATGAAGCCGCGATTGACGATCACCGTGAGGTCGAGGTCGTCGAGCAGGAGCGGAGTGAGGACGTTGTCGCCGGCGCGGCCGCCCTGGGAGTTGTTGAACTCCAGTATCTGATCGGGGAGGAACGTGCCCGAGGCCGTCACCCGACGCCACTCCAGTTCGCCGATGTCGTCGGTACCGGACTCGACTTGGCCGAGGAGTTCGGTGAGCGGAACGGGAGGTTGCTCCGAGCGCTCGATGACCGAGCGGTTGAATTCCTGTCGCTCGTCGAGCCGATCGAGTTGCCAGAAACCGAGCAGGATCATCGTGACGATGCCTGCCACCACGACGACGTGGAACAACAGCCAGATCGGACGGAAGAGGAACCGATACATCGACTCCGGACGGTATCGCCCGACCGGCTACGGTCCGCGGGATGGAGATCACCGCAGCCTGGATGTCGGAGATCTTCGACGCCGACATCATCGACGTGACGACCGAGCGGATCGGCGACGGTCTGGTCGGCCTGAATCTGCGGGTCGCGATGACCGCCGCCGACTCGGCGCGCGGTGCGTCGGTGCCCGACTCCGTCGTGGTCAAGCTGCCGTCGATCGACGAGACGAGCCGCGCCACCGGCATCGCACTGCGGAACTACGAGCGCGAGGTCAGGTTCTACGAGCACATCGCGTCGACCGTACGGATCCGCATCCCGGAGTGCCACCATGGCACGTGGGACGAGGCCAGCGGCGACTTCGTCCTCGTCCTCGAAGACATGGCTCCGGCGGTGCAGGGAGACCAGATCGCCGGATGCACACCCGAGATGGCGCACCTCGCGGTGGTCGAACTGGCCGGCTTGCACGGCCCACGGTGGGACGACCCCACCCTCGGCGACCACGAGTTCCTCACCCGTCGAGAAGGCCACGAGGACGGCGCCGAGCTGTCGGCGATGTGGGACATGTTCCTCCCCGGGTTCGAGGCGACGTATGGCCGCTACCTCGACGACGATGCGACCCGGTTGTTGGGTGCCTTCGGACCGAAGCTCGCCGACTGGGTCGGGGGTCGGGGCGAACCGATGACGGTCACTCACGGCGACTACCGGCTCGACAACCTCCTGTTCGGAACCGACGCCGGAGGCCCGCCCGTCACCGCGGTCGACTGGCAGACACCGGGGCACGGTTCGCCGGTCACCGACCTCGCCTACTTCTGCGGCGCCGGCCTCGAACCCGAGGAGCGTCGTGACCAGGAGGCATCTCTGATCGGTGTCTACGTCGAGGCACTCTCGAGCCACGGCGTCGACGCCGACGAAGGGTGGGTCTGGGAGCAGTATCGACGTGACGCCTTCGCCGGGGTCATCATGTCGGTCATCGCGAGCCAGGTCGTGGGTGGCAGCGATCGATCCGAAGCGATGTTCGCGGCGATGGCGTCACGTCACCTGCAGCATTGCCTCGACCTCGACTCGCTCGACGCGGTCGGCGGAGACTGATGGAACTCCCCGACTTCCACATCCCGCACGCGGAGAAGATCGAGTGGATGATCGAGACGAACGGATGGGCGCTCGAACCCGTCGCGGCCGATCCGGACGCCGACCCACCCCGACCCGGCTACGCCTACTCCATCGGGCTCGGTGAGGCGGTCGGCTTCTCCGACGTCGCTGTCCTCGGCCTCACTCCGGTCGCTGCCAACGGCCTCGTGACGCTCGTCGCCGACGCCTGTCGCGGCGGAACCGAGATCCCGATCGGCGTCGAAGTGGTCGGTCTGCTCGACAACGACCTGCGCTGTGCGTTCGTCGACATCGACCTCGACGAGTGGGGTTCGTGGTTCGAGACCTCGACGGCGTGGCATCGCGGCGAGCCGAGTCCGATGGTGCAACTCCTGTATCCCGATCGCAACGGTTTCATGCCGTACGAGGCGGGCTTCGAACAGCGGTTACGTCGCGCTCAGCCGGTCCTCGGTCGGTTCTGACACGCTCTCGCCACAGATATCGTTCGGCCGACCACAGGGCCGTGCAACGGTGTTGCTACGGTCGAAAAATGGCAACATCGAGCGACAGGACCACGCAGCGTGCCCGGCGAGCACGCGCCCGAGCCCGTCTCCGGCCCGTCTTCGCCCCGCCCACGTCGGCGCCGGTACTCGGCCTGGCTGCACCGTCGATGAACTCGGCGACGGCGCTGGCGGCCCGTCCGGTCGAGGCGCCCCTCACCATCACGCTCGAGGACGTCGTCGACGGCGACGACGCGGCTGCGCTGCTCATCTTGTATGTCGACGCGATCGGACCGCTCGATCAGGTGGCAGCATTGCGCCACCTCGACACGGTGCCCGAGATCCTCGAGGTGTTCGAGAACCCGGCGATCACCAAGATCATCGCATGGGAAGGCCGCGAGCCGGTCGGGCTCGGCCTGGTCACGAACGATCTCGAATCGGTCCCCGCAACATCGCCCCAGTTCTTCCGAGCGTTGTATCCCGAGTACGCCGAGCGGAACGCGATATTCTACGGCCTGGCGGTGATGGTGAAGGATACGCGACGCGGCCTCACGGTGTTCTCCCGTGTCTACATGGAGTTGTGGCAGGTGCCGGCGAAAGTCGGCGGAGTCCTCGTGTTCGACGCCTGCAAGCACAATCGCGACCTGTTCGACGCCGACGCCGTGATCGGCGGGATCGCCGCCAACTTCCCGAACTCGTCCTGGAAGATCATCGATCAGCAGACGTGGTACGCCGCAGAGTTGCCCGAATCTCTGCCGTGAGGCCGCTCAGCGCGTGACGGTCGGGCGGTGTCGACGCGTCACTTCCCGGTGATGTGCCGCGAAGGTGGCCGGGACGTCGTCGGCGGGCACGGCGGGGGAGTACAACCAGCCCTGGATCAGAGAGCATCCGAACGTTTCGAGAATGTCTTGTTGGTCGCGCGTTTCGACACCTTCGGCGACGATGTCGAGGTCGAACGAGCCGGCAACGGCGGTGATGCACCGGACCAGGTCCTCGTTGGCCTGGTTCGAGCCGAGGGCCATGACGAACCGGCGGTCGATCTTGAGCCTGCTTACCGGGAGGTACTGCAGGCCCGAGAGGCTGCTGTACCCGGTGCCGAAGTCGTCGAGTGCGAGGCGAACACCGAGTGACCGCAGGCCGGTCATCGCAGCCGCAGTGACGGCACTGTCTTCGGTCATCACGGTTTCGGTGATCTCGAGCCACAGCGCGGAGGCCGGGAGTTGATGTCGGAGGAGTGTGGCGTCCACGACGTCGACGATGTCGGGCGAGATCACCTGGCGTGCCGAGAGGTTCACCGACACGTAGAGATCTTGGCCGCCCGGGATGTTCGCTCGCCACCAGGCTGCCTGCCGGCACGCTTCGTCCAGGACGAATGCACCGATCGGGACGATCAGGCCCGAGTCCTCGGCGATCGGGATGAACTCGTCGGGTGAGATTCGCTCGCCCATCGCGGTCCAGCGCAGAAGTGCCTCGAATCCGACGACCGCACCTCGCTCGGCGTCGATGATCGGTTGGTAGTGCGCTTCGAGACCGGGCGACTCGGTGGCGTTGCGAAGCAGTTGCTCGATCTCGATACGTCGGCGGGTGCGGTCCTGCATCGTGGCGTCGAACACGGTGGTGGCGTTGCGGCCGGCCTTCGATTCGTACATGGCGGTGTCGGCCTCTTGCAGCAGGAGAGCTGCCGACTTGGTGCCGCCTGAGTCGGCGCGGCTCACGCCGACCGATGCCGTGATGATCACGTCTCTGAGCGACAGTTCGAACGGGTCGGTGAGCGCCACGCGGATTCGGTTCGCCACTCGCTTCGATCCCTCGACCGAGAGACCGCTCGTCACGACGACGAACTCGTCCCCGGAGAGACGAGCGACCACGTCGTCGCTGCGGACGATTTCGACGATGCGTGCAGCGACTGCGACGAGCAGTTCATCGCCGCTCGGATGACCCATGAGGTCGTTGACGTTCTTGAAGCGGTCGAGGTCGACGAAGAGCAAGGACACCGACTCGCCTCCCACGATCGAGAGTCGGCGGTCGATCTCGGCGACCAGCAGCGGCCGCGTCGGCAGATCGGTGAGGTCGTCGTGAGTCGCCCGGTAGACGAGCGTCGAGTGAGATGTGTCCGCGTTGCGGATCGCCACTGCCACACGGATGGCCGAAGAAGTGCAGAGACCAAGCGAGAGGATCATGCCGACCGGCCCGATGGCGCCGGGAAGGACGACGAGCGCTGCCGGAGCGATCATCGCCGACGACACAGCGATGTACCGTCCGGTCGATCGGTTGCGAACCTCCTCGGACGGCGGCTGGGTCAGATCTTCGATACCCGGGTGCAGGAGCGCCAAACCGATCGATGCCGGAACGAGCATGAATGGAACGTCGAGGATCGCCGACGACGCACCGATCGTGCCGATCTCGCCGAACGCCCAGGCGAGGTCGCCGACGAACATGCCGGCGGTACCGACCATGAGGAGGATGAACGGACACGAACGGCGTCCTCGGCTCAGAGCGAGCTGAGCGCTGATGGCGAGCAACAGCAGTGCGGCCGTGGGGTATGCAGCCACGGCCAATCGAGCCGGCAGCCAGGTGTTGTCGAGCTGGAGCGTCTGATCGATGAGGGTGTGGTGCACGATGAGTGCGGCACCGAAGGCGAGCACGATCGAGTCGAGGAGGAGATTCGCGTCCGAACCGCGACGTCGCATCCGCAGCATGCCGACGAGGCCGATCCCGAAGGCGAAGTATCCGGGGATCGAGAACATGTCGCCGACGAGCGACCGGGTGTCGGTGAGGTTGCGGAATGTGTTCTCGTGGTCGCTGACGGCGCTCCCGACGAACCAGAAGGCTCCGGAGGAGATCATCATCAACCACGGCCAGCGCAACTCGACGCCAGAGCGGCGGAGGCCGACGACGCCGGCCGTGATGCCGATGAGAATGTTGTAGGTGTAGGCCTCCTCGCCGAGCGTCTCGGTGGCGCGCAGCGTGATGAGTACTGCAAAGGCAGCGAGGACGACGAAGAACGGAGTGGACGAATTCTTGAGGTTTACAGGTTGGGCGAGCGAGGAACTGCTCTCGGGTGCGCTCTCTGTCAGCAGAGAAGTCGAGGGAGTCACGGGTAGTTCTTCGTCACGCTCCGTCAAGTTCTTGAGCTGTACCGCTCCGGGCTGGGCGATGCGCGCTGCTACCGTCGGGCTGTCCGCCGCCGACGTTCGTACGATGACCAGCACACCATTTCCCGTGACCGGCGCATGGCTGCCGGGTGATCCTCCCGGTCAACGACGCTTCCACACCTTTGCGACCGATCGACGGTTCGCCCTCGACTCGGGAGCCACCCTGAGTGATGTCGTCGTCTCGTACGAGACGTGGGGATCGCTCGACGCCGACGGATCCAATGCCGTGCTGCTCTGTCATGCGTGGACCGGCGACAGCCATGCCGCCGGCAACGCGAGTCGCGGTCACGACGAAGCCGGCTGGTGGAACGCGATGGTCGGGCCAGGCCTGCCGATCGACACCGACCGGTACTTCGTGGTGTGTGCGAACGTGCTCGGAGGATGTCAGGGCTCGACCGGGCCCGCATCGCCTCACCCGTCCGACGGTTTGCCCTACGGGTCACGTTTCCCGGTCGTGACGATCCGCGACATGGTGCGTGCTCAGGCCCAACTCGCGGAACACCTCGGCGTGTCTCGGTGGATGTCGGTGATCGGCGGGTCGATGGGCGGAATGCAGGCACTCGAGTGGGCAGTGATGTATCCCCGCCGGGTTCGCTCTCTGGTGGCGATCGCGACGTGCATGCAAGCCACCGCACAGCAGATCGCGTGGGGCGGGATCGGTCGCCAGGCCATCCGCCTCGATCCGAAGTGGCGCAACGGTGACTACTACGACGCCGAGCCCGGTGACGGACCGTCGGAAGGTCTGGCCATTGCTCGCCAGATCGCTCAGGTGACGTTCCGCAGCGACAACGTGTTCACCGACCGGTTCGGACGAGACTTCTCGGGACGCGCCGAAGCAGGCGACATCCTCGGCATGTGGCAGCAATACGAAGTCGAGCGCTACCTCGAGCACCACGGCAACAAGATCGTGCGGCGTTTCGATGCGAACAGCTACCTCGCGATCGGCAAGGCGATGGACCTCCACGATGTCGCTCGGGGCCGTGGCAGCCTCGAGCGAGCGATGGCACGAGTCCAGATCCCGACCATCGCCGTGGGGATCTGGAGCGACATGCTCTACCCGGCATACCAGCAGCGCCAGATCCACGAGGCGCTGCAGCAGAACGGCACGCCGAGCGAGTACCTCGAGATCGATTCACCGCACGGCCACGACGCCTTCCTCATCGACGGCGATCAGATCGCCGACGACCTCGACCGGTTCCTCGGCGACATGTCGAAGACCTCGGGCTGACGCGACCTGTCATGCCCGAGGGGCTCGAAGCCGAGATCTGGCGCCGTGCCGCCGAAGGGCTCGTCGGCAGGACCATCGAGCGAGTCGAGCACGACGCACGATGTGCGCCCGATGGCTTCGATGCCGTGCTGACCGGAGCGTCGATCGAGGAAGTGAGTCGACGCGGCAAGGTCCTCGTGGTGCACACCGACCGGGCCGACCTCGGCGTGCACTTCGGGATGACAGGACGAGCGGTGTTCGATGGTGTCGCTGCGATCGAGAAGCTCGAATACGCCTCAGGGGCCGATCGGCCCGACTGGGATCGTCTGCGGCTGTTCACCGACGGCGGTGACGATCCGGCGATGCGGATGAACGATCCGCGCCGGCTCGGACGATTGTCGCTCGACGCCGATCTCGACGGCCTCGGCCCCGACCTGCTGACCCTGACCGCAGCAGAACTGTCGGGCGGTCTGGGCCGCCGCTCCGTCGCGATCAAGTCGGCGTTGCTCGATCAGAGGGTCGTCGCCGGTCTCGGCAATCTGTGCGCCGACGAGGTCCTCCACTGGGCCGACATCGCTCCACATCGGCCGGCTGACTCACTGACGACGTCGGAGGTCCAGGCGATCGCGTCCGCCTGCGTCGACAGGCTCCCGACCATGCTGCGAGCCGGCGGTTCCACGCACGGAACCCTCGACCCGCAGGTCCGTGCGGCGACGCCTCCGTGTCCGCGGTGTGCCGGGCCGATCGAGCGCACCACGATCGGTGGGCGCACCGCGGTGTGGTGCCGGTCGCACCAGCGATGACGGCTCGTCGACGTCGGTCCGCGACGATTTCATCGCCCGAAGATGGTCGAAATCTCGGATCGGTCGCCGGAGCTGGCACAATCGTCCGACAGTGATGTCGGTTTCGCTCCTCATGGGTCTGCGTGCCACGGATGCCGTCGGGGACCCGTCGGCGACGCGCACGGTGTACATCACCATCGTCGCCCTTTTGATCATCGGAGTGCTCTTCGTCGTGCTCGGGATCTGGCTGTTCCGTCGAACCCGGCCCGAACCGAGCCTCCTGGCGCCCCTGGAACAGATGGATCAGCGCTCATGGCGTCAGCAGGATCCCACCACGCAGCGACGCCTCCTCGACGACGTGCGACCGCCGGGCTCGCAGCCGGTCGAACCGACGTCGAGCCCGCCCGACGTCGTGGAGGAATTCGCCGCACTCCGACCGGTCGTCTCGTTCGACGATCTGACCGATCGCGCACGTGCTGACGACGACGACGCCGCCGCCGACGACGACGACGCCGAGTCGCCCGGTGGCCTCGACACACCAGCGACGGGCCCCTCGGATCTCCCGGCCGCCGACCCCGGCGACTCGGGCGACGCGCTCATCGATCCTCGATCGACGCTGCGCGTCGAGGTCGTCGATCTGCACTCCGACCTCGCAGACGACGACTCGGGTGGCGTCGCCGTCGCGGAGGGCACGTCGGCCAAGATTGATCAGATCGACAGCGATGAGACGGATGACGATGACGATGCCGACGTCGACGCCGACACGTTCGAACTCGACCGCCCCGACGCTGTGGCACACGACGCCGCAATGATGTCGTCACGCCCGGTTCCGGTGGTGAGCGCCGGACCTGTCCCGAAGTTTCCCGACACGCTGTCCGACGACAGCGGTGACTCCCGCCGCAGCGACGACGCCGACGGCAGCGACGATCTCGGCGACGACGACAGCCGCGTCGAGCCCGAGCCGCTTCCCGAGCCCGATCGGGACGGGCGACGCGATCCGGAACCCGACCTCGGGGTGCCGGTCGTTCCCGGCGAAGGCCTGCTCCGCCGTCCGAGCATCCGCGACTGACTCGGTACAATCTCATCTGTGGCTGAACTCGACGTCGACGCAATGGTCCAACGGTTCCGCGAGCGTGCAGCAGCGGTGAAGAAGCGCCCGCTCCCGCCGGTGGAGGGCGAGGGTCGCAAAGCGTTCCTCGAACAGCAGCGCAATGACTACATGGATTTCGCGATCATCGGCGACTCCGAGATCGAGATCGTCGAGGGCGTCTTCACGCTCCGTGTCGACCTCCGCCCGAAGGACGATTCCGCATCCGACTGATCCCGATCGAGGTTGCACGGTTCCGAGGTTGCACGGTTCCTCGGAGGCGCTAGTCTTGGCGCTCCTGCGGATGTGGCTCAGTTGGTAGAGCGTCACCTTGCCAAGGTGAAGGTCGCCGGTTCGATCCCGGTCATCCGCTCCACGAAGACCCCGGCTCGCGCCGGGGTCTTCGTCGTTGTCGCCCCTGCTGGGTGCAGCGAGACTCTCGGCGCCGCATGCCGTATGCTCGCAGCACTCCGCCTCCGTCTCGCGCCGCGCGCGCAGTGAAAGGACCCACATGGGTGCCAACTCGGTTCTTCATCACCGCAACGTCGGTGTGCTGACCGTCGAAGCCGTCGAGGCTCCCGAGGTCGTCACGTCGGCGTGGATCGACGAGCAGCTCGCCGAGACCTACGCGCGCACCGGCCTCACCGCAGGAATCCTCGCCCAGCTCGCCGGGATCGAGGAGCGGCGCTGGTGGCCCGAGGACGTGTCGTTCGAACTGGCCGCAGCCAGCGCCGGGCGTGCGGCACTCGATGCATCGGGGATCGACCCGCAGCAGGTCGGAATGCTCATCTCGACGTCGGTGTGCAAAGCGCACCTCGAACCGTCGGTCGCGTGTGTCGTCCACCACGAACTCGATCTCGCCCCGAGCTGCCTCAATTTCGATGTCGGCAACGCCTGCCTCGGCTTCATCAACGGGATGCAGATCGCCGCTGCCGCCATCGATGCAGGGTCGATCGACTACGCGATGGTCGTCGACGGAGAGGGCAGTCGCATCGTGCAAGAACGAACGATCGCTCGTCTCCAACAACAGGACGCAACCGCAGAAGACGTGTTCGCCGAGTTCGCCTCGCTCACCCTCGGGTCGGGTGCTGCTGCTGCGGTGCTGTGCCGGATGGACCGTCATCCCGAGGCGCACCGCCTCGTCGGTGGGATCGCCCGCAGCGGGACCGAGCACAACGAGCTGTGCATCGGCGATCTCGACGGAATGCGCACCGATGGGCATGGTCTGATGATCGCCGGCCTCGATCTCGCCGAGACGGCCTGGAAGCACAGCGGTCGAGACTTCGACTGGGAAGTCGGTATGGACCACTACATCGTCCACCAGGTCAGCCAGCGCCACACGCAGCTGCTGTGCGAGCGCCTCGGCATCGATCCGGCGCGCTGCCCGCGCACCTTCCCGAGCTACGGCAACGTGGGTCCGGCGGCGATTCCGATCACGCTCGCATCGTTCCAGGATCAGATCTCGGTCGGGGAACGGGTGCTCTGCATGGGGATCGGTTCGGGCCTGAACACCAGCTTCACCGAAATCGTCTGGTGAGCACGGCCCCCGACCGACCGGACGGGGCGACGTGGCGGGAGTGGGGGATCGATCCGGCGTGGTCGCGCACGCTCTCGGTCGCCAGCCACGACGGCCACGCTCACGAATGGCACGTCCTCGACACGGGTCCGGCGCCGACGGCTTCGGGTGCCACGATCGTGTGCGTCCACGGCAACCCCACCTGGGCGTACGCATGGAAGTCGTTCCTCGTCGAACTGTCGTCGGCGCATCGAGTGATCGCCGTCGACCAGTTGGGGATGGGGTACAGCGACCGGGTCGCGCATCGGCCCTACGCCGAGCGTGTGCTCGACCTCGGCGATGTGATCGACGCGCTCGACCTCGATGATTCGGTCGTGCTGGCGGCACACGACTGGGGTGGCGCGATCTCGATGGGCTGGGCGGTCGATCACGTCGATCGGGTCCGTGGGATGGTGCTGTGCAACACCGGGATCGGCGTCCCCGAGGGGCGCGGGGCGCCGAAGATCATCCGGCTTGCAGCCACCGACGTACTGCGTGACCTGGTGTGTCGTCGTACCAACGGCTTCGTCGAAGGGACCGTACGGCTCTCCGGCCGCCGGATCGACGCGACCGATCGACAGGCATTCCGGGCTCCATACCGATTGGCTGAACATCGTGCGGCGATCGCCGATTTCGTGGGCGATGTGCCGCTGACGTCGCCGCACCCGTCGGAGGGTGATCTCGCTCGGGTGAGCGGTCTGCTGTCGACCGTGGAGGCCCCGGTGCTGCTGGCGTGGGGGACGAACGACATCGTGTTCGACGACGACTTCGCCAACGACCTTGCCGGCAAGTTCCCGAACGCCCGAGTCGAACGGTTCGCAGGAGCGAATCATCTGGTGATGGCCGAAGCCGACGTTGCGGGATCGGTCGACGTGTGGCTCGACGACCTGACCGCGTCCGACGACCGACCACACCGCCCGGCGCCGACCGGTCCGGCGACATCGGTCTTCGACGGTCTCGAACGCCGACGACACGACGACATCGTGGCCGTCCATGACGATGCGACGGGAGCATCGGTGTCGTTCCGGGACTTCGTCGCCCGGGTCGACCGGGTGGCGGAGTCGCTCGTCGAGCGTGGTGTGCAGCCGGGCGATCGCGTCGCCATGCTCACCCCGCCCGGTGTCGACCTGCTCGTGGCGGTCTACGGCGTGTGGCGGGCGGGAGCAGTCACCGTGATCGCCGACCGCGGGCTCGGCCTGTCGGGCCTCGGCGCCGCAGTGGCGTCGGCCCGCCCCAGCTGGACGATCGGGACGCGTGCCGCACGTGTCGCCAGCGCGACGCTGCGGTGGGCGCCTCGCGCCGGTCACATCGACATCGACGACCTGATGGGCACGGCTGCTTCGCGGTCGGGTGCCATCGACCTCCCCGTGCCCGACGACGATGCCGAGATCGCCGTGCTGTTCACGTCGGGTGCGACGGGCCCGGCCAAGGGTGTGCGCTACCTGCACCGCCAACTCGCTGCGCAGCGTGACGCGCTGGCCGCCACGTACTCCATCACCGACGACGACCGCCTGGTCGCTGCGTTCGCTCCGTTCGCTCTGTACGGCCCGTCGCTCGGCGTGGCGACCGCGTTGACCGACTGCGACGTGACCACACCCGGCGCACTCACCGCCCAGGTGCTCGATTCGGCATGCCGGGCCGTCGATGCCACGATGATGTTCGCCTCACCGGCTGCGCTGACGAACGTGGTGGCGACATCGGAGACGGCGACATGGCCGGGAATCGCTGCGCTGCGACTCGTGTTCAGTGCTGGGGCTCCCGTGCCGTCGGAGATCCTGCGGTCGATGCAGGCCCTGGCTCCCGCATCCTCTCTCCACACCCCCTACGGCATGACGGAGGCGTTGCCCGTCGCCGACATCGACCTGGACGGGATCGAGTCGGCCGATTCGGGGCCCGAGTCGCACGCCGGTGGTGTGTGCGTCGGGACGGCCGTGGCCGGGATGGACGTACGGATCGCTGCGCTCGGCTTCGATGCGATGCGGGGCGTTCCCGAGGGCCTCACCGACGCCGAGATGGGCGAGATCCTGGTCCGCTCCGACTTCGTGTCGGAGGGATACCTCGGTCGGTGGCGGATCGAGCGGGCGGCGCGTCCCGGTGGCGGCTGGCATCGCACCGGCGATGTCGGGCGCATCGACGGCAGTGGGCGGCTGTGGGTCGACGGTCGAGCGGTGCACGTAATCGACGGCGTCGACGGGCCGATCACTCCCGTTCCGCTCGAGCGAGCCGTCGAGCGTGCACTGGGCCCGCGCGGTCAGGCCGTCCCGGGACGGGTGGCGGCGGTGGGAGTCGGGCCGGGAGGGCGTCAACAGACCGTCGTGGTGTTGGAGCGTCGAGACGGAAGCGACGGGCTCGCACCGGCCGCCGACGCCGATGCCGTGCGCGCTGCGCTCGCTGTTCCGGTCGCCGCTGTGCTGACGATGATCGTGATGCCGGTCGACATCCGCCACAACGCCAAGATCGACCGGGTCGCGGTCGCCGACTGGGCCGCCGACGTGCTCGCCGGGCGGCCGACGGGCGGAACGTCGATCGGTCAGCGGCTGGCCAAGCTCCGTCGTCGGGTGCGATGAGGGCGACCGTGCTCGTCAGGTTCCTGTTGGTGAAGGTCGTGTTGGTGAAGGGCCTGTCGTGAAGGTCCTGTCGTGAAGGGCCTGTTGGTGAAGGTCGTGTTGGTGAAGGGCCTGTCGTGAAGGTCCTGATCACCGGAGGGTCGAGTCTGATCGGCCGGGGTGTCGCCGAGGCGTTGGCCGCTCGAGGTGACGAGGTGATCGTCCTGCAGCGTTCGCACGTCGACGGACTCCCCGACGGCGTCGGGCAGTGTCAGGGCGACATCGCCGACCCGGCTGCGGTCGCCGACGCACTCGCCGGCTGTGACGGCGTGGTCCACCTGGCCGCCAAGGTCGGCGTGGTGGGGGAGCGGTCGGAGTATCAGCGGGTCAACGTCGAGGGCACCCGCACCCTGCTTCACGCAGCGCATGTGGAGGGTGTGAGTCGCTTCGTCCACGTGTCGTCGCCCTCGGTCGCCCATGACGGGACGCCGATCATCGGTGGAGGCGCCGACCCGGCGATCACCGATCACGGGTCGGCCTGGTATCCGGCGACGAAGGCGCAGGGCGAGCGGCTGGCGATCGATGCCGATGGCGACGGCATGGCTGTCGTCGTCCTCCGACCGCACCTGGTGTGGGGGCCGGGCGACATGCAATTGGTCGGACGCATCGTCGAGCGGGCGCAGGAGGGGAAGCTGGCGCTCGTCGGGGGCGGACGGGCGCTCGTCGACACGACCTACGTCGACAACGCGGTCTCGGCGCTGATTGCGGCGCTCGACGCCGTCGAACCGGGTGCCGTCTGTGCAGGCCAGGTGTACGTGGTGTCGAACGGCGAACCGCGCCCGACACGCGAACTGATCGAAGGCATCTGTGCGGCCGCCGGTGTCGAGTTCGCTCCGCGAGACGTTCCGCTCGGTGTGGCGCGCCGTGTGGGTGGGGTCGTCGACCGGATCTGGCCTCGGCTCGGACGTGACGACGAACCGCCGCTCACCCGATTCCTCGCCGACCAGTTGGGGACGGCGCACTGGTTCGACCCGCGGCCGCTGCGTGACGACCTCGGTTGGGAGCCGCAGGTGTCGATCGACGAGGGGCTCCGGCGGTTGACCGAGTGGTTCGGCCGGTAGTGTTCCTGGTTCTGGCGACGTGGCCGAGTGGTTGAGGCAATGGATTGCAACTCCATGTACCCGGGTTCGATTCCCGGCGTCGCCTCCAACGCCCCTGAGTAGGTCGACCCTGCTCAGGGGCGTCTTCGCGTGCGGAGCTCGGGTGACGTCGGGCGGGGCCGACGGGCACAGCGCATGCGGTTCGTTACGCTGCATGCTCTCATGACCGCAGCCACCACGACCACCGTCGTCGTTCCCGGAGACCACCTGATGACGGCGCTGATCGGTCCGCGCGACCAGTTCCTGCGCAGCATCGAGGAGGAATACCCCTCGGTCAAGATCACCGCACGTGGCAACGAGGTACGGATCGAGGGCGACGACACGCTCGAAGTGGCCAAGATCGCCCGGTTGTTCGAAGAACTGGTCACGCTCATCCAGAGCGGCCAGACGCTCGACGACTCGACGCTCGACCGGATCTTCACGATGATCCGAGCCGACGAGCGCCCGAGCGAAATCCTCGGACACAACATCTTGAAGGGTGCCAAGGGCCGCCAGATCAAGCCCAAGACCGGTGGACAGAAGCGCTACGTCGACGCGATCGCGAACAACGTGATCACGTTCGGCATCGGCCCGGCCGGTACCGGCAAGTCGTGGCTCGCCGTCGCCATGGCCGTGCGGGCCCTGCAGGCCAAGCAGGTCCAGCGAATCATTCTTACCCGGCCGGCCGTCGAGGCGGGGGAGCGACTCGGGTTCCTCCCCGGTGACCTGATGGCCAAGATCGACCCGTATCTGCGGCCGCTCTACGACGCCCTGTACGACATGCTCGATGTCGATGCGGTGACCCGGTTGATCGAGAAGCAGATCATCGAGATCGCGCCGCTTGCGTTCATGCGAGGCCGCACGCTCAACAACAGCTTCATCATCCTCGACGAGGCGCAGAACACGACGCCCGAGCAGATGAAGATGTTCCTCACCCGCATCGGCTTCGGCGCTCGCGTCGTGGTCACCGGCGACGCCACCCAGGTCGACGTGCCGAACGGCAAGAGCGGTCTGTCGGGCTTGGAGCGAACGCTCGCAGGGATCGACGATCTCGAGTTCGTCCGTCTCACGGGGTCCGACGTCGTGCGCCACAAGATCGTCGCCGACATCGTCGCCGCCTACGAACGACGCGACGAAGCGAACCAGCGGTGACACCGCGGTCGACCGGATGACGAGCGCGAACGACGCGACATCGGGGTCGGTGACCGTCGTTGCCGAAGACGCTCGCAGCGACGACGAGCGAGCAGCGGGCCCGCCGATCGATGTCGAGCGATGGTCGATGCTGGCGAAGCGTGCGGCCGCGCACGACGGTGGCGTCGGCGAGGTCACGCTCACGTTCGTCGACCGTGTCGAGATCGCAGCGCTCAACGCCGAGCACATGGGCAAGGACGAGGCGACCGACGTGCTGTCGTTCCCGATGGACGACGACCCGCAGCCGGGTGTACCGACGATGCTCGGCGACATCGTACTGAGCCCTGCGGTCGCGCACGGCCAGTTCGCCGATCACGCCGGAACGTTCGACGACGAAATCGCTCTGCTCGTCGTGCACGGCGTGCTGCACCTGCTCGGGCACGACCACGCCGAGCCCGACGAGTCCGAGCGGATGCGCCAGCGCGAGTTGGCGCTACTCGGTGAGTATCACTGGCACGGGCCTGCTCCGGTGGGCTTCCGCCAATCTCACGATTGACGCCGCTGCGTTGGCGGCTCGTACTGTCGAGCGCATGGACATCTCACTCGACGGCAAGGTCGCTCTCGTCACCGGAGCATCACGTGGTATCGGCAAGGCGATGGCAGCGTCGCTCGCAGCGGCGGGCGCCAAGGTCATGATCAACAGCCGCAAGCAGGAGGGCCTCGACGCCGCTCAGGCCGAGATGAGCGGCGAGGTCGAGACGTTCGCCGCCAACGCGGGCGACGACGATGCCGGCGAACGGGCCGTGCTCGCGACGCTCGAACGCTTCGGCCAGCTCGACATCTTGATCAACAACGCAGCGACCAACCCGTACTTCGGTGCGACGATGGAGGTCGACAAGGGTCGGTACGACAAGACGTTCCAGGTCAATCTCGACGCCCCGCTGTTCTGGAGTCAGGCGGCGCACAAGCATGCATTCGCCGACACGCCGGGTGTGATCATCAACGTCGCATCGGTGGGCGGGCTGCGTGCCGAATTCGGGCTCGGTGTGTACAACCTGACCAAGGCGGCGCTGATCCACTTCACTCGCCAGTTGGCGTCCGAAATCGGGCCGTCGCGTGTCGTGGGCATCGCTCCGGGCCTCGTCAAGACTGACTTCGCAGCCCACCTGGTCGAGAACTACGGAGACACGCTCGCTGCCCGCCTGCCGATGCAGCGCCTCGGCGAGCCGCAGGACATCGCCAACCTGGCCGTGTTCCTGGCCAGCGACTTGGCCAGCTGGATCACCGGCGAGACCTACGTCATCGACGGCGGCGCCGGAGTCGCCAGCTCCGCCTGAGTAACGGCCCGGGTCTGACCCCAGACGTTACGGGTAACGGCCCGGGTCTGCTTGGGTTCAGGGGGTGGGTGCAACGCTTGAGTGTTGTGGGGTGTTGTGATGGTGGTGTTGTCGATGGGTGCTCGTCGGGTGGTGAAAGCGCGTCGGTTGGATGG
>Ga0209303_1000061_pt1 | contig 149445 bp, 121 predicted proteins | sample SidtaG_3_FD_187449 | JGI IMG/M metagenome (GOLD analysis project Ga0209303, IMG submission 187449) | Marine algal microbial communities from Sidmouth, United Kingdom - Sidmouth_Asex1 metaG (SPAdes) (version 2) | ecosystem: Host-associated > Algae > Red algae > Unclassified | place: Sidmouth...
GCTCGGGCTCCGGCTCGGACTCCGGCTCCGGCTCCGGCTCCGGCTCCGGCTCCGGCTCCGGCTCGGGCTCTGGGGACGGCGGTCGCTGGAAGTCGAGATCCACGAACGCGCTGCCACCTCGGCCGTCGTCGGCGAACAGCCGGATCGTGACGACGTCGCCCGCCACGGCGTCCTCCAGCGGTTCGGCGATCGCGAACGCCGGGCCCGCCGCATCGAACGACAGCCACTCGGGCAGCTCGTCGCCATCGAGCCGCGTCGCCCGATAGCTCAGGGTGTCCCCGTCGGCGTCGCTGAACGTGCCGGCCGGTATCGCGTGGACGTCACCGGCCGCGATCGTCGCGGGCGCGTCCGATGCACCGGCCACGGGCGCGTCGTTGCGATCGAGCACGTCGATGACGATCCGCTCCTCGCGAGCCGCACCGGCCGTGTCGCTCGCCGTGGCGACGATCCGGACGAACGGCTCGTTCTCGAAGTCCAGGGCGCTGCCCGGCGCGAGCCTCAGCACGTCGCCGTCGACGACGAACCGTGCGTCGTCGACCGAGAAGCGTGTCGAGTCACCGGGATCCTCGTCGGTCGCGACGAGGCGCCCGACGACGGCACCCGCCGCGTTCTCGGCCACGCTGCCACCGACAAGCGAGACGGAGCCGGGCGCGGAGTTGACGTCGGCGACATCGAGCGACAGCGCGAGCGGCACGGCCATCGCACCGGCGGCGTCACGTGCCTCGACGGCCAGCTCGAGCGGGCCGACGTCACCCTGGGCGGGGGTACCTCGGAGCACGCCGCCAGCCTTGTCGAACGCCAGCCACGACGGCAGCGGCGAGCCGTCCGCCCGAACCACGTCGAGCGCGAGCGTGTCGTCGTCCTCGTCGGTGAAGCCGCCGGCGTCGATCGCGAGCGCGAACGGCTCGCCCTCCGCGGCCTGTGCGGAGAGCGGCGCGCCGACACGCACCGGCGCGTCGTTGACCGACTCCACGACGATCGTGACCGTGGCGCTCGCGGCCACCTGCCCGCTCGCGTCGCGCAGCGTGTAGACGAACGTGTCCACGGCGTTCTCGCTGCCGTCGTGGACATAGCTGAACGTGCCGTCCGCGGCCAGCTCCAGCGTGCCGGACCGCGGGCCCTCGACCAGCTCGACCCGCGCGTCTCCCACGCCCTCCCAGTCGTTCGCGAGAACCGACGCCTCGCCCCCGACGAGCGCGTCGGCGGCGCCGCCCTCGAAGACGCGCAGCGTGTCGTCGCGGGCGATCGGTCCGTCGTCGGCATCGAGGACGGCGATCTCGAACGGGGTCGAGGTCGACGCCCCGGCCCGATCCGTCGCCGTCACCACGATCGCCACCGTCGGCTCGCCCTCGTGATCCAGCGCCACGCCCGGCGCGAGCCGCAGCTCCTCGTCGACGATCACGAACCGCCCGTCGTCGACGCTCAGCGTCACCTCGTCGCCGGCGTCCTCGTCCGGCGCCTCCACCCGCCCGATGCCCGCCCCCGGGTGGTTCTCGTCCACCTCGTTCGCGCCGAGCGTCACCGCCTCGGGTGCGCCGTTCACGTTGGCCACGTCGAGCGTGATGTCCAGCGCCCCGCTCTCCGCCCCGGCCGTGTCACGCGCGATCACGCGGATCTCCACCCGCCCCACGTCCGCGTTCCCCGGCGTGCCGGACAGCTCCACCGGATCGCCGCCCGAGGACGGTGCCCCGACCACCAGCCACCCGGGCAGTGCCGAGCCGTCCGGCCGCGTCACCGTCAGGCTCAGCGTGTCCTCCGGATCGTCGTCCGACCACAGCTCCCGCGCCAGCGGCAGGCGGAACGGCTCGCCTTCGGTGGCCGCCTGCGGCGGCACGTCGCCGACGAGCGTCGGGGCGTCGTTCACCGGCTCGACCGAGATCGTCACCGTGACCGGCGCCGACGGCTGCCCGGCACTGTCGCGCACCACGTACGTGAAGCGATCCTCGCCGCTCTCGTCGCCGTCGTGCTCGTAGCGGAACGAGCCGTCGGGCGCGAGCGTCAGCGTGCCGTGCAACGGAGCGTCGACCAGCTCCGCGGTGAGCGTGTCGGCCTCGCCCTGCGGGTCGCTGTCGTTGGCGAGCACGGAGGTCGCCCCGCCTACCAGCGTGGTGGCGGGATCGTTCTCGTCGAGCGCGATCGCGTCGTCCGCACCGCTCGGCGGGTCCGCGTTGTGCGCCACCACCGTGAGCTCCAGCGTGTCGCTGGCCGAGCCGCCCTCGCCGTCCGCGAGCGTGACGTCGACGGCATGCACGTGCGACGCCTCGCCGCTGAACGGGTGCCCGATCACCACCTCGCCGGCCAGCAGCTGCGCGTGGGTGAACGTGCTCGCCGCCGGGTCGCCGGCAACGCTCAGCGTCACGTGACCGGGCGGCGGGACGAGCGTGTACTCGAACCCCTCGTCCGGGCTGTCCCGATCGGCGCCGCCGAGGTGCACCGGCGCGAGCGTCAGCGGCTCGCCCTCGCGCAGCTCGATCGGCGCCGGTGCCAGCGTCGGGTCGTCGTTGACGTCCATGACCTCGATCTCGAACGGGGTCGAGGTCGACGCCCCGGCCCGATCCGTCGCCGTCACCACGATCGCCACCGTCGGCTCGCCCTCGTGATCCAGCGCCACGCCCGGCGCGAGCCGCAGCTCCTCGTCGACGATCACGAACCGCCCGTCGTCGACGCTCAGCGTCACCTCGTCGCCGGCGTCCTCGTCCGGCGCCTCCACCCGCCCGATGCCCGCCCCCGGGTGGTTCTCGTCCACCTCGTTCGCGCCGAGCGTCACCGCCTCGGGTGCGCCGTTCACGTTGGCCACGTCGAGCGTGATGTCCAGCGCCCCGCTCTCCGCCCCGGCCGTGTCACGCGCGATCACGCGGATCTCCACCCGCCCCACGTCCGCGTTCCCCGGCGTGCCGGACAGCTCCACCGGATCGCCGCCCGAGGACGGTGCCCCGACCACCAGCCACCCGGGCAGTGCCGAGCCGTCCGGCCGCGTCACCGTCAGGCTCAGCGTGTCCTCCGGATCGTCGTCCGACCACAGCTCCCGCGCCAGCGGCAGGCGGAACGGCTCGCCTTCGGTGGCCGCCTGCGGCGGCACGTCGCCGACGAGCGTCGGGGCGTCGTTCACCGGCTCGACCGAGATCGTCACCGTGACCGGCGCCGACGGCTGCCCGGCACTGTCGCGCACCACGTACGTGAAGCGATCCTCGCCGCTCTCGTCGCCGTCGTGCTCGTAGCGGAACGAGCCGTCGGGCGCGAGCGTCAGCGTGCCGTGCAACGGAGCGTCGACCAGCTCCGCGGTGAGCGTGTCGGCCTCGCCCTGCGGGTCGCTGTCGTTGGCGAGCACGGAGGTCGCCCCGCCTACCAGCGTGGTGGCGGGATCGTTCTCGTCGAGCGCGATCGCGTCGTCCGCACCGCTCGGCGGGTCCGCGTTGTGCGCCACCACCGTGAGCTCCAGCGTGTCGCTGGCCGAGCCGCCCTCGCCGTCCGCGAGCGTGACGTCGACGGCATGCACGTGCGACGCCTCGCCGCTGAACGGGTGCCCGATCACCACCTCGCCGGCCAGCAGCTGCGCGTGGGTGAACGTGCTCGCCGCCGGGTCGCCGGCAACGCTCAGCGTCACGTGACCGGGCGGCGGGACGAGCGTGTACTCGAACCCCTCGTCCGGGCTGTCCCGATCGGCGCCGCCGAGGTGCACCGGCGCGAGCGTCAGCGGCTCGCCCTCGCGCAGCTCGATCGGCGCCGGTGCCAGCGTCGGGTCGTCGTTGACCTCGGTGACCTCGATCTCGATCACCCGGGTCAGGGTGCCGCCGGCGTCGTCGGTGACGTCGAGCACGAGCGTGTCGTCGCCGGACTCGATGTCGCCGTCGTGCACGTAGCTGACCTTGCCGTCGCGCAGGTCCGCATCGGTGAAGGTCAGCACGGATCCGGCGACGCCCGCGACCCGGATCTCGCCGTTGGCCGGGGCGGTGAAGGTGTAGCGGATGTCCGCCGGCGCGGTGTCGATGTCCTCGACCTCGATGGTCGTTGTTCCGAGCGTCTCGTCGGCGCCCTCGAACAGGTCGAGCTCGAACGAGCCGCCGACGACCACGGGCGGCGCGTTGACCGGTCCGATCGAATCCGTGGTGCGCACGACGTCGAGCGCCTGCACGTCGTCCGCCACCTCGCGGCTGATCCCGCCGTCGGTCAGGTTGGCGTCCACGGCCGTCAGGCGTTCGCCGACGTCCCACGAGGCGAACACCCGGCTCCCGTCCGAGTTCACGCCGACCGCGCGTGGATCGTCGCCGGGCGAGTCCACGAAGCGGACCTCGTCGGCCCGCTGATCGCCGTTGACCAGACGATCCCGGGCAGGATCGGTCCAGTACACCTGCCAGCCGTCGCGGGAGACGGCCAGCGCCTCCAGGGTTCCGGGCTCGATGTCGTCGGGACCGTAGTGCTGGCGGATGTCGAGATCGGGAGCCGCTTCCGGGTTCGCGACCGGATCGGGCACCAGCGCCGAGCGGATCGCCGACTCGACGCCCGCGCCCGGATCGCCCGCGTCGGCCCAGAACACGCGCACCGGATCGCCCGGCGTGCCGCTGCCGGCCACGGCGATGTCGACCGCGCTGCCGAGGTGGGCCGGATCGCCGACGAGCATCTCGCCCGGGCGGCTGATGTCCTCGAGCTCGAAACGACCGATGGACTGCGGGTTGCGGAACGCGACGACGAGGTGCCCGTAGACAGGCTCCACGGCGATGGCCGACGCGCCGTCGCTGGCGATCGGCGGGCCCGGGTTGCCGCCGTCCAGGTCGGCGTTGCCGATCACCTCGCCGCTCTGCTCGAGCCAGTAGATGCGGCCGTTCCCCAGGTCGACCGCGATGTCGACGAGGAAGGGCACGCCGTCGACGACCACCTGCGGGTTCTCCAGGTCCGCCCCCACGCGCACGATCCGGCTCGCGTCGTCGACGTAGTACACGACGTCGCTCGCGCCGCCCCGTTCGTGCGCGCCGATGTCGGGCATCTCGTCGAGCGCGTTGCCCGCCGCGTCGGTCGTGCTCGGCCCGTTCGCGCCGGCATCGATCAGCGGGCTGCCCGGACCCGGCGCATGGGTCAGCACCGCCCCGGCCGGCGCCAGGGGCTCGAGCAAGGCGTCGATACCCGTCCGATCGCTCGGGAGAAGCGCGAGCGGCGGCACGTCGTCGAAGACGTTGTGACCGAGCGAGGTGACGCCGTCGCTGAGCGAGGCGTTGCCCAGGAGCGACGAGTTGAGCTCGAAGGCCGAGCTGCCGATCCGGACATCGTGCGTGCCTTCCACCCAGACGGCGCCCGCCTCGACCCCGTCCCTGTTCTCGTGAAACGTCGAGCGAGTGACCTCGACGTCGCCGTCGGCGTGCAGGGCACCGCCACGCGCGGCGGAGTTGTTGCTGAACGTCGCGTTGACGATCGTCGTCTGTTCGGAGGTGTGGACGCTGAGCCCCCCCCCCTGGCCGACCGATACGTTGTCCGCGAACGTCACCCGCTCGAACGCGGAGCCGCCGTGCAGGCGCGCACCTCCTCCGTCACCGCCCGCCGTGTTGTTCCGGATCGTGACGTCGGTCGCCGTCAGCAGGCCGCCGACCCACAGGGCGCCTCCCTCGCCGGCCGACCGGTTGTCGGAGAGTTCACTGTCGGTGATCGTCAGGCTGCCGGCGCGGATGCCGGCACCGTCGCCAGTCGACTCGTTGTCCAGGATGCGCGAGTCGCGCACGATGGTCGTCGAGTCGTCGTCCGTGTAGAGGCCACCGCCGTCGCCGCTGGCTTCGTTGCCGCTCACCTCGACGTTCGTCAGCCTGAGCGTCGCCTGCTCGGCGACGTGGATGCCGCCGCCGTCGGACCCGGCCACGTTGCCTCGCACGACGGCGTTCGCGAGCCTCAGCGTCGCCTCTTCCGCGACGTAGATGCCGCCGCCCTCGGCGTCGGCCCGGTTGCCGAACACGACGACATCCACGAGCACGACGGTCGCGTCCTCGTCGACGAAGATTCCCCCGCCGTCATCCCCGCCGTCGGACTTGTGACCGCCGGTGACGCCGAGTCCCTCGAGCGTCAGGCTCGCGTCCGGGAGCACGTCGAACACCCGGTCCGAGCCATCCATCCGAATCGTGGTATCCCCGCGCCCGGCGCCGACGATGGCGAGGGTGCCGGAGATGTCGAGATCGCCCTCCAGTCCCACGTCGTCGAACGCACCCGGCAGATCGAGCTCGAACACGCCCGGCCCCAGCTCGATGCGGTCGGCCTCCTCGTTTCTCGCGGCGACCAGCGTGGCGTCGCGGAGCGTCGCGCGGTTCGCCGGATCCTCGTCCTCCCAGTCGCCGAGCGCCTCGAGCGTGTCGATGTCGGGCGGCGCGTTGACGCCGTCGCCGGTCTCGGTGACCTGGAACGTCGCGAGCTCGTGACGCCAGTCGCCGCCGAGCGCCGCGTCATCGATCGTGGCCGCCTCGATCACGCCGCTGGCCACCTCGAGCGTCCAGTCCGCGCCGCGCGAGACGTGTCCGGTGTCGTCGTCGCTGGCCGCCACGTCCGCGCCGGTCAGCGCGGCGAGATCGTGGACCAGCTCGATGCCCCGCTCGCCCGACGCGACGTCGCAGCCGTAGAGCAGCAGGTCACCGTCGGCCCCGACGGCGTCCCCCCAGCGGGCGATCGCCTCGCCGTTCGCCGCCAGCGAGCGCGCATCGAGCGTCGCCGTGCCGAGCCCGAGCCTGCCGTCGTCGCCGTGCGCGAACAGGTGCACGGCGACCAGATCGCTCTCGGTGGCGAGCGTGCGCGAGACGACCAGGAGCCCGTCTTCCCCGGCGCCGACGACGACGACGCGCGCGCCGCTCTCGCGAAGCGCGTCGGCCACCACGTCGGCATCGCTCACGTACTCGTCGATGAACACCACGTGCCCAGGAGCGATGCCGGTCGAGGCCGCGCTCGCATCGGCCGGGATCTCGTCGACATCGTGCGCGCTTGCCGCGAGCGCCTCGTCCGCCGCGATGCGCTCGTTCGCCGCCTGCCCGTCGAGCAGCGCCTGCAGGTCGTGCGTCACCCACTCGCCAGGGCGCTCGACGTCGAGCAGCAGAGGTGCGAGCGGGCCCAGGGCGTCGGCCGAGTAGAGCACGCGTGGCTCCAGCCGTTCGGCCATCGGCAGCCGGCGCCTCGCCGCTTCACTGTCGTGTCTTCGACGCGCGTTCACGGATGACGGCGCTGCACGATCCACGCCCCGGTTCACGCCCGGACTGTGCGCGGGCGCACGCTTCCCGTGCGTCGACGTCCGGCCCTGCCGTCGTGCTCAGGAGGCGAGGAAGTCCACGCTGCAACGCACGCCGCTCGGGATCGTGAGGTCTGGGTTCGGCAGCACGAGCCGCACCCCGTAGGTCGCGCTCGCCGCGTCGGCCACCGCGTCGATCCGACGTACCGTCGCCGCCAGCGCGCGTTCCTCGAACCCCGGCACGGCGAGCGTGACGCCGGCGGCCATGTCGTTCTCGATCAGCTCGAGGTACTCGATCGGCACGATCACCTCGACGTGCAGGGGATCGAGACGCGCGACGCGGTACACGGGTTCGGCATCGACGTACTCGCCGGCCTCGTGGAAGCGCTCCACGACGCTGCCGTCGATCGGGCTGCGGATCTCCCGGCGGGCGAGCTGCGCACGGGCGCGCTCGAGCTCGAGCCGGGCGAGCGTCTGGCTCTCGCGCTCCTGGCGAAGCTGCAGCGCGGCGATTCCCGCCTCGGTGCGGACCTGGTCGAGCGCCTGCGTCGAGACCGATGCCTCGCGAGCGAGTTCCTCGTTGCGGTTCAGCGTACGGGCGCCGAACGCGCTCGTCGCCGCCCGCAGCTCGATCGCGGTGCCGTTTCCGGCGACATGCTCGGCGATCGCCACGGCCACCTCCTCGACGCCGCTCTCGAGTCGCGCCATCAGGGTGCCCGCGGCGACGAAGTCGCTCCGGTCGTGGTGGGTCTCGCCGAGCAGCCCGGGCACGGCGGCGCCGAGCTCGACGATGGCGCTCGGCTCGACCACGCAGTCCAGGTCGGACAGCACCTCGCGCGCCGCGTCCGAACGCGGCGCGGCGATCCCGAGCGCGATCGAGATGGCGAACGCGCCGACGAGGGTCGGCAGCGACGGGCTCGAGCCGGCGAGGAATCGGAGGACGGCCGAGGGCGTGCGATCGGGGTTGGTCATGAGGGTCTCAGACGGACAGCTTCTCGAGAAACAGCTGGCGCGTGGCCCGCCACCAGCGTCGGCCGAGCGACTCGGGGTCGTGGACCAGCGTGACGTACGCGCGACCGCCGATGCCACTGGCGCGGGCATCGCCGGGCAGACCGAGCTCGACGTGAAAGACGGGCTCGAGCGTGCGGAGCACACCGCCTTCCGATGCAACGGCTATGCCGCGCGTGCCGTCGCCCGCGAGCGCGGTGCTCGGCAGGCGCCGGTCGCCGGCCGGAGCGGCGGCGACGACGTGTGCGTCGAGCACCTCGTCGACCCGCTCGGCCAGTCGCACGCGGACCGTGCGCACGCCGTCGCGGACGCGTCCGACGGCACGCTGGTCGACGACCGCCTCGACGTGCAGCCCGTGGCCACCGACGATGTGCCCGAGCACCTCGCCACGTGCCACCCGACGACCCGACACGATGCGCCCCTCGATCGGTGCGAACCGCCCCGGTCCGGGCGAGCGCAGCGTGAGCTCGCCGATCTCGCGCGCGAGCGTCGTCACCTCGGCGCGACGCACGGCGAGATCCGCGGCGAGCGCGGCCGCCGCGACCGGATCTCGGCCGAGTTCCGCGTGGCGGCGTGCGACGAGCACGCCGATCTCGGCCTCGAGCACCGCCCGGCGCGCACGCAGCTCGGGCGCCACGAGCCTCAGCACGGCGTCACCCGTACGCACTCGCCCGCCCCGCGCGACCGACGTGCCGACGACTTCTCCGCCGACGGTGGCGTGCAGCGTCGCCTGCGTCGAGGCGCGGACGACCCCTTCCGCGCGCGTGCTCGAGGGCAGCGGCACCAGCAGCACGAGTGCGCCGAGCACCAGCGCGCCGCCGACCGTGGCCACCACCGCCCGCGTGCGCCGACCGTCGAGCTCCGGCGAACGCCGCAGGTAGCGAACGCCGCCCGCCAGCGGACGCCAGAGCAGCCGCCGGAGCGCGAACAGCGCGAGCGCCACGCCGACCACGGGCACCGCGCTCGCGAGCCAGAGCGCGATCGCGAACGTCAACGCCCAGCGATAGGCGAGGCTCGACAGTCCGTAGCCGAGCAGCCAGCGGCGTTCGCGCGGACCGGTCACCGGCGACGCGCCCACCGCGGCACGCAGCAGATGGCGGCGAACCGACCAGCTCAGCAGCGCGCTGGCGCGCGTACCGAGGTTCGGGATGTCCAGGGCGTCCTGCAGCAGGTGATAGCCGTCGAAGCGCAGCAGCGGGTTGGCGTTGAACACGAGCGTCGACACCGAACCGAGCAGCGCCGCGGCGAACGCGACATCGTGCACGAGGCCGGACTCGGTCACGCTCCAGAGCAGGAGCCCGGCACAGGCGATCGCGCCCTCGGCGAGCATGCCCGCGGCACCGACCGCGAGCCGCTGTCCGCGACGCTCGAACGCGGCGCTGTCGGAGGCGTCCACGTACGGCAGCGGCATCAGCACGAGCATCGTCACCCCCGCCTCGTGGACCGCGCCACCGTGATGCTTGACGAGCAGCGCGTGGGCGAGCTCGTGAGCGATCTTCAGCGCCGGGTAGAGCAGCGCGTAGAGCCACCAGCCGGACGGGGTGCGCGCGAGCCGCGAGAGCTCCGCGCCGATGTCCGGGAACGCGGCGACGCCCACGGCCACGCCGCTCGCGAACAGCGCCCCGAGAGCGACCGCCGCGGGTCGGCCGACGAGCGGCAGCAGCACGGCGTGGAGGCGCGCGAGCCGACGATCCGGATCGAGCAGCGGGATGCGCAGCGACAGCGGATCGAACGCCCGGCGCCGCGCCCGGGCGAGCGCGTCGGCCCGTGCCACGAGCCGCGCGGTGTCGCTCTCGCGCCCGAGCCGCAGCAGCCCGCCCGACTCGAGCGTGACGAGCGACTCGGCGAGCGCCTCGCGGTACGCGACGTCGGCCTCGGGCACGCGCTCGTCGACCACCTCGGCGAGCGTGCGCCGTCCGTCGAGGGCGACGACCACATCGAGCGCGCACGCGTTCAGCCGGACCTGCACGCCGCTGACGTCGTTGTGCACGATCGCCCACGGCTCGCCGCGCACGTCGCGACGGTGCAGGCGCGCGTGCGGGACGAGGTGCGGCCGCGCCCCGCGGACGCTCGCCCAGAGCGTCGCGACGGACGGCTCGCTCAACGCACGAGTCCGAGCCGCCAGGCGAGCAGCAGCGCGCGCTCGCGCAGCGTGCGCGTCCAGGCGCTCGCGAGCGGGCGACGACCGGCCTCGATCCGCGCGACGCCCTGCATGCCCGGGCTCGGCACGTCGCCGTCGTCGATCAGCACCGCCGGCACCCGGAACACGTGCCGGCCGTCCGCATCGACCGCGACCGGCACGATCGGCTCGAGCCGCGCCACGCGCACCTCGCGCGGCGCGGCCGCCATGCGCACCCGCGCGCGGGCACCGGTGGCGACGAGCGCGATGTCGCGCTCGTCGACCGCGACCGACAACTCGCGCGCGCCGGCACCGATCTCGAACAGCACGTCACCGGCCTCGACCGGCGCGCCGAGCGAGCGCGTCGGATCGCCGCTCAGCACGACGCCGGCGAACGGCGCGCGGATCTCGCCGCGCGCGCGACGGGCCTCGACGAGCCCGAGCTCCGCCTCTATCCGGGCGGCGTCGGCACGCAGCCGCGCGAGCTCGACCCGGTCGTGCCCGGCGAGCGCCCGCGACTGCTCGGCGCGGTTCTTGACCACCTCGCTTCGCCAGCGATCGATCGCCAGGGCGTGCTCGCGATCGTCGAGCGTCGCGAGCAGCTCGTCGGCGGCGACCGTGTCGCCGGCGCGGGCGTGCGCGGTGCGGATGTGTCCCGCCTCCGGCGCGACCAGCACCTGCCGGTCGCTTGCCTCGACCGTGACGCGTCCGCCCACCCGGTAGGGGAGCGGCACGAGACTCGCGAACGCGAGCGCGACGAGCGTGACCGGGACGAGCGCGGTCCGGGCCGGAACCCGGCGCTGCGCGAGTGCGTCGACGGCCGCCCGGAGACTCGTCCGCGCTCGTCCGGCAAGGCCGTGCCCGCGCGCGTGGAGCGTCGCCGTCAGCGCGAGCGCCGGTCGAAGCGCGGTCCTCGCCAGCGCCTCCTCGGCGTCCGTGAACGGCCGACCGGCCGGCCGCTCCAGGACGACGACGGCGCGCCCGCCACCGGCCGACGCGCGCGCGAGCGACAGGAGCGGCAGCGCGCCCGTGGAAGCGTGCAACCGCCGGTGGGCGGCCCGTTCGTCCGCCGGTGCCGCGGCACCGTCGCCGCCCGGCAGCCGTCGGCCCCCGTACCGCGCCGCCTCGCCCATCACGTCGGCGAGGTGTCGTGTGGTCGCCCGTCGCCCGTCCGGGCGGCATTCGCCGGAGACGGCGAGCAACTTCACGTCGCCACCGTCGACGAGACCGAGCGACACGCGCCGGCACCCGAACAGCGTCGCGACGGTGTCGACCGCGGCCAGCGCCACCGAACCCGGGTCGCCGTGACTCGCCAGAGCGTCCAGCACGGCCCGATCGAGCGACGCGCGCACGCGCGCCTCGGGCGACAGCCCGGCCGAGCGCACGCCGTCTCGCCGGTCGCGTGGAAGCTCGTCGCCCGACGGCGCGCCCGCCGCGCGGATCGGCTCCGCCGCGGACGGACACGCGGCGCCGGGCCCACCCCCCGCCTTCGCCGGGGTGGCCGCGGCCGGGCGCGGCTCCGGCGCACGGGAGGACGGGGCGTCGACGCTCATCGGGGGGGACGACACTCGGATCATGGGGGTACGGCGGTGCAACTTGCACGCCACGCCGAGCCGTCCGCGAGCGGCGCGCGAGCCGCTACACTGTGGGCTCGCCGCGGCGCATCGGCCCGCATCGGCCCGCACCGCGACGACGAGCGCCACCCATGCAGGAACCTTCCGCCGACGCTCTGCTCGACACCCTGCGCGGCGCCTGCGGTGCGGAGCACGTGCTCGTCGGCGACGACGTCTCGGCCCGCGCGACCCACTTCTGGAACCCGGCGCCGCTCAGCGCCCGCGCCGTCGTGCGCCCCGGCTCGACCGCCGAGACCGCCGCGGTGCTCGCCGCCTGCCACGCCGCCGGGCAGAGCGTCGTGACGCATGGCGGCGTGACCGGGCTCGCCGGCGGCGACACCTCGACCGACGACGACGTCGTCGTCTCGCTCGAGCGGATGCGCGACATCGAGCACGTCGATCCGACCGGGCGCACGATCACGGTCGGTGCCGGCTGCGTGCTCGAGCGGGTGCAGGCGGCGGCGCGGGAGGCGGGCTTGCAGTTCGGCCTGGACCTGGGCGCACGCGGCTCGTGCACGATCGGCGGCAACATCGCCACCAACGCGGGCGGGCTCTCGGTGCTCCGCTACGGCATGATGCGCGAGCAGGTGCTCGGGCTCGAGGCGGTGCTCGCCGACGGCACGGTCGTCTCGTCGATGAACCGCATGCTCAAGAACAACGCCGGCTACGATCTCAGGCAGCTGTTCGTCGGCAGCGAGGGCACCCTCGGCATCGTCACGCGCGCGGTGCTCCGCCTGCGCGCGCCGACGCCGAGCGCGCAGACCGCGCTGGTCGCGTTCGAGCGCTTCGGGCAGGTCACGGCGCTGCTCGCCCACGTCGACGGCGCGCTGAACGGTACGCTGAACGCCTGCGAGGTGATCTGGAACCGCTTCTACCGCCTGAACACCGATCCGGCGAACGAGGGTCACGGCGCGGCCCCGCTGGAGCGCGACCACCCGATCTACGCGATCGTCGAGTCGCGCGGTGCGGACCCGGATCGCGACGCCGAGACGTTCGCGCGGGCGCTGGAGACGGCGATGGAGCGCGAGCTGGTCACCGACGCGGTGATCGCGCGCTCCGGGCGCGAGCGCGCCGGGATCTGGCACCTGCGCGAGCACATCGACATCGCGCTCCGCCACGAACCGGTGTTCACCTACGACGTCAGCCTGCCGATCGTCGACATGGGCACGTACCTCGCCGAGGTCGAGCGGGCGGTGCTCGCGCGCTGGCCGGACGGTGTCCTCTACGCCTACGGCCACCTGGCCGACGGCAACCTGCACCTGCTGGTCGCCCCGCGCCCGATGCCCGCGGCGGGGGATGCCGGCGGCGACGGCCCCGCGGACGTCCCGGCCGACGAGCCGACGGCGTCCGACATCGAAGCCTGGCACCGCGCGAGCGACGAGATCGTGTTCGCGCCGCTCGAACCGCTCGGCGGGTCGGTCTCGGCCGAGCACGGGATCGGGCTGGCGAAGAAGGCGCACCTGCCGCGCTCGCGCGGCCCCGAGGAGATCGCGCTGATGCGGGCGCTGAAGGCGACGCTCGACCCGGGCGGCATCCTCAACCCCGGCAAGGTCGTGTAGCGACGACCCCGTGAGCGCTTCCTGATGTTGCAGGTCGCGGGCCTCGTCCTGCCGCTCTTCTCGTTGATCCTGTCCGGGTGGCTGGCGGCGCGCTGGCGCCCGCTGCCGATCGACGGCCTGGCGTGGCTGAACGTCTTCATCCTCTACATCGCCCTGCCCGCGCTGTTCTTCCGGCTGCTCGCGAGGACGCCGGTGGCCGAGTTCGCCAACGGCGCGTTCCTCGCGCGTACCACCCTCGCGACCTTCCTGGTGTTCGCGCTGTGCTTCGCGATCGCCCGCCTCGCCCGGCGCGGCGACACCCGCGTCGCGACCGTCCAGGGGTTCGCCGGCGCCTACGGCAACATCGGCTACATGGGACCGCCGCTCGCCATCGCGGCGTTCGGGCCCGAGGCGGGCGTGCCGGTCGCGCTGGTCTTCTGCCTCGACAACGCCATGCACTTCACGCTGGCGCCCCTGCTGATGGCGCTCGGCGGACGCGGTGCGGACGAGGGGCGGCGGGAATCCGTCCCCGCCCTCCTCGGCGGCATCGTCCGGAAGATCCTGACCCACCCGTTCATCCTGGCGACGATCGCCGGCATCGGCGCCGCGGTGCTCGGCTGGGCGCCTCCCGGCCCGGTCGACGCGCTGCTCCTGTCGCTGTCCAACGCGGCCGCTCCGTGCGCGCTGTTCGCGATGGGCGTGACGGCGGCGCTCAGACCGCTCCGGCGCGTGCCGCCCGAGCTCGCCTGGCTGATTCCGATCAAGCTCGTCCTGCACCCGCTCGTGGTCTACCTGCTCGTCGCGCCGCTGCCCGGCGTCGAACCCCTCTGGCTGCACGCGGCGGTGCTGCTCGCCGCGCTGCCGTCGGCGACCAACGTGTTCGTCGTCGCCCAGCAGTACGGGGTCTGGGAGGAACGCGCGTCGAGCGTGGTCGTGCTGTCGACGCTGGCCTCGATCGTCACGGTGACGAGCTACCTGTACCTGGTGCGGAGCGGCGCGATCTGACGCGCGTCGATACCGCCTCCGGCGCTGCCGGCACGAGGCGTCACGGCACCGCCGGCAGCGCGCGTCTGCCGAGCCGCCGCGAGACGAGCGTCATCGCCACGAGCGCGAACGCGCACCACAGGCTCATCGCGAGGAGCTGCCTCTCGAAGCCCACGCCTCGATCGATCAGCAGACCGGTCAGCCCGGGCCCGATCGCGGAACCGAACACCATCGCGGCGAACACGACCGAGCGGATCGCGCCGAGGTGCCGCGTGCCGTAGAGCTCCGGCCAGATCGCCCCGAACACGCTGCTCGACATGCCGTAGGAGAGCCCCAGCAGGAACATGAAGGTCGGCATCGTCATCGGGTGCTCACGCGTTCCGAGCACGATGCAGCCGAGCGCGAGCGGCACGAGGAACGCCGGCAGCAGTCGGCGCGCGCCGATCCGGTCGATCGCCTGACCGGTGGCGAGCGCGACCACCACCGTGGTCAGCGACAGGACGGCGAAGGAGCCGGCGACGACCGTGCCCGACCAGCCCTTGATCTCGCCGAGATGCACCTGATGGAAGAACACCGACGTGCCGATGAAGGACGGGGCGACGACGCCGGCCACGACGACCCAGAACGGCGCGTCGCGAAGCACCTCGCGGCGCGTCCACTGTCGTCCGCGGGCGGTCTCGGCGGTGTCCGCGGCGCTCGGCACGCGCGGCACCGCGAGCGTGCGTCGCGCGATCGGCAGCGCGACGGCGAGCAGCACCGCCGCCGCGGCGACCCAGAGCGCGCGCCACGACGGCAGCAGCGGCAGCACGCTCGCCACGGCGATCGGCAGGAGACCTTCCCCGAACTGGTGCCCGGTGGTGGTGATCGACACCGCCCGGCCGCGACCGGCGACGAACCAGCGGCCCATCGCCGTCATCGCGGTGTGCGACATCATCCCCTGGCCGAACAGCCGGAGCAGGTAGAGGGCGAGCAGCAGCGCCGGTACCGACGTGGCGGCGGCCATGAGCAGGGCGGCGGCGGCCAGCGCGAGGATGACGCCCGTGGCCACGCGCTCGGTCGGCCAGACATCGACGATCCGGCCGAGCGCGACGAGCGTCAGGGCGCTGGCGAGGGTCGCGACCATGTACAGGAGGCCGAACCCGCCGTGGCTCAGCCCGTGGGCGGTACGGATCTCGCCCGCGAACAGCGCGATGAAGAACGTCTGCCCCACGCTCGAGAAACAGGTCAGCGAGAAGGCGCCGGCGAGCCAGCGGGCGTTGGCGCGCAGGAAGGGGGTCGGGCTCACGATTCGAGGGCTCCGGACGGGCGGGATGGACCGCCGCGGTGATCCACCCGGCGCAAACGGGGTATACTGGGGAGTGACGGACGGCGCTGCATCAGGCTTTCGTCCCCTTCGCGGCAGGTTCGCGAGCCATCCGGGCGCCTCTCCCCCGGCATTCTCTCTCCGCCGCCCGATCCCGTCCATCGATGTTCCGGTCCGCGGACCACACGCATCGGCCCTCCGTTTCCAAGAGATCACTACGTGAGTCAATCCGATACCGAACAGCAACTGAGAATCTGGAAGGACCTGGCCATCGGCAAGCAGGTCCTGATGAACGAGGCGGCCAACGCTCTCGAGCTGGGTGACGATTTCACCGCGGAAGACCTCCGCGGCGCGTTGGACACCGCCGTCAAGCGTGCCCGCGATGCCGACGCCGACATCATCGCCGCCCGCAACCGCGCCGCCGAGGAGATCGGCAACATGCAGGCCGAGGTCAAGAAGACCGAGAAGGCCCGCGCCGAGGCCGAGCGCCAGCGCGACGAGGCGATCCAGGGGCGCGAGTCGGCCGAGCAATCGCTCGAGACCGGCCGTCAGGACAACGCCGAGGCGTTGAAGAAGGCCAAGCGGGACGTCGAGAACCAGAAGAAGGAGCTCAAGGCGATCAACACCGCCCTGGCCGACACGCCCGAGAACATCCTCAAGAAGCTCAAGACGCTCAAGAAGCAGAAGCTCGACGAGGCGGCGGCGCGGAAGACGGCCGAGGACGCCAACCGCAAGCTCCGCAAGGAGAGCAAGGAGCAGAAGGAGGAGCTCGACACGCTCGAGGGCCTCAAGGAGAAGACGGCGACGCTGCTCGCCAGCTACCGCGAGCTCGAGACCTGGGCGACCTCGGTCGCGGATTCGCTCGGGGACGACGCCGAGGCGGCGCCGAGCGCCGACGCCAAGCTCCTGTCCGAGATCGAGACCGTCACCGCCGCGGCCGACGAGGACGCGGCCGACGACAAGGACGGCACCGCCGGCAAGAAGGGCAGGAAGAGCCGCGAGGCCGCACCCGCCTGATTCCTCCGTCCGATTCCGGTCCGACCCCCCGGTCCCGTACCGGGGAGCCGTGATCCCCGTCGCCTTCACGTCGCCATGACACCGCCAGCCGTTCGCGAGGAAGCCCGACGACGGGACGCCCGTCCCGACGAGCGGCGGCCAGGTGCCGCACCCGTCCGCCCCGTCGCGAGCCTGCGGGAGGACCTCGCGCTCGCGTTTCGTCTCGCGGAGCGATTCGGGTTCCACGAGGGCATCTGCAACCACTTCTCGGTGCGGGTCGGCGACGGCCCGGGCCGGGACGCGGGCGCCGGCCCGGACGGTGGCGCCGAGCGCTACCTGATCAACCCCTACGGCCTGCACTGGTCGGTCATGACGGCGGATGCGCTGCTGCTGATCGACGGCGACGGGCGGGTGCTCGAGGGCCACGGCGAGGTCGAGGACACCGCCCGCTTCATCCACGTCGCGGGGCACCGCGCCAACCCTCGCCACACCGTGCTGCTGCACACGCACATGCCGTGGGCGACGGTGCTGACGATGCTCGACGGCGATGCCGGCACGTTGCGGATGGCGCATCAGACCGCCTGCCGGTTCCACGGCCGGATCGATCACGAGCCGGAGTTCGGCGGTCTCGCCCACGACGACGCCGAAGGTGAACGACTCGCTCGCCGCGCCGCGGCTCGAGCGGATGTCGATGTCGTCATGCTCGCGAACCACGGGGTCGTCGTCGGCGGCTCGTCGGTCGCCACCGCGTTCGACGATCTCTACTACCTCGAGCGTGCCTGCCGCCAGCAGGTGCTGGCGATGCAGACCGGAGCGCCGCTGCGCACGCTTCCCGACGCCGTCGTCGCGGAGACCGCCCGTCAGTTCGTCCGCGACCTCGACGCCAACGCCGAACGCCACTTTCGCGCGCTCGGGGACGTGCTCGTGCACTCGCCCGATCGGGCGTTCACGTTCTGAACGCGCCGCTCGCGACACATGGTCTCCTCGGCGGAGCCGTGCTTCGCGATGCCGGTGATGCCGCCTTCGTGCTCGAGTTCGGCGCGGCGATCGACCCCACGCTGCTGGCCCGTGTCGGCGCGCTCGATCGTCACGTCCGGGCGCTGCAGGCGCAAGGTCGGCTCGACGGCCTGCGCGAGACGGTGCCGACCTTCCGCTCGCTGGCACTCCTGTTCGACCCGCTCGTGACGAGCCCGCGCACCCTGCTCGAGAGCATCGCCGGGAGCGCCTCCGCCGACGCGGCCGCCGCCGAGCCGGAGCGCGACGAGGACTCGCGCGCATGGTCGTTGCCCGTGCTCTACGGGGGCAAGCATGGACCCGACCTCGGCGAGCTCGCCCTGGAGGCGGGACTGAGCGAGGCGGACGTCGTCGCGCGTCATCGGGACACGCCGCTGGCGGCGTACATGCTCGGCTTCCTCCCCGGGTTCGCCTTCCTCGGCGACATCGATCCCGCCCTGAGGCTCCCGCGACGCACGGTGCCGCGCACACGTGTGCCGGCCGGCAGCGTGGCGGTCGCGAACGCGCTGAGCGCCGTCTACCCGTGGGAGAGTCCGGGGGGCTGGCACCTGATCGGCCATTGTCCCGTACCGCTGTTCGACGCGACCCGGTCGGTTCCCGCGCTGCTCGCGGCCAGCGACCGGGTGAGCTTCCGGAGCGTCGACGCGGACGAGCACACACGGCTCGCCGCCGAGGCCGCCGCGGGCGCCCTCGACCCCGGGCGCTTCCGGCTCCGATGACGGCACGGAGCGCGATCGAGGGTGGACGGATCACGCTGGAGGTGCTCGCCGGCGGCGCGCTGTCGACGCTCCAGGACATCGGCCGCACCGGCCTGCGTCGGCTCGGCGTGCCGACGGCGGGCACCCTCGCGCCGGCCTGGATGACGATCGCCAACGCGCTCGTCGGCAACCCGCCCGACGCCCCCGTGATCGAGAGCTTCGAGGGCGGGCTGCGACTCCGCGCGAACGGCGGTCCGGTGCGCGTCGCGCACGTCGGCGACGCGGACGTCGCGCTCGTGCTGGACGGCGAGCGGCGCGCCCTCGAGCCGTGGCGCAGTCATGTCGTGCCGGACGGCGCGGAGCTCGTGCTGCGCGGCGGCGGACGCGCCCGGATCACGGTGCTCGCGGTCGCCGCCCTGGTGGTGCCGCGGGTGCTCGGCAGCGCCTCGACGTACACCCGAGCCGAGCTCGGCGGACTGGACGGACGCGCGCTCGCCACGGGCGCGACGATCGCCGTCGACGAGGGCGCCGCCGGGCGCCGCGGCGGGCCGGATCTCCGCTGCGAGCCGTACGCCGCACCTCGGGCACCCGATGGCGCACCGCTCGTGATCCACGCCGTGCCCGGCCCTCAGCACGACGCGTTCGACGAGGCGACGCTCGACGCCTTCTTCGACGCGATCTGGACGCTGTCGGCGGCGGCCGACCGGATGGGCGCGCGGCTCGAGGGTCCGACGCTCGCCCACCGGAGCGCCGCCGATCGGGACATTGTCTCCGATGCGATCGTCGCCGGTTCCGTGCAGGTTCCCGGCGGCGGCCAGCCGATCGTCATGCTCGCGGATGCGCACACCGCCGGCGGCTACCCGAAGATCGCCACCGTCGTGTCGTCGGATCTCGCCGGCCTCGCCGTGCAGCGTCCCGGCACGCGCTTCTCCGTCGTGCGCGTCGATGTCGACGCGGCGATCGAGCGAACGCGTGCCGCGGCACGCGCACTCGCCCGCCACGTCGCGTCGCTGACCGCCGTCGCACCGGACACGATCGACACCGCGCGCCTGATGGCACACAACCTCGTCGACGGCGTCACCGACGGTGCCCCGGACGAACAGGAGCAGGAGAGACGCCCGTGAAGCTGAACCTCAACGCCGATCTCGGCGAATCCTTCGGCGCCTGGCGCATGGGTGACGACGCGGGCCTGCTCGAGGTCGTCGACTCGGCCAACGTCGCCTGCGGCTTCCACGCCGGCGACCCGCGCGTCATGAGCGCGACCGTCGCGCGCGCGCACGCTCGCGGGGTCGGCGTGGGCGCCCATCCCGCCTTCCCCGATCTCCAGGGGTTCGGGCGGCGCGAGATGCGCCTCCCGGACGACGAGCTCGCCGCCGCCGTGCAGTACCAGATCGGTGCGCTCGAGGCGTTCTGCCGCGTGCACGGCGCCCGGCTCGCGCACGTCAAGCCGCACGGCGCGCTGAACAATCTCGCCTGCGAGGAGCGCGCGATCGCGGACGTCGTCGTCGCCGCCGTGCACGCGTTCTCCCCCGACCTGGTGCTGCTCGCCCCGGCGTTGTCGGAGCTCGCCCGGGCCGGCGAGGCGCGCGGCCTGACGGTCGCGCTCGAGATCTTCGCCGACCGGGCCTACACCGCCCGCGGCACGCTGGTGTCGCGCGCCGAACCCGGTGCGGTGCTGGACTCGAGCGCCGCGGCCGTCGCGCACGTGCGCGCCATGATCGATGCCGGCGGTCTGGTCACCGCGGACGGCGACGTGCTCGCGACCCCGTTCCACAGCGTGTGCGTGCACGGCGACGGCGCGCACGCCCTCGAGACCGCTCGCGCGCTCCGCCAGGGGCTCGTCGCCGACGGTCATGAACTCGTCGCGCTCGGCACCGTGTGATCCGGTGGTCTATCCTCCGATGCGAAGGACGACCATCCCGTCAAGGAGCCCCCCCCATGAACTCGTCGACGCCCACGTTAACGGCCCTCTGTACCGCGACCCTCCTGGCCCTCGTGGGCTGCGACAAGCCACCGGAGCCGTCCGGGGGGGACGCGGGCGCGGCGGCCGATGCGGTCACGGACACCGCCGCCGACGCGGTCGAGGTCGCCGCCGAGGCCGGCTCGAACGCCGCGGTCGAGACCGGTTCGCGCGTCGAGGTCGAGCCGGCGACCGCCGCCGCCCTCCCGGCGGACACGCTCGGCACCGACGAGACGCTGGACGCCCTGGTCGACGAGGACGAGATCCCCTACCCCGTCTACCCCAACGGCGAGAAGTATCGGGTGGGCGGCGAGAACGGCCTGAAGATCGTGCTGTTCGAGACCACCGACAGCTTCGAGGAAGTCGACGCCTACTACGGCGGCCGGGCCGGCCAGTCCGGCATGCCGCGGCTGGCCGCGATGAAGGACTACGTGCGCTACTCGCGCGTCGAGGACGACGACGACCCGTGGGCGACCCACCGTCCGGGCATCGTCATCCACCGCTTCGGCGATGACGAGGCACGCGACGCCGTCGGCGCGGACGCCAGCGCGCGCACCAACATCATCATGAGCTACTGACGGCGACCGCCTCGGCGACAGGCCCGTCGCGAGCGGCAAGTCCTCCGGTGTGTCGACGGCCGATGCGTCGCCTCAGCGGCCGGGCGGTTCGTCGAGCAGGCGGCGCGCCTCGGCGACGGCGTCGTCGCCCGGTGCCGGGCTCGCGCGACCGCTGCGTCGCGCGATCAGCACCGCCCCGCCGAGCGCGATGCCGAGCAGCACGAACGGCCCGATCCAGAGCAGCGCCGTCGTGCGATTCAGACGCGGGCGGTACAGCACGAAGTCGCCGTAGCGGGCGACGAGGTAGTCGTCGATCGCCGCCTTGGGTTCGCCGGCGATCACGCGTTCGTAGATCTCGCGTCGAAGATCCATGGCCAGCGAGGCGCGCGAGTCGGACAGGCTCTGGTTCTGGCACTTGAGACAGCGGTACTCCTCGAGCAGCGACGTGTAACGCGCCTCGTCCGCGGGATTCTCGAACGCGAGCACCGACTCGGCCGCGCGCGCGGCACCGGGTGCGACGAACGATCCGGCGCCGGTGACGAGCACGGCGCCCAGTACCACGGCTCGCGCGAGCGACCGGTCGCTCGCGAAACGGACACGTCGCGCCGCCCCCCCGCTCCACCCGATCACGAGGGCGACCCCTGCAGCTCGTCGATGATCGGCAGCAACCTGCCCTCGAGATCGTCGGGCATGACCGGGCCGACGTGCTTGAAGCGCACCTGCCCCTCGGCGTCGATGACGAACGTCTCGGGCACGCCGTAGACCCCCCAGTCGAGTCCGACCGAACCGTCGATGTCGGCCAGCACGTCGCTGAAGATGTCGCCGTGGCGATCAAGCCAGGCGCGCGCGGCCCGTGGATCGTCCTTGTAGTTCAGCCCGACGATGGGCACGTCGCGCGAACCGGCCAGCGCCACGAGCTGCGGGTGCTCCTGCAAGCACGGCCCGCACCAGCTCGCCCAGATGTTGAGCACCCAGACCCGCCCGGCCATCGCCGCGCTGTCGAAGACGGCCCCGGGATCGGAACCGGCGGTGCCGGCGGCGTTCGCCCCGTCGGCATCGGCCCGCCCGGCACCGTCGGGCGTGACCCCGGACGCGGACGGCTCGCCGGTTTCCGGGGTCGCCGCGAGCGCCTCGCCGTCGGTCTCGTCTACCTCGACGGCAACGGCGCTCGGGGCCGAGCCGTTCTCGCCACGGCGCAGGGTCGCGACGGTGAACACCGGCGCCGGGCGATCGATCAGCGGCGACGGCAGCTTGCCCGGATCGAGCGCGAGCCCCTTCCACAGGAAGGCGGCCAGCGTGGCGAACAGCGCGAGTGGCAGGAGCTTGAGCAGCATCGGTTCAGGGCGCCCGCTCGAGAGCGGCGCCGGGAACGCGCGACGTCGCCCCGAGCGCGCCGCCGGCACCGCCCGGCACGCCACCGCCCGGCACCGGGCCACGCGCCGCCGCCGCCGAACCGGCGTCGATGCCGCCGGCCGCCTCCGAGCGGCGCACGGCCACCCGGCGGTAGCGGCGATCGAGCGCGGCGACGAGACCACCCAGGGCCATCAGCACGGTGCCGAGCCAGATCCAGCGGATCAGCGGCTTGACCTGCAGGCGCACGCTCCACGCCTCTCCGCCGTCGAGCGGCTCGCCGAGCGCGATGAACAGGTCGCGCGCGAGCGTGCCGTCGATGCCGGCCTCGGTCATCGTGTCGCGGCGCACGTCGTAGAAGCGCTTCTCGGCGCGTATCGGCTCGATCGGCCGACCGTCCTCGACGATGTCGAACACCCCGACGACGGCGCGGTAGTTGGGCCCGCGAGTCTCCTCGAGCGACGCGAAGGTGAACGTCCGCTCGCCGATCGTGTGCTCGTCGCCGACCGTCATGCGCACCGTCTGCTCGACGGTGTAGATCGACGTCAGCGCGACGCCGAGGGTGAACACCGCGATGCCGAGGTGCGCGAGGCTCATGCCCCAGAACGCCGCCGGCGCCTGCAGCACGGCCGACAGCCGCGCCCGCTTGTTGCGGACGCGGTGCAGCATCCCGTAGAGCACGCCGCCGGCGACCCAGAGCGCCAGCGCGAACGAGGCGAGCGCGGCCGCGCTGAACGGGGTGTAGAGCAGCGCGAGCGCCGTGCCGCCGGCCACCGCGCCGACCGCCAACATGCCGAGCGCGCGGCGCCGGCCCTCGAGCCGATCGGACTTCCAGTTCAGCAGCGCGCCGATCCCGATGATCGCGACGATCGGCAGCATCAGCGGCACGAATACCGCATCGAAGTACTGCGGTCCGACCGAGATCTTGCCCATGTCGAGCGCGTCGAGAAAGAGCGGGTACAAGGTGCCGAGCAGCACCGCCGCGCAGGCGACGACGAGCAGCACGTTGTTGAGCAGGAGCCCGGACTCGCGCGAGACGAGCGCGTACGAGGCCGAGCTCTGCAGGCGGCTGGCGCGAAACGCGTACAGCGCGAGGGAGCCGCCGACGACGACACCGAGGAACAGGAGAATGTACAGCCCGCGCGTCGGGTCGGCGGCGAACGAGTGCACCGAGGTCAGCACCCCCGAGCGCACGAGGAAGGTGCCGAGCAGGCTCAGCGAGAACGCGAGCACGGCCAGCAGCACCGTCCAGGCCTTGAACACGCCGCGTTTCTCGGAGGCGGCGAGCGAGTGGATCAGCGCCGTGCCGACGAGCCACGGCATGAACGAGGCGTTCTCGACCGGATCCCAGAACCACCAGCCGCCCCAGCCGAGCTCGTAGTAGGCCCAGAAGCTGCCGAGCGAGATGCCGATCGTCAGGAACATCCACGCGATGTTGGTCCACGGCCGCATGAAGCGGAGGGTCGCCGCGTCGAGCTGCCCGCCGATCAGCGCGGCGATCGCGAACGCGAACGCGACCGAGAAGCCGACGTAACCCATGTAGAGCATCGGCGGGTGGATCGCCATGCCCGGGTCCTGCAGGAGCGGGTTCAGGGACGCCCCGTCGATCGGGGTCGGGAAGAGGCGCTCGAACGGGTTGGAGGTCAGCAGCACGAACAGCAGGAAACCGATCGAGACCAGTCCGAGCACGGCCAGCACGCGCGACAGCAGCACGCCCGGAATCGAGCGCCCGAACAGCGCGACCGCACCGGTCCAGACCGCATGGATGAAGCACCAGAACAGGATCGAGCCTTCGTGCCCGCCCCAGACGCCGGCGATGCGGTAGGCGATCGGCAAGGTGGTGTTGGACGTGTTCGCGACGTACAGCACGCTGAAGTCGTGGGCGATGAACGCCCAGGTCAGGCAGGCGTAGGCGAGCCCGACGAAGAAGAGCTGGGCGTGGGCCGCGGGGCGGGCGAGCGCCATCCAGCCGCGGTGACCGCTGAAGCTGCCGGCGAGCGGTAGCGTGCCGAGCACGATCGCCGTGCACAGCGCGAGGATCAGCGAGAAGTGTCCGAGCTCGGGGATCATGTGAGGTCCGTTGTCAGGGGTCGGCTGTCAGGGGTCGGCTGTCGGGGGTCGGCTGTCGGGGGTCGACCGTCGGGGATCGACCGTCAGGGGTCGACGACCGTCGTGCTGCCGTAGGTGGCGGCGGTTCCGGGCATGCGCCCGGCCTTCTCCAGCGCCTCGGCCACCTCGAGCGGCATGTAGTTCTCGTCGTGCTTGGCGAGCACCTCGCTCGCGACGAACGTGCCGCTCTCGTCCAGCGCGCCCATCGCGACGACCCCCTGCCCCTCGCGGAAGAGATCGGGCAGGATGCCCTCGAACACCACCGGCACCGACTCGCGAGTGTCGGTCACCCGGAAGCGCACGCCGAGGTCCTCCCCGCCGCGCTCCACGCTGCCGTCGACGACCATGCCGCCGATCCGGAAGCGGCGTCCGGTCTCGACGACGCCGGCCGCGATGTCGCTCGGCGGGTGGAACAGCATGATGTTGGAGCGGAACGCCTGCAGCCCGAACATGACGGCCGCGCCCGCGGCGCAGACCATCAGCCCGACGAGCATCAGGCGACGGCGGCGACGCGGCGTCACGAGCGGCCCCGGCGCGGCACGCGCGCGCGGCGCAGGGTGTCGCGACGCACCTTGCGGTGCTCCAGCACCGACCACGCCACGATGCCGCCGAGCACGACCAGCGTCAGCGCGTAGGACGACCAGACGTAGGCGGCGTAACCGCCCATGTCGAGAAAGGCGCGAAGCTCAGCCACGATCGGTTCCTCCGGAACTCAGGGGACATGTGCCGTCACGCGTCCCCCGGCGGACGCTCGGGGCGCTTGCGACGGCACTCGCGCGGGCGTCGCCCGGGTCACGCGAAGAGGCACTCGCGAGAGCGCTCGCGAAGGCGCTGGAACAGGCGCTCGCGGAAACGCTCAAGGGCGCGGCGCTCCGGTGGGGACCGCCGTGGTCACGTCACCTTCGCGCGCGCCCGACGCCGGGACGCCCGACGCCGGGACGCCCGACGCCGGGACGCCTTCCGACGCGGCGGCGAGCTCGGCGACCCAGGACGCACGCGCCTCGCGGCGCAGGATGCCGGTGCGGACGCGCGTGGCCAGGTTGGCGAAGTAGAGCAGCTGGAACGCGAGCACCATCAGCAGCAGCGGGCGCAGCATCGAGATGTGCATCGACGGCTTGTCGAGCTTGGTGATCGTCGCCGGCTGGTGCAGCGTGTTCCACCACTCGACCGAGAAGTGGATGACGGGGATGTTGATCACGCCGACAACGGCGAGGATGGCCGCCGCCTTCTCCGCCGTCCTCGGCTGCTCGAACGCGCCCCTGAGGGCCATGTAGCCGAGGTACAGGAACAGCAGCAGGAGCTCCGACGTCAGCCGCCCGTCCCAGACCCACCAGGTGCCCCACATGGGCTTGCCCCACAGGGAGCCGGTGACGAGCGCGACGAGGGTGAACCCCGCCCCGATCGGCGCCGAGGCCGCGGCGACGACGTCGGCGAGCTTCATGCGCCAGATCAGGAACACCGCGCTGGACACGGCCATGACGGTGTAGACGAACATCGACATCCAGGCCGCCGGCACGTGGATGTAGATGATGCGGTAGCTGTCGCCCTGCTCGTAGTCGGCGGGGGCGACGACGAGACCGAGCCAGAGCCCGGCGAGCATCGACAGCGCGCAGCCGGCCGCGAGCCACGGGGCGAGGCGCCCGGCGAGGCGATGGACGTACGGCGCCGATCCGAATCGGTGGAACCACGTGAACAAGGGCGGTCTTCCGTGGGCTGGGAAAGGGACGAGCCTCCGACGGATATCGGGGTCCGGAGGAGTGAGCGGACTTCCCGGTCCGGTTCCGCGCGGGCGGCACGAACCGGGCCGGGACGCCGGGAAGCATCGTGAACTGACACTACACTAGCCGGATTTTACGCTCCTCCGACACCACTGGACCGCCGACGGTCCGTGAACCGGTCGTCGTGCCGGCACCGCCCGCCGATGCCCGAAGGGCGGTCGCGCCGCCGTCCGGACAGGCCGCGGACAGGCCGGTCAGCCCTCCGACGCCGCCGTCACCCGGAGCGCCGCGGCCGTCGCAAGGGGTGCCAGCGCCAGCGCGGCCGCCAGCATCGCCGCGAGCAGCGACAGCTGACCGCCGACCGCGTAGCCCTCGGCCGCGGCCGCCGTCGCGCTCGCCCCGAAGATCAGCACCGGGACCGTCAACGGCAGCACCAGAAGGGACAGCAGCACGCCGCCGTGGTTCACCCCGACGGTCAGCGCCGCCCCGATCGCCCCGATCAACCCGAGCGCGAGCGTCCCGATCGCCAGACTGGCGGCGAGCGTCGGCAGTGCCTCGACGGGCAGCTGCATCAGCACCGCGAGCAGCGGCGAGAGCACGACCAGCGGCAGACCGTTCAGCAACCAGTGCGCGAGCACCTTGCCGAGCACGACGAGCGACAGCGGCGCGTCACCGAGCACGAGCTGCTCGAGCGTGCCGTCGCGGTGATCGCTCGCGAACAGGCCGTCGAACGACAGGAGCACCGCGAGCAGCGCGCTGATCCAGAGGACCCCGGGCGCGATCAGCGCGAGCGTGCCGGGCGCGGGACCGATGCCGAGCGGGAACAAGGTCACGACGATGACGAAGAAGACGAGCGGGTTCAGCCACTCGCCGGGAGCGCGGATCCGCACCCTCAGATCGCGCGCCGTGGCGCGCCGCAGCGTGCCGAGCAGGGACACGACGGGCGAGCGGAAGCCGTCGGGCGGCTCGGTGATCGAGGGGTCGGCGACTGACACGGTGTCCGGGAACGGGGCGGGCGGGCGAATCACGATAGGCGCTCGCCGCACCGTGCGCCAGCCCGGCGCGCACCGGTGGACGCGGGCGAGCCATCCGTCATCGCCGCCGTCCGGGCCGACGGTCGGCCTGCCGTCGACGTGCCGAGCGGTGCCTTCGCCATCGCGAGCGCACCTCCGTGAACGCACGGATCAGCGCGACCGACGCGAGCGTCAGGAGCACCAGATCGGCGAGCGCGGGCAGCGGCAGCAACCGCGTCGGGCGGCGTCGCGGGTCGCCGAAGCAGAGCCGCGCGGGAAAGACGGCGGGACCCGCGTCCCGCGCGTCGAGGACGATGAACGGTATCGGCGATCCGAACGGCACCGCCGCCACGTCGTCGGGCGACTCCACCGTCCGGCACGGGAACAGCGACAGCGTCATCAGGATCAGCGCCAGGCGGAGCGCCACCTTCCACAGCGTCCAGCTCGGCATCGAGCGCCCCGGAGGCATCGGCACGGGCTGCCGGGCGGGCACGCGGGCGACCGTCAGGCCGTCTCGCCGAGCGTGACGACGCGCGCCGTCACGCCGTCGAGAGCGAGCGGCTGGTGGGTCGTGTAGACGACCGCTCCGCCGGTCCGCGCCCGCTCGACGATGCGCGCGCGCACCCAGTCGAGCCCGGCCGCGTCGAGCGCGGTCAGCGGCTCGTCGAGCAACCACAGCATGCGCGTCTGCAGCCGCAAGCGGGCGAGCGCCACGCGACGCTGCTGGCCGGCGGACAGCGCGCGACACGGCACGTCGAACCGTGTGCCGAGCCCGAGCTCGCCGAGCGCGTCGCCGATCCGAGCCGTGTCGTCGGCGTCCGGACCGAGCAGCGCGCGCAGGTTCTCGCGCGGGTCGAGCGCTCCGCTGATGCCGGGCTTGTGCCCGAGGTAGAGGAGCTCGGCGTGGAAGGCCTCGCGCACGCGGTGCACCGGTCGCCCGCGCCAGCGCACCTCGCCCTCGTCCAGCTCGGCCAGCCCGACGAGCGCGCGGAGCAGCGTCGACTTGCCGCTGCCGTTGGGACCGGCGAGCTGCAGCACCTCGCCTTCGCCGATGGCCACGTCGAGCTCGTCGAACAGCAGGTTCTCGCCCCGCCAGACGGTCAGCCCGCGACCTTCGAGCAGGACGCTCACCGCGTCAGCGCTGTCCGGACACGTCCGGACCGCCCTGCTCGGCGGGCGGCGACATCGGCATGAAGGTGCCGCGCGAGACGACGCCCATCGTGCCGTTCGACCGCTCCTCGACGTGTTCGGCGAGTTCCATGAACACCGCGCGCGAGATCAGCGCGCGGAGCCGATCGCGCACGATCAGATAGGGTCGCGGGTCGGCGTCCGGGTCGGCGTACTCGACGACGATCGGGTGCTCGGCGTCGGCCACGACCCGTTCGCCGACGTTGGTGGTGAACGCGAGCGCGGGGGCATCGGGCGCACCGTGCCGGTCCAGCGCGACGGCCGTGAACGGGGCGTCGTCGACGGTGATGCGCAGTCGCACCTCGGGCGTGACCAGGTAGGTCTCGCCGTCGTCGTCGACGCGCAGCACGGTCGAGAACAGCCGAGTCATCCGCTCGCGCCGGATCGGCCGCCCCTCGTGGAACCACTGCCCGTCGGCGGTGATGCGGATGGCGATGTCGTCGGTGCGCTTCGGGTGCCAGTCCCGCACCGGCGGCAGCGCGCGTGCCCCCTCCGCGGACAGCACCTCGTGCAGCGTGGTCAGCCGTGCGTCGTCGTCGCTCATGGGAAAGGGCCTCCGGGGACGGAGTCGACGAGCACGACGAGAGCGGTCTCGCGGCTCACGTGTCGGCGAGCTCGGGAAGGTCGCGGAACAGCTCCAGCGCCTCGGGGTTGGCGAGCGCCTCGAGGTTGTCGATCGACTCGCCGTGCACGACACGCGCGACGGCCAGCTCGACGATCTTGCCGCTGCGCGTGCGCGGGATGTCGGCCACCTGCACGATCCGCGCGGGCACGTGCCGCGGCGTCGCGCGTTCGCGCACGCGCGCCCTGATGCGCCCGACGAGATCGTCGTCGAGGACGAGACCGTCGCGCAAGCGCACGAACAGCACGACGCGCACGTCGCCGGCGTTGCGCTGGCCGATCACGATCGACTCGATCACCTCGTCGAAGGTCTCGACGGGACGGTAGATCTCGGCCGTGCCGATGCGCACGCCGCCGGGGTTCAGGATCGCGTCCGAGCGGCCGTGGAACACCAGGCCACCCGAGGGCGTTCGCGACACGAAGTCGCCATGGCACCAGACGGGACCTCCGCCCGCCGCGGCGTTCGGAAAGCGCTCGAAGTACGCCGCCCGGTAGCGCGCGTCGTCCGGATCGTCGAGGAAGCCGGTCGGCATCGACGGGAACGAGGAGACGCAGACCAGCTCGCCCTTCTCCCCGGCGGGCAACGCGCGCCCGTGGTCGTCGAACACCTGCACGTCCATGCCGAACCCGATGCGCTGGAGCTCGCCACGGTGCACCGCGAGCGTCGGGTCGCCGAGCACGAAGCACGAGACGATGTCGGTGCCGCCCGACATCGACGACAGGCAGACGTCCGGCTTCACCTTGTCGTAGACGTAGTCGAAGCTCTCCGGCACCAGCGGGGAGCCGGTCGACAGCACGCTCCGGAGCGCGCCGAGGTCGTGCGTGCGGGCGGGCTCGATGTCGGCCTTGGCGCAGGCATCGATGAACTTCGCCGACGTGCCGAAATGGTGGAAGCCGGCGGTGTCGGCGTAGTCGAACAGCACGTTGCCGTCGGGGTGGAACGGCGAGCCGTCGTAGAGCGCGAGCGTCGCGCCCGCGGCGAGCCCCGACACCAGCCAGTTCCACATCATCCACCCGCAGGTGGTGAAGAAGAACACGCGCTCGTCCGCTCGCACGTCGACGTGCAGCAGATGCTCCTTCAGGTGCTGCAGCAGCGTGCCGCCCGCGCCGTGCACGATGCACTTGGGCCGACCGGTGGTGCCCGAGCTGTAGAGGATGTAGAGCGGATGATCGAACGGCAGCATCAGCGGTTCGAGCGGCGGGGCATCGCTGCCGTCCGGAGCGCCGTCACGACCCCGGCGCAGAGCCTCGTCGAAGCTCACGGCGATCTCCGCGGCGCGCCCGCCCGGACGGGAATCGCCGGCGAACGGCACGAGCACGACGCGCGCGAGCGCGGTGGTGTCGGCCGCGCCGTGAAGCCGCTCGACGAGCTCGGTGACCGTGTCGCCGACATCGTGCACGCGACCGGCGTAGCGGTAGCCGTCCACGGCGAACAGCACCTTCGGGGCGATCTGCCCGAAGCGGTCGTGCACGCCGTCGATCCCGAAGTCCGGCGAGCACGACGACCAGGTCGCCCCGATCGCGGCGCTCGCGAGCATCGCCACGATCGTCTCGGGCACGTTGGGCATGAACCCGGCGACGCGGTCGCCGACTCCGACGCCCTCCGCTCGGAGGAACGCCGCCAGGCAGGCCACCTGGCGGGCGAGATCGGCGTGCGAGAGCTCGCGCGTCGCGCCGTCCTCGCCGCGGAACACGATGGCCGTGCCGTCGTCGTCGCGGCGCAGGAGGTTCGCCGCGAAGTTCAGCCGTGCGTCGGGAAACCAGCGGGCGCCCGGCATGCGGTCGTCGACGAGCGCGCGTTCGCCACGCTCGCCACGCACGCCGGCGAAGGTCCAGAACGCGCTCCAGAACGCCTCGCGGTTCGCGACCGACCAGGCGTGCAGCGCGTCGGAGTCCGCGAGCGTCACGCCGTGCGCCGCTTCCACGGCCTTCCGGAACCGGGTGACGTTCGCACCGGCGATCCGCACCTCGTCGGGAGTCCACAGCACCTCGCCGCTCATCGGGCTCGCTCCGCCGCGACGCCTGCCGTCGCGCTCGCGCTCGCCGTCGGGCTCGCCGTCGGGCTCGCTGTCGGGCCCGCCGTCAGGCCCACCGTCAGGCCCGCCGTCAGGCCAGCCGTCATCGTCATGTTCACACCCTCCTTCACTGGTCCGCCGCTCCGGGCGAGAGCTCGATCGGCGCCTCTCCCCCGACCGTCCGCGGCCGACCGTCGTCGTCGAGCGCGACGAATGTGAACAGTCCCTCCGTCACCTGCTCGTCGATCGCACGGTGGCGTCGCCGCACCCAGGTCTCCACCCGCACGCTGATCGAGGTCCGTCCGACCCGGCTCGTCACGCAATAGCAGCTGACCTCGTCGCCCACCATCACCGGCTTGTGGAACTTCATCGCCGTGACGGCGACCGTCGCGACCCGCCCCTGCGCCTCGAAGAACGCGTGCGTGCCGCCCGCCAGGTCCATCTGGGACAGGATCCAGCCACCGAAGATGTCACCGTTCGGGTTGGTGTCGGCCGGCATCGCGATCGTGCGCAGCGACGCGGGCGTCGCGTCGCGGTCGATCGGGGGCGTGTCGCTCATCGGGACGGCTGATCCGCTGCGCTCGGCCCGCGAGTGTACCCGTCAGTCGTAGTCGCGGAGGTCCTCGACCACGATCCCGTCACCCGGCAACGTGTCGACGATCTCGACGGTGCCGCCGATGCCCGTCTCGCGCGCGAGCGACGCCTCCAGCGCGGTGGCCATCGCCTCGGCGTCGCTGCCGGAGCGAAGTGCCGCGCGCAGCGTCATGACGTCACGCGCGCCGTCCCGCGAGACGACCAGCCGGAGGCGCTCCACCTCGCCGTGCGCCGCGCGCACGCTCTGCACCTGTGCGGGATCGACGAACATGCCGCGGACCTTGGTGCGCTGGTCGGCGCGTCCGAGCCAGCCGGCCAGGCGCGCGTTGCTGCGCCCGCAGGGGCTCGGCTCGTCGAGAAACGCCGACAGGTCGCCGGTCGCGAAGCGGACGAGCGGCGCCACCGGCGAGGCGAGGCGTCCGTCCGCGCCCGGCGGATCGAGTCGGGTCACGATCACCTCGCCACGCTCGCCGGGTCCCACCGGTTCGCCGCCGCCCGGATGGCAGATCTCGACCACCAGCCCCTCCGAGACGACCATGCCCGGATGCGCCGTGCCGTGCTCGTCCGCCGTCTCGTAGGCGATCACGCCGGCATCGGCCGTCGCGTAGCACTGCAGCACCGCGATGCCCGCCTCCCGGTAACCCTCGCGCAGCGCGGGAAAGAGCGCGCCGCCCGACACCAGCGCGACGCGGATCGAGTCCAGCGGCCCGCCGTCCTCGATCGCGTGATCGAGCAGCGTCCGGAGATAGTCCGGCGTGCCGGTCCAGCCGCCGGGGCGAAAGCGGCGGATCGCCTCGACCTGCATCGCGGTGTTGCCGACGCCCGCCGGGAAGACCGTGCAGCCGAGCGCGAGGGCGCCCTCGTCGAGAATGAACCCGCCCGGCGTCAGGTGGTAGGAGAACGCGTTGTGCACGAGCGTGCCGGGGCGGAACCCCGCCGCGTGCAGCGCGCGCGCCGACTCCCACGGATCGGCGCCGGGGCGCTGCACCTCGAACACCGGGCCGGGCGACATGAACGCGCGCGTGCCGCCGAGCGCGGCGGTGTCGACGAACCCCCCGTAGGGCGGAGCGTCGCGCTGCGCGGCCATCAGCGCGTCCTTTCTCAGCACCGGCAGCCGGGCGAGATCCGCCCGCGAGGCGACGGCGCCGACGTCGTGCCCGTCGAGCTGCGTGGCGAGACCGGGCAGCCGGGCGGTGGCCGCCGCGAGACGCTCGTCGAAGCGCGCGAACAGGGCGGCCTCCCGCTCCTCGGGCGCCCGGGTCTCGAGCGCGTCCAGGAAACTCTCGTCGCTCATCGCTCGGCTCCGCTCGTCAAGGCACGCGACAGCCTATCTCAAGCGAGCCAGCGCTTGCGTCGCTTGTAGTGCTTGACGTCCTTGAAGCTCCGCCTGCCCTCGCCGCCGGTACCGAGGTAGAACTCCTTGACGTCGGCGTTCTCGCGAAGCGCCGCTCCCGTGCCGTCGAGCACGACCCGCCCGGACTCGAGGATGTAGCCGTGGGTCGCGTAGCGGAGCGCCACGTTGGTGTTCTGCTCGGCGAGCAGGAACGACACGCCGGTGTCGCGGTTCAGCTGCACGACGATGTCGAAGATCTCCTCGACCAGCTGCGGGGCGAGCCCCATAGACGGTTCGTCCAGCAGGATCATCGACGGCTTCGACATCAGCGCCCGCCCGATCGCGCACATCTGCTGCTCGCCACCGGAGGTGTAGCCCGCCTGCGAGCCGCGCCGCTCGCGAAGGCGCGGGAAGTAGTCGTAGACCCGCTCGAGATCCTCCTTGATCGCGGCGCGCCCGTCGCGGCGCGTGAACGCCCCGGTCAACAGGTTCTCCTCGATCGAGAGGTGCCCGAAGCAGTGCCGCCCTTCCATCACCTGGATGCAGCCGCGACGCACCAGCTCGTTCGGCGACAGCGCGTGCACCTTGTCGCCGCGGAACGTGATCGAGCCCTTGGTGACCTCGCCGCGCTCGGCCCGGAGCAGGTTCGAGATCGCCTTCAGCGTGGTCGTCTTGCCGGCCCCGTTCGCCCCCAGCAGCGCGACGATGCCGCCCTCCGGCACCTGCAGCGACACCCCCTTCAACACCAGGATGACGTGATCGTAGATCACCTCGATGTTGCCGACATCGAGCAACGGGATGTCCTCGGCCCGGACGTCGGGCCCGGATCGGGGCATGCCGCCCGCCGCCGGGTCCACCCCTTCCCCCGGCGCCCGACCGGACCCAGGGTCCGGGCCTCGAACCGAAGCCACTAGCGGCCTCCCGGACCCGGTCGGGACACCGGACCGCGAGGGGTCCGACTCCGTGACCAGATCAACTGCAGGTCTGACCCTGGAAGTCCGGCTTGTCGGCCACGTATTCCTCGGCCGCGGTCTCCAGCATCGGGCGGGTGACGTCGCTCATCGGCGGGATGAAGTCGGACACGCGCTCCCAGTCGTCGCCGTTCCACTGCTGGACGAAGATCGCGCCCGCCCCCTCGTGATCCGAGCACGAGCCCTTGACGGCGCCGGTGAAGCCCTCGAGGCCGAGTTCGGCGAGCCGCGCCTCGGACAGGTCGATCGCCTCGAGCCCGTCACGCATGTCCGCTCCGGTGATGACCTTGTTGCCGGTCATCTCCTGCGCCTCCGTGATCGCCTCGGCGAGCACCACCGCGTTGAACAGGCCACGGTTGTAGAGCACGTTGCCGACATCGTCCGGGGAGGCCACCTTGCTCGCGCCCTTGTCGACGACATGGGTCACGACGTCCTGCAGCGCCGGGAAATCCGTGCCGATTCCGGTGAAGTTGGCCGCGAGGTAACCCTTGCCGGCGGCGCCCACGGACTTCAGGTCGTTGTGCGAGCCCGCCCACCAGTTGCCGACGAACCTGTCGAGGGGGAAGCGGATCTTGGCCGCCTCCTTGACCGCCGTGCCGTTCATCGCGCCCCAGCCCCACATGATCATCCAGTCGGGGCGTTCCTTCCTGACGTTCAGCCACTGCGAGGACTGGTTCTGCATCTCCTTGACGCCGACCGGGAACTTGGCGACCTCGAAGCCCATGTCGTCGGCGAGTTGATCGAGCAGCGGGATCGGCTCGAGCCCGTAGCCCGCGTCGAGGTAGATGTAGCCGATCTTCTTGCCCTCGAGCGAGCCGCCCTCCTCGCCCTCGATGTACGTCAGGATCGAGGACAGCTGGTTCCAGTACGTCGTCGGGTAGACGAACGTCCACGGGAACTTCTCGCCGATCGCCGCGGCGGAGAGGCCGTAACCCATCGAGAACACCGGGATCTCGTCGATCGGCGCCTTCGGGATCAGCGCGAGCGTGATGCCGGTGGAGAGCGGGTTGTAGGCGAGCGCGCCGTTGTCTTTCGTCGCCTCGTAGCACTCGACGCCCTTCTGCGTGTCGTACGCCGTCTCGCACTCCTCGACGACGATCTTCACGCCACCGATGCCGCCGTCACGCTCGTTCAGCATCGCGAAGTAGTCGGCGAACCCGTCGGCGAACGGCGTGCCGCCACCGGCGAACGGGCCGGTACGGTACGTCATCGAGGGCATGTACATCGTGTCCTGGGCCTGCAGCGCCGCCGGGGCCAGTGCGGCGCCCACGAACAGGGCGGCCGTGCAGGCGACGGTTCGGGCGGCCGTCCTGGTGGCGGATCGGTATCGGGTCGTCATCGTGGCCTTCGTCTCCTCGAATTCGTGTTCTGACGCGGATCGTCGACCGTGCCGACGTCTGTGCCTCCAAGTTCTCACATTTGTGCCGCGGTAGGCAACGAGCAGGTCGTCGCGACTGATTTCGCGGCGGCGCTTCGCGAACGTCGAGGACCGCGCGGTAGAGACGGCACGGCGTCCGATCGATGGCGGTGGCTCGGGCGAAGGCGTCTGGCGCAGTGCTCGACTTGATGCCGGGAGGGCGAGTCGTTGTGCGGCATGGACCACTCAGCTCAAACGCAACGAGCGGTCGGTGGCGGGTGCTAAGCTCCGACGGCGTTCGAGTCTGTGACCGGCGAGTTCCGCGTCTCATCCGTGCGAGGGCGACGAGCCTTCGGCGTCCAGATGACGGCTTGAAGTGCACCGTAGCCCCACCCCGGCCTCGGCTTGCGTCCGCAGGCCGATTCGGGATATCCGACACCGCGCGCAGCCTTTCCGAATCCGATAGCGCGATGATCGGTCCGGCGACGAGCTCGAGCACCGTTGCGGCTGCACCGCGAGGAACGGCCTGAACCATGAGAATCACCGGCATACGCGCCAGGAATTTCAAGTCGCTGCAAGACTTTGAAATGGCTGATATTCCGGGCTTCGCCGTACTGTTTCGAGCGAACGGTACGGGCAAGTCCACGTTCATGGACGTATTCGACTTCCTCAAGGACTGCCTGCAGGACAACGTCCGCACAGCCCTACAGCGCCGGGGTGGATTCTCGCAGGTCATCTCACGTGGCCGCGACTCGGAGACCATCGTGATGGAGCTGCGGATCGCGATGAGCATCGGAGCTTTCGAGCGGGACCGGACGGTCACGTACCGAATCAAAACAGAGGAACGGGTTTCTCGGCGAACCGGCAGCGATCGAACGTGCGGACTACCGCGGCGACCTGAAGCTGAAGTCTCATCAGAACGTCGATGCGATCGACAAACCGTCGCGTCGTTTGATGGAGCGCCTGGCGGGATACCAGAAGACCGAAGGAGCTCGCCGGATCTCCGCACAACTCGATCCGGAGGCGAACGGCTCGGCGAGCTTCGACGCCACAGTCACGCTGATCCGAAGACTCACTGACAAAGCCTGACAGGCTCGGGGGTGGTCGGAAGAAAGCGAGCACTCGCGGTTGGAGGTCCGGCCCTGTCCGCCAGCTGGCGGCGGGGACGCCCCGGGGCGTCCTTCACGATCGGACCATCCGGCCGGCGGCGGGGTCGGACCACGAGTGGTCCGACCCTCAGGAGGCGTAGGGGAAGGGCCAGGTGCGGAGCTTTTCCTTGGCGATCTGCCAGAGGCGGGCGAAGCCGTGGGGCTCGACGATCAGGAAGAAGATGATCAGCACGCCGATGACGATCTGGCTGAGGTGCTCGGTGGTCGCGGCCAGCATGTCGATGCCGAGCACCGACGGCACGCCGCGGATCGCGATCGGCAGGATCCACAGGAACGCCGCGCCCATGAAGCAGCCGGCGAGCGAGCCCATGCCGCCGATGATGACCATGAACAGGATCAGGAACGAGTGGTCGATGTCGAACGCCTCGGCCTCGGCCGCGCCGAGCCAGAAGAACACCATCAGGGCGCCGGCGACGCCGCAGTAGTAGCTCGAGAACGCGAACGCCGAGAGCTTCGCCCGGAGCGGGCGCACGCCCATCAGCTCGGCGGCGATGTCCATGTCCCGGATCATCATCCAGCTTCGTCCGATGCGCCCGCGGAGGACGTTCGCCGCGACCAGCGTCATCACCGCGACGAGCGAGAGGATGACGAGGTAGCGCGTCTCGGGGGACGCCGTCGGTCCGGTCAGCGCGAGGTCCCCGAGGTAGCGCCTCGGCACCTCGATCGCGCCCGAGTCGTTGTGGTTGTAGAGCCAGGGGATGCGCACGAAGCACCACTCGAGAAAGAACTGCGCCGCGAGCGTCGTGATCGCGAGGTACAGGCCCTTGATGCGCAGGCTCGGCAGGCCGAACAGGACCCCGACGGCGGCCGCGAACAGCCCCGACAGGAGCACGTGGACGATGATGTTCACGTCGGGGAACAGCGTGGTGAGCTTGTAGCAGGCGTAGGCGCCGACGCCCATGAACGCGCCGGTGCCGAGCGAGAGCTGGCCCGCGTAGCCGGTCAGGATGTTCAGCCCGATCGTCGCCAGGGCGAAGACCAGGAACGGGATCATGATCGAGGACAGGAAGAACGACGAGCCGAACGCGGGGATCAGCACGAACGCGACGATCAGGATCAGGGCGAGGCCGATGCGATCCTGCGTGATGGGCAGCAGGGACTGGTCGGCGGCGTAGCTGGTCTTGAACTGGCCGGCTTCTCGGTAGAACACGGTGGGGGTTGCTCCGGGTGCGGGGCCGGGATCGGCGGAAGCGCTTGCTGGATTCGTGAGGGGACGGGGCGGAGAGCTGGACTCGGGCTGGTGGCGGAACGGATCGGCGGGTGGTGGATTCCGGTCGGGGGAGAGACTCGGGTCGGGGGAGAGACTCGGGTCGATGATCGTGAGCCTTGGCTTACGGCCGGCTCTGGCTGGCGGCGGGGTCGGACCCCTCGGGGTCCGACCCTCAGACCCGTTCGATGATGCGTTCGCCGAACAGGCCCTGGGGGCGGAAGAGGAGGAAGACGAGGGCGAGGACGTAGGCGAACCAGGCCTCGATGCCGCCGCCGACGAGAGGCCCCCAGTAGACTTCGGCGAGCTTCTCGCCGACGCCGACGAGGAGGCCGCCGACGATGGCGCCGGGGATCGACGTGAAGCCGCCGAGGATAAGCACGGCGAGCGCCTTCAGCGCGATGATCTCGAGCGCGAAGCTGACGTCGGAACGTGCGCCCCACATGATGCCGGTGACCAGCGCGACGATGCCGGAGGCGAACCAGACGATCGCCCAGATCTGGTTCAGCGAGATGCCGACCGACAGCGCCGCCTGGTGATCGTCGGCGACGGCGCGGAGCGCGCGCCCGATGCGCGTCCGCGAGAAGAACACGGCCAGGCAGACGACCATCAGGATCGCGATCACGGCGGCGGCGATGTCGATGTGCTGGAAGATGACGATGTCGTCGAACACCTCCCAGACGGACGAGCCGGTCGGCAGCCCGAGCTCCTCGGTGATCATCGGCTTGGTCTCGCCGCCGAAGAAGAGCTGCCCCGCCCCCTTGACCACGAGCGTCAGCCCGATCGTCGCCATCAGCAGGATCGCGTCCGGCTGGTTGACCAGCTTCCTGAGCACGACGCGCTCGACCAGCACGGCGAAGACGCCCATGACGCCGATCGTCGCGAGCAGCGCGAGCCAGGCGGGAAGCCCCATCGCGTGCAGCCCGACGAGCACGAGCGCGGCGAACACGACCATGATTCCCTGGGCGAAGTTGAACACGCCCGACGCCTTGAAGATCAGCACGAAGCCGAGCGCGATCAGCGCGTACAGGACGCCGGCGACGAACCCCTCCCAGAGCACCTGCAGGAGAAACGCCGGCAGCGTCAACATGTCGACGAACGGCGCGACGAAGATCGAGTGCAACAGCTCCATCACCGCTCCCCTTCCGCCCGACGGTACCGTTCCCGGGGGCGCCGCGCACCCTCGGCGAACGCCGTGGCCGATCCGTTCATCGCGTCGTCTCCGTCATCGGGCCACGCCGAGATAGGCGTCGATCACTTCCTGGCTCGACTGCACTTCGTTCGGGGTCCCGTCGGCGATCTTCTTGCCGTAGTCGAGCACGACGACCCGGTCGGCGAGATCCATGACCACGCCCATGTCGTGCTCGATCAGCGCGATGGTCGTGCCGAACTCGCGGTTCAGGTCGACGATGAAGCGACTCATGTCCTCCTTTTCCTCGAGGTTCATGCCGGCCATCGGCTCGTCGAGCAGGAGCAGCGACGGCTCCATCGCCATCGCCCGCCCGAGCTCCACCCGCTTCTGCAGCCCGTAGGGCAGCTTGCCGACCGGTCGCTTGCGGATGTGCGCGATTTCCAGGAAGTCGATGATCTCCTCGACGCGGCGGCGGTGCGCGATCTCCTCCGCCCGTGCGGGACCGACGTGCAGCATCTGCCAGAAGAGCCCGCGATGCATCTTCAGCGAGCGCCCCGACATGACGTTGTCGAGCGTCGACATGCCCTTGAACAGCGCGACGTTCTGGAACGTGCGGGCGATGCCCGAGGCCGCCGCCTCGTGCGGCCGCATCCGCGAACGACGGCGGCCGCGGAAGGTGATGACGCCTTCCTGCGGATGGTAGAAGCCGTTGATGACGTTCAGCATCGACGTCTTGCCGGCACCGTTCGGCCCGATGATCGCGCGGATCTCGCCCTCGGCGATGTCGAGGGAGATGTCGGTGATCGCCTTGACGCCACCGAACGACAGCGAGACGTTCTCGACCTTCAGCATGGTCTCGCGCACCGGCGCGTCGGCGGCGACCGTCCGGTCGTCCGTCACCGCGGCGGACGCGACCGCGTGTTCACCCGTCGCGCTCATGACCGGATCGCCCGCGAAGTCGTCCGCGGAACCACGCGGGGAGCCGCGCACCGGATCGCCGGGGGAGCAACGCCCGGGAGCGCGCGGCCGACCGTCGGGGAGGCCGACGTCCGGGGCCGGCACGTCACGAGGCCTCCCTCAGGTCGGCCCCGGCCGGTTCGCCCGCGGCGGCGGGCGGTTCGAGCGGCACCGTCTCGATCCTGACGGTCGCCTCCAGCCGCCCGGTGCGCCCGTCCTCGAACGTCACCTCGGTGGAGACGAACTGCTCGTCCACCCCCGAGTACAACGCCTCGATCAGCTCCGCGTAGCGCTCGGCGATGAACGAACGCCGGACCTTCTGCGTGCGGGTCAGCTCGCCGTCGTCGGCGTCGAGTTCCTTGTGCAGGACGAGGAAGCGGTGGATGCGGGCGTCGGCGACGCGCGGCTCGGCGGCGAGGTCCCGGTTCACCTGCTCGACGTGCTCGCGCACCATCGCGTAGACCTCGGGGTGGGCGGCGAGCTCCTGGTAGGAGCCGTAGACGATGTTCCTGCGCTCGGCCCAGTTGGACACGGCCTCCAGGTCGATGTTGACGAACGCGCCGACGAACTCGCGGGCATCGCCGAACGCGACGACCTCCTTGATCGCGGGGAAGAACTTCAGCTTGTTCTCGATGTACTTCGGCGGGAAGAGCCCACCGCCGACGAGCTTGCCGACGTCCTTGGCCCGATCGATGATGCGCAGGTGGCCGCGGTCGTCGATGAACCCCGCGTCCCCGGTGTGCACCCAGCCGTCGGCGGTCTTGGTCGACGCCGTCGCCTCGTCGTTCCGGTAGTAGCCCATGAACACGCCCGGCGAGCGGTACAGCACCTCGCCGCTGTCGGCGATCTCGAGCTCCACCCCGGGCGACGGCGTGCCGACCGTGTCGGCGTCGATCTCGCCGTCGGGCTGGGCGGTGATGTAGACGCTCGCCTCGGTCTGCCCGTAGAGCTGCTTGAGGTTGATGCCGAGCGAGCGGTAGAAGCGGAAGATGTCCGGGCCGATCGCCTCGCCGGCGGTGTACGCGACGCGCGCCTTGGAGAGTCCGAGCCGGTTCTTCAGCGGCCCGTAGACGAGCAGCTCGCCGAGCCGGTAGTGCAGCCGCGCCGTCCACGGCACGTCCTCCCCGTTCAGGATCGCCTCGCCGTGCCGGCGCGCGACGCCGATGAAGTGATCGAACATCGCCCGCTTCGGGCGGCTCGCGTCCTCCATCGTCACGGTGATCGTCGTCAGCAGCGCCTCGAACACGCGTGGCGGGGCGAAGAAGTAGGTCGGCGCGATCTCGCGCCGATCCATCGTCACCGTGTCGAGGCTCTCGGGGCAGCAGACGCAATAGCCCGCCGTGAGCGCCTGCCCGTAGGAGAACACATGGTCCCCGACCCAGGCGAGCGGCAGGTAGGCGATCGTCTCCTCGTCGGCACCGAGACCGTCGAACGCGTTGGCGTTCAGGCAGGTCACGATCAGGTTGTCGTGCGAGAGCATGACGCCCTTCGGCCGCCCGGTCGTCCCGGAGGTGTAGAGCAGCACGCAAAGCGCATCCCCGGCGAGGGTGTCGATGCCCCGAAGCCACTCCGCCCTGAGGTTCGGGTCGCGCTCGAGCGCCCGCCGTCCGAGATCGCGCACGGCGGCGAAGTCGAGCACGCCCGGATCGTCGAGGTCGCGAAGCCCGCGCGACTCGTCGAAGATCAGCGTCTCGAGGGCGGGCAGGCGCTCGCGCACCGAGACCACCTTGTCGACCTGCTCCTGGTCCTGGCACACCGCGAAGCGCACGCCGGCGTGCTCGAGCACGTAGACCATCTCCTCGGCGACCGAGTCGGCGTAGATGGGCACCGGCACGCCCAGCGCGCACTGCACCGCCGCGAACGTCCAGTAGAGCCGCGGGCGGTTGGCGCCGACGATCGCGACGCGCTCGCCGGGACGGAGTCCGAGCTCGAGCAGGCCGAGCGAGAACGCCCGGATCTCCTCGAGCATCTCGCTCCAGGTCCACTCGTGCCAGATGCCGAGATCCTTGTGGCGCATCGCCACCTTGTCGGGACGCGTCTCGGCGTTGCGGAGCAGGTAGTGCGGGAGACTCGGCAGCGTCTGCATCGGCGGGGCTCTCGCGGCGGGGGGAACGGATCGGCGGTTCAGGGGGCGAGCAACGTGCGCTCGCCCCCGAGGTAGGGCACGAGCGCGTCCGGGACGGAGACGCTGCCGTCCGCTTCCTGGAAGTTCTCGAGCACCGCGACGAGCGCGCGTCCGACCGCGAGCCCCGAACCGTTCAGCGTGTGCACGAGCGCGGGCTTGCCCTCCGGGCCGTCGCGCCAGCGCGCCTGCATCCGCCGCGCCTGGAAGTCGGTGCAGTTGCTGACCGAGGAGATCTCGCGATACGTCTCCTGCGAGGGCAGCCAGACCTCCAGATCGTGCGTCTTGGCCGCGCCGAAGCCGATGTCGCCGCCGCACAGCACGACCACCCGGTACGGCAGCTCCAGCTTCTTCAGGATCGCCTCGGCGTGTCCGGTCATCTCCTCGAGCGCGTCGAACGAGTCGGCCGGACGCGTCACCTGCACCATCTCGACCTTCTCGAACTGGTGCTGGCGGATGAGTCCGCGGGTGTCGCGCCCGTAGCTGCCGGCCTCCGAACGGAAGCACGGGCTGTGACAGGTCATCTTCAACGGCAGCTCGTCGGCGGCGAGGATCTCGTCGCGCACCAGGTTGGTCAGCGGCACCTCGGACGTCGGCACCAGGAACCAGTCGCGGTTGGCCGCGCCCGCCTCCTCGGCCAGCGTCTCGCTGCCCCAGTGGAGCCCGAACAGGTCGTCGCGGAACTTCGGCAGTTGTCCCGTGCCGTGCAGCGACTCGGCATTGACCACGAACGGCACGTTGAGCTCGACGTAACCGTGCTCGCGCGTGTGCGTGTCGAGCATCAGCTGGGCGAGCGCGCGGTGCAGCCGGGCGACGTCGCCGCGCATGACGGCGAAGCGGGAGCCGGTCAGCTTCGTCGCGCCGGCGAAGTCCAGCGCGTCGCCCCGGGCGCCGAGATCGACGTGATCCTTCGGCGCGTAGTCGAACTCGCGCGGTTCGCCGACGCGGCGCAGCTCGACGTTGTCCGACTCGTCGCGTCCGGACGGAACGCTGTCGTGGACGAGGTTCGGAAGCTCGAGGAGCACGCGCGAGAGCTTCTCCCGGATGCCCGCGAGCGCGACGCTCGTGTCCGCCAGCTCGGCACCGGCCTGCTGTTCGGGCGAGCGCGCGAGCAGCGAGGCGACGTCCTCGCCACGCGCCTTGGCCTTGCCGATCTCCGCCGCCCGCGCCTTGCGCTCGGCCTGCAGCGCCTCGGTGCGCGCCTGCAGCTCCTTGCGCTCGGTCTCGAGCTCCTCGAAACGTGCCCGCGGGGACGCCGACCCGTCGGGCCCGGCCGCCTCCAGGTCGACGCCACGCACGCGCAGCCGCTCGACGACGTGATCCATGTCGGTGCGCAGGAGTTTCAGGTCGAGCATGTACGGCGTCGGTCGCGGGGTCGGGATCGCAATATCGCACTACACGCCACGCGGGCGCAAATGCCGGAGCGTGTCCGACTCGCCGCGGTTACAGCGCCCGCGCGAACAACGCCCCGGCGGCGACGGCGAGGAGCGCACCGCCGAGATTCGTCGCCGCGTGCAGGGCGGCGGCGGCACTCCGGCCGCCCTCCAGCAACGCGAGCGTCTCGACCGAGAACGCGGAGAACGTGGTGAACGCGCCGAGAAAGCCGGTCGTGAACGCGAGCGTCGTGGCCGAAGGCTCGGTGCCCGAACGCACCAGCCAGGCCGTCGCGAACCCCGCGACGAAGCACCCGAGCACGTTCGCCGCGAGGGTCGCCAGCGGCCAGCGCAGGCCGGCGCCGCCGGCCGCCACCGTCAGCGCGTGACGCGCCGGTGCGCCGAGCGCGCCACCGACGGCGACGCCGACCCAGACCTGCCAGTGAGTCAGCGGCATCGACCTTGCATCGAACGATGCCCGATCCCCCGTGTCCCGACACCACGATGAAACCTGCGCTCCTCGCCCTCGCGGGCGCCGCCACGCTGAGCACCGCGTTCGCGTTCGTCGAGGCCACAGCCTTCGTGGCGATGGTCACGGTGCCGGTCGTCGTCGCGAGCGAGGCGAAGGCCGCCGGCACGCTGTACCGCTGGAAGGAGCCGGACGGCTCGCTGACCTTCTCGCCGACGGCACCGACCGACGGCACCCCCTACGAGACCGTCGAGCCGATGACGGGCGATCGATCCGGAACGACGACCGCCGACACCGACCCCGCCCCGATCGTCCGCACGACGCCGACACCGGCCGCGCCCGCGGTCGCGGAGACCGCATCGACGGTGGGCGATCCGTCGACGGACGCGAGTGCAGACGCGAGTGCGGACGCGAGTGCGGACGGCATCGCCGAGGCGACGGATCCGACACTCGGCGCGGCCGCCGAGGGACGGACACCGGTCGCGGGCATCGCACCGGACCGAACCACGGACGCGTCGCGGGTGATCACCTCGAACGACAAGGAACAGCGTTGCGGCGAGCTCGCCAAGCGCGTGGTCTCGCTCGAGCGCCGCCTGTCCACGCCGCTGACGCCGGACGCGATGGACGACACCGTGGTGCAGATGGCCCGCTACCAGCGGAGCGTCGAACGTCACTGTCGCTGAACGGGCGCGTTTCCGGCGGAAGCATCCGCACCGACATCGCTCTCGACGGCCTCGTCGGAACCCGCACCGCATGGCGAAGACGATTCGCCCCCTGCCCGCTCGCCGCTCGTCTCACGGGAACGTTCCCGTGATTCGGTCTCGCCGTCCCCGGTGCCGAACCCGTGGCCCTGGCGAAGGCAGTAGCCCAGCCAGCGGTGCAGGAACCGATTCAGCCGCCAGCCCTCGTCGAGGTCGCGCGTGCGGCGCGGCGACAGGCGTTCGCCGGGCAGGAGCCCACTCATGACTTCGCAGGTACGCGCGTCGTGGTACAGCCGGATCGAGAGGTCGGGCTCGCGCGCATGCCGATGACGCGAGGAGAACCGGTAGGTCAGGTTGAACGTCGTCGTGTAGCGGTCGTGCGCGATCCGGTCGAGCACCAGCGGCATGGCTCCGGGCGCCGACGAGACGTGCTCGCCCTCCGTCATCTCCCGCAGGTCCGGGGCGAGCAGGCGCACGAGCATGTAGTTGCGCTCGTAGACCTCCATCAGCGAGGCGAAACGTCCGCTGGTGCGAGGCCGGAGAGGGAGAAGGGTGCTCTGCATCGCGGTCATTATGGTGACCGCCTCGCCGCGACACAAACGAAACTTTCGCTTGAAACGGGCGCCGTCAGGCACTACCGATACAGCGGACCGCACACCGTTCGGCGTTCCCGCCTCCCGTGTCGGGCGGGCCCGTCACCGGGTTCCTCCTTGCGGTCGGCGAGGATATGGCCATAATGGCGCGCGGCGACTACCGCCAACCAGACTGAGTATTGATGGCCAAAGAAGAACCTATCGAGATGGAGGGCGTCGTCGTCGACACGCTTCCGAACACGATGTTCCGGGTGGAACTCGAGAACGGACACGTCGTCACGGCCCACATCTCGGGCAAGATGCGCAAGCACTACATTCGCATCCTGACCGGTGACAAGGTCACCGTGCAGATGACACCGTACGACCTGAGCAAGGGCCGCATCACCTACCGCAGCCGCTAGCGGGCACCCGTCGTCGAACGGGCGCTCCCGCCGGTCCGGTCGGGGCGTCCCCGGTGATGCGGATCGCCGACCTCGCGTCGTCGATCCGGCGTCCGCTCACGGCGCCCGTGCCCGACCGCTCGCAAGTCCCCGCCCCCTGAAACGAAGGAAGGCCCGCGCCGCGTCTCTCCGGTGCGGGCCTTCACGTGTCCGACGACACCTCGTCGAGAGGCCGCCGTCGTTCCGGGTGGTCGCCCCCTCGGGGCAGCCGTCCGGGGCGGTCGCTCAGGCCGTCGCCTCCTTGCTCTCGCGACTCTCGAACTCGAACGCGAGCTCGCCCTTGTCGTCGAGCTTGACATGCACCCGCCCGCCCCGGCTGAGCTTGCCGAACAGGATCTCGTCGGCAAGCGGCTTCTTGACGTTCTCGCTGATCAGGCGTGCCATCGGGCGCGCTCCCATGCGGGCATCGAAGCCGTGCTCGGCGAGCCAGGCCTTGGCCTCGGCGTTGAAGTCGATCTGGACGTTCTTCTCCTCGAGCATCGACTCGAGCTCGATGATGAACTTGTCGACGACGTTGAGGATGATGCTCTTGTCGAGCGGTTTGAACTGGATGATCGAGTCGAGACGGTTCCTGAACTCGGGCGTGAACATCTTCGTGACCGCGTCCATCCCGTCGCTCGCGTGATCCTGCTGGGTGAAACCCATCGTGGTGCGGCTGATGGACTCGGCGCCGGCGTTGGTCGTCATGACCAGGATGATGTTGCGGAAATCCGCCTTGCGACCGTTGTTGTCGGTCAACGTCCCGTGATCCATGACCTGCAAGAGCAGGTTGAAGACATCCGGATGGGCCTTCTCGATCTCGTCGAGCAGGATCACCGCGTGCGGGTTCTGGATGACCGCGTCGGTCAGCAGACCGCCCTGGTCGAAGCCGACGTAGCCCGGCGGAGCACCGATCAGGCGCGACACCGTGTGCCGCTCCATGTACTCGGACATGTCGAAGCGGATCAGCTCGATGCCCATGACCTGGGCGAGTTGCTTGGTGACTTCGGTCTTGCCGACGCCGGTGGGGCCGGCGAACATGAAGCTGCCGATCGGCTTGTCCTCGGGGCCGAGCCCGGAGCGTGACATCTTGATCGCCGCACCGAGCGTCTCGATCGCCTCGTCCTGGCCGAAGACCAGCATCTTCAGGTCGCGCGACAACGTCTTGAGCTTGTCCATGTCGGTCGACGACACGCTCTTCTCGGGAATGCGCGCGATCTTCGCGACGATCGCCTCGATGTCCTTGACGGTGATCTGCTTCTTGCCCTTGGCGGTCGCGCCCTTGACGCGATGGCTGGCACCGGCCTCGTCGATCACGTCGATCGCCTTGTCGGGAAGGAAGCGATCGTTGATGTAGCGCCCGGCGAGCTCGGCGGCGGTCCGCAACGCGTTGGTCGAGTACTTGACCTCGTGAAACTCCTCGTAGCGCGACTTCAACCCCTTGAGGATCTCGAAGGTCTGGTCGATCGTGGGTTCGACGACGTCGATCTTCTGGAAACGGCGTGCGAGCGCACGATCCTTCTCGAAGATGCCGCGGTACTCCTGATAGGTGGTCGAGCCGATGCACTTGAGCTCCCCGGAGGCGAGCATCGGCTTGATCAGGTTGGACGCGTCCATGACACCGCCGGAGGCCGCGCCCGCACCGATGATGGTGTGGATCTCGTCGATGAACAGGATCGCGCCGGGCTCCTTCTTCAGCTGGTTCAGGATGCTCTTGAGACGCTTCTCGAAGTCGCCCCGGTACTTCGTGCCGGCGACCAGCGCCCCGAGATCGAGCGAGTAGATCGTCGCCTCGGAGAGCACCTCGGGCACCTCGCCGTCGACGATCTTCTTGGCGAGCCCCTCGGCGATCGCGGTCTTGCCGACGCCGGCCTCGCCGACCAGCAGCGGGTTGTTCTTCCGCCGGCGGCAGAGCACCTGGGAGGCGCGCTCGACCTCGTGGTCACGTCCGATCAGCGGATCGATCTCGCCGTCCTGCGCCTTCTGGTTGAGGTTGGTGGCGAACTTGTCGAGCGGCTTGGCGTCGCTCTCGCCCTCCTCCGGTCCGTACTCCGTCGCGCTCTCCTCGCCCTCCTCGGACTCGCCCTGGGAGTTCTTGGCGATGCCGTGCGAGATGTAGTTGACGACGTCGAGGCGCGTGATGTTCTGCTTGTTCAGCAGGTAGACCGTCTGCGAGTCCTGCTCGCCGAATATCGCGACCAGCACGTTCGCGCCGGTGACCTCCTTCTTGCCCGAGCTCTGGACGTGGAAGACGGCCCGCTGCAGCACGCGCTGGAAGCCGAGCGTCGGCTGGGTCTCGCGGGTGTCGTTCTCGTCGAGCAGCGGCGTGTTCTCCTCGACGAAGCCGTCGAGCTCGTCACGCAGGGTCTCGAGATCCCCGCCACAGGCGCGCAGCACCTGGGCGGCGGTCGGATTGTCGATCAGCGCCAGCAGCAGGTGCTCGACCGTCATGAATTCGAATCGCCTGGTCCGCGCCTCCTTGAAGGCGTTGTTCAGGGTGAACTCCAGCTCTTTGCTCAGCATGTCGGTCCCTACCGCGATGGGTGTCTGTATGAGTTGACGCGTTCCCGATCCGTCGATACTGCCTGTCCCGTCTTTCGTGTCGGGCCACCACGACGCGACCGGATCGACCTGCTCCTGCAGGACTCGACCCCGGAACGTCCGGGCGAGACCCCTTCCTGCAAGACTCGTGCGGCCCCGGCGTTCAGGCCTCTTCCATGTCGCAGAGCAGCGGATGCTTGCTCTCGCGCGCGAACTGGGTCACCTGGGCGACCTTCGTCTCGGCGATCTCCCGCGTGAACACGCCGCAGACCCCCTTGCCCTTCTGGTGCACGTGCAGCATCACACGCGTGGCCTGCTCGCGATCGAGCGTGAAGAACACCTGCAAGACTTCGACCACGAATTCCATCGGGGTGTAGTCGTCGTTCAGCAGCACCACCTTCCAGAGCGGCGGCCGGGCGAGCCTGGGCCGCGCCTTCTCGACGACCGGTCCATCCTCGCGGTTGGTATCTCTCTCGCTCATCCCGTGTCAGTCCACGCGGTCCGTGACGGCCGCTCGCCGAATTCATTCTACTTGGCACGCCGCGGGGTGCAACGGCCGGACGACCGATGACAAGGGCACCGAGGCCGCGATTCCAGACCTGATCGTGGGGCCCGGACGGGCGCATCTCAATCGCGATGACGGGGGAATCCCGCGGCCGGAGGCGGCCGGCCGGGACGTCCGGCCGCGGACGCCCGGCCACGGCGCCCCGTCGTCCGGGTGCGGGGGGAGCGGGTTCCGGCCCGAGGTGCCCGGCCGACGGCGCCCGATCGGACGCGCCGTGGCCACGGCACGCCGCCCGGCGACCGACACCGGTCGCCGACGCTCTTCCGGACGCGGCGACCGCCGCCGCACGGTATCGGGCGGGTCGCCGTTCAGGACGCCGGTCGCGACCTCGGCCCGTTCCGGCGCCGCCCTCTTCCGAGGCCCCGACGGCGCGCGACGCCATCCGTCGGGGCATCGGTCCCGGCCCGCGCGCCGGGTTCGGCTCGAGCGTCCGACGAACGGGCGGCCTCCGTGTCCGACACGGCCCCGCGTCGCGGCCGCGACGCCTTGCCCCGCCGCCGGCGTCCACGGGCGGGGAGCTCCTCGTCCGGCGACTCGTCACCGGCCGTCGCCGCATCTCGCCCGACCGCCGACGCGGTGACACGACGACGCTTGACGGGCTCCCCGCCGAGCCGCTTCACCTGGTCCTGACGCAGGACCTGCATGACTGCCAGATAAGCCCAGAAGTACGCGGTGAACTCCAGGTTGACCGCCCGCGAACCGAAGAAGCAGATGGCCGCGTAGCACGCCGTCGCCGACGCCCCGCCGATGCCGATCGCGCGCACGAAGCGGTCCTCCGGATCGCGACTGAGGAGCCGTCCGAGCTGGAACGACCAGCCGAGGATCAGCAGGAACAGCGCCAGCGCCGGCAGGCCCATCTGGGCGGCGATGTAGATGTACATGCTGTGCGGGTCGCTCTCGTGCACGTCCTGCTCGGTGTACTGACCCTTCAGGTACATGAACCCCTTGAAGCCCTTGCCCCACACCGGGTCCTCCAGGATCATCTTGCCGCCCGCCCGCCACAGCACGAGGCGGTGCTGGGAACTCTTGTCCAGCTCCTCCGGCTGGGAGCGGGACGACTGCTGCTCGGTGATGCTGTCGAGGCGCACGATCACCGCCTCCGGGATGGCGCTCGGCACGATGAGGAAGAAGCACAGCGCGAACGTGAGCCAGAACGCGAGAAAGCCCCGGCCGCGGAAGTAGCCCGCCATCAGGCTGCCGAGGGCCATCGCGAGGTAGGCGCCACGCGAGAAGGTCGTGATCAGCACCTTCGCGGCCAGCAGGAAGTGCGGCGTGAGCAGCCAGAAGCGCAGATCCTTGATGTAGGCGAGGAACAGCGCGACGACCGGCAGCGTGGTGTAGGCGACGAACCCGCCGAAGTTGTTCGACTGCTGGTGCGGCCCGCCGATGCGGCTCTTGTCGATCGTCGAGCGGCCCATCTTGTCGAGCATCTCCGGAACCGAATAGATCACGAGGATGATCGAACCGATGCAGAGGTAGACGAACACGCGCTTGGCGGTCTGCACGTCACGGATGCAGCTGATGCAGATGAAGTAGAAGACGAACTGATCGAGCCAGCCCTTGTAGCTCAGCAGCTCGTGGTACATGAGGTGCGCATAGCCTCCGGGCAGCAGCGTCACGGTGAATCCCGACACCGCCGTCAGGCCGCCGAACAGGAACACGACGAACGTGCCCTTCGGCCAGGCGACCCAGCTCTGCCCCCGACCGGACGCCTGCAGCACCGACGCGAACAGCCCCAGCAGCACGAGCATGTTCGTGCCGTTGACGCCCGGGGCGACCGGAATCACGTAGGTCGTCGAGAACGGCAGGTAGAACAGGGTGCAGGCGAGCACCAGCTCGACGCCGCGAAGCGCCTGGAATGCCACGTAGAGCCCGAGCAGCGCGGCGAGCGGGTACAGGACCTCCTTCGGCCAGCCGCCGGACGTCGCGGCGATGCCGATCGCCATCGCCGCCGGGAACATCATGAACGAGACCACCGGCACCAGCCCCCGCCAGTCGGGGAAGCCGTTCACCAGCCGTGCCTCGCGTGCCTTGGCGGAGCCGTCGCGGAGCGCGCGCGCGCGTCGGCCGGCGCGACGGCCGTGACCGATCGGCCCGCCGTCGTCGACCACCTCGTCAGGAAAGGGACTTGTAGAGGCCATGGTAGATCCTGTTGCCGAGAACGGCGCGGGCGACGCGCTTGACGCCCTGCGCGGTCCGGTGCCGACGGTAGTAGCCGGCATCGGCGTCGATGATTCGCCCGAATTCCGCGAGGGTCGTCGTGCGTCGTATCGCCACCCGCGGGATCGGTGTGCCGTCCTCGCGTCGCCCGCGTCCGAGCGCGTCGGGGCGGACGGTGTCGAGCACCGAGCCGAACAGGGCGCGGAACCCGGCCCGCTCGGCCAGTTCGAGCGTGCGGGCGTTCCAGCGCCCTCCGGGGAAGGAGATGGAGTCGATCGGGGCGGCGGTGATCGCCGCCAGTCGCTCCCGGCTGCCGACGAGCTCGCGCGTGGCAGCGGCGTCGTCCAGGTCGTCGAGGAACGCGTGACTGGTGCCGTGCGAGCCGACCGTCATGCCGGCCGCGACCAGCGCCGCGATGTGTCGCTCGTCACAGAATCCGTTCCGCCGGCCGATGAAGTCGCTCGTGACGAAGAACCAGGCGTGCAGGCCGCGCTCGCGCAGCAGCGGCAGCGCGATGTCGTGGTTGCTGACGTGCCCGTCGTCGAAGGTGACGAGCACCTCGGGAGGCTCGTCGCCGGCCGCGACGGATGCCTTCGCGCCGGTCTCGCGCCGCGCGACGATCGCGTCGAGCTGGGCCGCGAAGTGCCGCTCGGCGACCGCGTAGGGCAAGTCCTCCGCGTCGATCGCCGAGGTGTCGTCGCCGCGGTACAGCGCGTGATACATCAGCACGACGCTCACGAGCGCCTCCAGCGCACGCTCGCCCCGCCCGTCGCGTAGCGCCAGGCGCCGACGACGGCCGCGGCGTTCAGCTGCACGAACGTCCTGACGAGACCGGACGCGCGGCCACCGAGGCCGGCGAGACCGGCCAGCCCCACGCCGTAGAACGCCACCTGCAGCCACAGCATCGCGTCGAGGAACGCGGTGTCGCCGAGCGCTGCGGTGACCAGCGCACCGATCAGCGCGTACGGCACCAGCAGCCGGAAGACCTTGTGGGACAGGAACTGCCACCAGACGGGATTCTCGGAGGGGTCGAACAGCCAGGTGTGACGGGCGAACGACTGGTAGTTGCCGGCGAGCGTGCGCACCTTCCTCCTGAACTCCCCGTCGACGTCGCTCTCGGCGCGATCGAAGGCCCGGGCCGCGGGTTCGAACACCGTACGGAGGCCGCGTCGGAGCAGATGCACCGGCGTCTCGAAATCGTCGAGCAGGACGTCCGGGAGGTGCGGAACCCAATGCTCGCGGCGGATCGCGTACAGCGCCCCGGTCGCCCCGGTGGTCGAGAACAGGCGACTCTCGGCCAGCCGGATCCACTTCTCGTAGCGCCAGTACAGCCCGACGCTCGCGGCCTCGCCGTCGTCGCCGCTGAGCACGAGCTCGCCGCTGGCCGCACCGACGGCGGGATCCCGCAGGCGGGCCACGAGCGCCCGGACGGCGTTCGCGGACACCGTCTGGCGCGCGTCCATGAACACCAGCACGTCGCCGGTGGCCGCGGCGACGCCCGCGTTCAGCGCGGTCGGCTTGCCGGCGGCCGGCTCGTAGTGCAGCACGCGCAACGCCGGATTCCCCACCGCCGCCGCCTCGAGAATAGCCCGGGTGGCGTCCGTCGAGCCGTCCGAGACGATGATCGTCTCGAGCCGCCCGGACGGGTAGTCGAGCGCGGCGAGCGAGGCCAGCTTGGTCGGCAGGGTCGCGGCCTCGTCATGGGCCGCGACGACGATGCTGACGCTCGGCAGCTCGGCGGCCGACGCCGCGTCGAGCGTCTCCCCCGGGTCGCGCGCGGACGCCCACCTCGCGCGGACGTGCAGGATCAGCGGAAACAGCGCGTAGGTGTAGACGCAGAATCCGGCATAGAGGAGGAACAGGAACGTCATTCGCTCGTCCTCGGCCGAGACGGCCGGCCGAGACGCTTCAGCACCCACTCGCGCGAGGCCGTGTCGAAGGTCAGCAGCGCCACCCCGAGCAGCAGCGTCGCGAGCGACCCTTTCACGAACATGTCGGCCAGGTCCGAACCGAAGTCGAGGTGCGCGAGACCCTCGAAGACGATCAGCGACAGGATCCCCATCACCACCGGCGCACGCAGGCGGATCCGGAACGGCAGGTGCCGGAACGCGGCGAACGTCACCCCGATGACGAAGACCAGGTACGAGAAGATCGTCACCAGCGCGGCGCCGACGATCCCCATGCTGGGCACCAGCAGGAAGTTGAGCACGAGGTTCACGACCGTGGCGGCCGCGCTCCATGTCATCAGCGAGCGGGTCTCCTTCCTGATGTAGAGCCCCGCGGCGAGAAACTGTGTCGTGCCCTCGACCAGGAAGCTCAGCGTGATCAGCGGAATGATGACCGTGCCCGGCGCGTAGCGCTCGCCGGCCAGGAAACTCAGGATGTGCGGGCTGGTGAGCGAGAACACCGCGACGAACGGCGCGCCGACGACGAGGAACAGCCGGAGCCCGTGCGACAGGAACGCCCGCGTCGCCTCCAAGCCCTCCGACTCCCACAGGTTCACGTACGCCGGTCGCACGGCCTGCACGAGGGCGGCGAGCACGATGACGTCGAGGTAGGCGACGAGGTTGTACGAGGCCGAATACTGTCCGAGCGCATCGACCCCGAGCAACGCCTCGATCACGTAGCGATCGCTCAGGCGGAGCACCAGTCCGAGCGACTCGAGCAGCATCAGCGGCGCGCCGTAGACCAGCATCGCCCGGCCGAGGCGGGTCGACAGCTCGCGGCGCGAGAACGAGAAGTCCGGCGCGTAGCGCCACGCGGAATGCGCGAAGCTCGCGATCTCCGCCAGCAGCAGGCAGACGAGAAGCCCGGCGAGGTCCACGTCCGAGAACAGCGCGAGCAGCACGATCAGCACGAGGTTGACCACGCGCGCGATGGTCATCGACAACGCGACGATGCCGCTTCTCTGCTGGGCCCGCAGGAAGTTGACGATGCCGCTGCCGAGCATGCGCAGGAACACGACACCGGCGGTGATGTTGAACAGCACCACCACGTCGCTCGACTCGAGCACGCGCGGCAGCACGACGTCACCGGTCACCAGCCACGCGAGTGTCGTCAGCGTGGCGAACACGAGGAAGATGGCCGTGACGGTGCTGTTCAGCTGCCCGGACGAGAAGTCTATGTTGCCGTGGCGCACCTGGGCGAAGAAGCGGATGACCGCGTGCTGCAAGCCCAGCTTGCCGACCGCGACGAACAGCGCGAGCGTGGAGGCGATCAGCCCGAGCGTGCCGTAGTCGGCGACCGACAGGCTCCGCGTCATGATCGGAAACTGCAGTACGCCGACGAACGCCGAGATCATGCCGGCCGAGGCGTAGTTCCTGAGGTGGCGGAACACGGCGTCAGGCCCGCGCGACGGACGGGACGGCGGCGACTTCGACCCCGGCGTCGGAGACGGCACCGAACGCGTCACGCATCGCCCCGAGCGGCACGAACCGCGCGCCCTCGCCGCGCAGCCAGCCGAGCGCCTCCTGCATGTCGTCCAGGTAGCGACGCACCTCGGCCGCGCTCTGCGGATACGGGGAGGCGCGCTCGATCACCTCCATCGAATGGAACATCATGTTGATGGCGATGACGGGCGCCCCGGCGTGGGCGGCGAGCTGGTGGTGCACGACACCCTTCATCTGCTCCACGCTCGAGAACCACGGGCGGAACCATCGCGGTGCGCGGTGACGCGGCAGGAAACGCGTCGGGCGGACGCTGACCGGCACCTCGAGCAGGCGCCCGGGCGTCGCCGCACCCGCCCGCGCGATCGTGCCCGGCGCGGGGAAGTACGGCTGCTCGGGCGCACGCCGGAAATCCACCGTGCCGGCGGGCGTCCCGAGGAGTTCGGCGGCTCGTGCCCGGAGCCGCGCACCGCGGCCGTTCGGCGCGTGCTCGCGCCAGAGCGAGTACGGCACGACACTCGTGTCGACGGCGTAGCCGAGCCGCTCCAGACTGTCGATCGTGTTCGCGCCGGCCCCGTAGCGTCCGGCACGAAAGCTCCTGGGGCGGTAGCCGAAACGGTACTCGAACAGCTCGGTGAGGGTCGTGAGCTTCGCGCGCTCGACCGCCGGTGGCAGGTTGCACTGGAAGTCGGGACTGTCGACGCCGGCGTAGTCGTCGAACTTCCGCCCGGGTTCGACGAACGCCGCGTGCAGATGGGTGCCGAGCTCGTGCGGACCGTCGAGCGCGACGAGCGCGGCGACCGATGCGTCGTCCTCCATGACCTCGACCGTGAGCAGGTACGTCGGCACGGCCCCGACCTCGGCGAACGCCGGCTGGAGCCGGTTCGGCACCCCCTCGACGATCGACTCGAACGCGAGCGGGTCGCTGCGCCGCCAACGCGGATCGTGGTCGCACTCGGTGTCGATGGAGATCGACACGAGCAACGTCTCGGGCATCGGCGGGCTCACGCGATCGCCTCCGCCCGGTACAACGGCAGCAGGGAGTCGACGACGGCGTCGAAGCCGTAGCGCGTCTCGATGACGGCGCGTCCCGCCGCGCCGTAGTCGGCGCGCGTCGTCGGTTCGTCGATCAGGCCCAGGAGGCGCTCGGCCAGCGCCGCGTCGTCGCCGCGGGGGAACAACCGACCGCACTGCCGGTCGACGATCAGGTCGGTGTTGCCACCGACGTCGCTCGCGACCACCGGACGCGCGGCGAGCATCGCCTCCATGACGGAGTTCGGCAGCCCTTCGGCGAACGACGGCTGCACGTAGACATCGAGCGAGGCGTAGAACGGCGCGGTACGCGTCTCGTCGACGTGACCGAGCCACGCCAGCGCGTCGTCGATGCCGAGTGCGCGCGCCTGGCTCTCGAGCGCCGCCCGGGTCTCGCCATCGCCTGCGATGGCCAGCTCGAGAAGCCGATCCGGGCGGGCCGCACGCACCCGGGCGAACGCGTCGAGGAGCACGTGCACGCCCTTGATCTCCCGAAGGCGTCCGCAGTAGCCGATCCGCAGCACGTCGTCGTCGGCCCGGGGCGGCGGCGGCTCGCGCGTGTCGATGCCGTTCGGCACGAACGCGATCTGCTCGTCGCGGAAACCGGCCTGGACGAGCTTGGCGCGCGTCTGCTCGCTGATCGTCTGCACGTGGTCCACGCGTGCGAGGCCGAACCGGATGAGACGGTTCAGCGGCTTGAAGCGCGCGCGCGGATCGAGCACGCCGCCCTCGAACTCGTAGTAGCCGGAGACCTTGGTGGTGACCGGCAAGCCGCTGCGGCGGCGCGCGAAACCCGCTCCCGCCGCCATCAGGTGCGTGACGTGAACGTGCACGGCGTCGAAGCGGTCGCGCTCGGCGACGATCCGCCGAGCGGTGTTGACGAGCAGCACCAGCGAGCCGAGCCAGCGCACGTGCGGGTAGTCGACGCGCGTGACCCGAACCCCGTGATAGGTCTCCTCGAGCGGCTGCGAGAGGTTGACCCTGGGCGCCAGGAACTCGACCTCGAGGCCGCGCTCGCGCAGGGCGAGGGCAAGCTTCAGCGCCTGTGTCTCGGCACCGCCGAATCCGGGAAAGCGGCTGTCGACGACCAGCAGCACGCGCGGCAGCGCCGCGCTCCGGCGCGAGAGGGCATCGGGTTGTCCGCGCGGCGCTCGCCGGGCAGCGGCCGGCGCGGCGCCCCCCTCCGGTACGGAACGCGCGGGCGAATTCATTGCAGCAGCGACTTGAGCTCGATCGTCAGATCGCGGTTCGCGCGCGACGGCGGCGCCCAGCGGATCCCGAGCGTGACGCGATTCTCGGTGACGTCGATCGGCTCGCGCTCGAACACGCTGGCGCCGCTCGCGTCGCTGACCAACCGCGTGCGCACGCCCTGCGCGCGATCGAAGAGGTAGCCCGCCTCGAGCACGAAGCTCCGTGCGATCCGGTAGAGCAGACGCGCCGAGCCGAGCACCGAATCGCTCTCGTCGTCGCGATCGTCGTAGCTCTGGCGCTCGTAGCGGGCGCCGAGCTCGCCGCGCAGACGCGCGGTCAGCGGACGCGACAGGAAGCCGTAGGCGTAGCCCTGGGTCTGGTCCTCGGAAACGCCCTGCAGCGCGACGCCGTCGTCACCGGCGAGCAGTCGGTAGTCGAGCTTGGCGACACCGACACCGAGATCCACGCTCGCCCGCGGGGCGTCGAGCGCGTAGGTCAGCTCGAGCCGTGTCTCGTCGAAGAAGCCGTCCGCCTCGGGCTGCACGCCGCTGCCGTCCTCGACCAGGCTCTCGACCGTGGACAGGGTCTGATCGGAGAGATCGCGGGTCAGCTCGAGCGCGAGCGCCGAGGCCGGGCCCAGGGTTCGCGTTGCGCGCAGTACCGCGTTCAGCCCGCCGAGACTGTCCCGGTCGGTGTCGTATCGCGTCGCGCCGATCTGGCCGTAGAGCTCGGTGAAACCGCGCACGCGATTCCAGTAAGCGGCGGCGGACACGCGGTTGAAGTCCGGCGCCTCGCCGCCCGCCGTGTCGTCTCCGACCGCCGTCGCCCGGGCCTCGACGTTGTCCGTGTAGATGTCGTTCAGCGAGAACCCGAAGTAGCTTCCCGGTGTCGTCTCGCGGCGCCAGTCCACGTTCGCGTTCCACAGCGTCTCGAGCGCATCGCCCTCCTCGCTCTGGTTGATGTACAGCAGCCGCGAGGCCAGGCGAGTGTCCGGATCGAGCTCGTAGTCGAGCTCGGGGCCCGTGATGAAGACGTTGCGTTGCCTGACGGTGCCGACGTTGTCGCTGATCGGCTGAATGGCGTCGTCGAGCCGCACGCCACCGAGAATGTCGCCGACGTACCACGACAGCGCGCGCGGCGTCAGCGCGAACTCGGCCGCCCCGAGAAACCGCGTGACCGTGTCGATGTCGCGCTGGTCTTCGTCGTCGAGACGTCGGCGACCGTCGATCTCGCCCTCGAACGCGATCTGCGCGCGGCGGGTCCGCTGCTCGCCGAAGACGCCGATCGACGCCTCGCCGATCTGTCCCCCTTCCTCGTTCGGGCTGTTGTCACCACCGATGTTGTCGGACGCGGTGACCGCGGCGTAGGCCTCGAACCCGAGCTCCAGCGCCTGCACGGGAGCGGTCGCGGCGAGCAGCAGCAGCAGCGCCGGCAACAGGCCGAGACGAACCGGCCCGGACGCGTGCGCCGGACGAAGTGCGTTCAAGGACACCGGCAGCGCTCCCGTTCAGCTGCTCGGCTGGTCGTTGACGACGATACCGGCGAGCTTGCGCTCGTCGATCTCATCCACGATGGCGTCCAGCGTGCCGGGGGTCACGCCACCGTAGGGGACCACCAGCACGGTGAAGTCGCAGATGTCGGACAGGATGCGCGCGTCCGCCGACGTCGACATCGCCGGCCCGTCGACGACGACAAAGCGGTTGTCGTAGCGCGACTGGATGTCGGCCATCAGCTGCCGGTAGCGCGCCGACGTGAAGTGCTCGGCGCTGATCTCCTTGTGCCGCCCGATCGGAATGACCCGCATGCGCGGCACGCCGCTCGGACTGACGATGTGCTCGATGCCGAGCTCGGGGTGCTCCAGGTACTCGAGCAGACCGTGCGAGTCCTCCCGCCCGATCAGCTTCTGCAGCCGGTGAACGATCGGGTCGTGCAGGTTCGCGTCGATCAGCAGCGACGTCTTGGACTTGTCGAACGCGATCGTGGCGGCGAGGTTCAGCCCGACGAAGCTGCCGCCGCCACCGGGCACCACGCTCGACACGAGTACCGAGAAGTTGCCGTCCCGCAGGCTGTAGAGCTTGGTCCGGAGCTGGCGGAAGGCGTCGACCAGCGCTCGCTCCCTGGAGCGCGGGTGCACGATGCCGAGCAGCTCCAGCTGGCGGTCGCTGAAGAGCTTCGCCTCCTCCATGTTGGCGAGCTCGGCGCGCGCGCGGTCGGCGAGCGAGACGGAGTCGTTCGCCGCCCGCAGCTGCGTGCTGCCGCCCTCGCGGCGCCCGGTCGGGACGAGCTCGCGCCCGGCCTTGCCCACACGCCGACGACTCTTGCCCTGCTGCTGATCGAGCATCGAGCGGACATTCGCGATCTTCGCGCGGTCGGTCATAGGATACCGCCTCCGGAGGCCGATGCCTCCAACGTGAACTTGATGATGAAGACGACGACGTACAGCACACAGACCACGGCCACCGTGCCCATGATCGCCGCGGGGCGATGGAAGAACTTCGACTTCTCGTTCGGCTGACGCATATGCGGGATGGTGGTCAGCAGCGGCAGCTCGAGCACGTCCGTCACCGTGGAGCTGGTGCGGATGCGCGGGTCGATCTTGAGGAAGACGAACAACCAGAGGAACGGCAGCAGCGCGGCGAGCACGATGCCGGCGAGCGCGATGTGCATGAACCGGAGCCCCGTCGGCAGGACCGGGAAGTTCGGCGGCTCCACGATGCGATAGAGCACGCCCTGTTTCTCCGCACCGAGCGTCATCGACAGTCTCGCGCTCTCCTGGCGTCGCAGGAGATCCTCGTAGAGCTCCTTGTTGATCTGGTAGTCGCGGGTGAGTTCGGTCAGCTCCCGCTCGACCCGCGAGGAGACGTTCGAGCGCTCCTTCTCGTTGGCGAGCAGCACGCTCAGCTGGTCACGGCTCGCGCGCAGCGCATCGGCCTCGGCGGCGGTTCGCGCCAGGGCGCTCCTGAGCTCCTGGTAGACCGGGCTCAGATTCGACGCGCCGCTGTAGCTTCGGCCACCGAGATTGAACGTCGCCGAACCTCCGACCGTCGCGGACGGCAGGCTGGCGTTGGCACGGACGTCCTCCATCTGCTGCTTGAGACGGACGATGTCCGGGTAGTCGTCGGTGTAGTTCAGGCGAAGGATGTCGATCTCGGCCTGGAACTGGGCGAGCTGATCGGCGATCCGTGCGGTCTCGTAGTCGCGGGCGATGGTCGAGGACTCGCTCGAGAGCTCGCGCTCGAGCGAGCGGCGCCGCTGGTCGGCCTGGGCGAACTGCAGCTGGGTGGCCTCGAGATCGCGCTGCAGCTCGACGACGCGGTCGTCGACGAGGCCGCCGGCGGCGGTGCTGACACCGGGGTACTGGGCACGGAAGCTCTCGAGCCTGCCCTCGGCGTCCTCGAGCTTGTTGCGGTAGGTCTCGACCTGATTGGTGATGAAGTCGAAGGCGTCGCTGGTCTCCTCGCTCGAGGAGGCCATCGCCTTCTTCAGGAACAGGTCGGCGAACAGCGTCGTGGTCTCGAACGCCACCCGCGGGTCGGGATCCCAGTACGTGATCTCGAGCAGCAGGTTGTCGATGTTGTAGACATCGGTGTTGTCGATGATGTCCTGCTTGGCGCGTTCGCGCCCGATCGCGCTCAGCACGCCGTCGCCACGATCGACCTCGTTCAGGATGGTCTCGAGGATCTCGTTGCTGAACAGCTCCTCCCGGGCGATCTGCGCCTGGTCGCTCGAGCTGGCCGTCTCAGCGCCGACGATCGGTGCGACGACACGCCTGTCGTCGACCGAGAGCTGCACGTAGCTCGTGTACTTCTTCTGCCAGACGAAGGCGAGCGCGAGGAAGGCGAGACTGACGCCGGCGAAGATCGCGAGCAGGGTGCCGCGCCGCGCCGACGCCTCGCGGGCGAGCAGCGGGCCCATCTCGTCGAGTGTGATGTGGCTCATGAGGTTTCGGAATCGATCGGGTCGGGTGGGGAGAGGACGGGTGCGCGTCGATGAACGTCCGACGAGGCGTTCAGAACCGGCGTTCCGGGATGGAGATCACGTCGCCGGGGACAAGCGTGTAGTTCGTGTCCACCACACCGTCCTTCAGGATGCTGTCCAGATAGACCGGATAGGCCCGCGTCTCGCCGTCGATCGTACGGTACAGCCTCGCGGCATCGGGTGAGGCGAAGTCGTTCACGCCACCCGCCTCGAGCACCAGATCGATGACCGTCATGCCGTCACGGTGGGAGATGGACTTCGGCTCGGCGACCCCGCCGACGACACGCACACGGTTCTTGAACTCGGCGCTGTTGAGCTCGCTGACGATGATCGACACCTTCGGGGTGCGGATGAAGCGTTGCAGCTTCAGCTCGGCGTCGGCGGAGATCTCCGCCGGCGTGCGCCGCCCGGCGAGAACGTCCCCGATCAGCGGCACCGATATGTAGCCGTCGGGCCGGACCGGGACGTCCTGTACCGACAGGTCCGGGTTCTTCCACACCGTCACGCTGACGACATCGCCTGCCCCGAGCCGGTATTCCGGCGTCGCGCTGGACTCGATCGGTGGCGGTCTCTGATCCTCGGGGAGCTGGCCTCCGTTGCCCGCACAACCGGTGAGCACGGCGAGCCCCAGTGCCGAGAGCACCGTGCAGAATGTCCTTGTCCTAATCATGATCCTCTCTCGTGCCTCCCCGACGGTCGGTCATGCGCGCCGGTCCTGTCTCCGCCCGGCCGTTCGGCGCGCCATTCGACGCCGTCCCGCGAATCGGGAAGTGCGTTCGGGGAGCGCCGTGCCTAGGCAGGTAGCGGCAGGCAGCCACGAATGATGACAGGAACGGGGCCCGCATGGCGTGCACGCCACCTGCCTCGGCGGGCACAGAACCTTGCACCGTGTCCGAATGGGCTACTGCGACCGAGGATTGCGGGGTCGGCTCCTCAGGTTGATCAAGTCTAACGGGAATCCGGCGTTAAACGACGGTAAGCTGACGCGCGGCATGACGAGACACGGCTGTGACCCACGATTTCAAGCAGGACTACGATGCGCTGGCACTGGACGAGCGCGCGGACTGGGCCACGGCCCTGACCGCCTATCGCCGTCAGGTCAACATCTGGCACCCGGATCGCTACGTGGAGCGTCCGCGCGAGCGCGTACACGCCCAGCAGCGCTTCATCCAGCTGACGCGCGCGTTCGACAGCCTGCGGGGCTTCTACCGGGCCAATCGCCGGCTGCCGTTCGAGCCCGTATCGTCCTCGATCGTGGAGAATCGTGACGTCGGTGCGAATTCGGGTGCCGGCGTCTACGGAGGGGGTGCCGATCCGCGCGTTCGTCCCAGCGAGGAGGCGGTGCTCGAGGCCGGCATCCTCAACATGCGTCCGGCGACCTCGAAACCCGTCACGCCCCGGCTGCGCAGACTGCTCTGGCCCGCGCTGGCGCTGGCGCTCGTGATGCTCACCCTCGGCACGTTCCTCGTGCTCGACCGGAGCGCCCGTCAGGCGACCCTGGCCGAGGGGCGGGAGGTACTTCGTCGCACCGCACCGAGCGAATTCATGCCGAGCGCCTCGGAGGTGCAGAAACGTTCCTCCCGCGGCGCCTTCATCGAGCGCGAGAACAGCGGTCGCATCGGTGACCAGCTGATGGAAGACGTGTTCCGCTGAGCATCGATCGTCAACGTTCCGACACCGGCATCCGGACCGGCGTCGGCGAGAGACTAGCGCGCCCCCTTCCCGAACAGCACGACCTCGGCGGTCTGGCAGAGGATCAGCATGTCCAGGAATATCGTGTGATTCTTGATGTAGTAGAGATCGAACTCCTGCTTCTGGATCGAGTCGTCCAGTGACGCCCCGTAGGGATAGCAGACCTGTGCCCACCCCGTGATCCCCGGCTTGACCGCATGGCGCTCGCGGTAGTAGGGGATCGCCTTGGAAAGCTGATCGACGAACTGCGGACGCTCGGGACGCGGCCCGACGAAGCTCATGTCGCCCCGGAGCACGTTCAGGATCTGCGGCAGCTCGTCGATGCGGGTCTTCCGGATCAACTCGCCGGTGCGGGTCACGCGCGAGTCGTTCTTCGTCGCCCACTGCGCGACGCCGCCCTTCTCCGCGTCCACGCTCATGCTGCGGAACTTCAGCACCTCGAACGGCTGCCCCAGGAACCCGGTGCGCACCTGCCGGTAGAGCACCGGCGCCGCCCACCCGTCCTCGATCTTGATCGCCACGGCCGCGAGCAGCATGAACGGCCAGGTGATCGCGAGTATCGCCAGGCTGGCCAGCACGTCGAACAGGCGCTTGAGGACGTCCCTGAGCGCACCCCGCTCGAACCCGTCGGAATAGATCAGCCAGTCGGGACGCAGGATGTCGAGCGGCAGCTTCCCCTGCTCGCGCTCGAAGAAGCTCAGCAGGTCCGCGACGTCGAGTCCGTGCAACTTGCACTCCAGCAGCTCCTCCAGCGGCATGCCCCCGCGCCGCTCGTCCGCGGCGACGACGATCTCGTCGATCGCGTGCTCGATGCACCATTCGAGCAGGGACCGCCCCCTGAGCTCCATCAGCTGGCTCGACTCGACCGCGAGCGAGCGATCGGTCGGGAGGGCGAGGTGTCCGACGATCCGGAAGCCGCGCCGATCGACCCGCCGGCGCAGACGCCGGTGGATCGTCTGGGCACGATCCCCCGCGCCGAGCACCAGCACGCGCAACTTCAGCAGGTCCCGGTCGACGTAGTAGAAGAACAGCGGGCGCACGGTGCCGACCATGAAGAAGGCGATCAGGATCGCCAGCCCGAAGACGCCGCGCCCGAGGTACAGGCTCGGCACCAGGTAGTAGAGCAGCGCGAGCGCCGCCGCCCCGCAGACGAACCCGATGACGGAGCGCAGGAAGACGCCGAGGATGCCGCCCCGGAAGCGACTCTGGTAAAGACCCATCCCCAGCATCGTGACGGGCATCACGATGCCGAACAGCAACGAGGTCGCCAGCGGCGAGTTGGCCTCGTAGAAGGCGCTCTCGAACTCGCCGCCGTCGAAGCGCACGTAGACGGCGACGTGCACCGCGGCCACGCAGATGCAGAACTCCAGCAACGCGAGCAGGAGAAACGGCACCCTGAGGTGCATCTTGAAGAACTTCAGCGTACCCAAGTGGCCTGTCCCTTGTGCCTTGACGACCTGCTTGGTCGCCGTCGATACAGAAGTCGTGCCGACTCCGGCATCCGGGGACGGCGCGGGCCGGGCGCCCGAAGCCGCACCCGCCGCCTGTTCAGTTTCCCCCCGGTCCTGCCGATCCGGGAAGCTATGGATACCGCGCAGCAGGAGTTGCCCGCGTGAGGGCTCGCGAGCCGATCGACGCGGGCCCGTCCGCCAGGCACTTCGACCTGACGGCGGACAGCGCATGGGAGGACGTGCAGGCGCAATACCGGCGTCTCGTGCAACAGTGGCACCCCGACCGCCACCCGCTCGCGTCGCGCGCGGAAGCGCAGGCCGAGTTTATAGAGATCGTCGCCGCGTTCAAGACCCTTCGTCTTCACTACGGCGAGCAAGGGCGCCTGCCGCCGGTCGCGACGCCGCCGTCCGGGCGCTCCGCCACCGAGGCCGGGAGCGCGCCGCCGGGCACCGAGGGAAGTCGACGACCGCCCTCCCCCGGCGCGATGCGCGCGCGCGCCATGCTGCGCTCCCCGCTGACCGCGCTCGTCGCCGCCCTCTGCCTCGCTCTCGGACTCGCCGCCCTGGTGCTCGTTCTCGACGGAAAGCTCGAGCGCGAGCGCCGCGATCAGGCGCTGTCGAGGTCAGCCGGGAGCGGTGAGCGCACGTTGCTCCGACATCCCGAAGATTGAACCGCGTCGGGGCCCGGCATGGGGATTGCCGTATAATTCCGGCGCGATCCGGCGTGTGGCCTGGTCTCCGACGGACTCTTCATGAAGGCACTTTCCAGCGCTGACCGCATCGCCGTCATCGGGCTCGGCTACGTCGGCCTGCCGCTCGCGGTCGAGTTCGGCAAGTCGAGCCCGACCACCGGCTTCGACATCGACGCGGCACGCATCGCCGAGCTGGAGAGCGGGCACGACCGCACGCGCGAGGTCGACGCCGCCGAGATGGCCGAGGCCGCGCATCTCGGCTTCACCGCGGAGGCCGGGTCCCTCGCCGACTGCCGCGTCTTCATCGTCACCGTGCCGACGCCGATCAACCGCCACAAGCAGCCTGACCTGACCCCGCTGATCCGCGCCAGCGAGACCATCGGACGGGTCATGAGGGCGGGCTCGCTCGTCATCTACGAATCCACCGTCTACCCCGGCGCCACCGAGGAGGTCTGCGTGCCGATCCTCGAGCGCGAGTCGGGCCTGACCTTCAACGAAGGGTTCTTCTGCGGCTACTCCCCCGAGCGCATCAATCCGGGCGACAAGGAGCACCGCGTCAGCTCGATCGTCAAGGTCACTTCCGGTTCCACTCCCGAGGTCGGGCGCGAGGTCGACGCGCTGTACCGGCGCATCATCACCGCGGGCACCCACCTGGCGAGCTCGATCCGCGTGGCCGAGGCGGCCAAGGTCATCGAGAACACCCAGAGAGACCTGAACATCGCGCTGATCAACGAGCTGGCGATCATCTTCGATCGTCTCGGCATCGATACCCTCGAGGTGCTCGAGGCGGCCGGGACGAAGTGGAACTTCCTCAACTTCCGTCCCGGCCTGGTCGGCGGGCACTGCATCAGCGTCGACCCCTACTACCTGACGCACAAGGCCCAGGAAATCGGCTACCACCCGCAGGTGATCCTGTCGGGTCGCCAGATCAACGACGGCATGGGCGGTTTCGTCGCCGCTCAGATCATCAAGATGCTGACCCGCCGAAAGACGCACGTGGTCGACGCGAACATCCTCGTGCTCGGACTCGCGTTCAAGGAGAACTGCCCGGATCTCAGGAACACGCGGGTGGTCGACATCGTCGCCGAACTCGAGGGCTACCACGCGAACGTCGAGGTCCACGACCCCTGGGTCGACGCGGTCGAGGCGGAGGCGGAGTACGGGATCGACGTCGTCGAGGCGCTCGAGCCCGCGCGCTACGACGCGATCATCCTCGCCGTCGCCCACGACACCTTCGTCGAGCTCGGTGCGGCCGGCATCCGCGCGCTCGGCAAGGACGGTCACGTGCTCTACGACATCAAGAGCGTCCTGCCGAAGGCGGACGTCGACGCGCGCCTCTGAGGCGCGAACCCGGGGGGCGTTCGGGGAAACGCTCCCGGGGAGCGAGCTCGAGCCGTCCGGCGGCGCGTGTCGCGGACCGGGCGCCACCGAAGACGACCGGTTCCGTCACGGTCGTCGCCCCGGCCCGATCCCGGCCATTCCCAGTTTTCGCGAACAGAGTCACATCGCAATGAAGGTTCTCGTCACCGGTACCGCCGGCTTCATCGGTTCGACCCTCGCGCTGCGCCTGCTCGCGCGCGGTGACGAGGTCATCGGCATCGACAACGTCAACGACTACTACGACCCGAACCTCAAGCTCGCCAGGCTCGAGCGCGTGAAGGCCCACGACGGGTTCACCGAGATTCGCGGCAACATCGAGGATCGCGACCTGATGGAGAAGGCGTTCGCGACGCACGCTCCGCAGCGCGTCGTCAACCTCGCCGCCCAGGCCGGGGTGCGCTACTCGCTGGAGAACCCCTACGCCTACGTCGACGCGAACGTGCTCGGCTTCCTGAACGTGCTCGAGAACTGCCGTCACACCGGGGTCGAGCACCTGGTCTACGCCTCCACCAGCTCCGTCTACGGCGCCCATACCAACATGCCGTTCTCCGTGCACGATTCCGTCGATCACCCGGTCAGCCTGTACGCGGCGACGAAGAAGGCGAACGAGCTGATGGCGCACACCTACAGTCACCTGTTCCGCCTGCCGACGACGGGACTGCGGTTCTTCACGGTCTACGGCCCGTGGGGGCGGCCGGACATGGCGCTGTTCCTGTTCGCGAAGAACATCCTCGCCGGTCAGCCCATCGATGTCTTCAACCACGGCAGGCACAAGCGCGATTTCACGTACGTCGACGACATCGTCGAGGGTGTCGTGCGCACGCTCGACCGCGTCGCCACCCCGAACCCCGACTGGAACTCCGACGCGCCCGACCCGGCGACCGGCTCGGCGCCGTTCCGGATCTACAACATCGGCAACAACGCCCCGGTCGATCTCGAGCACTACATCGCCGTGCTCGAGGACTGCCTCGGGAAGAAGGCCGTCAAGAATCTCCTGCCGCTGCAACCCGGGGACGTGCCGGACACCTACGCGGACGTCTCGGACCTGGTCGCCGATGTCGGCTACCGACCCGCCACGACGGTCGAGGACGGCGTCGCACGGTTCGTGGAATGGTACCGGGAATACCACGCCACCTGAGCGCGCGGAGAGACGGATCGGGACCCCCGTCCCGGAACGGCGCTCGCGCCGATGCATGCCTTGACAACGCTCGGACGCCTTGCAAGCATCCGCTGTCACGTCTCGCTCGCCTCACCACACCCGTCAGTCAGCCCCGTCCACCGATCAGCCCCGCCCACCGAGAATTCCGCGGATGCGTACCAAGCTTGTCGTCCTCGAGCTCAACGAGGTTCCCGATCGTGTCATCGACAGCTACGTCGAGGCGAACCCGGACTCCAACTGGGCGTGGGTCACCCGTCGCGGCGCGCGTTTCGTGGCGGCCACGCCCGACACCATCCAGCTTCACCCCAAGCTGAGCTGGCAGACCTTTCACCGCGGCGTGCCGGACGACGAGCACGGTTTCGTCGAGTACAACCAGACCGAGGCGCCGGGCAAGCCGAACTTCCCGCCCGTCTGGGAGCTGCTCCGGCAGCGCGGCCTGAGCGTCGGCGTCGGCGCGTCGATCGGCTCCTACCCGGTGCCCGACGGCGACGAGGCGAAGGATGTCTCGTTCTACCTGACCGATCCGTTCGCGCCGTCCTTCGAGACGATCCCGCCGCGTCTCGGCGCGTTCCAGCGCCTGAACAACCTCGCCGTCCAGCGCTCCGGCCGGAACGTCCGCAAGGGCGGTTTCGAGAAGTCCGACGTGGCGCGCCTGGTGGCCAACCTGCCGCGTCTCGGCATCACGCCGGCGACGTGCCTGAAGACCGCGCGTCACCTGATCGACGAGCGTCTCGACAAGAACCGCATCGTGCGCCGTCGCAACGTGCAGGCGCGCATGACGTTCGACGTCGCCTTCAACGAGGTCAGGCGCACGAAACCCGACTTCGCCACGATCTTCGCCAACAACGTCGCCGCGGCGATGCACCGCTACTGGGCGGCCAAGTTCCCCGAGGACTACGACGACATGCGCATGCCGCCGGAGTGGCGGAAGACGTTCGCCGGCGAGATCGACGCGGCGATGGACGAGGCGGACTACATGCTCGGTCGACTCCTCCGCTTCGCGAAGGACAACGCCGACTACCGCGTCATGATCATCGCCAGCATGGGCCAGGCGGCGATCGAGCACGAGGTGATCGAGAACCAGCTGATCATCAAGGACTTCGACGCGTTCATGGGCACGCTCGGGTTCACCCCGGACGAGTACGAGAAGCTCGTGGGAATGGAGCCGGAGTACGTCGTCCGCTTCGCCGAGCCGTCGGGGCTCGAGCGGTTCCGGGAGCGCTGCGAGTCGCTGCAGCTCGGCGACCGGCGTCCGCACCTCAAGCCGACCGATGACCGCCAGACCACCTTCCTGGTGTTCCAGAACAACATCTCGTTCGAACACGTCACGCTCGTCGAGCGGGAGATCCCGCTCGACGAGGCCGGGCTGCACATCGAGCCCATCCAGGACATGAGCGGCTCGACCGCCCAGCACGTGCGCGGCGGCTGCTGCATCGTCTTCGACGGAGCGTCCGACCTCTCGGCGATCGGCGAGCCCGACGTCGAGCACGACCTGACACGGGTCACGTCCTCGATACTCGAGGCGTTCGACGTCGCGCCGACCGACTACATGCGTCCCCCCGTGCCGTCGATCGTCCAGGCCATCGCCGGGCGTGCGCCGCGCGAACGCACGTCACCGGGCGTGACGGACGCGCCCGTGGGTCACCTGCGAGAGCCCGAGCCCGCCTGACGGCCCCCGCGGGGCACGTGTCGCGAGGGCGACGCGAGCCCCGCCCCTCGTCGGTTCCCCCGGCGCGCGCGATCGGTCCTCGCGCACCGGGCGCTAGAGATCTCCCCGCAGCCGGTAGACGGCGAGCGCGACGAGCTCGTGCAGCAACGCGTCGAACTTGACCAGTGCCGTCGTCTGCGGCATCAGCGCCCAGGCGGGCACGTCCGGCAGGGCGATCGGCGCGACAGGTACCGGACACGGGTCGAGACCGGCGGCCCTGAACGTCGCCAGGGCACGCGGCATGTGCAGCGCCGAGGTCAGCAGCCGGATCGCCGGCGGACGCCCCTCGGTGACGACATCGCCTCCCGACAGTATCGACACGACCTCACGGGCGTTGCCGGCCGTGTCACCCGAGCGGACGTCCCGGTACAGCGTCACCGAATCCGGAAAGCCCTCTCGCGCGAGCAGGAATCGCGACATGACCCCCGCCTCGGGCACCCGCGAGAGATCGCCGCCGAGTCCACCGCCGGCCAGCACCAGCGTGACGGTGGGTTCGGCGATCGCGATGCGTTCGGCGGCGGCGACCCGTGCGAGCGTCGCCGGGCGCATGCGCTCGTACTCGCCGGCATCCCGGACGCGCGAGTCGACGCCGCCGCCGAGCACCACGAGCGGCGTGCCGGCCGGGCACTCGACGTTCGCCGGGTGGTGGTCCTCGAGCACGGCGACGAACGGGTTGACGATGGCCGGTGCGCTGGCGACCAGGAAGCATCCGCACCAGAGCACCAGCGGCAGCAGGCGACGCACCGTGCCGGCACGGCGACGCCGGCCACCGCGCCCGCGCCCGGAGCCGCCACGCCGTCCGCCCATCAGCCACGCGAGCCCGAACGCGATCGACAGCAGGAACAGCAGCGCGAGCGGGTCGAGCAACCAGTCACGGATCAGATCGCTCATCCGTCGAGACCCGCGAGGTCGGGCCGGGTGAGCCGGACGTGGTGGCGCATGTCGCTCCCTCGGATGTGATCCAGGGCGCGATCCTACAGGCGGAGTGGCCGCCCGACCGGCGTGCGCGCGACACGCTGCCCTACAATGCCCGCCACCGACTCCGTCCCCTAGCCGGTCTGTCCTCCTCCCGCCCCGATGACTCTCGAGCTGCCCGCCGATCTTCTACCCTCCCCGACGCGCCGCGCCGCCAACGCGCGCGTGTCCGTCGTCGTCGGCTTGTCCGGCGGTGTCGACTCGTCGGTCTCCGCGCTGCTGCTGGCGGCGCGGGGCTACCGTGTCGAGGGTGTCTTCATGCAGAACTGGGAGGACGACGACGAGCACTGCACGGCACGTCAGGACTACCGTGACGCGTCCGCCGTCGCCGCGCGCATCGGCATTCCGCTGACCACCGTCAACTTCGCGGACGAGTACTGGGAGCGCGTGTTCGCGCATTTCCTGGCGGAGTACGGCGCCGGACGCACGCCCAACCCGGACATCCTCTGCAATCGCGAGATCAAGTTCCGCGCGTTCCTCGACCATGCCCGCACGCTCGGTGCGGACCGCATCGCGACGGGTCACTACGTGCGACGCGGCGAAGAGGACGGCTCCGCGACACTGCTGCGTGGTCTCGATCGCGACAAGGACCAGAGCTACTTCCTGCACGCCCTCGATCAGGAGCAGCTCGCCGCCGCGCTGTTCCCGGTCGGCGCCCTCGACAAGCCGCGCGTGCGCGAGATCGCCCGGCAGGCGGGATTCGCGGTCGCCGGCAAGAAGGACAGCACCGGCATCTGCTTCATCGGCGAGCGCAAGTTCCGGAGCTTTCTCGCCGAGTACCTGCCGGCCCGTCCGGGCGAGATCGTCACCGAGGCCGGCGACGTGATCGGCCGCCACTCCGGACTGATGTTCCACACGCTCGGGCAACGTCAGGGGCTCGGCATCGGCGGGCGGCGCGAGGCGGACGACGCACCGTGGTACGTCCTCGAGAAGCGGCTCGACGAGAACCGCCTCCTCGTCGGTCAGGGGCACGATCACCCGGCGCTGTCGCGCACGACGATCGACGCACACGACGCGAGCTGGATCGGCGGGGCGCCACCGGGCGACGTCTTCCGTTGCGGGGCGAAGGTGCGCTATCGCCAGGCCGACGTCGCCTGCGAGGTGCGCGTCGGCGCGGCTGGCGCACTTGCCGTCACCTTCGACGAGCCGGTGCGCGCGGCGACACCCGGGCAGTCGGTCGTGCTCTACGACGGCGAGCGCTGCCTCGGCGGTGGCGTGATCGGGGACTTCGCCGAGCGCCGTTCGCCGAACCCGATCTCGTCGTCGCGACCGGCGATGGAACCGGACGTCGCGACCGCAGCGCACGGGACATCCGCGGCCGCGCCCTGAACCACGCTCCGAGCCACGCTCCGAGCCACGCTCCGAGCCATGCTCCGAGCCATGCCCGGACCGTGGTCCGAAACGCGACCTGGTTCGCACTTCCGGCCGCTGGCGGAAGCGCTCGCCGGGCGACGGGCGAACCGCCACGACGATCGCGGCGGCAACCCGCCGCGACGGCTCCTATACTCACCCGCATGAGTATCGCCACCCCGGAAAATCGTACCCTCGCACTCGCCGGCGCCTTCCAGGCCGTGTACCTGTGCAAGAGCCTGGCGACGACCGGCACCTGCGACCAGGACGATCTCGGAGCGACCCTGCGCTCGATCCTGACGCTGAACGCCGATCGCGTCGTCGACGCCTACGGCGGTTCGGCGCGCGGCGTCACCCGGGGTCTGCGCGTGCTGAAGAATCAGCTCGGCGGCAGCGACGAGGCACGCGATCTGGATCTCTCCCGCTACGCGCTCGCACTGATCCAGCTCGGCACCAACATCCAGCGCGACGCGTCGACCGTCGAGCAGCTGAGGATCGGCATATCGCGCGCGCAATCGCTCGAGTTCGACATCACCGACCCGACGATGATCAGCAACTTCGCCAACCTCTACCGGAGCAGCATCAGTCACCTCAGCCCGCGCATCATGGTCAGCGGCGACCCCGGCCATCTCAACGACAACGACACCGCCTCGACGATCCGCGCCACGCTCCTCGGCGGGCTCCGCTCGGTGGTCCTGTGGCGTCAGTGCGGTGGCTCGCGCCCGACGATGATCCTGCAGCGCGCCCAGTACGTGCGCCACGCCGATCAGTTGCTGAACGGCTGAGGCGACGGGCGAGGCGCCGATTCGGCTCGGAACAGCACGACGCCCGAGGCCGCCGCCTCGGCCAGATCGTCCGGCACGTCGTCGAGCGCGTGCGACGGCTCGCTCGCGGGGCGATGCCGTTCATCGGTCCGCCGCACACCCATCCCGCACACCCGTCGTCCACTCGGGCGCCATCCGGGGGCGACGGGAGCGGCGCCGCGCCCCGTCAGCTCGCCATCTGGATCGAGACCGGGATGTCCTTGAACTTCACCTTGGCCTCGTCGGCCGACTCCTGGAACTCGGCGATCTCGTCGAAGTTCAGGTAGCGATACACCTCGCCGCTCATCGCGTCCAGGTCCTTGACGTACTCCCGGTACTCCTCGACCGTCGGCAGACGCCCGAGCAGCGCCGCGACGGCGGCCAGCTCGGCCGACGAGAGGTAGACGAACGCGCCCTTGCCGAGTCGATTCGGGAAGTTCCGCGTCGAGGTCGACACGACGGTCGCCCCCGGCTTGACCCGTGCCTGGTTGCCCATGCAGAGCGAGCAGCCGGGAATCTCGAGCCGTGCACCGGCCGCGCCGAAGATGTTGTAGTAGCCCTCCTCCTTGAGCTGGTGCTCGTCCATGCGCGTCGGCGGGGCGATCCAGAGCACCGTGTCGATGTAGTCGCCGGACTTCTTCAGGAGCTCGCCCGCGGCGCGGTAGTGACCGATGTTGGTCATGCACGAACCGATGAACACCTCGTCGATGTCGGTGTTCTGCACCTCGGACAGAGGCTTGACGTCGTCCGGGTCGTTCGGACACGCGAGCAGCGGCTCGGTGATGTCGGCCAGATCGATCTCGATGGTCGCGAAGTACTCCGCATCCGCGTCCCGCTCGAGGAGCGTCGGGTTGGCGAGCCACTCCTCCATCGCGCGGGCGCGTCGCTCGAGGGTGCGCGCGTCCTCGTAGCCCTGGTCGATCATCCAGCGGAGGAGCGTCACGTTCGAGGTGATGTACTCCTTCAGCGGGTCCATGTCGAGCGCGATCGTGCAGCCGCCGGCCGAACGCTCGGCGGTCGCGTCGGCGAGCTCGAACGCCTGCTCGAGCTTCAGGTCGTGCAGACCCTCGATCTCGACGCAGCGACCCGAGAAGACGTTCTTCTTGCCCTTCTTCTCGACGGTCAGCAGCCCGTCACGGATCGCCGCGTACGGAATGGCGTTGACCAGGTCGCGGAGCGTGATGCCCGGCTGCATCTTGCCCGTGAACCTCACCAGCACCGATTCTGGCATGCTCAGCGGCATCGCCCCGGTGGCCGCGGCGAAGGCGACGAGGCCGGAGCCCGCGGGGAAGCTGATGCCCATCGGGAAACGCGTGTGCGAGTCGCCGCCGGTGCCGACGGTGTCGGGCAGCAGCATGCGGTTGAGCCACGAGTGGATGATGCCGTCACCGGGGCGCAGCGAGACGCCGCCGCGGTTGGTGATGAAGTCGGGAAGCGTGTGGTGGGTGTCCACGTCGACCGGCTTCGGGTAGGCCGCCGTGTGACAGAACGACTGCATGACCAGGTCGGCCATGAACCCGAGGTTGGCCAGGTCCTTCAGCTCGTCGCGCGTCATCGGACCGGTGGTGTCCTGGCTGCCGACGGTCGTCATGCGCGGCTCGCAGTACTGACCCGGTCGCACGCCGTCGACGCCGCAGGCGCGACCGACGATCTTCTGCGCGAGCGTGTAGCCCGTGTCGGACGGATCGTCCTGACCGGGACGGCGGAACACGTCGCTGACCGGCAGGCCCATCGCCTCGCGCGTGCGGTCGGTCAGGCCGCGCCCGATGATCAGCGGGATGCGCCCGCCCGCCCGGACCTCGTCGAGCAGGACGTCGCTCGCGTGCTCGAACGTCGCGATGACCTCGTCCGTGCCGTGCCGGGTGACCTTGCCCTCGAACGGGAAGACGTCGATGACGTCGCCGGTCTCCATCGCGTCGACGTCGCACTCGATCGGCAGCGCACCGGCGTCCTCGAGCGTGTTGTAGAAGATCGGCGCGATCTTCGAGCCGATGACGAAGCCACCGTCGCGCCGGTTCGGGATGTGCGGGATGTCGTCGCCCATGTGCCAGAGCACCGAGTTGGTTGCCGACTTTCGCGACGAGCCGGTGCCGACCACGTCGCCGACGTACGCGACGGGGTGACCCTGCCCCTTCAACTCGGCGATCTTCGCGAGCGGCTTCGGATCCACCCCGTCGCGCTCGTTCTCGAGCATCGCGAGCGCGTGCAGCGGGATGTCGGGGCGCGACCACGCGGCGGTCGCCGGGGAGAGGTCGTCGGTGTTCGTCTCGCCGGGCACCTTGAAGACGGTGACCGAGACCCTCCCGGGCACCTCGTCCTTCGCCAGGAACCACTCGGCGTCGGCCCAGGACTGCATGATGCGCTTCGCCGCGTCGTTGCCGCCGTCGGCCTTCTCCTTGACGTCGTTGAACGCGTCGTAGATCAGCAGCGTGTGCGACAGCGCCTCCGCCGCCGTGTCGGCGAGCTCCGGATCGTCGAGCGCCTCGATCAGCGGCACGAGGTTGTAGCCCCCGAGCATCGTGCCGAGGATCTCGACGGCTCGTACCGGATCGATCAGCGGGCTCGTGGCCTCGCCCTTGGCGACGGCGGCGAGAAAGCCCGCCTTGACATAGGCGGCCTCGTCCACGCCCGGCGGCACGCGCCCGGTCAGCAGCTCCATCAGGAACGCCTCCTCGCCCTTCGGGGGATCCTCGAGCAGCTCCACCAGAGCGGCGACCTGACTCGCGTCGAGCGGCTTGGGCACGATGCCCTCGGCTTCACGTTCGGCGACGTGCTGGCGGTAGGCTTCTAGCATGGACATCCACTCCTGTTCCGGGTAGGGGGTGCGACGGGCGCACCGTGCGAATTCTGGATCACGGCCCGTCGGTCGGCGTGATCGCGGGCCGGGCATGCCGACGCGGCGTCCGGCGTGCGCACTTCAGTGGGTGATCGAGGACGTGTCGCGGCGGCGACGGGCGGTGGCCTTGCCGCCCGCGCCACGACCTCTCGATCCGGCCTCGTCCGAGGCATCCCCGCGAGGGGTGCCCCCGTCGGACACGTCGGCACCGCCGGCGTCGCCGTCCCCGAGAAAGACACCGGCGCGCAGCCGCTCGAGCTCGTCGCGCAGCGCCGCGGCACGTTCGAACTCGAGATTCCGCGCGCACTCGTACATCTGCTTCTCGAGAGTCTTCATGCGTTTCGCGGCGGCCGCGGGCGTCAGCGCCGCGGCGATGTCGCTCTCGGTCTCGCGCTTGCGCTCCTCGCGCCCGCGCCGCCCCTTGTTCCGACCGCGCCCGCGTCCGCTCTCGCCCGACGACTCGCCGGCCTCCATGACATCGGCGACCGCCTTGACGATGCCGCGCGGCACGATGCCGTGCTCCTCGTTGTAGGTGATCTGCACGGCGCGGCGTCGATCGGTCTCCTCGATGGCGCGCTGCATCGAGCCGGTCATCGTATCCGCGTAGAGGATCGCCCGGCCCTCGAGGTTCCGCGCGGCACGCCCGATGGTCTGGATCAGCGAGCGCTCGGCCCGCAGGAAGCCCTCCTTGTCGGCGTCGAGAATCGCCACCAGGGAGACCTCGGGCATGTCCAGTCCCTCGCGCAACAGGTTGATGCCGACGAGCACGTCGAACACGCCGAGGCGCAGGTCGCGGATGATCTCGCTGCGCTCGACGGTGTCGATGTCGGAGTGCAGGTAGCGGACACGCACCTCGTGATCGGCGAGGTAGTCGGTCAGGTCCTCCGCCATGCGCTTGGTCAGCGTCGTGATCAGCACGCGCTCGTCCTTCGCGACGCGCGTGCCGATCTCCGACAGCACGTCGTCGACCTGGCTCCGCGCCGGGCGCACCTCGACGATCGGGTCGACCAGCCCGGTCGGGCGCACGACCTGCTCGACGACGAGGTCGCTGCGCTCGTTCTCGTAGGCACCGGGGGTGGCCGAGACGAACACCGTCTGGGGGGCGAGAAGCTGCCACTCCTCGAACTTCAGCGGGCGGTTGTCGAGCGCGGACGGCAGGCGGAACCCGAAGTTCACGAGGTTCTCCTTCCGCGAACGGTCCCCCTTGTACATCGCCCCGAGCTGGGGGACGGTCTGGTGGCTCTCGTCGATGAACAGCAGGCTGTCCTTCGGCAGGTAGTCGAACAGGCACGGCGGCGGTTCGCCCGGGGCGCGCCCCGAGAGGTAGCGCGAGTAGTTCTCGATGCCCGAGCAGTAGCCGAGCTCCTGGATCATCTCCAGATCGAACTGGGTGCGTTGCTGCAGCCGCTGCGCCTCGACGAGCTTGCCCGCGGCGACGAGCTGGTCGACCCGCAGGCGCAGTTCGTCCTTGATGTGGTCGGTGGCGCCGAGCAGGCGTTCGCGCGGCGTCACGTAATGCGTCTTCGGGTAGACCGTCAGTCGCGGGACCTTCTTCGAGATCTCGCCGGTCAGCGGGTCGAAGTGGGCGAGCGACTCGATCTCGTCGTCGAACAGCTCGACCCGCACGGCCTCGCGATCGGAATCGGCGGGATAGATGTCGATGATCTCGCCACGCACCCGATAGGTGCCGCGCTTGAGCTCCATGTCGTTGCGGCTGTACTGGAGCTCCGCGAGCCGACGCAGCAGGTCGCGCTGATCGATGCGCCCGCCCCGCTTCAGGTGCAGCACCATCTCGTGGTACTGCTGCGGGTCGCCGAGACCGTAGATCGACGACACGGTGGCGACGATGATCGTGTCGCGGCGCTCGAACAGCGCCTTCGTGGCCGAGAGCCGCATCTGCTCGATGTGCTCGTTGATCTGCGCGTCCTTCTCGATGAACAGGTCCGAGGCCGGCACGTAGGCTTCGGGCTGGTAGTAGTCGTAGTACGAGACGAAGTACTCGACCGCGTTGTTCGGGAAGAAGTCGCGGAACTCGCCGTAGAGCTGGGCGGCGAGCGTCTTGTTGTGGGCCAGGACGATCGCCGGGCGCTGCACCCGCTGGACGACGTTGGCGATCGTGAAGGTCTTGCCGGAACCGGTGACGCCGAGCAGCGTCTGCCCGGCGAGTCCGTCGCCGAGCCCCTCGACGAGCGCATCGATCGCGGCCGGCTGATGCCCCGCGGGGGCGTAGTCGGTCTGCAGGTCGAAGGCGTGCGACATCGAGAGCGAGGTCTCCGGGGACAGCGCGGTACAGAGCACGCCAGTATACGCCGAACGGCATGTCCGCCAGCGCTTCGTCCGCCCCGGCACGACGAGAGAACCCGGCACCCGCCGACGTTGACGTGGAAGCGGGCGGACACTACACTTCGCCGCGCTGTTCCCCGGTAGCTCAGTTGGTAGAGCAAATGACTGTTAATCATTGGGTCGGCGGTTCGAGCCCGTCCCGGGGAGCCACTTTTCGATCTCGTCCCTGTCGCCGGGCACGATCGCCCGAGGCGTCGGGTTCGCGTCATCCGATCGCGTCCGTCGGAATCCGGGGTCGAACAGGCCGGTAACCGCCGCCAGGCGCGCCCGCCCTTCCCGGAGACGGCCGGACGCCGTCCGATCGGGCCGTGAGCCCTTGCCGGTCGTGCGCTCTCGGAACCGACGGCACGAGATCGCCTCCGAGTCGTGACTCAGCTGCCGTTGCGCGACTGATCCAGCGAGCGCAACAGCTCCTCGACGGCATCGCGCCGCTGCTCGGCGGAACGGTCGACGGCACCGTTGCTGGCCGGCCTCTGCATCGCCTCGCGCTCTCGCAGGTAGCGCTCGTAGTGCTCGTCGCCGTCGTCGAGCGCGACGGCCTCGTCGTCAGCGCCTCCCTCGGCGCCGGACGCGGTATCCGGCTCCGGCAACGCCGGCACATCGCCGGTCGCGATGGCGGCGGTGCCCGAGGTCGCGTCGGACGGCTCGTCCGCCGCGCTGACGGCCGGGCCGCGATCGGCCGGGTCATCGACGCCGACCGGGGGAGCCGCCGCCGGACGGACTGCCCGGGACAGCGCCTGTCGCGAACGCCCGGTGGCATTCGCCGTCGTCGACTCGTCGACCAGGATGACGCCACTCTCGAGCACCAGCAGCGCACCCTGGTGCATGGTCTCGCTGATGTCCTTCAGGTCACGCGACGAGAACGAGCCGAGCGAGGCGAGCTTGACCAGGTCATCGAACACCGGCAGGGAACCCACGACCGCTTCCAGGTCGATGTCCCCGTCGGGATCGATGTCGGCGAGCGCCGCCGGAATGGACTCGATCACGGCGATCACGGCCGACAGGCTGTCGCGCTCGCCGGTGAAGTGCAGGTCCCGGTGGGCGGTGCCGTCGATGCCGTCCAGACGCAGATCCATCGCGGGTTTCCGACCGATGCTGGCACAGGCCGAGTACAGCATGTCGACGCCGTCGATCGAACGGGCGACGCGGTCGGGATCGGAGGCCTTCTCGCCGGCGTCGGCCAGGCGCAGGACCAGTCGGCCCTCGCCGTCGGCCAGCGGGAAACGGTTCCCGGTCAAGCCCTCCCGCACCGGCTCGAGCAGGGCCACCATCGCCGGCAGCTGGCCGATGGCGAACATGACGCGCGAAGCCAGCCTGACGATGTCGCCCTGATGGGCGCGCGCGTCGGCCGCGCCGCCGAGCAGGGACTGCCAGTATTCGGTGGTGCCGAGCTCGTCGAGACTCAGCAACCGCGCCACGCGCCGCTCGGCAGGCGTCAGCGCCTGCATGCGATCCATGATCATCGCCCCGGCGTGGCCCAGCCGGGCGGCGGCCACGGTGCGTTCGTCGCCCCGGGCCGAGCGATAGCGATCGAGCACGGAACGAAGCTCGGAGCGCCGGAGCAGATCCACTATCTTCGTGACGGCCTGGCGCAGCTCGTCTGCGTGCATTCGGTGCTTCCCCGGTTCTTCCCGCTGTCTCCGTGACAGGATCGGCCGGTCGGGCGAATCATTGAGCCTTCGACGAGCCTCGATTCGCCGCCATACCGGTCGGCCATTCTTCCCTAACCTACCGAACCCGAAGAAAACTGGTCGGGGCGAGAGGATTCGAACCTCCGACCCCCACAACCCCATTGTGGTGCGCTACCAGCCTGCGCCACGCCCCGCCAGAACCCCGAAGCATACCGGAACCGGCCGCGGAATGGACACTCGGACAGCCGGTTCGACGGACCGGACCTCGCCGCGTCCGGTCGCGGCGGGACGACGGGCGGATCGGTTCCGCCCGCGTCGGCGGCCCGCCGGGAGGCCCGTCAGGCGACCCGTCAGGCGACCCGTCAGGCGGCGCGCAGGATCTTCAGCAGATCCTCGAGCTCGGAGCGGAGCTGGCGCATCATCTGCTGGGACTGCGCGTTGTCGTCCTTGATGGCGTCGCCCGCGAGGTGCTGGCGCGCCCCGCCGATCGTGTAGCCCTCCTGGTACAGCAGGCTGCGGATCTGGCGGATCAGCATGACGTCGTGCCGCTGGTAGTAACGGCGGTTGCCGCGGCGCTTGACCGGCGCCAGATCCGGGAACTCCTGCTCCCAGTAGCGCAGCACGTGCGGCTTGACCGCGCAGAGCTCGCTGACCTCGCCGATGGTGAAGTAGCGCTTGCTCGGGATGGTCGGGAGTTCGTTATTGTTGCTGACTTCCAGCATAGGCTTCCACCCGCGACTTGAGTTTCTGACCGGGCCGGAACGTCACGACGCGACGGGCGGAGATGGGAATCTCCTCGCCGGTCTTGGGGTTCCGCCCCGGGCGCTGGTTCTTGTTCCGGAGCACGAAGTTGCCGAACCCCGAGAGCTTGACGTCCCGCCCGCTCTCGAGCGCGACCCGGATCTCCTCGAAGAACTGCTCGACGAACTCCTTCGCCTCGCGCTTGTTGAGCCCGATCTCCTCGAACAGCATCTCGGCCATCGCGGCCTTGGTCAGTGCCATCGTTGCCCTGCCATCCGGGTGTGGATCGGTTCGTCAGTCACGCAGCGCCGCGCCGTGCTCGCGCTCCAGGGCCACGACCACCCGCCTGACCGCCCTGTCGACATCGCGCTCCTCCAGCGTGCGGGAAAAATCCTGCAATATCAACCCCAAGCCGATGCTCTTGCGACCGCTTTCCAGCCCGTCGCCGCGGTACACGTCGAACACGAACGCGTCCTGCAGGGACGCCGACGCCGCACCGCGCACCGTGGCGATCAGCGCGTCGCGGCTCAGCCTCTCGTCGACGAGCAACGCCAGATCGCGCCTGACCCGCGGGAAGCGCGACAGCGGTGACACGGCCGGCAGCCCGGCCCGTCGCGACAACGCGCCCGACAGCTCGAACACGTACGGGAGGCCGGGCAGGTCGAGCGGTTCCTGCAACGCCGGATTCAGCGCGCCGACGTGGCCGAGCGACTCGCCGCCGACGACGATCGAGGCGCGCTGGCCGGGGTGCAGCATCGCGAGCTCCGACGGCCCGAAGGTGATGCCGTCGACCGCCGCACGGGAGAGCAGCGCCTCGACGTCCGCCTTGATCGCGTAGAAGTCGACCGGATCGGGGGCCGTGTTCCAGCCCTCCGGCTCACGCCGCCCGACGGCGAGCCCGGCGATCATGTCCTGCTGACGCAAGGTGTCGTCGATCTGCAGGTCGTCGCCGTGTCGTGGAGCGAGGTGCGCGTCTCGCCCATCGGCGAGGAAGCGGAGCCCGGTCTCGAACAACCGCATCGCGTCGAGCTGCCGGGCCGCGTTCCGTCGGTACACGTCGAGCAGTCCGGTGACCAGCGTCGTGCGCATCGCGCCGAGCTCCGAGGAGATCGGGTTCGGCAGGTCGATCGCGGCGAGATCGGGACGGAGCCGCGCCTGACGCTCACCGTCGACGAAGCTGTAGGTCACGACCTCCTGATAGCCCCGCTGCGCGAGCACGCGCTTGATCGCGACCGGCGGAACCCGCGTCTCGGGCATCGGCCGGAACCCCGGACGCTGGACCGGCAAGGTGCGCGGCAGCGAGTCGAAGCCGCGCACCCGTGCGACCTCCTCGATGAAGTCCTCCTCGACCGCGAGATCCCAACGATGACTCGGTGCCGTGACCTGCCAGGCGCGTGCGCGGTCGTGGCCGTCGGCCGCACGATCGTCGCCGTCGCGGCGATCCGGCCCGGCCGCGTCACGGCCTACTCCCCGGGCCGCGGCCTCGTCGCACCGCACGCCGAGCCGTCCGAGGATCCGCAGCGTCTCCTCGGCGGAGACCGGAACGCCGAGCACGCGCGCGAGCCGCGACGCGCGAAGCGTGACCGGCTTCCGCACCGGCAGGCGGGCGTCGACCACGACCTCGCCGACCGGGCCGGCCGCGCCGCCGGCGATCGAGACCAGCAGCGCCGTCGCCGCCTCCAGCGCCTCGCGCTGACCCTCCGGATCGACGCCACGCTCGAAGCGGTGCGAGGCGTCGGTGTGCAGCGCGTAGCGACGCGGCTTGCCGATCAGGTCGCCGGGCAGGAACAGCGCGCTCTCCAGATAGACGTTCCGCGTGCCGGCGTCGACCATCGTCGAGCGCCCGCCCATGATGCCCGCGATCGCGATCGCGCCGGAGTCGTCGGCGATGACGGTGGTCTCCGCGTCGAGCCCGACCTCGCGCCCGTCGAGCAGCACGAGGCGCTCGCCCACCTCGGCGAGCCGGACGCGGATGCCGCCCGTGAGCTTGTCGAGATCGAACGCGTGCATGGGCTGGCCGAGCTCGAGCATGACGTGGGCGGTGACGTCGACCGCGGCGTCGATCGAGCGGATGCCGGAGCGGTGCAGCCGCTCGGCGACATCCTCCGGCACGGGTGCTCCGGGATCGATGCCGCGGACCACGCGCCCGGTGAAGCGTGCGCAGGCCGACGCTTCGTCGATCGAGACCGGCAAGGTGTCGTCGATCGAGGCGGCGAGCGGCTCGCCGCTCGCCCGCGACATCGGCAAGTCGTTCTTCGCCGACAGGTCGCGCGCGAGCCCGCGAATCGACAGGCAGTCGCCGCGATCGGGCGTCAGTTCGACCTCGAAGATCGATCCGTCCAGCCCGAGCCAGGTCGCCAGATCCGTCCCCGGCGGCGCATCGTCATCGAGCTCCATGATGCCCGCCCGGTCCTCGCCCAGCCCCAGCTCCACGACCGAGCACAGCATCCCGTGCGAGACCACGCCGCGGAGCTTCGCCTTCTTCAGCTTCGTGCCGTCCGGGAGCCTGCCGCCGACGCGCGCGAACGCGGTCGCGAGCCCGACCCGGGCGTTCGGCGCACCGCAGACGACCTGTACCGGCTCGTCCTCGCCGGCGTCGACCGTGCAGACGCGCAGCCGATCGGCGTCCGGGTGCGGCTCCGCCGTGACGATCCGCCCGACGACGACGTTCTCGAACGCCGGACGCGCCGACTCGATCCGGTCGACCTCGAGCCCGAGCGACGTCAGCTGATCGGCCAGTCCCGCGGTGTCCACCGGCGGATCGATCCAGGCGCGCAGCCACGCTTCGTCGAACTTCATGCGCCTGCCCCGCTCGCGTGGAACTGCGCGAGGAAGCGCAGGTCGTTCTCGAAGAAGAGCCTGAGATCGGCCACGCCGTAGCGCAGCATCGCCAGCCGCTCGACGCCCATGCCGAACGCGTAGCCGGTCCACGCCTCGGTATCGACGCCGACGGCACGGAACACGTTCGGGTGGACGATGCCGGCGCCGAGCACCTCCAGCCACTGTCCACCGCCGATGCGGATATCGACCTCGGTGGACGGCTCGGTGAACGGGAAGTAGGACGGGCGGAAGCGGATCTCGCAGTCGTCCTGATCGAAGAACGCCCTCAGGAAGCCCTCCAGGTGACCCATCAGGTCGCTGAGGCCGACGTTCTCGTCGACCAGCAGACCCTCGATCTGATGGAACATCGGCGAGTGCGTCTGATCGGAGTCGCAGCGGTAGACGCGCCCCGGCGCGATCACGCGCAGTGGCGGCGGCGTGTCGCGCAGGTAACGGATCTGCACCGGCGACGTGTGCGTGCGCAGCAGCCGGTTCGCATCGAACCAGAACGTGTCGTGCATCTCCCGCGCCGGATGGTTCGGCGGGAAGTTCAGCGCCTCGAAGTTGTGCCAGTCGTCCTCGATCTCGGGCCCGGTGGCGACGTCGAAGCCGATCTGCCCGAACAGTGCCGTGATGCGCTCGATCGTCAGCGTGACCGGATGCAGGCCACCCGCCGGGGGCGGTGCGCCGGGAAGGGTGATGTCGAGCGCGTCACTCGCCAGGCGCTCGGCCAGACGCGCGTCGTCGAGTTCGGTGCGGCGCGTCTCGATCAGCGCCTGCACCGTCCGCTTGGCCCGGTTGACGGCCTGCCCGGCCGCGGGCTTCTCCTCGGGAGGCAGTGCACCGAGCGACTTGAGCGCGGCGGTCAGCGTGCCCTTCTTGCCGAGCAGCGCGACGCGCGCGCTCTCGAGCGCGTCGAGGGAGTCGGCCGCCCGCACGCGCGTTCGCGCCTCGTCGGTCAGGGCATCGAGATCGAGCGGCATGAGAGGGCGGTGTCCTGCGGTCGGCGACGGGAAAGACGGGTACGACGAAGACGAGCCACGGCGGCGATGGGCGAGAGCGGGACTCGTCGCCCGGGTCGCGCGGACCGGGTCGCGCGGACCGGGTCGCGCGGACCGGGTCGCGTAGACCGGATCGCGTAGACCGGGTCGCGTCGCCGGACACGAAAAGGGGGAACACCGATCGACCGCGGAGGCGGTCGGACGGACGTTCCCCCGGGTCCATCGAGGCCCCGCCGGAACGACCTCGTGGTCGCTTCGACAGGGCCCGGACGACGATCAGGCAGCGGCGGCGTTCGCCCGCCCGGCCAGCACCGCCGTCTCCGGCAGGCTCGAACGTGCCGTCTTGACGAGTGCGCCGAACGCGGCCTCGTCGGCGATGGCCAGATCGGCGAGCATCTTCCGGTCGACGTCGATGCCGGCGACCTTGAGCCCCTGCATGAAGCGGCTGTAGCTCAGGCCGTGCGCCCGCGTCGCGGCGTTGATGCGCGCGATCCAGAGGCGGCGGAACATCCGCTTCTTGGTCTTGCGGTCGCGGTAGGCGTACTGCCCGGCCTTCGTGACGGCCTGCTTGGCGACGCGGAAGACGCGACTTCGCGCCCCCCGGTAGCCCTTGGCCTGCTTGAGGATCTTCTTGTGGGCGGCACGCGCGGTGACGCCTCTCTTGACTCTCGGCATGGTGGCGCTCCTAGCGGTTGTTCGGCAGCATGCGACGGATCAGCACGACATCGTTCTCGTGGACCATGTCGTTGCCGCGCAGGTGACGCTTCCGCTTGGTGCTCTTCTTCGTCAGGATGTGGCGAAGATGCGAACTCTTGCGCTTGTAGCCGCCGGACCCCGTCCGCTTGAACCGCTTGGCGGCCCCGCTCACGGATTTCTGCTTGTTGGACACTGTTGGACTCCCGATGTTGTCGAGCCGCGGAGCGACCCGGAGTGAAGGGACCGAGGGCGTCATAGTGTCGGTACGCCGTACGGTCCGAACGGGGCCGACCCCCTCCTCGGGACCCGACCCTCTACCAATCGGCCGGAGCGAATGAAGCGCCCGGCCGTACCACGAGGGTCGGAACCCCTCGGGGTCAGAACCCTTTCCCAGCCAGCCGAAGCGAGTGAAGCGCTCGGCCGTACCACCCTTCCGGCCGCGCTCGATGCAGGCGGCCGACTCGCCGCCCTGATCCGGCCTGTTTGAAACCGGGAGGGGCCGGGCTTCCCGGGTCGGACCTCGCGGGGTCCGATCGGGAAGCTCTAGTTCTTCCGTGGCGCCATGACCATGACCATCTGGCGGCCTTCTAGCTTGGGGAACTGCTCGACCGTGGCGAGTTCGGTCAGGTCGGCCTCGACGCGCTTGAGCAGCTGCGCTCCCAGCTCGCGGTGGGCCATCTCCCGCCCGCGGAAGCGGAGCGTGATCTTGGTCTTGTCACCGTTCTCGAGAAAGCGCACCAGGTTCCTGAGCTTGACCGCGTAGTCTCCGTCCTCCGTTCCGGGACGGAACTTGATCTCCTTCAACTGGGCGGTCTTCTGCTTCTTCCTGCCCGCGTGCTGCTTCTTGTTCGCCTCGAACTTGAAGCGCCCGTGGTCCATGATCTTGCAGACCGGCGGCGACACGTTCGGCGATATCTCGACCAGATCGAGACCCGACTCGCGCGCCGTGGCCATCGCCTGCTCCAGCGGCACGACACCGATCTGCTCGCCCTCGGCCGAGATCAGCCGGACTTCCGGCACGTCGATCTCGTCGTTCTTGCGGTTTACCTTTTTCGCGGAAATACGTCCGTCCTCCGATTCGCCCCTCGGGGCCCGTGCGGCCGACCCGTCGGCGGCCGCCCTCGTCTGCGTGTCTCGACACTACCCGGCGATCCGTGCTCCGAAGAGCAGGGCGCCGTCCTCTATCCTTCCGGTCGTCCCGCGATCGAGGTTCGTCCCGATCCGGATCCGGCCCGACCCCTCGCAACCTGTGGGCGGGGTCGTCGTCATTCCACCTGCCGGCCGTTCAGACCCCCGCCACCCGCCGTCCGGCGGCCGTCTCGGCGTCGAGCAGCCCGACCAGCGCGTCGAGCGGCATCGAACCGAGATCCTTGCCGTCGCGCGTGCGCACCGACAGGGAGCGTTCCTCGACTTCCCGATCCCCGGCGACGAGCAGATACGGAACCCGCGCGAGCGTCGCCTCGCGGATCTTCAGGCCGATCTTCTCGTTCCGCAGGTCGGTCTCGACGCGGAACCCGCTATTCTGCAACATCACGGCCGCTTCTTCAACGAACTCCCGCGATCGATCGGTGATCGTCATGACGGTGGCCTGCACCGGCGCGAGCCACGGCGGGAAGCGACCCTCCGTGTTCTCGATCAGGATGCCGACGAAGCGTTCGAACGAGCCGAGGATCGCCCGGTGCAGCATGACCGGCACCTGCCGCTCGCCGTGCTCGTCGATGTAGCTCGCGCCGAGTCGCCCCGGCATCGAGAAATCCACCTGCATCGTGCCGCACTGCCAGACCCGCCCGATGCAGTCCTTCAGCGAGAACTCGATCTTGGGGCCGTAGAACGCCCCCTCGCCCGGCAGGATCTCCCAGTCGAGACCCTTGGCGTCGAGCGCGTCGCCGAGCGCCTTCTCGGCTCGATCCCAGTCCTCGTCCGACCCCACCCGCTCGGCCGGCCGGGTCGAGAGACGGTAGATGACCTCGTCGAAGCCGAAGTCGCGGTAGATCTCGTGCAGGAAATCGATGAACGAGGCGACCTCGTCCTGGATCTGCGCCTCGGTGCAGAAGACGTGGCCGTCGTCCTGGGTGAACCCGCGCACGCGCATGATCCCGTGCAGGGCGCCCGACATCTCGTTGCGGTGACAGGAACCGAACTCGGCGAGCCGGAGCGGCAGGTCGCGGTAGCTCCTGAGCCCCTGGTTGAACACCTGCACGTGGCAGGGACAGTTCATCGGCTTGATCGCGTAGTGCCGATCCTCGGTCTCGACGTGGAACATGCCGTCGCCGAACTTGTCGGCGTGACCGCTCTTCTCCCAGAGCGAGTAGTCGAGCACCTGCGGCGTGCGGATCTCCTTGTAGCCGTGGCGGCGCTGGGCGGCGCGCATGTGGCCTTCCACCGCCTGCCAGATCGCCCACCCCTTCGGGTGCCAGAACACCATGCCCGGTGCCTCGTCCTGGAGGTGGAAGAGATCCTGCTGGCGACCGATCCGGCGGTGGTCGCGCTTCTCGGCCTCCTCCAGCGCCCGCAGGTGCGCCTTCAGCTCCTTGGGCGTCGCGAACGCGGTGCCGTAGATGCGCTGCAGCATCGGGTTGGCGGGATCCGCCCGCCAGTAGGCACCGGCGAGCTTGGTCAGCTTGAACGCCTTCAGATGCCCGGTGCTCGGCACGTGCGGCCCCCGGCAGAGGTCGGTGAAGTCGTCCTGCGCGTAGAGCGAGAGCGTCTCGCCGGGCGGGATGCCCTTCGCGATCTCCACCTTGTAGTGCTCACCGAGAGCGTCGAAGTAGGCGATCACCTCGTCGCGCTCCAGCGTCGAGCGCTCGATCGGGATGTCGCGGGCGGCGAGCTCCGTCATGCGGGCCTCGATCGCCTCCAGGTCCTCCGGCGTGAAGCTCTCGTCGCGCGCCATGTCGTAGTAGAAGCCGCCCTCGACCACCGGGCCGATCGTCACCTGGGTCTCGGGGAACAGCTGCTTGACGGCCTGCGCCATCAGGTGAGCCGTCGAGTGACGGATCAGCGGCAGCGCCTCCTCGCTCCTCGCCGTGACGATGGCGAGACGCGCGTCGTCCTCGAGTCGATGGCTCGCGTCGACCAGCGTGCCGTCGACGACGCCCGCGAGCGTCGCCTTCGCGAGCCCGGGGCCGATGTCGGCCGCGACGTCGATGACGGAGAGGGGGGCGGGGTATTCCCGGACGCTGTCGTCGGGAAGGGTGATGCGGGGCATGTCCGGACTCTATCTTATGAGGTGTCAGTGGCGACCCCCACGAAAGGCCGCGTGATGCGAGCCGTGACGCGCAGGATGCCCATCGATTTCGGCCCGCGACGGCCCGCCGTGACGAACCGTCCCGCAAGTGTAGTCGAAGCACCCCGGTGAGGTCTCGGCGGACGAGAATTCGCCCGCGGCCGACTCGCACCGGATCGAACGCGGCCGAACCCGACGACCGGATCGGCCGGATCGGCCGGAACCGGAAACGCCGCATCGGAGCGGACCCGCCGGACCGAGCCGGGACGGGAGGGATCCGGCTCGCCGAGCCGACGCCGGCCTCGGCCGACACCCCGGGCGCGCGCACTCGTCGGCGACCCGGATGACGGGGGACACGCGACCGCCCGGGCGCGTGTCCCCCGCTTCGCTGCCGACCGTCGCGGGAATCGAGCACCCGGCGACCGGCGGCACGCTTCCTCCTAGCGGACGCGCGCGCGCTCGATGTCGGCCTGCACCGTACGGCTGGCCGCGGTGCCCGCATCGGTGCGCACGACTTCCGGATCGTCCTTCTGGACGTCGACCGCGGTACCGATCAGGGAGCGGTAGATCAGGGCGCCGACGATGGCACCGACGATCGGCGCGACCCAGAACAGCCAGAGCTGCTGCGTCGGCAGCGTGACGCCGTCTCCGTAGAAGCCCGCGACCAACGCCTGCGCGGTGGAACGCGCCGGGTTCACGCTGGTGTTGGTGACCGGAATGCTGATGAAGTGGATCAGCGCGAGCGCGAGGCCGATGGCGAGACCGCCCATCTGCGCGGCCGCCTGCTTGGAGGTGGCACCCATGATGACGATCAGGAACGCCGCGGTCAGCACGACCTCGGTGATGATCGCGGCCTGCATGCCGTACCCGCCCGGCGAGCCGTCGGGGCCGAAGCCGTTGGTCGCGAACGTGCCCGCACCGGGGGCGATCGCGAAATCCGGTTGGCCCGCCGCGATGAAATAGATGGTGACGCCCCCGAGCAGGCCGCCGATCACCTGCGCGACGATGTAGCCCGGCGCCTTGGCGATCGGGAAGCGGCCGCCGGCGACGAGTCCGAGCGTGACCGCCGGATTGAAGTGCCCGCCCGACACGTGTCCGACCGCGTAGGCCGCCGTCAGCACGGTCAGGCCGAAGGCCAGGCTGACGCCGACGAACCCGAGTCCGAGGCTGGTACCGTTCGGTCCGGTGCCGTAGCCCGCCGCGAGCACCGCCGCGCCGCATCCTCCCAGAACCAGCCAGAAGGTCCCGAAGACCTCCGCCATCAAAGCCTTTCCGTACATCGTGTGATTCTCCTGTGTGACCGTGCGAATGCCCGGCGGACGACCGCACGGGACTCCGGTCCCGTGCACCGCGACGGCGGACCCTAGCGCATCATTACAAGACGAACAATAGCAGTTTGCAATTGGTCACGACTTGTGCTTCCGGAATTCCAGGGAGACACGTTCGAACAGACGCGAGCCGATCCATCCGTGACAGACTTGCAATGTCGCGTCGATCATGGAGACTCCCGATTTCGAGGAACCGGATTCCGAGGGATCGATCGCGCGGCCGCCGCGCGGACGGGGATTCCGGCGGGGCGGTTGACGAGCCGGATCCGAATCACTACTCTTCGCGTCGACGGCAGGCGCGTAGCTCAGTTGGTTAGAGCATCACCTTGACATGGTGGGGGTCGTTGGTTCGAATCCAATCGCGCCTACCATCTCCCCCTTCCTCGATCGCCCGCTCGACACGCCGTCCGGATCTTCCGGATGCCGGGTCGGGCGGGCGTTTCGGTTTCCGGTCGCCGCATTCCTCGCTCGCGGCGGTTCCCGTCACACGCTGCCACCCCGCCGTCCCTTGCCGCGCCGCCCATGCCTGCATCCGTACCCGCCGCTCGCTCGACCGACCCGTACGTGGCGACCGGTGACGTCGCCCCGCTCGCCCTCGACGCGCTGACCGCGGTGTCCCCGATCGACGGTCGCTACGCCGCTCGCACGGAACCGCTGCGCGAGCTGTTCAGCGAGTTCGCGCTGATCCGCGAGCGCGTCCGCGTCGAGATCCACTGGTTCCTGCACCTCGGCGACGAGCCGGCCGTGACCGAGCTGCCCCCGGCCGACGACGCCGCACGCGCCGCGCTGATCGCCGTCGGGGAGCACTTCTCGGTCGACGACGCCGCCCGCGTCAAGATGATCGAGCGCACGACCAACCATGACGTCAAGGCGGTCGAGTACTTCATCAAGGAACGTCTCGCGGCCGACGACACGCTCGCCGAGCTCGCCCGGCACGGCGAGTTCGTGCACTTCGCCTGCACGTCGGAAGACATCAACAACCTGGCCTGGAACCGCCTCCTCGCGCGCTGGCGCGACGCGCACCTGCTCGCGCGGATCGACGCGCTCGACGACGCGCTCGCGGCGTTCGCCCGCGATACCGCCGATGTCGCGCTGCTGTCGCGCACGCACGGGCAGACCGCGAGCCCGACGACCCTCGGCAAGGAATTCGCCAACGTCGTCCACCGGCTTCGCCGCCAGCGCCGCGCGCTCGCCGACACCGAGCTCCTCGGCAAGATCAACGGCGCGGTCGGCAACTTCAACGCCCATCTCGTCGCCTGTCCCGACGTCGACTGGCCGGATGTCGCCGCCCGCTTCGTCACCTCGCTCGGACTCGCGCACAACGCGCACACCACGCAGATCGAGCCGCACGACTGCATCGCGGAGCTGTTCGACGCGGCCGCCCGCCTCGACACGATCCTGATCGACCTGTGTCGCGACGTCTGGGGCTACATCTCGCTCGGCTACCTGACCCAGCGGCCGGTGGCCGGCGAGATCGGCTCGTCGACGATGCCGCACAAGGTCAACCCGATCGACTTCGAGAACGCCGAGGGCAATCTCGGTCTCGCCAGTGCCGTGTTCGGCCATCTCGCGGCGAAGCTGCCGGTGTCGCGCTGGCAACGCGACCTGACCGACTCGACCGTGCTCAGGAACCTCGGGGTCGGCGCGGGCTACCTGGAGATCGCGCTCGCCTCGATCCTGAAGGGTCTCGGCAAGCTCGGCGTGAACGAGCCGGCGATCGCCGCCGACCTCGACGCCGCCTGGGAAGTGCTCGCCGAGCCGGTGCAGACGGTCATGCGCCGAGCCGGCACCGCCGGTGCCTACGAGGCGCTGAAGGAGCTGACCCGTGGTCAGGCGATCGATGCCGAGCGGATACGGGCGTTCGTGCGCACGCTCGACCTGCCCGCCGCCGACCGCGAGCGACTCGCGGCGCTGACGCCGGCGACCTACACGGGACTGGCCGCCCGCCTCGCCCGCGAGCTCTGAGCAACCCGTGACCGCCTCGCGCGACGACGCTCCCGCGACGCTTCGCTGGCCCGACGGCATGGACGAGGCGGGGTTTCTCGCCCGCCACTGGCAACGCGCACCGCTCCTGATGCGTCAGGCCCTGCCCGGCTTCGTCACGCCGCTGCCGCCCGACGAGCTCGCCGGGCTCTCGCTCGAGCCGGACGTGGGCGGACGGCTGATCCGCCGGCGCGAGGACGACACCTACGCGCTGGAGCACGGTCCGTTCGACGAGGAGACGTTCGCGACACTCGGCGAGCGCGACTGGTCGCTGCTGGTGACCGACGTCGACAAGCATGTCCCCGAGCTCGCCCGCTGGCTGATGCCGTTCCGCGTCGCGCCGGACTGGCGACTCGACGACCTGATGGTCAGCTTCGCCCCGGACGGCGGCTCGGTAGGCGCCCACGTCGACGAGTACGACGTCTTCCTGCTGCAGGCGAGCGGAATCCGGCGCTGGTCGATCGCCGCTCCACCGTCGGCAACGGCGTCCGACGACACTCCGTCGCGACCGCCACCCGAGCGCGCGGCCGGCGACCTGCGGCTGGTCGAGGACTTCTCGCCGAGCGACAGCTGGGATCTCGAGCCCGGCGACGTGCTCTACCTGCCGCCGGGAGTCGCCCACCACGGTGTCGCCCTCGGTGACGGCTGCACGACCTGGTCGATCGGCTTCCGTGCGCCGAGCGCGGCGGACGTCGTGCTGCACGCGGCCGAGCTCGTCGCCGAGCGCCTGAGCGGACGGCTGCCGCGGACACGGCTGCGCGACCCGGGGCGCGGACGCGGTGTCGCGGGCGAGATCGACGACGCGACGATCGACGCCGTCGCGACGCTCCTGCGCGAGGCGCTGACGCTCGACCGCTCGGCAATGACGGAACTGACGGGGCGACTGCTGACGCGTTCGGGCACACCGGCGGACGACATCGGGTCCGATGCCGCCGACGGTGATGCGGACGCCGTCGCCGAGGAGCGACCGGCGGCGTTCGCCGTGACGCCGTTCTCGAGGCTGGCGTGGTGCGGCGCCGGCGAACGCGTCGAGCTGTTCGTGAACGGCGAACGTCATGCCTGCCACCGCCGGCTGGCACGCGGGCTCTGCGAGAGCCTCGCCGTTCGGGAGGAGGACGTGATGCCCGAGGACGGTGCCTTGTTCGACACGCTACGCGAGGACGGTGTGCTTGCCCCCGTCGACCGGGCCTGAGACGGACGCGCGAGGCGCGCCCGTCCCGGGTCATCGCACGACGTCGAGCTCGACGCGACGGTTCTCGAGCCGTCCCGACACCGTCTCGTTCGACGCGATCGGCCGGGTCTCGCCGAAGGCGCGCGTCTCGAAGCGATCCGCCCCGATGCCGGCCGCGACGAACCACGCCGCCACCGCCGCCGCCCGTCGTCGCGACAGGTCCAGGTTCGACTCGGCCGAGCCCTGACCGTCGGTGTGGACCGACACCCGGAACTTCTGCGCCGGGAACCGCCGCAGCGTCACGGCCACCACCGGCTCGGGTACGGGCTACGGCTCCGGCGCCGCCTCGACGATCTCGACGACGGGCTCCGCGATCGCCCGCTCGACGAACACCTCGCGCTGCCGCTCGCGGCGGCCGACCGGACGGTCGACCCCGGAGATCAACCGGGCGGGCCACCCGACGTCCGTCGATGCCTGAGCCACTGCAGCGCGATGATGCTCAACGCGTTTCTCACCTCGCCGGTGTCGAGCATCTCGATCGCCCGCTCGACCGGAAACACCCGGGCGAGGATGTCCTCGTCCTCGTCGGCGAGCCCGTGCAGGCCGCCCGCGGCGCCGAGATCGCACTCGCCGGCGAACAGGTGCACTTCCTCCGTGGACGCCCCCGGGCTCGCGAGATAGCGCGATATCGGCTCGAGCCGATCGAACTCGAGCCCGGCCTCCTCGCGCGCTTCCCGACGCGCGACCTCGAGCGGTGTCTCGTCGCCGTCGATCATGCCGGCGACGATTTCCCACAACCACGGATCGGGCGACTGGCGCATCGCCCCGATCCGGAACTGCTGGACGAGGAGAACGAGACCGTTGGCCGGATCCCAGGGAAGCACACCGACGACGTCACCTCGCACGAACAGCTCGCGCTCGATCGACGGGCTCTGCCCCCCGCCGTGCAGGGCATGGCGGAAACGGACCCGATCCATGCGGTAGAAGCCGTCGTGCAGCGTCTCGCGCGACTCGAGCCGCCACTCCCGCCCCCTTCCCGCGTCACCGTTCCCGCTGCCGTCGGACTCGTTCACCCGTCGCTCGCGGATACCCGCGTCGCCGCCCGTCGCACGTGAACGAGGAGTCGGCGACGGGCCGGACCGTTCGGTCGTCCGACGCTCGTCCGCGAGGGCATCGAGCGCTCGCTCGGCCGACGCGACATCGCCCGGCACGTCCACGCCGTGCGCGGCTCCCGCCGCCACCAGGCCGACGTGGATCCGCCCGCCGTGATGCAGTACGCGCAACTGCTCGAGCTGCTCCTCCCGTTCGGCCGCCGAGGCGGCGAGCGCTCCGTAGCGGAGCAGGTAGCCGCAGCGGTAGGCGTAGAGTCCGACGTGCAGGAAGGCGTCGGGGAACGTGCCGTCGTCGCGCGCGTCGCGTCGCCAGGGAATCGGGGCGCGACTGAAGTACAGCGCCATGTCGGCCGCGTCCCGGACGACCTTCACCCGCATCGGATCGAGCCTGTCGCGCTCGCGCGTGATGGGCGTGCAGAAGGTCGCCATGTCGGCCTCGGCATGCCGGCGGAGGTTGGCGGCGAGCGCGTCGAGTCGGGCGGGCGGCGTGGCCGGCTCGTCTCCCTGCAGTCCGACGACCAAGGTCGTCTCGGGCCAGCCGCGACGGGTGGCGACCTCGGCGATGCGGTCGGTACCGCTCGGATGATCGGCGCGCGTGAGCTCGACGTCGGCCCCGGCCGTCCGGCAGACGCCGACGATACGCTCGTCGTCGGTCGCGACGACGACCCGGCTCGCTCGCGACTCGCGCGCGCGGTCGAGCGCGTGCAGGATCATCGGTCGGCCGTTCAACGGGTGCAGCGGCTTGCCCGGGAAGCGGCTCGAGGCATGCCGCGCCGGGATGACGATGGTGTAGTCGTACTGTCCGGCCATCACGCCTCTTCTCCGCTTCGCGATCGGTGCAGGCCTCCCTGCCACCCCGCCACGTCCACCGATCGCGCCACTCCCCGCCGCTCCGATCCGTTCCGATGAGCCCCTGACCTCGCCCCGTTGCGGCTCTCGGGTCGTCCGCGCAGGCGCTCGCTCAACGCCTCGATCCAGACGTCGGCGCCCGCGTCCGTCTCGATCTCGACGCGCACCTCGTACAGCTCGGCCGGCAACTCGCCCACGGCATCGAGCTTGACCGCGTCCTTGGAGGTGACGAGCACCGGAGCATCGTCGTCGAAGGCGAGATCGGCGCTGTCGGGCACGTGATGATCGGGCAGCGCCCGCGTGTCCACGATCAGTCCCCGCTCGCGCAAGGTCTCGAAGAATCGTGCCGGACGGCCGATGCCCGCGACCGCGTGCACGCGGCGTCCCCGGAAGGACGCCAGGTCGTGCCAGTCACCGTCCGGCCAGCGCCGCATCCGCGGGCGCGCCGTCGCGAACCGGAACGCGGGCGGCATGTCGCGACCACGCCTCTCGTGCGTGCCGCGAAGGTCGTTCGCCGCGATCACCTCGTCGTCGAGCGCGGGTACCCGGATCGCGATCAGGTCGACCGAGTCGAGGCGCGACACCGGCTCGCGCAACGGCCCGGCCGGCAGCAGCCGCCCGTTGCCGAACCCCGCCACCGCGTCCACCACGACGATCTCGGCATCGCGAGCCATCGCGAGGTGTTGCAGGCCGTCGTCCGAGAGCACGAGATCGCAGTCGGTGTCCGCGGCGAGCGCGGCCACGGCCCGCGCGCGGTACACGCAGACGCAGACCGGAGCACCCGTCATCCGGCGCAGCATCAGCGGCTCGTCCCCGACCGCACCCGCCGCGTCGTCGTGGCGTACGTGCCACGGTGTCTCCCGCGGTGTGCCGCCGTGTCCGCGGCTGACGATGCCGGGTCGCCAGCCACGCGCGCGAAGGCGCTCGACGAGATGGGCGGTCAGCGGCGTCTTGCCGGTGCCGCCCACGCTGAGGTTGCCGACGACCACGACGGGCAAGGGGGAAGGCACCGTGGCGAGCCGACCCGAGCGATAGAGTGCCGAGCGTGCGCCCACCAGCACCCGGTTCAGCGCACCGACCGGACGGAGCAACGTCGCGAGCGCACCGCCCTCCCGCCAGGCGCGCTCGAGCACGCCGGCGACACCGCTCACCGGAACTGCAGCCGGTGCAGCTTGGCGTAGTGCGTGTCCCCGGCGAGCAGCTCCGCGTGACCGCCGATCTCGACGATGCGTCCGCGCGCCATGACGACGATCCGATCCGCCTGCTCGATGGTCGACAGCCGGTGCGCGACGATCAGCGTCGTGCGCCCCGCCATCAGCGCGTCGAGCCCCTGCTGCACCTTGCGTTCGGACTCGCTGTCGAGCGCGCTGGTCGCCTCGTCGAGGATCAGGATCGGCGCGTCCTTCAGCAGCGCCCGGGCGATCGCGACCCTCTGGCGCTGGCCACCCGACAGCATCACCCCGTTCTCGCCGACCGTCGTCGCGTAGCCTTCCGGGAGTTTCATGATGAAGTCGTGCGCGTGCGCCGCGCGACAGGCCTGCTCCAGCGTGGCGCGATCGACAGGCTCCGCGCTACCGTAGGCGATGTTGCTGGCGATGGTGTCGTTGAACAGCATGACGTCCTGGCTGACGTAGGCGACGCGGCTGCGGAGGGAGGCGAGCGTGAAGTCGTCGAGCCGCACGCCGTCGACGAGGATCTCCCCGTCGTCCGCCTCGTAGAGTCGGGCGACGAGGTTGACCAGCGAGGTCTTGCCGCTGCCCGACTCGCCCACCAGGGCAACGGTCTCGCCGGCGCGGATGGCGAGCGACACCTCGTGCAGCACGGCGGGCTTGGCCGGATCGTAGCGAAGCGCGACGTCTCGGAACTCGATCGTGCCGATGTCGCGGCCGAGCTCGCGCGTGCCGGTATCGCGCTCCGACTCCAGGTCGAGCGTCGCGAACAGGCTCTCGCCCGCGGCGATGCCGCGCTGGATCTGGTTGTTCAGGCTCGTCAGCCGCCGCATCGGCGCGAACAGCATCAGCATCGCCGTGACGAACGACATGAAGCTGCCGACGCTGATCCTGTCCTCGGGCGCACCGCTCGAGGCCACGTAGACGATGATCGCCAGCGCGATCGCGACCAGGAACTGGATGATCGGCACGTTCAGCGCGCGCACCACCGTCTCCTTCATGTTGAACGCGCGATTGCGCTCGTTGACGCGCTCGAAGCGCGCGGTCTCCGGCTCCTGTCCACCGAAGATCTTGATCACGCGGGCACCGTCGACGACCTCCTGGATGACGTGGCTGACCTCGCCCATCGAACCCTGGATGCTCCGGCTGATCGCGCGGAACTTGCGGCTGACGCGGGCGACGATCAGGCCGATCAGCGGGCCGATGATCAGGAAGCACAGCGAGAGCTTCCAGCTGACCCAGAACATCAGGCCGAACAGCCCGATCGCCGTCAGCGTGTCGCGCACGACGACGGTCAGCGAATCGCTCGCCGCGTTCGCCACCTGCTGGCTGTTGAACGTGATGCGGGAGATCAGCTCGCCGGAGGAGGCGTTGTCGTAGAAGCGCGTCGGCAACGTCAGGTACTTTCGGAATATCTCCGAGCGGAGCGTCGCGATCACCTGCCAGCCGATCCACGCCATGTAGTAGGTGGACACGAACCCGGCCGCACCACGCACGACGAAGATGCCGACGATGGCGAGCGGCACGGCGAGGATCGCCTCGCGATTCCCTTCCACGAAGCTGCCGTCGAGCATCGGCTTCATCAGCGCGGCGAACGCGGTGTCGGTCAGCGCGTAGCCGACCATCCCGAGCACGGCGAAGCCGAACTGGCGCCGGTAGGGTCGGACGTAGCCGAGCAGGCGGCGGTAGGTGTCGAAGCCGGTGACGCCCTCGTCCTCGGCGGCACGCGCGGTGTCCGGCTCACCCCGGCGTCCGGCCACCGGCGTCGCGCCGTCGCTCACGAGGGTTCGACGTGCGCCGTGATCATTCGCCGAGGCGCGTCGTCGCTATCGTCACGCGGCGCATGCCGAGCTTGGCGGCGGCGTCGAGCGCGGTGACGAAGCTCTGGTGCGTCGTCTGCGCATCCGCACGAATGGTCAGCGGCGTGTCGCTCTGACCGCCGGAGACCTGGTACAGCGCGTTCTGCAGCGCCTCGACGTCCGACTGCACGAGTTCCTGGTCGTTGACGTAGATGCGCCCGGCGGCGTTGATGACGATCTCGATGCGATCGCTCGAGGGCTCGGCCGGCTTGTCGGCGGCGCGCGGCAGCTGCAGCGAGATCTCCGACTCTTTCTGGAAGGTGGTCGAGACCATGAAGAAGATCAGCAGCAGGAAGACGACGTCGATCAGCGGCGTCAGGTTGAGCTCGAGCTCCTCGCGCGGGGCCTGACGGAACTTCACGCCGGCGCCCCGGCGGCCCCCGGGCCGGTCTGGCCGGAACCGTCGGCCGGTGCGGCGCGGCGCGGCGACGCCGCCCCGGAGACGCGTTGCTGAGACTGGCGCTTCTGCAACACGTCCACCAGCTTCAGCGACTCCTTCTCCATGCCGACCACCAGGCCGTCCACCCGGGCCCGGAAGTAGCGGTGGAACATCAGCGACGGGATCGCGACCATCAGACCGCCGGCCGTGGTGATCAGCGCCTGGGAGATGCCGCCGGCGAGCTGGGCGGGATTGCCGACGCCGACGGTGGTGATGTTCGTGAACACGCTGATCATGCCGACGACGGTACCGAGCAGACCGAGCAGCGGCGTCACGGCGGCGATCGTGCCGAGCGCGTTCAGGTAGCGCCCGAGCTCGTGCGCGACGTGCCCGCCGACCTCCTCGATAGAGGCCTTCATCGTGTCACGCTCCTGAGCGCGATCGAGGAGCCCCGCGGCGAGCACGCGCCCGAGCGGCGAGCCCTGCTGGATCTCGCGCACCTTCTCCTCGGTCAGCTGCCGGTTGCTCGCCAGGCGCCAGACGTCGGCGACGAGGTTCTTCGGCAGCACGCGCGCCTCGCGCAGCGTCACGAAGCGCTCGAGCACGATCGCCAGCGCCACGATCGAGCAGAGGATGATCGGCAGCATAAGCCAGCCGCCGGCGGTCACGATGTTCCACACGATGATTGTCCCGGTAGCGGCGCTCCGGCGGCGCCGGACACGCGGTCTGCAGTCACCGTGCCGACGCGGCGGCACGACGGCTCGAGCATGTCGTGCCAGAAGCGATGGCGCGTCGTGTGCCACGAGGACGGCGACGCGACGAGTCCGGCGGGCCCGAACGCGAAGCGCAGGGCACCGTCGCGAGCGGTCACGTGCGACACGGCGCCCGCTGTCTTATAGCGCATCTCGACCTCCCGGTGAGGAAATCGGTACGCGTTGCGGTAGCCGGCGGGGAACACCACGTGGGCGGGCGCGAAGGCATCGAGCAACGCCGGCCCCGAGGATGTGCGACTGCCGTGATGCGGCGCCGTCATGACGCTGACCGACAGGATTCCGACGCGCTCGACGAGCAGCCGCTCGCCGGCGCGCTCGATATCGCCGGTCAGCAGCGCGCGGCTCGACCCCTGCTGCACGAGCAGCACGCAGGAGGCGTCGTTCTCGTCGAGCGTGTCGTGCGCCGCGGGATGCAGGAAGGACAGGCGCACGCCGTCGTGCGTCTCGCTGTCGCCCGCGCGACAGGGCGTCGCGTCCACCGGCATCTTCCCGCCGGGCACGCCGACGATGACGCGCGCCTCCGGCCAGCGCTCCCGGGCATCGCCGAGTCCGGCCGCGTGGTCGCTGTCGGGGTGGGAGACGACGATGACGTCGACGCGCCGCCGGCCGAGCGCGTGCAGGTACGGCACGACCACGGCCTCGAGCATCGAGTACCCCGGCGCCAGGTTCCCGCCGGTGTCGTACAACCAGGTCGAGCGCGGCGTCAGCACGAGCGCGGCGAGCCCCTGCCCGACGTCGAGCACGTGCAGCTCGAACCCCTCGACCCGCGGCCCGCGTCCGGCGTTCGCGAGCAGCGCCGGCAGGAGCAGGAACAGGGCCAGCCGACGCGGCGCGAGCCCGCGCGGGCCGAACAGCAGCGCCAGCCCGAGCAGGCACCAGAGGAGGGACTCGAGCGAGGGCAGCGCGAGCGTGCCGGCGCCGCCGGTGTGCGAGAGCAGCCACTCGAGCGTCGCGAACAGCGCTTCGGTGACGGCCCCGAGTGCGTAGAGCGCGAGACTCGCGAGCGCGGGCACGAGGCCACCGAACACGACGGCGGCGAACGCGAGCGGCACGACCACGAGCCCGACGACCGGCACCGCCACGGCATTGGCGAGCGGCGCCGTCCACGCTCCGCTCTGGAAGAACCACGCGGTCACGGGCAGCAGCACGACGCCGAGCAGCAGATGGGTGCGAAGCGTCGCGAGAAGCGCCCGCCCGCGGGCGCCGATACCGTCGCCACCGCGCCGCATCCGCCCGGCATGCAGCCAGACGAGCGCTCCGACGGTGCCGAACGACAACCAGAACCCGACCGAGAGCGGTGCCAGCGGATCGATCGCGAGGGCCGCGACCAGCGCCGCCGCCAGCGCGCTGCCCGCCGACAGCGCCCGCAGCCGGAAGGCCGCCACGAAGCAGACCGCGAGCATGGCCAGCGCGCGCCTGACCGGCAGCCCGAACCCGGCCATCAGCGCGTAGCCGCTCGCGAGCGCGAGCCCGGCACCGAGCCCGAGCGCCGCGGCACGCCCGACGTTCGCACCCGCCCGTCGCGCGAACGTCCGCCCGACCCACAGGCCCCAGCCGGCCACCAGCGTGACGTGCAGCCCGGAGATGGCGAGCAGGTGGGCGGTGCCGGTATCGCGAAGGAGCGCACGCACCTCGTCGTCGACGCCATGGCCGATACCGAGCACGAGCGCCCGGGCGAGCGCCACGGCCCGGTCGGTACCGTGCGCGGAGCCGCCGTCGTCGGTCGACACGGACACGCGTCCGGCCCGCTCGCCGGGCGACTCGAGCTGGGCGGCGAGACGCTCTCGCCACGCGTCGAGTCCGCGCCCGGCCGCGAGCCGCACCGGCGGCGGACGGTCGCGCACGCTGCCGCTCGCGTCGATGCCGCGCGTGAGCAGGTGGCGCACGCGATCGAACCCGCCGGCGTTCCTGAGTCCGGCGAGCGGACGCAGCCGCACCGTCAGCCGCCAGCGCTCGCCGGCACGCATGTCACCGCCGCGGTAACGGGACAGCGCGAGCCGCCGCGGCGCGAGCACGATCGGCGTGCCGTCCTCGATGGAGCTCGCCGCCTCGACGGCGAGCTCGAACGCGAGCCGACGACCGTCGCGGCGCGGCACGCCGACGACCCGTCCGTCGACGAGGATGTCGACCCCGACCCGGCGTTCGTCGATGACGCGCGACGCGGCTCGCTCGCACGCGAGCAGCGTGACGAGCGCGCCGATCAGTAGCCCGATCGAGAGCACCGCCCACGGCGGACACCGGCGTCGCGCGACACAGGACCCGAGCGCCGCGGCGAGCAGCACGGTGAGCGGCCCGATCGCCGCGAACACGGTCTCGGGTGCGGCGGAGAGCCGCAGCACGCCGAGCGAGCCGCCGACCAGACCGGCGGCGAACGCGCGCACGACCCGCGCTCAGCGCGGGGGGCGTGCGCGCGGCGCCGCTCTCAGGAGAACGCGGCGGCGGCCGCTAGGGAATCGTGGAGCGTCGCGTCTGCCGCGCCGCTCGCGCTCCTCGTCGCCACCTCTGCCGCTCCCCCTGCCGCTCCCCTTGCCGACATTCCAGCCGCCATCCGGGCCACGCGCATGAACCGCCGCTGGCTGAGCGGCCGGTTGCCCGGGCCCGCCGAGATCCGACGCCGGCTCGGGCTCGCCGCCGGCGGCGACAGCGGGGTACGCGGCTGGCTGGCGCGAACGCTCCGCGAGCCCGCGCTGTGGTGCCCGAACCGCCGCTCGGTGGCCGGTGGCGTCGCCATCGGCCTGTTCGTCGGCTGGATGCCGATACCGCTCCAGATGGTGCTGGCCGCCATCCTGGCGAGCGTGCTGCGCGTCCATGTGCCCGTCTCCGTGGTCATGGTGTGGTTCACCAATCCGTTGACCGCTGGACCGCTACTCTATGCAGCGTGGCGCACCGGGTCAAACCTGCTCGGCGAGCCGGCGCGTACCGCGGTCGCGATGCCCGGCGGCGATCTCGCGACACTCGCCGGACAGCTCTACGACGCGTGGCCGGCGGTGCTCGTCGGCTGCCTGTTCTGGGGCGCGGTGTCGGCCGTCGCGGGGTTCTTCGCCACGCGCGTGCTGTGGCGTGTCGCCGCCGTGCGCCGGTGGCGGGCGCGGCGCCGTGCAACGGCCGCCTCGCGGCGGGCGGACGTTCGCCGGAACGCGCCGCCCTCGCGCCCGTGAGCGTGCCGCCCGCGGGCGTCGGGACTCCGTCAGGGAGCCCGGGTGTCGTCGTCGTGGAGCTCGCCCCGCGTCAGCCGCAGCACTCGCTCCATGCGCGCGGCGAGCCGCGTGTCGTGGGTCACGAGCAGCAGACTCGTGCCGAGCTCGCGATTGAGCTCGAGCATCAGCTCGTAGACGCGTGCGGCCGTGCCCTCGTCGAGGTTCCCGGTCGGCTCGTCGGCGAGCACGATCCGCGGCGACGCGATCAGCGCGCGGGCGATGGCCGCCCGCTGCCGCTCGCCGCCGGAGAGCTCGCCCGGCTTGTGCCGGAGCCGCTCGCCGAGCCCGACCCGCTCCAGCATCTCGCTCGCCGCCCGCGTCGCCTCGAGCTTGCCCCGACCCGCTATCAGGAGCGGCATCGCGACGTTCTCGACGGCGCTGAACTCCATCAGCAGGTGGTGGAACTGGTAGACGAACCCGACCGCCCGGTTCCTGAGCCGCCCGCGCGCGGCCTGACCGAGGGCCGCGATGTCCTCGCCCGCCAGCCGGATCGAGCCGGCGGTCGGGGTGTCGAGCCCGCCCAGGAGGTGCAGCAACGTGCTCTTGCCGCTGCCGGACTGTCCGACGATCGCGACGCGTTCGCCGACGCCGATCGACAGCGAGACGTTCTTCAGCACGTCGACCGAGAGATCCCCCTGGGAATAGCGTCGTCCCAGCCCGACCGCCTCGAGCACCGGCGGCCGGCTCGCCGCCGCACCGCCCTCGTTCGAGGACGCTTCCGCACCGGAGTTCGGGCGATCGATCGCCGCCACGTTCGCGTTCGCGCCGTCCTGGTTCGTCATGGCCGTCACTCGTAGGCCAGTGCCGAGGCCGGATCGGTGCGCGACGCGCGCCAGGCGGGGTAGATCGTCGCGAGGAACGCCAGCACGAACGACATGATCCCGACCTTGGTCACGTCGGGCCAGCGCAAGTCCGACGGCATCTCGTCGATGTAGTAGACCTCGGGGTTCAGCACCGGCCCGGTGAAGCGCTCGATGAACGGCACGACGACGTCGATGTTGCTGGCGAGAAGCACCCCGCCGACGAGTCCGGCGACCGTGCCGAGCACCCCGATCAGGGTGCCCTGCACGACGAAGATGGCGAGCACGCTCGCCGGCGACGCGCCCTGGGTCCTGAGGATGGCGATGTCGCCCTGCTTGTCCTGCACGAGCATCACCAGCGTGGAGACGATGTTGAACGCGGCGACGGCGACGATCATCGACAGGATGATGAACATCATCGTCTTCTCCATCTTCACCGCGGCGAAGTAGTTGGCGTTCTGCCGCGTCCAGTCGCTGACATAGAAGTCGTAGCCGAGCGCGTCGCCGACCTCGCGGGCGACGATGGGCGCGCGCGTCGTGTCCTCCAGCTTCAGGCGCAGGCCCGTGAACCCGCCCGTGCCCAGACGGAACAGCGCCGCGGCGTCGTCGGCGTGGATGACGGCGAGGTTGCGGTCGAACTGGTACATGCCGAAGCGGAACACGCCGGTGACGAGAAAGCGCTTGACGCGCGGGGCGAAGCCGAGCGGCGTGACGCTCGCCTCCGGCGTGATCAGCATCACCTTGTCACCGACCACGGCGCCGAGATGGGCGGCGAGATCGGCCCCGAGCACGACGCCGAAGCCACCGGGCACGAGCGCCTCGCCGAGTGGTGGACCGCGCTCGAGCTTCGCGTCGATCTCCGAGACCTCGCCCTCGTTCGCCGGCAGCACGCCGCGGATCAGCGCGCCGCTCGAGCGCCCGCCCTGCACCAGCATCGCCTGCCCCTCGACGTAGGGGGCGGAGCCGATCACCTCGGGGTTGTCCCCGGCGACCGCGGCGAGCGGCTCCCAGTCGGTAAGCGGCTCGCCGAGCGCCGTCACCGTCGCGTGCGACGACGCACCGACGATGCGCTCGGTCATCTCCTGCTCGAAGCCGTTCATCACCGACGTGACGGTGATCAGCGCGGTCACGCCGAGGAAGATGCCGACGATCGAGATCAGCGAGATGAACGAGATGAAGTGATTGCGCCGCTTGGCCCGCGTGTAGCGCAGACCGACGAACAGCTCGAACGGTTGGAACATGCGGCGGCGGGACTCGGTATGGAGAAGTTGCGTGCGACGGGGGACCGCCGACACCCGGCGGGCGCCTGCCGGCGACAGGGCGGACAGCGTACGCTGCGCGAGGTTCGCCGAGCCGACGAGACCGTCGGTGAGCCTGCCGGCGAGTCCGACGGCGACCACGACGGCGCCCCCGGGAGCGAATGGTCGGCGAACGGGCGGCGAACGGGGCGACGGCAGATACGACACGCGAGACGCGGGCGGCGCACCGCTCGCCGGCCCAGTATAGGAAATGTGGGAGAATCCCGCCTTTCGATCGAGGCGCCTCGACACGTCGTCGATGCAAGCTCCTCGCCAGTTCGACCGCCCCGCGAACCGCGGATCACCGTCTCCCCACTCGACCGAGCTCCATGCCCGACATCGACGCCCCGGCGATCCCCTTCGACGACGCCGCGCGCGGTGGAGAGAGCGCGGGCGACGGCGCCGCGGGCCACCTCGCCGGAGGCCGCGGCGACGGCCTGCTCGGCGTCGCCGCCGACGCGAGCGGGCGCGCCGGCGTCCGCACCTGGTCGCGCCTCTACGGCGCCGCCGAGTCGCTCGCGATCGCCGAGCACGCGCTCGCCGCGAGCCGGCTGGTCGTCGTCGTCGTCGCGAACACCGCCGAGCTCCTGCACCTCGAGGCCGAGCTCGCCTTCTTCACCGACGCTCGACTGCCGCTGCACGCGCTCGCCGAATGGGAGACGCTGACCTACGACCGCGTGTCCCCGCACCAGGACATCGTCTCCCAGCGCATCCGCACGCTGCACGCGCTGCCCGCGCTCGAGCGCGGCGTGCTCCTGCTCACCGCTCCGGCGCTGATGCAGCGCCTCGCGCCGCCGAGCTTCCTCGCGCAGCACTCGCTCGTCGTCGAGCGTGGCGCGACCCTGGACCCCGAGGCGTTCCGCGCGCGCCTCGTCGACGCCGGCTACCGCCACGTCAGCCAGGTCGAGGAGCACGGCGAGTTCGCCGTGCGTGGCGCGATCCTCGACCTCTACCCGATGAGCAGCGGCCGGCCGTTCCGGGTCGAGTTCTTCGACGACGAGATCGAGACGATCCGCACCTTCGATCCGGACTCCCAGCGGGGGCTCGAGAAGACCGAACGGATCGAGCTGGTACCGGCCCACGAGTTCCCGCTGAACGGGGACGGCATCGCGACCTTCCGCCGCCGCTGGCGCAACGCCTTCGACGCGGCGAGTCGGGGCGCACCCCTGTACCGCGACGTCAGCGAGGGGCGTGCTCCGGCGGGCATCGAGTACTACCTGCCGCTGTTCTTCGACGAGACCGCGACGCTGTTCGACTACCTCCCGCCCACCGCGGGGTTCATCGAGGTCGAGCACGCGTTCGAGGCGATGGAGCGCTTCCTGGACGACACCACCGAGCGTTTCGAGCAGCGCCGTCACGACGTCGAGCGGCCGGTGCTCGAGCCCGCCGCGCTCTACCTCTCGGCGGACGAGGTGCGCGAGCGGCTCGACGGGCGCGACATCGTCGCCACGCGCCGGCACGAGTCGGAGAGGAGCGGCGACGGCGTCGTCAACCTGCCGACGGCGGCGCCCGGTCTCTACCCGGTCGAACCGCGGGGCGAGCGGCCGATGGGCCTGTTCGCCGACTTCGTCGACGGCTTCGACGGGCGCGTGCTCGTGGTCGCCGAGTCCACCGGCCGGCGCGAGGCCGTACTCGACCAGCTCGTCGGCAACCGCCTCTCGCCCGAGACGGTCGACGGCTGGCAGGCGTTTCTCGCGAGCGAGCGCGCGCTGTGCCTGACGAGCGCACCGATCGATCGCGGGCTCGTGCTGCCGGGCGCGAAGCTCGCGCTCGTCACCGAAGGCCAGCTCGGTGCCGGTCGCGTCAGGCGCCGCGAACGGCGCCGCCCGACGCGCGACTCCGATGCCATCCTGGCCAACCTGACGGATCTGGCGATCGGCGACCCGGTGGTGCACATCGATCACGGCGTCGGACGCTACGAGGGGTTGACGAGCCTCGCGGTCGACGACGTCGAGAACGAGTACCTGACGCTCCGCTACGCGGGCGAGGACAAGCTCTACGTCCCGGTCGCGGCGCTGCACCTGATCAGTCGCTACACCGGGGCGAGCCCCGACGGCGCGCCCCTGCACAAGCTCGGCAGCGAGACCTGGCAGAAGGCGCGCCGGAAGGCCGCCGAGAAGGCCTACGACATCGCCGCCGAGCTCCTGGAGATCCACGCGCGACGCGCGGCGAGGAAGGGCTTCGCGTTCCCGGGCGACTCCGACAACTACGCCGTCTTCGCCGCCGCCTTCCCGTTCGAGGAGACCCCCGACCAGCAGCGCGCGATCGATGCGGTGGTCGAGGATCTCAGGGACCCGCGCCCGATGGATCGCGTGGTCTGCGGCGACGTCGGCTTCGGCAAGACCGAGGTGGCGATGCGCGCCGCGTTCGTCGCGGTCGACGCCGGCAAGCAGGTGGCCGTGCTGGTGCCGACGACGCTGCTCGCCCGCCAGCACTACCGCAACTTCCTCGACCGCTTCGCGGACTGGCCGGTGCAGATCGACTCGATCTCGCGCTTCGACTCGGCCAAGGAGCAGAAGGCGATGCTCGGGCGGCTCGCCGAGGGCAAGCTCGACATCGTCATCGGCACCCACAAGCTCCTCGGGCGCGACATCCGCTACCGGGACCTCGGGCTCGTCATCATCGACGAGGAGCACCGCTTCGGGGTCCGCCACAAGGAGCACATGAAGGCGCTCCGCGCCGAGATCGACATCCTGACGCTGACCGCGACGCCCATTCCGCGAACGCTGTCCATGGGCCTCGCCGGCATGCGCGACCTGTCGATCATCGCCACCCCGCCGCAGCACCGCCACGCGATCAAGACCTTCGTCGGCGAGTGGGACGACGCTCAGATCCGCGAGGCCTGCGAGCGCGAGCTCGCGCGTGGCGGGCAGATCTACTTCCTGCACAACCGCGTCGAGACGATCGAGCGCGTGGCCGAGGACATCCGCCGCATCGTGCCGGGGGCGCTGGTGCGGGTCGCGCACGGGCAGATGCCCGAGAGCGAGCTCGAGCAGACGATGGTGGACTTCCACCGCCAGCGCTTCAACATCGTCGTGGCCACCACGATCATCGAGAGCGGCATCGACATCCCGTCGGCGAACACGATCCTGATCGACCGGGCCGACAAGCTCGGCCTCGCCCAGCTCCATCAGCTGCGCGGGCGCGTCGGACGCTCGCACCACCGTGCCTACGCCTACCTGATCACGCCGGGACGGCGCTCGATGACGGCCGACGCGGTCAAGCGGCTCGACGCCCTGGAGTCGCTCGAGGACCTCGGCGTCGGCTTCACGCTAGCCACCCACGACCTGGAGATCCGCGGCGCCGGGGAGTTGCTCGGCGAGGACCAGAGCGGGCAGATCCAGGCGATCGGCTTCACGCTCTACACCGAGCTCCTCGATCGCGCCGTCAAGGCCCTGAAGGCGGGCAAGCTGCCCGACCACGATCGCCCGCTCGCCCAGGGCACGGAAGTCGATCTCGGCCGCCCGGCGCTGCTGCCGGAGGACTACGTGCCGGACGTCCACCAGCGGCTGATCCTCTACAAGCGGATCGCCAACACGGAGAACGACGAGGCGCTCGCCGAGCTGCGCGTCGAGCTGATCGATCGCTTCGGACTGCTGCCGCCGCAGACCGTGCAGCTGTTCGAGACCGCGCGTGTCAGGCGTCAGGCCGAAGTGCTCGGCATCGAGCGGCTCGAGCTCTCGGCCGGCGGCGGGCGACTGCTGTTCTCGCCCGAACCGTCGATCGATCCCGGTGCGCTGATCCGTCTGATCCAGCGCGAGCCCGCGACCTGCCGCTTCGACGGCAAGCGCACGTTGCGGATCACGCGCGAGTTCGCCGAGCCCGCCGAGGCGCACGCCTTCCTGCACGCGCTGCTCGACGAACTCACCCCCGAGACCGTCGCCTGACCCGGCGGCGCGCGCCCACGCGCCGTCGTCCGCCCCTCACGGAGAGCCCCGGATGCCGCACCGCCTCGATCATCTCGATCGCCACCCCGATCACCACCCCGATCACCTCGCCGCCGACGCATCCCGCCCATCCTCCAGCCGGCCACGCTGGTTGCTGCTCCTCGTCGCCATCGTCGCGCTCGCCGCGAGCGCGCACGCCCGCGCGATCGACTACCTGGTCGAGGTCGTGCTGTTCGAGAACCTCGCCGAGACGGGCGACCTGGACGGGGCACTGTGGTTTCCGAAGACCGGCGCGGCACTGTCGCTCGGCGCCGAGGCGGCCGTCGCCGAGGGCTTCCGGGTCATCGAGACCGGGCTCTCGCTCGACGACGACGCCCGGAGCATCGCCGCCTCGGGCGGCTATCGCCTGCTCCGCCACTTCGCCTGGCGCCAGCCGGGGCTCGACGAGCGCGCGGCGAAGGCGATCCGGATCAACACGGGTTCGGCCTTCGATCTCCACCTGCCCGAGGACCTGTCCCCGTACGACGAGTTCATCCCGGCGAGCGCGGCACCGCGCCCCGGCCGCGAGCGGGCGGTCCGCTCGACCACGGTCGCCGGCACGCTGAAGGTCCGCCTGGGACGCTTCCTGCACATGGAGGCCTTGCTCGTGTTCACGGATCAGGAGAGCGGCAGGAGCTATCGTCTGTCCGAGAGCCGCAAGATGCGGAGCACGGAGCTGCACTACATCGACAACCCCCGGTTCGGCATCCTGACGCGCATCCTGCCGATCGAGGAGGGCGACAGCTGAAGGCCGTCAGCCGGCGGCGGTTCCGGCCGACATTAAGGAGAGGTTCAGTCCGTGCACCGTAGCGTGAGCCCACCGTGACGCGCCGTGCGCACGCCCCTCGAACCGGAGACCGTTCCATGAGCCACGCCCTCCTCACCGCCCTCCCCGCCCGCTTCCCCGCGGCCGACCGCGCGGCCGACCGCGCGTCCGACCGCGCGTCCGACCGCGCATCCGGCCGTGCGACCGGCCGTGCGTCCGCGCTCGTGCTCGCCGCGACCCTCGCCGGCCTCGCCGCCCTGGCCCCGAGCGCCGCCGTCGCCCGCGACCGGGTCCGCGCCGAGCGGCTCGTCGTGCGCGCCGACGTGCTCGACGTGCGCCCCGTCTACCAGGAAGTCCGTCACACCGAGCCGCGCCGGGAGTGCTGGACCGAGGAGGTCCGTCACGTCGTCCGCGAGGGTCACGGCGGCCGTCACCACCGGGGCGGTCACGACTACCGGGAGGGTCGCCGCGGCGGTGACGGCGGTGCCGTCGTCGGGGGGCTGATCGGCGGCGTCGTCGGCAACCAGCTCGGCCGGCGCGGCAGCAGCGGCGAGCGCGCCGGCGCGACGATCGCCGGCGCCATCGTCGGCTCGGTGATCGGCAACGAGACGCGCTCGGGCACGGCTCGTCACCGCAACCACCGCCGCCACGAGGGGCCGCGCACCGTCTACGAGACACGCCCGGTGGAGCGCTGCCGCACGGTCGAGGGGTCGCGCTCGGAGCGCCGTCTCCAGCACTACGACGTGACCTACGCCTACGAGGGCCGCACCTACATCACCCGCCTGCCGCGCGATCCGGGCCCGACGCTCGAGCTGAACGTCACGCTGACCCCCGCGCGTCGCTGAGCCGCGCCGCCCGCACCGATTGCCGAGACCGCATGCCCCACTCGCCCGCCAGCCGTCGCCGGCCGTCACGCCACGTTCGCTCCGGCGCGGCGGGCGCGCGCCTGCGGTGGTGGGCCCTCGCGATCGGCCTCTCGCTCGCCGCGCTCGCGCCGCTCCCCGATGCCCGCGCGGACGCCGGCTCGCGCGGCGAGGCGATCGAGGAGGCGCTGGCGAAGAACGGCGGTCGGGGCAAGGTGCTGGGCGTGCGCGAGGAGCGCTCGGGGAACGGCATCGTCTACGCCGTCAAGGTACTGACCGACGGGCGGGTGCGGGTGTTCCGCATCCGCGGCCGCTGATGCGCGCGCTGATCGTCGAGGACGATGCGGCGCTGCGCGCCCAGATCGTCGCGGCGTTGCGCGAGACCGGCTTCGCGATCGACGAGAGCGGCGACGGCGGCGAAGGGCTCTACCTGGCCACCAACATGCCAGTCGACATCGCGATCGTCGATCTCGGACTCCCCGGGCTCGACGGCCTGGCACTGATCCGCAAGGCGCGAGCCGCCGGGCACACGTTCCCGATCCTGGTGCTGACCGCACGCGACTCGTGGCGGGACAAGGTCGACGGGCTCGAGGCCGGTGCCGACGACTACCTCGCCAAGCCGTTCCACATGGAGGAGCTGCTCGCGCGACTCCGCGCGCTGCTCCGCCGAAGCGGCGGCTGGAGCGACTCGCGCCTCGAGTTCGGCGACGGTGACGGCGGCCGGAGGATGATCGTCGACACGCGCGAGCAGCGGGTGACGCTCGACGGCGAGCCGATCGAGCTGACTACCTACGAGTACCGCGTGCTGGCCTACCTCGCGCTGAACGGCGGCACGCCGATCAGCAAGGCGGCGCTGCTCGATCACCTCTACGACGAGGACACCGATCGCGATCCGAACGTGCTCGAGGTGTTCGTGCGGCGTCTGCGCAAGAAGCTCGATCCGGACGGCACGCTGAAGCCGATCGAGACGCTCCGCGGGCGCGGCTACCGACTCTCGCTCGCGCGTCGGACGAGCGCGTGAGCGCGCGCGCCGCGAAGCCGTTCCTCGTGCTGCAGGCCCGCCCCGAGACGCGTGCGGCCGACGACGAGTACGCGGCGATCCTCGACAAGTGCCGACTGCCGCCCGCGCGGGCACGACGCGTGCGACTCGATCGGGAGGCGCTGGCGGCGGACCTCGCGCTCGACGAGCTCGCCGGCATCATCGTCGGCGGAGGCCCCGGCTGCGTCAGCGACGACGCGGCCACCAAGAGCGCGACCGACCGGCGCATCGAGGCCTCGCTCGCGCGACTGATGCCGCGCGTGCTCGCCCGCGACTTCCCGTTCCTCGGCTGCTGCTACGGGCTCGGCATCCTCGCCGTTCACGTCGGCGGCGAGGTCTCGAAGGCGCGTCACGGCGAGCCGGTCGGCGCCGTCGACTGCACGCTGACCGACGCGGGCCTGAGCGATCCTCTGACCGGCGACCTGCCGCCCGCCTTTCGCGCGTTCACCGGCCACAAGGAGGCGGTGCAGGCACTGCCCCCCGGTTGCACGCACCTCGTCGCGTCCGACCCGTGCCCGTACCAGATGATCCGCCACGGCTCGAACGTCTACGCCACGCAGTTCCACCCCGAGGCCGATGCGGAGAGCTTCGTGGTGCGGATCGGTGTGTACCGCGACGCGGGCTACTTCCCCCCGGAGGCGGCCGACGCGCTGATCGATGCCTGTCGCGCCGAGCGGGTGACGGCGCCGGAGCGGATACTCGCCCGCTTCGTCGAGCGCTACGGCGCGGACCACTAGCGTCCCGATGCGCTCGATCGCGACGCGACTGCTCGTCGGCAACGCGATCGTGCTCGCCGTGTTCGTCGTGCTGACGGCACTCGCCGTCTCCTGGTCGGTGCACCGGCGCGCCGAGACCGCCCGCCTCGAGCGCCTGCAGGGGCTGGTGTACGGCATCCTCGGCGCGACCGAACTGACCGACGGCTCGTCGCTCTCCGTCGACGACGGTGCGCTGCCCGACCCCACCCTCGCCGAGCCGGTCGCGGGCCTGTACGCCGAGCTCGTCGACAACACCGGGGCGCGCATCTGGCAGTCGCGCTCGAGCGTGCGCCACGTGCCGCCCGTGCTCGCCACGCCGATCGGCGAATGGACGTTCGAGCGGCTGGGTCCCGCGGCCGGCCGACCCGCGCTCGATCGACTGCAGCTGCAGAGCGCCTGGGAACTCGAGGGCGGCGAGGAGCTGCCCTTCGTCGTGCACGTGGTCGACGAGCGCGGCTCGCTCGGCCGGGAGCTCGGCCGCTTCGACCGGACCCTGCGGGCGACGCTGCTCGGAATCGCGGCCGTGCTGCTCGGCGTGCAGGCGCTCGTCCTCAGGCGCGGGCTGGCGCCGCTCGGCCGGATCGGTGCCGAGGTGCGCGCCGTCGAGCGCGGCGAACGCGACGCGCTGAGCGCCGACGTGCCGCACGAGCTCGCCCCCCTCGCCGGTGCGCTGAACGCGCTGCTCGCGAGCGAGCGCGGTCGGCGCCAGCGCTACCGCGACCTCCTCGACGATCTCGCGCACACGCTCAAGACGCCGTTGTCGATCCTCGCCAATCTCGGGCGGACGAACGAGCCGTCCCCGGCCACGCGCACGACGCTGGCCGAGCAGACCGGGCGCATGCGCGCCTCGATCGAGCGCTCGCTCGAACGCGCCTCGCGTCAGGGCTCGGTCGTGCTCGCCCCGCCGCTCGCCGTGCGTCCGGTCGTCGAACGGCTCGCGCGCTCGCTGGAGAAGCTGTACCCGACGCGGGAATCGGGCGTCGGCACGAGCCGCGCACCGCGCTTCGAGATCGACGTCGATCCGGCCCTGCACGTGCGCGTCGCCGACGCCGACCTGCACGAGCTGCTCGGCAACGTCATGGAGAACGCCTGCAAGTTCGGCGCGTCGACGGTCCGGGTGACGAGCGTCGGCAGCGCCGCCGACGAGGCGCTCGTCGTCGACGACGACGGCCCGGGATTTCCCGCCGATCTCGAGCGCCTCGCCCGTCGCGGCGAACGTGCCGACACGCGCATCGCAGGCCAGGGGCTCGGGCTCGCCGCGAGTCGCGAGCTGATGGAGGCGCACGGCGGCACGCTCGCGCTCGGCGCGTCGCCGGCGGGCGGCGCGCGGGTCACGCTCGCGTTCGGTGCGCCGCGCTTCGAGACGCCCTGACCGGAGCGCGCCTCGCCCGCCCGCAGGATCGACGACGAGCGTCGCGCGATCCCCGCTACGGCCGGGCGATGATGTAGCCGAGCCAGCAGGCGTAGTCCTCGGCGAAGTCGGTCGCGACGTACTCGTCGAGCGCCTCGTCGGTCTTCGGGTCGAACTCCTGGCGGTAGACGATCGACTCGGAGAAGCCGGCCTCGGCCAGGATCTCGCGGAGCTCGCGTGCGCCCCAGACCCGCCAGGTGTAGCTGAACGCCTTCTTCAGCTTCGACTTGTCCGGGAAGTGGAAGTGGATGTGGCACTTCAGCTCGTTGGTGATCGCGTTGAACTCCGCCTGCTCCCAGACGTAGCGGAAGCCGTCGAGCTTGCGCTTCTCCTTCTGCGTCTGGTAGCACTCGGAGCCGCCGAACACGTCGAGGAACAGGAGCCCGTCGTCGACCAGTGCCGAGCGCACGTGCCGGAAGTAGGCGAGCATCGTCGCCCGCTCCTGGAAGAACCAGTAGCTGAAGTTGTAGGCCTGCACGACGTCGACGCGCGGCGTCTTCGTCTCGCGCACGTCACCTTCGAGGATCGTCAGGCGCGAGCGCTCGTCGTCGTCGAGCCGCGAGAGGTTGTTCGCCTCGGCCCAGCCGAGCACCTCGGGATCGATGTCGATCGCGATCGCCGTGTTGTCGGCACGCCGCCGCACCCACTCCACCGACGACAGGGCCGTGCCGCAGAAGTCCTCGCGCATCGTCGTCGGCACCCGTCCGCGCATCGTCTCGAACGTGGCGTCGATGAAGTCGAGCTCGAACTCGGGGTTCTGCACCGAGTCCTGATAGAGCCGGTGACGATCGGCCTGCTCGGCCATCGTCGGTACCGCGGGGGCGACGGCCTTCGCGGCCGCTCGGGATCGTGCGTTGGCCATGGGGTTGATTCCGGCATCGGGCGGGAGGGCGGGGCGACGACTACTGCTTGATGCCGATGCCCCGGTTCAGCAGCGTCATCGCGATCGTGCCGAGCACGGCGATGAACGCGAGGATGACCGCGAAGCTCTGCCACAGCGGGATGTCGCTGGTGCCGAGTATGCCGTAGCGGAACCCGTTGATCATGTACAGCACCGGGTTCAGCAGCGAGGCCCTCTGCCAGAACTCTGGCAGCATGGTGATCGAGTAGAAGATCCCGCCGAGATAGACCAGCGGCGTCAGCACGAAGTTGGGCACGATGGAGATGTCGTCGAAGGACTTGGCGAACACGGCGTTGATGAGTCCGCCGAGCGCGAACATGATCGACGTCAGCACCGCCACGACGATCGTCACGAACGGGTGCACCGGCACGATGTCGCTGAAGAGGAGCGACACGGCGGCGACCAGCATGCCGACGGCCAGGCCGCGCGCCACCCCGCCGGTGACGAAGCCGGCGAGGATGGTCACGTTCGAGATCGGCGAGACCAGCATCTCCTCGATCACGCGCTGGAACTTCGAGCCGTAGAACGAGGAGACGACGTTGGAGTACGAGTTGATGATGATCGCCATCATGACGATGCCGGGGACGATGAAGTCCATGTACGAGACACCGTCCATTTCGCTGATACGCGAACCGATCAACCCGCCGAAGATCAGCATGTAGAGCACGGCGTTGACCGCCGGCGGCACGATCGTCTGCACCCAGATGCGGGCGAAGCGCCGGATCTCCTTGCGGACGATGGTCAGATAGGCCACGCGGTTGACCGCCATGACGTCGAGCGTGGCGGGCACGCCGCCACGCTCCGCGCTCGCGACGGACGCGTCCGTGCCGTCCGGCACGACGCCGCCCGATCCCGCCGCTCGCGCTCCCGTGCCGCCCCGGGTCATCCCGCCCCCACCCGCGTCTGCCGGTCCCGCGCTCGCCCGCGTCGGATCGCTCACGCCGCCACCTCCTCCTCGTCTCGCCGCTCGACCAGTCGAAGGAAGAACTCCTCGAGGCGGTTGGACTTGTTCCTGAGACTCGTCACGTCGATGCCCGCCTCGGCCAGCCGCGCGAACAGCGCGTTGACGCTCTCGCCCTGCGGGACGTCCGCCTCGAGCCTGCCGTCGGGACGCCGTCGCAGCACGAACGGCGCGATGTCCGGGAGCGTGTCTCCCCCGACCGGGTCGTCCGCCGCCGCCGGACGCTCGCGCATGTCGAGCACGAACGTCTCGAGCATCGAGTGGCTGAGCAGCTCCGCCACCGTGCCACGCTCGACGATGCGTCCGCGATCGATGATCGCGACGTTGCGGCAGAGCGCCTCGGCCTCTTCCAGGTAGTGCGTCGTCAGGATGATCGTCGTGCCCCGCTCCTCGTTCAGCTCGGACAGGAACGTCCACATCGAGCGGCGTATCTCGATGTCGACGCCCGCGGTCGGCTCGTCGAGGATCAGGAGCCTGGGCTCGTGCACGAGCGCCCGGGCGATCATCAGGCGGCGCTTCATGCCGCCGGACAGCTCCCGACCGGGGCCCTTGCGCTTGTCCCACAGGTCGAGCTGGCGGAGATAGCGCTCGGCGCGCGCGCGCGCCTCGCGTCGCCCGATGCCGTTGTAGCCGGCGACGTTCGTGACCGTGTCCAGGATGGGCTCGAACACGTTGAAGTTGAACTCCTGCGGCACGAGCCCGATCGACGCCTTGGCCGCCTCGCGCTCGACATCGATGTCGTGCCCGAACACGGAGACGGTCCCGGAGCTCTTGTTCACGAGCGAGCTGATGATGCCGATCGCCGTGGACTTGCCCGCTCCGTTCGGACCGAGCAGCGCGAAGAAGTCGCCCGCGGGCACGTCGAGGTCGATTCCCTTGAGCGCCTGGAAGTCGTTGCCGTAGGTCTTGACGAGGTTGCGGATCGTCAGCGCGTTCATTCGCGGTGGGGTCGGTTGGCGAGTGGCCCGTGCGGCCCGGGCGCGGAGTCTAGCAGCTCGCGGCCACGCTCCCGTGACCTGTCTCGACGAGGCTCAGCGCGACGCGAACGCCGCCGCCGCGACGTAGCGCCGGTGGTGGGCCCCGACCCGCTCGAGGTAGCGGCGAGTCTCGGCGAACGGCGGCACGCCACCGTAGCGCGCCACGTTGCCGGGACCGGCGTTGTAGGCGGCGAGCGCGAGCTCGGTGTCCTCGAAGCGTCGCTTCAGGGAGGCGAGGTAGCGAATGCCGGCACGCAGGTTGGCGTCGGGATCGTCCGGATCGGCGACCTTCAACCAGGCGGCCGTCTCGGGCATCAGTTGCATCAGGCCGCGGGCGCCGGCGCGCGAGACCGCCGCCGGGTCGAAGCACGACTCCTCGGTGATCACCGCCTTGACCAGGTTCGCGCCGATGTCGTGCGCCGTCGCGAGCTCGACGATGCGCGCCTCGAAACGGGCCGCGCGACGCGCGACCGACGCCGGCGCGAGACCCATGCAACGCACGTCGGCGATCGGCACGCGTCCGGTCGCCGTGTCCTTCCAGGCGATCATCGGACGGTACACCCGCATGCCCTCGCCCGGAACGCGGATGATCCCCGGAAAGCCGATGCCGGCGAGCCCGCGCCCGTGTCCCGCGCGTCGTCCCTGTCCGTGCGGAACGCCGTTCGACGGACGCCCGCCGGCCTGCCAGAGTCGCCCGTCGACCTGCCCGTGGACGGCGCGCCAGGCGAGGGGGCCGGCAGCCGGACCGAAGCTGTCCGCCCTGACGGCGAGCGGCGCGTCGTCGGTCCGCAGGATCGGCCCGCTGGCCACGATCGAACGCGTCATGCGATCGCTCGCGGGTCGGTTGCGGCTCGCGCCGGCCCGGTCGTCGGTGCCGACGGGCGGCGTGGCGCCAGGACCCGCCGCGAGGGCGCTCCCGTCCATCCGCAGGCCGGCGAACCCGCAGGCACACGCGAGGGCCGTGGCGACGAGCGCGAGTCGGGCGCCTCACCCGCCACCCCTGTCACCGGATGCACCGATCCCTGAACGGTCGAACCCGCTCGCTCCAGCCCTCGCCACCTCTGCCCTCGCGGTCGTCCGACGCCCGCCGCGACGACGGGCCCTGGCCCGGCTATCGGCCGGAGCGGTGAAGGATGCAGGGGCGAGCCGCCACCACGCCGTGGTTCGCGAACCGCGTCTCGAAGGACGGATCGACCGGACGGATCACGCGGCGCCGGGATCGACCACGGGTCGCTCCTTCTGCCACAGCACCTCGCCGCCGCCGTGCGCGCGCGACAGCACGCGGGCGACGACGAACAGGAGATCGGACAGGCGGTTCAGATAGCGCATGCTGAACGGCGGCACCTCGGTCTCGAGGTGGGTCAGCGTGACGACCAGCCGCTCGGCCCGGCGACAGACGGTGCGCGCGAGGTGACAGGTCGCCGCGGCACGGCTGCCGCCCGGCAGGATGAAGTCCTTCAGCGCGGGCAGATCGTCGTTGAAGTGATCGAGCGTGCGCTCGAGCCACGCCACGTGCGTCTCCGTGATCGCCTGGTGCCCGGGGATGCAGAGCTCGCCGCCGAGATCGAACAGGTGGTGCTGTATCTCGTCGAGCACGCCACGCACCGCGTCCGGCAGCTCCTCGGCGAGCAGCATGCCGAGCACCGAGTTCAGCTCGTCGGTGGTGCCGTAGGCGGCCACGCGCGCGCCGTCCTTGGGCACGCGTGCGCCGTCGCCGAGACCGGTCGTGCCGTCGTCGCCGGTGCGTGTGTAGATCTTCGAGAGTCGATTGCCCATGCGGGTGCGGGTTCCGTGGTCGGTGGGAGCGACGGTTCGACGGTTCGACGGTTCGACGCGATCGTCGCGGCGCTCAGGTGTCGGGAGACTGTACGACGACGACGGTGCGTCCGGTCACTTCGCCGGCCAGGATCCGCTCGAACACTTCCGGCAGGCCCGCGAGCGTCGTCTCGTGCGGGGCGATCCGCGCGAGCGTGGCCGGTTCGACGAGCGTGGCGATCCGCGTCCACGCACGCTCGAGCACGCTCGGCGGGCACTCGATGCCGTTGATGCCGAGCAGGCTGACCCCGCGCAGGATCAGCGGCATGACGCTGGTGTCGAGCGCGGCCCCGGCGGCGAGACCGATGCAGGCGATGCTGCCCCAGGCGCGCGTCGAGCTCGCGATGCGGGCGAGCGGAACACCGCCGAGGCTGTCGACCGCCCCGCCCCAGCGCCCCTCGTCGAGCGCTCGCGGCGGCGTGTCGGCATCGATGCGGCCGATGACCTCGGCCGCCCCGAGTGTCGTCAGGTACTCGCGCGCCGACGGCTTGCCGGTGCTCGCGGTCACGCCCAGATCGGAGCGGGCGAGCAGGTGCACGGCGAAGCTGCCGACGCCGCCGCTCGCGCCGGTGACGAGAATCGGACCGTGATCGCTCGGCTGCCCGTTGTCCTGCATCCGCTGCACGGCGATCATCGCGGTGATGCCGGCCGTGCCGATCGCCATCGTGTCGCGGAGCGAGAGCCCGGCCGGTGGACGCATCAGGCAGCTCGCCGGCAGCCGCGCGCGGGTGGCGTAGCCGCCGTCGCGGTGCTCGGAGAGCCCCGCCCCGCAGCAGAAGACCTCGTCGCCGACGGCGAACGCGGGACTCTCCGAGGAGAGCACCCGACCGGCGAGGTCGATGCCGCCGTTCAGCACGGGAGCCTTGAGGATCCGTCCGCGGTTCGTGCCCGCGAGCGCATCCTTGTAGTTGACGCTCGAGTACAGGACGTCGACGACGACGTCGCCCGCCGTCAGCGCGTCGAGCGGCATCGATTCGAGTCCGGCGACGAAGGGATCGGCGTCGCGATGGATGCGGAACGCGTCGAGCGAGGTCACGGCACGGCCTTCCGGGGCTGGGAGGCGCCCGACGCTACCGGAGCCCGGTCCGTGAACGCAAGCGCACGGCGGCCGGGGCAGCAGCCCGAGCGGCGGCACGGTCGGCGACACGAGCGATGGCCGAAGCCACGGGCCGGGCGGCGCCGGCACCGTGCACTCGCGCGCGCGAACGCTCTCGTATACTCGATCACGCGCCGCCGACGATGCCGTCCGCTCGCCCCGTCCACACCTGCCCTCCGACCGACCGAGCCTCCTCACGATGACCGAAGAGACCCTCTTCAGCAAGATCATCCGCGGCGAGATCCCGTCCGACACGCTGTACCAGGACGAGCTCGTCACCGCGTTCCGCGACATCGACCCGAAACGCCCCACGCACGTGCTGATCGTGCCCAACCGTGTCATTCCCACCGTCGACGACGTGACCGAGGCGGACGAGGCGGCCATGGGCCGCCTGTTCACGGTCGCCCGCCGCATCGCGCGCGAGGAGGGCATCGCCGAGGACGGCTACCGCCTGATCGTCAACTGCCGCGAGCACGGTCGCCAGGAGGTCATGCACATCCACATGCACCTGCTCGGCGGCGGCGACGTCGGCCCGATGCTCGTGCGCGCGACATGAGCGACGCGGCCCACGGGCGCTACATCACGACCGACGCCCTGCACGAGGCGGTCGACGCCGCCCTGCTCCTCGAGCGCCCGCTGCTCGTCAAGGGCGAGCCCGGCACCGGCAAGACCGAGCTCGCGTTCGACGTCGCCCGGCGTCTCGGCATGCCGCTGCACCGCTGGCACGTCAAGTCGACGACGCGCGCCCAGCACGGGCTCTACGAGTACGACGCCGTGTCGCGCCTGCGCGACTCCCAGCTTGGCGACGCGCGGGTCGCCGACATCGGCCACTACATCGTGCGCGGCGTGCTGTGGGAGGCGTTCGAGTCGGCCGAGCGCGCCGTCGTCCTGATCGACGAGATCGACAAGGCCGACATCGAGTTCCCGAACGATCTCCTGCAGGAGTTCGACCGGATGAGCTTCGACGTGCACGAGACGCGCGAGACGGTGACGGCGCGCCACCGTCCGCTGATCATCGTCACCAGCAACGACGAGAAGGAGCTGCCGGACGCGTTCCTGCGCCGCTGCTTCTTCCACTACATCGACTTCCCCGACCGCGAGACGATGGAGCGCATCGTCGCGGTCCACCACCCCGACGTGAAGAAGGAGCTGCTGTCGGCCGCGCTCGAGGTGTTCTTCGACCTCCGCGAGCTTCCCGGACTGAAGAAGAAGCCGTCGACCTCGGAGCTGCTCGACTGGCTCAAGCTCCTGATCGCCGACGACCTGCCGCCCGAGGCCCTCGGCGCCGGGGATCTGCGCACCGTGCTGCCGAAGATGCACGGCGCGCTCCTGAAGAACGAGCAGGACGTGCACCTGTTCGAGCGGTTGATCTTCCTGCACCGCCAGCGCGATCGGGGCGAGGGTCGGGACGGCCGCGGCCGCTGATGCTGCTCGACCTGCAGGCGCGCCTGCGCGCGGGCGGCATCCGCGTCACGACGACCGAGTGGCTCACGCTGATCGAGGGCCTGTCGAAGAACCTCGGCACGCTGGACGTCACCCGCTTTCATCGCTTCGCGCGGCTGTGCCTGGTCAAGGACGAGACGCTGTACGACCGTTTCGATCAGGTGTTCGGCGACTGGTGGACAGGGCGCGAGTCGCGCTTCGACGATCTCGCCGACGCGCTGGGCGAAGGCGTTCCGGACGACTGGCTCGCGCTCGCCGATCGCGAGGCGCCGAGCGAGGAGCGAACACGGCAGGTCGAGGCGCTCGGCGGCTGGGACGCTCTGATGGAGACGCTGCGCAAGCGCCTGGAGGAGCAGATTGAGGCGCACCACGGCGGCTCGAAGTGGATCGGCACGGGGGGCACGTCACCGTTCGGCCACGGCGGCCACCACCCCGAGGGCGTGCGCATCGGCGGCGAGCGCGAGGGCTCCACCCGTCAGGGTCGTGCGGCCAAGGTCTGGGAGCGGCGCGACTACAGGGATCTCGACGGCACGCGCGAGCTCGGCACGCGCACCTTCCGGATGGCGCTGCGCAAGCTCCGCCGTCTCGCCCGCGAGGGACGGCCCGACACGTTCGACCTGGACGACACGGTCCGCGAGACGGCACGCAACGCGGGGCTCCTCGACATCCGCATGAAGAGCGAGCGTCGCAACGCCGTGAAGGTGCTGCTGCTGCTCGACGTCGGCGGCTCGATGGACCACCACGCGGCGGTGTCCGAGACGCTGTTCTCGGCGGCGCGCTCGGAGTTCCGGAGTCTCGACGTGCTGTACTTCCACAACTTCCCGTACGAGGCGCTGTGGCGGGAGAACGCCCGCCGCCGGAGCACGCTCCTGCCGACGCCCGAGCTGATCCGCACGCTCGGGCGCGAGCACCGTGTGGTGATCGTCGGCGACGCGACGATGAGTCCCCACGAGATCGCCGTCCCCGGCGGCAGCGTCGAGCACTGGAACGAGGAGGCCGGCGCCACCTGGCTCGGACGGCTGCTGACGGCCTACCCGCACGCGGTCTGGCTGAACCCGGAGCCTGCGGAGTGGTGGACGCGGACACCGTCGGTGCGCCTGACCCACGAGCTGATGCAGGGGCGCATGCACCCGCTGACGGCGGCGGGCATCGGTGACGCGATCGAGACGCTGAAGCGACCGGCACGAACCCGACCCCAGCCGTCGGACGCCTGAAGTACGCGGCCGCGATCGGACTCGTGATCGGACTCGTGATCGGACTCGTGATCGGACTCGTGATCGGATGCGGGTGCGGGTGCGGGTGCATCGTCGCTCCGGGACCGCTTCTTGCAGGACTCGGACAGGCGGCGCCTGCAGCGCCTCGGACAACTCGCACAGACGGCTCGAGCCGAATACCTTGCTCTCGCCGAAGCCACGCGGCGCCGCCACTTCACTCCCCTCGCGACGAACCGCCGTGTCACGACGCCCCTCGATCGCGACATCGCCCGCCGCCTTCGCCACCCTGCTGATGAGCGGCCTCGTGCTCGCGGCTTGCGAGTCCGGTGACGGCGAGCCGCCGGTCGCCACGTCGTCCCCCGACCCCACGGCGGATGCCGCGTTCGCCGATCTCGCGAACGACACCCTGATCGCGCCGGACGCGCCGACGCTCGACATCGCCGCCGAACCGGGCGCGCTGACGTTCCGCTGGGACGCCCCGCTCGAAACCTCGTCGCGCGTGCGTCTGCTCGAACGCGATGCCCACGACGCCCACGAGCGCGCGCTCGACCTCACACCCTCCGCCGACACGCGCGGCGCGCGCCTTCCGGTCGCCGCTCACCGCCTCGCCTGGTCTACCGTGACCTGGCGGATCGAACACTGCGACACGGCCGGCTGCGTCTCGTCGCGACGCACCCGCGCCGCCGCCGACGCGGCGCTGGCCACCGCCCACGAGATCGCGCCCGCGGTCGCCATCACCGGCGAACGTTTCGGTGAACGCATCGCCATGAACGCCGGCGGCACGCTCCTGGTGGTCGCGTCACCCGTCGCGGGCCGGATCGCGCTTCACGACCTCCGCGACGACGGCCCGGCCATCGCCGATCCGCCGCCTCGGCTCGAGGGTCCGGCATCGATCACGCGTGCGCTCGATGCCGCGGTCTCGGCGAACGGCGACGTCATCGCGGTGATGAGCGGCGACGCCGCGCGCGGGCGGGATGCACGAGTGCTGGTGTTCGAGCGCCTCGGCGAGGGCTGGATCACGACGGCGAACGAACCGGTGCTCGCCGCGCGGGATGTCGCGCTCGGTCGCGACGGCGCTCGACCGAGGGTGATCCTCTCCGCGGATGGCGAGCGCCTGCTCGTCGCCTGCACCGGTGCGCCCGCCTGCCCGGTCGTCGAGTACCTGCGAACCGACACGGGCTGGCAGGCGGGCCGACTCGTGCACGCGCCGCTCGACGACGAGCTCGTCACGCACGGTGTACCGCTCGCGATCGACGCCTCGGCGACGCTCGAGCGGATCGCGGTGGCGACGTCGCGCGCGGGCGAGACACCCCGGCTGCAGGTGCACGACATCGCGGGCTCGCCGACGCGCGACGCCACGGTCGAGCGGATCTCCCTGCCCGCCCTCGCCGCCGACGCACCGCTCGCGCTCGCGCTCGACGACGGCGGTGCGCACGTCGCCATCGGCGGCCTCGAGCCGTCCGCCGCGGCCTCGCCCGCGCCGGTCCTGTGGCGCTACCGCATCGATCGCGACGGCGCATCGCTCGCCCTGCACGTCGAGGACTCGCTGCGCCTCGCGTCCCCGCCGGATCGCGCGAGTGCCCTGTCGCTGGCGGCGGACGCCACGCTCGACACCGTCGCCTTCGGCTGGAGCACGGTCGACGCGGCCGCACTGGTCACGCACGTCAGCGGAGAGCGCGGCTGGCGGCCCGCGCTCGAGCTGCCGGGCGATGCCGACAGGCTCGCCGGGCGCCCGTTCGGGGAAGCGCTCGCGCTCGACGCGAACGGTGCGACCTTCGCGCTCGACATCGCGCCCGCCGCCTCCGACCCGACGACCGCGCCCTCCATCGGACGGGTGCTGCTGACGCGGGCGAGCGGTACCGCGACTACACTCGAACGGCATCTTCCTCACGCGACTCCCTGACCTTGGCGACGATCCCGGAGCACCTGAAGGCCCGGTTCGATCCGGTCTACGCCGCCTGGCTCGTGGCGAGCGATCCACCGGTGCCGGAAGGCCACAGGGCGACCGTCGAGGAGATGCGCGAGGGCTTCCGCCGGCAGGTGGCGATCTCGAACGGCCCGCTCGACGAACGCCTCGTCGTCGAGGACGTCTCGCTCGCGGGGCGCGACGGCCACGGGATCCCCGCGCGCTTCTACCGTCATCGCGGCGCGAGCGGTGCGCAGCCCGCCTGCCTGTTCCTGCACGGCGGCGGCTGGGTGCTCGGCGATCTCGACACACATGCGGGAGTCTGCAACGACATCGCCGTCGCGACCGGGCTGACGGTCGTCGCGATCGACTACCGTCTGTCTCCCGAACACGTCTACCCGGCGGCGGTGCACGACACGGTCGACGCGCTTCGCGCACTGATCGCCGACGCCGGTGTGCACGGCATCGCGGCGGAGCGCCTCGTCATCTCGGCGGACAGTGCGGGGGCCAGCCTCGCGCTCGCCGCCACGTTGACACTGCGCGGCGAGGCGGCCTCGCCACGCGCCGTCGCGCTCGTCTACCCGGGGCTCGGCGCCGACATGGACCGCCCCTCCTTCGCCGAGCACGCGGACGTGCCCGGGTTGACCCCCGAGCTCATGCGCTTCTTCTTCGTCAGCTACATCGGCGGCGAGACGCTGCCCGATCCGCTCGCCGCACCGCTGACCGTAGAGGACCTGTCGGGACTGCCGCCTCTGTTCGTGTCGGTCGCCGAGCTCGATCCGCTGCGCGACGACGGCACCGACCTCGCCGCACGGCTCGACGGGCTGGACGCGCCGGTGACACTGCGCGTCGAGCCCGGTCTCGGACACGGTTACCTCTGGATCAGACGACGCTCGGAGGCGGCCGGAGAGGCGTTCGACGCGCTGTGCGAGTTTCTCGCTGAGCACGCGCGGACGTCCGACGGGCAAGCGCCGTAGTCGACTCCGCGACACGAAGGTCGCCGGAACGGACGGCGATCCGGGCGCTCAACGCGACGACCGCACGTCCGCCCCGGGCCCGGACGCCCCATCGGGATCGGGCGCGGCGTCATCGCCTGCCGGAGCATCGCCCACGGCAGGCGTCGGATAGACCGCGAGCATGCGCTTGAGATCGATCAGCAAGGCCTGATCGACGCCACGCTCGTCCACGATGTCCAGTCCGCGCAAGGCGTGGCCGAGCAGCAGCTCGGCCGAGCGACCCGGGTGCTCGTCGAGCCCGACCAGACAACCGGTACAGGCGAGCGCCGGACCGTCGCCGGGGATCAGCATCGTGTCGCAGAGCTGCATCAGACGCCGCGTCAGCAGATACGACTGCGGCGCGTCGCTGTGACGAATCAGCAGCCCGAAGCGGTGCTGACCGAGCGCCGCGACATGGTGGGCGCGACGGTAGAGCCGGCCGAGACCGCTCTCCACGCGACGCGCGAGCGCGCCGCCGACGCGACGGTGCGCCCCGTCGCCATCCCGCTCGTGAACACCGAGCACGAGCAGGCTGACGCGATCGGGTCGCGCGCCGACGGCGCTCGCGTGACGCGCCAGCTGCTCGACGAACGGCAGCGCGTCCGCCGGCAGTCCATGGCGCGCGAGCAAGGGCGCGCGATCGCCGTCGCCCGAACTCGCGCGCTCCGGTGCTCGCGCATCCGACGGGGCACCGGCGACCGCTCGCTCCGCCCCCGGGGCGCTCGTCACCGGAACGATGTGCCCGGGTCCTTCCGGCTCGGGCACCTCCGGCCCGGACTCCTCCGGCCCGGGCTCCTCCGGCCCGGGCTCCTCCGGCGCAAGCTCTTCGAGCGCGGGCTTTTCAGGGGCAAGCTCCACCGACGCGGGCTCTCCGGGCGCGGATTCCTCCGACACGGGCTCCGGCGCATCGCTCCCGAGCCGCTCGAACGCGAGCACGAACTCCTCGCCGTCGCGAAGGGCGCGCCGCGCGACGCGGACCGGAAAGGGCCGCCCCGTCGCGTCGTGCCATGTCGTCGACTCCGCCGTCTCGCCGACATCCGGCAGGCCTTCCACACCGAGCAACGCCTTCGCCGGTCGGCCGACGACCCTCTCGGGTACGCGCGGCCCGAGCTCGGCGAGCGCCGCCGCGCTCGCGTGCCGCACGCGCCCTTCGGCATCGACGACGAGCACGGCACCGGCGAACGCCTCGACGACGCGCTCGAGTCGCCCCAGTGCGATCGTGAGCTCGCGACGCTGCCGTACCAGTCGCGCGATCGCGTCGATCCGTGTCAGCAGGAGCTCGCTCGACTCGTTCTTGGACATGCACGCGACGGCTCCGGCCCGCAGACTCCGCTTGATCACGTGATCGGCCCAGGTACCGGTCAGGATCGCGCAGAGCACCTCTCCGCAGGCGGGGTCCGACACGAGTTCGCGACACAGGACGTCACCGGTCGTCTCGTCCAGGTGGAAGTCGAGCACGGCCACGTCGAAGCGCGTGGCGCGGGCGGCGGCCAGCGCCTCGTCGTGGCTCGCGGCGAGGCTCACGCGATACCCCTGCCGCTCGAGCAGATCGCGAAGCGACTGGCGGATCGTCGACGAGTCGTCCACGACCAGCACGTGAACGTCCGCGTCGTCGAACGGCACCGGACGCTCGACCGGCGCATCCGCGGTGACGTCGAGCAATCGCTCGAGCAGCGCGTCGACCTCGAGGTAGTCCTTCCACGCGAGCACCGCCGTGCGCTCTCGTCCGGCCACCCAGGCGCGCGTCTCGGCGCGCATGTCGGTGGACATGACGATGACGGGAAGGTCGGCGAAGTCCTCGCTCTCGAGGCGAGTCGCGAACGCGGCGGCGTCCGCATCGGGCAGTGACGGCCACCCGTAGAGAACGCCCGCGATGTCGGTTTCGAACGCCCGGTACTGACGCTGCAACGCGTCGACCGCGTCCACGTAGGAGCTCGTCGCCTCGACCTCGTGTCCGAGCGCGCGCGCGTGCTTCTCGAGCACTTGACACATCGTGGCGGAGGGTTCCACCAGCAGCAGGCGGCGAATCATGGCTGGGTCGTCGGTCATCGGACGTCGAGGTCGCCCGGGGCAGGACAGTGCAAGATGCGCACACGGTAGCGCTCGAGCGCCGGCCGAGGGCACCTGCCACCGTGAACGGCATCACGGATCGCGCCTATGATGCACCGGATGAACGCTCCCGAATCCTCCCTTCCCGTCATCGACCGCCGGTTCCGGCAGGATCCGCGCGAGCGCGTGTTCTTCGACGACCCCTGGCGACTGTATCGGGAGCTGCACCGGATCGGCGGGCCGCTTCGCTGGGAGGACTACGACCTGTGGTGTCTGGCCGGCTTCGACGCGGTGAACGGGGCGCTGCGCGATCGGCGTTTCCGGCGCCTGCCGCCGATCGGGCACGAGAGCGCGCCCTGGCCGCCGCACCTCGCCGACTTCGCCCTCGCGGAGCGCCACTCGCTGCTCGCGCTCGAGCCGCCCGATCACACCCGGCTCAGGAAACTCGTCAACCGGGCCTTCGTGTCACGTCAGGTGCGGCGCATGGCGCCGGGCATCCGCGCACTCGCCGACCACTTCATCGAGCGGATCGAGGCGGACGGCGCGGCGGAGCTGATCGAGGCCTGGGCGACGCCGATACCGGTCACCGTGATCGCGCGGTTGATCGGCGTGCCGGACGAGGAGCGCGACGACCTGCTCGCCTGGTCGCACGCGATGGTCAAGGTCTACACGCTGACCCAGACACGCGAGGAAGAGCTCGCCGCGAACGCCGCCGCGAAGGCGTTCCGCGAGCGCCTGCTCGCGCTGATCGCGGAGAAGCGGAGGCGCCCGGCCGACGACCTGATCTCGCACCTGCTCGCGCTGAGGAACCTGGAGACGCCGCTCGAGGACGACGCGATCGTCTCGGTCGCGATCCTGCTCCTGAACGCCGGTCACGAGGCGACCGTGCACCAGCTCGGCAACGCCGTGCGCACCCTGCTCTCCCGTGCGCCCGGCGCCGAGCCCGCGTCGGCGCTGTTCGCCACCGCCGCGCGCACCGAGGCGACGGTCGCCGAGCTCCTCCGTCACGACGCACCGCTGCACCTGTTCATCCGCCACGCGCAGGAGGACGTGCCGCTCGGCGACGGCGTCACGCTCGCCCGTGGCGAGCGCGTCGCGCTGCTGCTCGGCGCGGCCAACCGCGACCCCGCCCGCTTCGCCGACCCCGACGCGTTCGATCCGGCCCGCACCGACGGCGCCCATGTCACGCTCGGCGGAGGCATCCACTACTGTGTCGGCGCGCAGCTGGCGAAGCTCGAGCTCGGCATCGCGCTCGGCGCCCTGTTCGAGCGCCTGCCCGCGATCCGCCTGGACGGCGAGCCGCGCTGCCGCGACAGCTATCACTTCCACGGTCTCGAGGCGCTGCGCGTCCGCTGGTAGCCACCCGTCGCCGCTCGCGGCTTCCCCGGATCGACGGGTCAGGGCGCGCGTGGGCCGCGTCGCGCTCGATGCACCTCGAGAGAAACTCGCGCGCCTCCTTCGGGAAGGAACAGCGTCGCGCTTCGGCACGCAAGGGGTCGATCTGCAGGTACCGCCCGGCGGCGTCGGCATCCATGGCGGTCGCGTGATGGCGTCGTGGGTGGCGGTCGGTTTACGCCTGGTGCAACCGACCGAGAATCGCCTTGTCGGCAATGCCCTCGTCACCGCTCGGCAGCATCGCCCCGGACAGGATCCCGTTCGTGCACCCGTCGCCCTCGAGCGGCGGCCCACGATCGCTCGTGACCGCCGCTTCCCTGCCAGCCGTCAGGGGCGGACGCTCGCCGCGACCCACACCCGCATCGACGTCGACTCACCCGGGAAGCCGATGTCGTCCGCAGTGATCAGCAACTGCTCCCCGGGCTCCGCGATGCGGCCCGTCGGTACCCTGGACACACCGAGCGGAAGGCCGGCTCCGTCGAGATGCAGCACCGTCAGCTCCGTGACATCGACCGCCCTGTCGCCGTCGTTCACCAGCGTGAACTCGACTTCGCCCGCCGAGCCGACGGCGTACATCACCGGTCGTATCGCGGCCGTCGCCACCTCGAAGGTCGTCGCACCGCCGAAGGCATTCGCGGTCCGACTCGTTTCGCTCGCGACGGGGTCGGTCTCGAAACGCCCGACGTCCGACAGGGACACATCGATGTACTGGATCGCGTAGGCACTGCTCTCCGGCGGCAGGCAGGTCGACAAGCCCAGCTCGGAGACCGTGCTCGTCGAAAGGGTGGCGAGTGTCCCGAGGACTTCGATGCGACCGAGATCGGATCCGACGAGCTCGGCGTCGAGACGCTCACCGTCCTGGTCCAGCAGGTTGCTGAACCTCAACATCACCTCGCACGCCAGATCGCTCGTCGTGTTCTCCACGACACCGACCAGGATCGATCCGTCACCGTCCTCGAGCCCGCTCATGGAACGCAGGGCCACGTCTTCCCGATCGCTGCTCAGCCCGCCGACCACGAAAGGAATCGGTTCGGCGAGCAGGCTCGCGTTGTCGACGCTGCCGTCTCCGACGACGTCTCCCTCGAGCAGCGCCGAGTTGTTGCCACCGAGGTAGAAGTTCGATCCCTGCACGTCGCCGGGCGTCTCGTCGGGCCGTTCTTCCCCGGGCTCGTCCGGCTCCACGGCACCGGGAACGCCGCCATCGATGTCGGCGGGCGGCAGGCCCGCGCCTTCGTCCACCGAGGCATCTCCGCCGCCGCCCCCACCGCAGCTCGCCAATGCGAGGCAGAGCAGCAGCGGGATACCCGACGCCGGCACACGCCGGCCGATGTCGGAGAGGGTGCCGGCACCGGAGATCCGGCCTCCGATGTCGGTACGTGATTTCGTAGCAAAGCGATTCGCACTCATGTTCCTGCACTCTCCTTTCGATTCAGATCGCCGATCTCTCGACCGACGGCGGTCGTCCCGATCCCTCGGCGCCGCTCACCGATGAGCGGCGCCGGCTACGTCCGGGTCAGCACGCGTCGGATGCTACAGCGGCGGCCGATGTCGAATACGGTGACATTCCCACCACGGTACGGCGGTGTATCGGAATCCTCGACGAACGCCCGTTTCGAGTCGGGTGGTGTGGCCGATCGTGTCGAGGACGCGTCCGCGCGATCGCGATGCGCCATGGCAGGACGGCGGTGATCGTTCCCGGCGCGATCCATCCGGCGGCAGCCATCGACCGGCCGCGCTGAAGACCCGCGGGCCCGGGGATCTGCGCGGCAGATGCTCCAACCCGGTTCGGCGGAAGCCGCCGAGCTCCACGAGCCCGGTCTGCGGCCGTGGCGAGATTCACCCGGCAGTCGTCGAGCTTCCGCCGCGCCGATTCCTAGCCGGGCAGCAGGCCGCGAAACGGTTGGACGTGCACCGTGTCGCCCGGCACGACGCCGTCGACCTCGGCGGCGATGACGATCAGGCAGTTGGCCGCGCTCATCGAGCTCAGGCGTCCGGCGCCCTGCTTGCCGGTCGACTCGACCACCAGCTCGCCGGCCTCGACGCGCATGACACCGCGCTGGTACTCGACGCGGCCGGCCGACTTGCGGAGCGTCGACAGGCAGCGCGCGGGCAGCGCGAGCGGTTCGGCGTCCGTCATGCCGGAGAGTCGCCGGATCGCCGGCTGCACGAACTCGAGGAACGTGACCATCACGGCGACCGGATTGCCCGGCAGGCCGAAGAACACGGCCCCGTTCCCGGCCGGCTCGCCGCCGGCGCCGGGCACCGCGCCCCGTTCCCCGTCACTCTCCGCACCATCCGTCGCCCGGCCACCGCCGAGTCGGCCGAACGCGAGCGGCCGACCGGGACGCATGGCGATCCTCCAGAACGTGACCTCGCCGATCCGGTGGAAGGCCTCGCGCACGAAGTCGGCATCGCCCGCCGAGATGCCGCCGGACGTCACCACCAGATCGGCGCGCGCGGCCCCCTCCTCGAGCGCGCGTCGGGTCGCCTCGATGTCGTCCGGGACGATGCCGAGGTCGACGGTGTCGACGCCGAGCCCCGCCAGCAGCGCGCCGAGCGTGTGGCGATTGCTGTCGTAGAGACAGCCTTCGGGGGGGGCCGCCCCGTCGGTGTCGTCGGCGAGCGCACGAAGCTCGTCGCCGGTCGTGAAGTAGGCGACGCACGGACGACGGCCGACCGTCACCCGGCCGATCCCGAGGGAGGCGATGACACCGACGTCCGCCGCCTCGAGCCGGCGGCCGCCGGCGAACACCTCCTGTCCGGCGCGAACGTCCTCGCCGGCGGCGCGCACGTTGCGACCCGGTTCGACCTCGGCGTCGATGCGCACCGACTCGTCGTCGGCGGCCGTGCGCTCCTGGATCACGACGGTGTCGGCACCCGGCGGCATGATCGCGCCGGTGAAGATGCGTACCGCCTCGCCCGCGACGAGCGGTTCGCCCCGGAACGGCCTGCCGGCCCAGGCGACACCGCGGAGCGCGAGCGTCGCCTCGCCGCTCGCCGGAATGCTCGAGCTCGCGATCGCGTAGCCGTCCATCGCGGAATTGGCGTGCGCCGGCACGTCGTGCGGGGCGACCACGGGTGTCGCGAGCACACGACCGGCGGCACGCGTCAGCGGGAGCGTCTCCGTCCCGGCCAACGGCGTCACGCTCGCCGCCATCCGGCGCCGCGCCTCGACGACCGGCAACAGCGTGGGCTCGGTGACGTCCTCGCAGGACGGCTCGCGCTCGATGCTCACGCGGAATCCGCCTCGCGGGTACCGTCCTCCGGGGCATCGCCTTCCGAATCGACGTTCACGCCGTCTCCCGCCGTCTCCCGCCCCGGGGCCGGTCCGGGGCCGGTCCGGCCGAGCGCGAGCTCGCGCTCGGCCGCGACGCGTTCCTCCTCGGTATTGACGTTCCGGAACGATCCGGCGAGATCGCGGCAGTCGACCGCGCGCATCGCCTCCCCCGCGTACCAGCGATCGATCTTGCGCTCCCCGGAGGCGAGAAAGGTCTCGAGCGAGGGCAGTACGTGCCGCTCGACGATGCAGAACACCGGCTGGAGACGCTCGCCGTCATGGGCCACGGCGATGTCGACGTCCGGCGCGGCGCAGGCCTCGGCGAGTCGATCGACGAGGGCGGGGGCGACGAACGGCGAGTCGCACGGGCACAGGAACACACGGCTCGCGTCGAGCGCGTGCAGCGCGGCGGCGAGTCCCGCGAGCGGTCCGAGGTGGCCGGCGTGACGGTCCGCCACCACGGTACCGCCGTGGACATCGACGAGCGCACCGTAGGCGTCGGCGTTGCGGTTGGCGTTGACGACGATCGCGTCCACCCGGGGGGCGACGGCCGCGAGCGCGTACGCGATCATCGGCCGCCCGCCGAGCGGCACGAGCCCCTTGTCGACGCCACCCATGCGCCGCGCCAGGCCACCGGCGAGCACGACGGCACCGAGCCGGCTCACGCGCGGGCTTCCGTCGTCGTCACGCCGTCGTCGACCGTGCGCCCGCGCGGCGGGAGCTGGGCGAAGTAGTCGGCCAGGAAATCCTCGAACGTGCCGTCGGACTGGGCCTCGAGCACCGCCCGGGCCTCGATCGAACCGGCGACCCCGCCGGCGAGCTCGGTCTCGAGGGCGGCGTCGGGAACCTCGGCGAGGATCTCGGCGTGCTGCTCGCGGGAGCGCCGCATCGTGTACTCGAAGTACGAGCCGGTCTCGCGCACGCCGGCGAGCACGCGCGCGGACGGGGTCAGGTCCGGGTCGTCGAGCTTGGCGCGCTGCGCGGCGAGGGACGTGGTGTAGAGAGCGTCGCCGCCGTCCGTATCGCGCCCGGCCGCGTCACGGCTCGCCGACGCGTCGAGGGCGGCGGCCAGCGGCGCGAGCGCGTCGAGCACGGCACGCCCCCAGTCGGCGAGCCGGACCGGGCCATCGGGCCCGCGGAGCTCCAGCCCGGGCTCGCGCCCGCGGTGGGCGACGGTGCGGACATTGCGCGTGGCGTCGGCGAGTCCGGCCGCGTCGAGGGGGCGGGCATCGTCGAGCCACGCGAACATCATCAGCAGCTCGAGCATCGCGCACTCGGCCTCGTCGAGCCCGGCGGGGTGCTCGATGGAGACGTCGACCGAGCGGAGCTCGAGGTAGCGGATGCCGCGCCGCTCGAGTGCGAGGATCGGCATCTCGCCGCGTTCGGGCACCTGCTTCGGGCGCACCGTCGAATAGAACTCGTTCTCGATCTGCAAGCGACAGGCGTTGAGCTGGCGCCACTCGCCGTCGCCGTCCCGCACGCCTTCGGCGGCGTACGGCGGGTGCACCGTCGTGACGTGACCGACGATGTCGGCGAGGTACTCGTCGAAGCGTGTGTGGCGCACGGACAGGTCGATCGGCTGATCGTCGCGGTAGCGGTAGCCGATGTTCCCCATGCGCAGCGACGTGCCGTGCGGGGCGAACCGCGTCGTGCCGTTCAGCGTGTCGAGCTCGCTCGCCTCGCCCGGCTCGAGGAAGCTCTGGCAGATCGCCGGCGACGCGCCGAACAGGTAGGGCACGAGCCAGCCCACGCGCATCAGGTTGCGCATCGTCGAGAAGCTGCCGGCGGTGCGCAGCCGCACCAGCGGATCGTCGAACGCGATGCCGTCGAGCGTGTACCCGGCGTCCGCCGCGTGCAGCGAGCGCCAGGGCTCCCACGCGGTGTCGGGAAAGGAGAAGTTGAAGTGGATGCCGGCGATCGCCTGCATGCGCTTCCCGTAGCGTTCGCCGAGCCCGCGCCGGTAGACGTGCTTCATGCGCCCGGAATGGGACGGGCCGTACTCGCCGATGCGGATCGCGCCGCTGCCGTGCAGGATGCACGGCATGCTCGTGTTCCACAGGTGCTCGCCGTCGGGCAGGCGCGGCAGGATGAAGCGGTGGATCGCGGCGAGGTGGGCGAGCGCTTCCCGCGACGACGCCGACGGCGGTGTTACCATCTCGAGAAGCGCTTCGGAGAAGTCCGTCGTGATGGTCGGGTTGGTCAGCGCGGCCCCCAGGGCCGGCGGGTGGTCGAGACGCGACATCGCCCCGCCCGGGCGCACGCGCAGCGACTCCTTCTCGAGCCCGACACGGCGCCCCGCGAGCGCCGTGACGCCGCTCTCGCCATCCGTCCCGAGAGCACCCTCGAGCAGTCGCGCCACGCGCCGTTCAACCTCGGAGTACACGCTGATGAAAGACCCGCTGGAAGGGCCGGCGAGTGTACCCGAAGAGTTGGTGAAGGCGCCCTCGCCCGCGTTGCTGAACGCCCGGCGCGGCGGCAGCGGACCGCCACTGGTGGTGCTACACGGGCTGTTCGGCGATCTCGGCAACTTCCACTCGGTGTCGCTGCACCTTGCCCGTCACCTCGAGGTCTGCCGCGTCGACCTGCCCGGCCACGGCGACTCGCCGACGCTCGCGCGGCTCGGCATCGAGGACATGGCCGAGCGCGTCGTGACGTGGATGGCGCACGCGGAGATCGGCCGCTGCCACCTGCTCGGACATTCGCTCGGCGGCAAGGTCGCGATGGCGATCGCCGGGCTCGCGGACGGTCCCGAGCTCGCCAGCCTGATCGTCGTCGACATCGCCCCGCGCCACTACCCCCCGCACCACCGGCCGATCCTCGAGGCGCTGGCGTCGATCGAACTCGGCGCGCTCGCCGACCGGCGCGAAGCCGACGGCCGGCTCCGCGCGGGCGTTCCCGACGCCGGCGTCCGCGCGTTCCTCCTGAAGAGCCTCGTGCGGGCAGGTGACGAGGGCTACCGCTGGCGGTTCGACCTCGACGGGATCGCCCGCGACTACGCATTGATGTGCGAGGCGCCGCGCGTGGCGAACACGATCACCGTGCCCACGCTGTTCATCAAGGGCGGCGAGAGCGACTACCTCGCCGCGGACGACGAGCTGCCGATCCGCGCGATCTGCCGCGACCCGACGCTGCGGGAGATCGGCGGCGCCGGCCACTGGCCGCACGCCGAGAAGCCCGCCCTGTTCACGCGCGTCTGCCTGGATTTCACCACCTCGGCCGACAAGTCGCCCGCTCCGGCGCACCCCTGATGCGCGACGCACCGCCGTCGAGCTTCTGCTGGTTCGACTACGAGACCTTCGGCCTGTCACCGATCTGGGATCGACCCGCGCAGTTCGCCGCGATCCGCACCGACGCCGATCTCGAACCGATCGGCGAGCCCGAGGTCCTCTACTGCCGCCAGGCCGACGACTACCTCCCTCACCCGGCCGCCTGCCGCGTGACCGGGATGACGCCTGCGGAGGCGAACGCGCGCGGCCTCCCGGAGCATCGCTTCATCGAGCGCGTGCGCGGCCTGCTCGGCGCGCCCGGAACCTGCTCGGTCGGCTACAACAGCGTCCGCTTCGACGACGAGTTCACGCGCCATACGCTGTTCCGGAACCTTCGCGACCCGTACGCTCACGAGTGGAAGGACGGCGCGTCGCGCTGGGACCTGCTGGACGTCGTGCGCCTGACCCGCGCGCTCCGGCCCGACGGCATCGTCTGGCCGACGGACGACGAGGGGCGTCCGACCAACCGCCTCGAGCACCTCGCCACCGCCAACGGGCTCGAGGCGGGCCGCGCCCACGACGCGCTGGCGGACGTGCGCGTGACGATCGCTCTCGCCCGCCTGATCCGCGAGCGCCAGCCGCTTCTGTTCGCCCACGCCCTCGCGCACCGCGGCAAGCGCGCCGTGAGGGCATTGCTCGAGCCGCACGGGCGACCGCCGATCGCCGAGTCCCCAGCGGGGGGCGAGCCTCGTGCCGCCGCGGCTCTCGACCGCGAGCCCCTCGTGCTGGTCGCCGCCGGCATTCCGGCGAGCCGCCACCACCTCGCGCTGGTCGTCCCGCTCGTCGCGCATCCGACCAATCCGAACGCGGTCATCGTGTTCGACCTGGCGAGCGACCCGTCGGCACTCGTCGGCCTCGATGCCGACGAGCTCGCCGCACGGCTGTTCGCTCGCGGCCGGACGGCCGCCGATCGGCCCGAACGGCCCGGGTTGCACTCGGTGGCGACGAACAAGTGCCCGGTCGTGGTTCCGTACCGGGCGCTCCGCGACGTCGACGCCGAGCGCCTCGGCATCGATCGCGACGCACAGCTGCGCCGTCGCGAGGCGCTCGGCGGACTGTCGCTCGAGTGCGTGCGGAACGCCTTCGCCCGCCCGCCGGAGGACGATTCCGCGACGGACGTCGACGCGAGCCTCTACGCGGGCGATTTCCTGTCGGCCGCCGATCGCGCCCGGCTCGAGCGGATGCACACCGTCGAGCCCGATGCGCTCGGCACGCCGGAAGGCGGCTTCGGGGATCGGAGGCTCGACGAGATGCTGTTCCGCTTTCGCGCCCGCAACCATCCGGACACCCTCGACGCGTCGGAGCGCCAGCGTTGGCGCGAGCATGTGGCGGCGCGCCTGGGCGCGGGCCCCGACGCCCCGTGGCTCGGACGAGAAGGGTTCGAACGGGCGATGCGGGACCAACCCTGGACATCCGGGGAACACGATCTCAGACACGCGCTCCAAGGTCACGCCGACGCGCTGTGCGGAGCGGCGGGAATCCTGCCGGAAGGCGAACCACGGCGGATCACCCGCTCCGGCTGAAGTCGCCCGCCCGGTTCGCGCCGGCCGACACGGCTCGATGGATCCGGGTCAATTGCCCCGGCGACCGCCCCCGTCCATGAAGTCGGTTCCGCTGATCAGCGGACGCACCGTGTTGGTGACGAAGAACGTGGCGAGCAGGAACAGGAACACGAAGCGGCCGTCGGCGTACTCCGGTGCGAACCACGAGACCATGATACCGAAGCCCACGGCCCCGAGCGCGAACCCGTACGCCGTGTGCTTGTAGATGTTCAGGATCGAGTTCGTGATCTCGCTCCGATAGACACCGCTCGCCACCGAGCAAAGCATCATCACCAGCACCACCGGCACCATCGGCACCAGCATCTCGACGAGACCGTGGCCCAGGCTGATGTGGCCGGTGGCGAGGAACAGGCCCGACAGCATCGCCACCTCGGCCAGGCAACGTGACAGCGACGGGAAACGGACCTGCCTGAGCAGCGTCCGCGTGAGAGCCCGTGTCGATACGGCGACGGTCGAATCTGCGTGCATCGTGAGGACCTCCCGGAAGTGCTCCGGCGGACGTGGGAGAGCCGGATGGCCCGCCGTGCGAAGCCGCGAATTCTAGCACCGGCAAATGTTACGGCCTGTCACTTCGCCCGCGAATCGACCCGAAGCGTGACGAGGTGCCCGGGACGCGCGCGACCCGGGTCGCACGGACGCCTCTGCTACCATCGCCACGATGTCACAGCACCGAATAAAGCTCTATCAGGGCTCGGTCAACGAGTGCAGCTATCTCGAGGATCGGGAAGCCGTCAACATCTATGCCGATCCCCAGCACCCTCATCCGAGAGCTGTCTACAACCAGTTGATTCAACGAGGCTTCCGGCGTTCCGGCGAGTACGTCTACCGGCCCGGCTGCCACGGCTGCGACGCCTGCGTGCCGGTGCGCATCCGCTGCGCCGAATTCACGCCGCGACGCACCGACCGGCGCAACCTCGCCCGCAACGACTCGCTCGGCGTCGACTACCGAGCGGCCCGCTACACCGACGAGTACTTCGCGCTCTACCGCCGCTACCTCGACGCCCGCCACCCCGGTGGCGGCATGGACGATCCCGATCCGGAGGACTTCGAGCGCTTCCTGCTCAACCCCTGGGGCGAGACCGTCTTCGTGGAGATCCGCGATGCCCGGCGCGTGGTCGGCGTCGCCGTCACCGATGTCGCCGCCGACGGGCTGTCGGCGGTCTACACGTTCTTCGATCCCGACTACCACGATCGCGCGCTCGGACGCTTCGGCATCCTCCGCCAGATCGAGCTGTGCCGGACGATGTCCTTCCCCTACCTCTACCTCGGCTACTGGATCGACGGCTGCCGCAAGATGCAGTACAAGACCGAATTCCGCCCGCAGGAACACTTCGACGGGCACGAATGGCGGGTCACCGACGTGCGCGAGCGCGATCCGAGGGACACCGATGCCACCCGCCACCGCCCGGAGGTGCCCGCCGCGCCGCCCGGACCCCGGCAACGGCAGCGCGCCCGCGCCTGAACCGACCGCCTCGCGCGACGAACGGCCCGAGGCGACGCGTGCCTCCGGCCGCGCGTCAGCGGTCGCCGACGCTCGCGATGCCGCGCAGGTAGAGCTCGTACATGTCCTCCGGCCCCCATTCGTCGCGCAGACGCGTGAACAGCTCGCGCGCCCGCACCCAGTCCCCGGCCTTGCTCGCCGCCATCGCCTCGCGATGCAGCGCGAGGCGCGCGTTCAGCGTGTCGTCCGCCGCGGCCTTCGGTCCGAGCGGCTCGAGCATCGTGACCGGCTGCTGGCGGCCCTTGACGCGGACCGTGTCCAGCTCGCGGAAGAGCATGTCCGGCAACGCGTCGGCACTCTGTCCGGAGACGATGATCGGCACGTGGTACTTCCGCGTCTGCGCCTCGAGGCGCTGGGCGACGTTGACCGTGTCGCCGACCACGGTGTAGTCCATGCGGTAGCTCGAGCCGAGCGGTCCGACGTTCGCCCGCCCGGTGCTGAGCCCGATGCCGAGCCGCGCCTCCGGCAGGCCGCGCTCCCGGTAGTGCGCGTTGAGCGAGTCGAGCTCGGCATCGATGTCGATCGCCGCGCCGAGCGCGTCGAAGGCGTGCGTGGTGCTCGGCGCGGGCGCCCCCCAGACCGCCATGACGCTGTCTCCCATGTACTTGTCGATGGTGCCGCGGTGACGGACGACGATGCGACTGACGAACGACAGGAAGGCGTTGAGCCACTCGGCCACCTCCGGCGGCGCGAGCCGCTCGCCGATGGCCGAGAACCCCACGACGTCGCAGAACAGCACGCTGACCTCGCGCTCCTCGCCGGCCAGCCCCATGCTCCCGGGGTCGCGGCTGTAGGCGGCGGCGAGCTCGGGGGGGACGTACTGGCTGAGCAGGCTCGCGAAGCGCTTGCGGTCGCGCACCTCGGCGAAGTAGCAGAGCGCCACGTGCACCGCGTAGAGGACGAACACGATCAGCAGCTCGAACTCGACCGGGATGCGCGGCACCGCCTGGCCGTGACGGACATGCAGGAACGCGATGCCGCCGGCCGCCGCCAGCGCAAGCACCGAACCCGCGACGAAACGCACGAACGGCAACGCGAGCGCCAGTGCCACGAGAAGGGTCACCGTCGCCCAGAAGGCACCGCCGAACGGCGCCGCTGCGAACGGGTCGAACGAGTTGCCGCCGCGGATCTTCAGCGAGAACAGCTCGCCGGAGGCATCGTCGCCGGCGGTCCAGTCGAACCCGAAGTAGAGGCGGAACACGCCGAGCCCGGTCAGCACCAGGAGCACGAGCACGATCAGCAGCACCGCACTCGACAGGACCCGGCGCCGACTCGGCTTGTAGCGGACGGTGGTCACGGGAAGCGGGGGGGGGGCATCGGCGGCGGGTCGCGGGCGAGACTAGCACGCGCTCCCCGCGCGCCCGGGCGGCGCGTCGTGTCCATGCTATCGTCGGCTGCCGTCCCCGCGAGGCTCGACCATGTCCGGTCCCGGCTACACGATCGAGCAGTTCCCGCTCGGCCCGATGGACAACTTCGCCTACCTGCTCATCGACCGCACGAGCGGTGAGGCGGCCGTGGTCGACCCGGCCTGGGACGCGGATGCGTACCGCCGGCGCGCCGAGGCGGCCGGTGCCCGCATCACGCAGGTGATCCTGACCCACTCGCACGGCGATCACGTCAACGCGCTCGATCGCTTCCTGTCGCCGTCCGTACCCATCCGGATCTCGCGCCCCGAGGCCGAGTTCTGGTCGGAGGTGCCGAGCGGCGCGATCCGCATGGGCGACGGCGAGACGTCGCGGATCGGCGAGACCACGCTGACCTGGCTGGTGACGCCGGGACACACGCCGGGCTCGGCCTGTCTCCTGCTCGAGCGCGACCTGATCTCGGCCGACACGCTGTTCGTGTACGGCTGCGGTCGCTGCGATCTCGGCGGCAGCGATCCGCGCGCGATGCACGCGTCGCTCGAGCGGCTCAAGGGAAGCGTCTCCGGCGACATCGTCATCCATCCCGGCCACGATTACGGGACCGCCGCGACGAGCACGATGCGCGAGCAGGTCGACGGCAACCCGTTCCTGATGTTCGACGACGCCGAGGCGTTCGTGAAGTACCGGATGGAGGATCACGGCAAGCTCAGGAGCCAGCCCTACGGGCCGGAGAAATCTCCCTATCCGGCGACCGACGACGCCTGACGGTCCCCGGCCGGGCGAAACCGACCCGGCCGGCTCGCCCGGACCGGCGCCCGCCCGTCCTCCGCGGGATCAGCGCTCGCCCGTGCCGAGCAGCGCGAGCGCCTCCGCGTGCAGCGTGTCGGTCGCCGCGGCGAGGATGGACGTGGTGCCTTCGTCGAGCGCACGGCCGCCGAGATCCGTGATCGTGCCGCCTGCCGCCCTGACGCCGACGGCGAGCGCCGCGACGTCGAGGATGTTGACGTCCGACTCGATCACCAGGTCGCAACCGCCCGAGGCGAGCTGGTGGTAATGGCAGAAGTCGCCGTAACCGCGCACGCGGCGCACGCGCGAGACGATGCCGCCGTAGCGCGCCCAGGCGCGGGCGTCGCCGGCGAGTGTCGCCAGGTTCCCCGACGACAGGAAGGCCTCGTCGACACGCTCGACACCGGACGCTCCGACCGCCGCGCCATCGAGTTGCGCCGTGCCCCCGCGGACGGCGCTCAGTCGCTCGCCGAACGCCGGCGCGTTGGAGACGCCGACGACGAGCTCGCCGTCCGCCTCCAGCGCGATCTGCGTCGAGTAGAACGGCAAGCCCCTGACGAAGCTCTTGGTGCCGTCGATCGGGTCGACCAGCCAGCGGAGCGCCGGGCCGTCTCCCCGCCCTCGCCCGGCCTGCCTGCCCGTCTCCTCGCCGAAGAACGCCGCTTCCGGCGTCGCCTCCTCGAGCACCGCCCGGATCGCGCGCTCCGCCGCGACGTCCACGTCGGTCACCGGCGAGTCGTCGGCCTTGATCCGCACGGCCCAGTCGCCGGCGGCGAGCGCGTCGGCGATGACGGCGGCCGCCGCGTCGGCCGCCCGCCCGGCCACGTCGAGAAGCGACTCGAGATCCAGCTTGTCCATGCGTGCTCCGATTCCGATGTCGCTCGTCCGGTCCGGACGGGGCGAGTATATAGAGGCGGTTACTCGACGGCGGACGCCGTCACCCGTGCGGCATCGGCGCCCTGCTAGACTTTTCCGATCGTCCGAACGGCGCGCACACGCCGCCGCTCCCACCCCAGACAGCCCCTCCCCGATGACTCAGTCCCCGGCACCGTTCGCGGTCACGCCGCCGCCGCTCAATGCCCGTCAGCTGGAGGCGGTCACGCATTTCGAGACGCCGCTCCTCGTGCTCGCGGGCGCCGGCTCCGGCAAGACCGGCGTCATCACGCGGAAGATCGCCTGGCTGATCGAGAAGCAGGCCTACGACCCGCGCTCGATCGTCGCCGTGACGTTCACGAACAAGGCGGCGAACGAGATGCGCGAACGCCTGAAGAGGCTGCTGTCGGCGAAGCACGTGCGCGGGCTGTCGATCTCGACGTTCCACCGACTCGGCATGGACATGCTGCACCGCGACGGCGAGGCCATCGGTGTCCGCCGCGGCTTCACCATCCTCGATCAGGGCGACTCGCTGTCGGCGATCCGCGAGATCATCCGCGAGGGCAACTCGGCCCTCGAGGAGCGCGCCGCCCAGCAGACGATCTCGATCTGGAAGAACGACTTCGTCGAACCCGTCCGCGCGCTCGAGATCGCCGCCGACGACCACGAGCGCGCCGCGGCCCACGTCTACGCGCGCTACGTCGAGCTGCTCCGCGCCTGCAACTCGACCGACTTCGACGACCTGATCGGCCTGCCCGTGCAGCTCCTTCGCGACCACGAGGCGGTACGCGATCGCTGGCGCGGGCGCGTGCGGCATCTGCTCGTCGACGAGTACCAGGACACCAACGCCGCGCAGTACGCGCTGGTGCGGCTGCTCGTCGACCGCTTCGGCGCGCTGACCGCGGTCGGCGACGACGACCAGTCGATCTACTCCTGGCGCGGCGCCCGGCCGGAGAACCTGATGAAGCTCGAGGAGGACTACCCGAACCTGAAGGTCGTCAAGCTCGAGCAGAACTACCGTTCGAGCCAGCGGATCCTGCGCTGCGCGAACGCCGTCATCAGCCACAACCCGCACGTGTTCGAGAAGCGCCTGTGGTCTGATCTCGGCATCGGCGATCCGCTCCGGATCTCGGTCTGCAAGCACTCGCTCGACGAGGCCGGCTGGGTGGCCGCCGAGATCATGACGCGCCACTTCCAGAAGGGCACCCGCTACGGCGACTTCGCGATCCTGTACCGGAGCAACTTCCAGTCGCGCGCGTTCGAGCAGGCGCTGCGCGAGAGGCAGATCCCCTACGCGATCAGCGGCGGCAGCTCGTTCTTCGACAAGACCGAAGTCAAGGACGTGATGGCCTACCTGAAGCTTCTGGTCAATCCCGACGACGACACCGCGTTCCTGCGCTGCGTCAACACGCCGCGCCGCGAGATCGGCCCGAGCACGCTCGGACGGCTCGGCGAGCACGCGCGTTCGCGCGGCATCAGCCTGTTCGCCGCCTGCCACGACTTCGGGCTCGAGGACAGGCTTCAGGGCGCGGCCCTCGCGCGGATCCGGCGCTTCGGCGACTGGCTGACGCTGACCGCCGACAACGCCGAACGCGGCGACACGATGGCCGTCGTCCGGGGGCTGCTGAGCGATGTCGACTACGACGACTGGCTCGACGGGCAGTGCGAGTCGCCGAAGAAGCTCGAGCGGGCGCGGGCGAACGTCGAGGAGCTGCTCGGCTCGGTCGAGCGGCTTTCCCTCGACGAGGAGCAGAAGGAGCAGCCGCTCGCCGACGTCGTCAGGAGCCTCTGCCTGCACGACATGCTCTCGCGCGAGGACGAGAACGGCGACGACGACCGGGTGCAGATGTCGACGCTGCACGCGGCCAAGGGCCTCGAGTACCCGCACGTGTTCATGGTCGGCATGGAGGAGGAGCTCCTGCCGCACCGGAACAGCCTCGCCGAGGACGGGCTCGAGGAGGAGCGGCGCCTCGCCTACGTCGGCATGACCCGGGCGCGGCACACGCTGACGTTCACGCGGACGCGCTCGCGCCAGCAGTTCGGGGAGACCTCGAGCTGCGAGGCGAGCCGCTTCCTCGACGACCTGCCGAGCGAGGATGTGGTGACGCTCGGCGAGCTCGGTGACGCGCGGGCGGTCGAGCAGCAGCGAGCGACCGGCAAGGCCGCGCTGCAGGGGCTGAGGGACATGCTCGCCGCGGACTGAGAGGTTCGTCGTGGCCGGCGCGTCGGCGCCGGCCGCGTCGGACGTGGACCGCACACGGCGCGGTCGGCGTCGTCGCCACTTCGCCCGGCCCCCCTCTCGGCGGCGGCCGGGCGGCGGCCGGGCATCGGTACGCGGCGGGGCCGGCGGCCCGCGCCGGGGATCGCTCCCGATCGTGGCACGCTCCGCGCTTGAAAAAGCCCTCCGGACGAGCCACGTTGTCCTGCTTATCCCTCCACCTCACGACGGCGGCCTCGAATGGACAAGAACGACAGTGCCGACGACGTGGTCGTCGACGATGACGAGAGCGAGCCGGACACCGGACTCGGTGACGAACGACCCTCCAGCGCGACGGGACTGATACTGCCCGAGCAGAACCTGCCCTCCAAGCTGCTCCTGCTGCCGATCTTCGAGCGCCCGTTCTTCCCCGCCCAGGTGCAGCCGCTGGTCATCGACGAGGCGCCGTGGAAGGAGACGTTCGAGCGTCTGGCGCGCATGAAGCAGCAGCACCTCGGGCTCGTCTACGCCGGGGACCAGGAGGAGTCGAGCGACGTCGCGCCCGGGGACTTCGCCGCGACCGGCTGCGTGGTGCGGCTGCACAACGTCGTCGGCGCGAACGACAAGATCCAGTTCATCGCCCAGGGCATGCAGCGCTTCCGCATCGACGGCTGGCTCTCCAAGAGCGCCCCGTACGCCGCCGAGGTCTCCTACCCGGCCGAGAGAAGCGGCAGCACGCCCGAGATCAAGGCGTACGCGATGGCGCTGATCCAGTCGATCAAGGAGCTGATCCCGCTCAACCCGCTCTACAACGAGGAGCTGAAGAACTTCCTCAACCACTTCAACCTGAACGACCCTTCCCCGCTTGCCGACTTCGCCGCCGCGATCACCACCGCGCCGGGCCCGGACCTGCAGGAGATCCTCGACACCGTCCCCCTGCAGAAGCGCATGGAGAAGGTGCTCGTCCTGCTGCACAAGGAGCTCGAGGTGGCGCGCCTGCAGGCGGAGATCCGCTCCGAGGTCGAGCAGAAGATGTCCAAGCACCAGCGCGAGTTCTTCCTGCGCGAGGAGCTCAAGGTCATCCAGCGCGAGCTCGGCATCTCCAAGGACGACAAGACCAGCGACGTCGACGAGTTTCGCGAGCGCATGGGCGAGCGCCACCCGCCCGAACACGCGCTGAAGCGGTTCGAGGAAGAGGTGCAGAAGCTCTCCGTGCTCGAGACGGGCTCGCCCGAATACGGCGTGACGCGCAACTACGTCGACTGGCTCAGCGCGATGCCGTGGGGCCTGCACTCGAAGGACCGGCTGGACCTGCGCCGCGCGAAACGCATCCTGAACCGCGACCACGCCGGCCTCGACGACATCAAGGAGCGCATCCTCGAGTTTCTCGCCCTAGGCGCGTTCCGCGGCGAGGTGGCCGGTTCCATCCTGCTGTTCGTCGGCCCGCCCGGCGTCGGCAAGACCTCGATCGGAAAGTCCATCGCCGAGTGCCTCGGGCGCGAGTTCTACCGCTTCAGCGTCGGTGGCATGCGCGACGAGGCCGAGATCAAGGGCCACCGGCGCACCTACATCGGCGCGATGCCCGGCAAGCTCGTGCAGGCGCTGAAGGACGTCAAGGTCGAGAACCCGGTCGTCATGCTCGACGAGATCGACAAGATGGGCAGCTCCTTCCAGGGCGACCCCGCCTCGGCGATGCTCGAGGTGCTCGATCCGGAGCAGAACGGCGAGTTCCTCGATCACTACCTGGACGTGCGCGTCGATCTCTCCAAGGTCCTGTTCGTCTGCACCGCCAACCAGCTCGACACGATCCCGCGCCCGCTGCTCGATCGCATGGACGTCATTCGCCTGGGCGGCTACATCGCGAGCGAAAAGCTCGAGATCGCGAAGAAGCACCTGTGGCCGCGACTCCTCGAGCGCAACGGCGTCAAGCCCTCGCAGGTGAAGATCTCCGACTCGGCGATCCGCACGCTGATCGAGGGCTACGCGCGGGAGGCGGGCGTGCGGAGTCTCGAGAAGCTCCTGCACCGCGTGCTCAGGAAGAGCGTGGTCAAGCTCCTCGGCAAGGCGAAGTCGGTCAGCGTCAGCGGCAAGAACCTGGTCGAGTTCGTCGGCGAACCGCCGTTCCGTCTCGAGAAGCGGCTCGGCGGCGTCGGCGTCGTCACCGGGCTGGCCTGGACCGCGATGGGTGGCGCGACCCTGCCGATCGAGGCGACCGTCGTGCACGGGCGCGACCGGGCGCTCAAGCTCACCGGCCAGCTCGGCAAGGTCATGACCGAGTCGGCGCAGATCGCGCACAGCTTCGTCACCACCAACGGGGCGCGCTACGGCGTCCCGGAAGACTGGTTCATGAAGCACGCGCTGCACCTGCACGTGCCAGAGGGGGCGACACCGAAGGACGGTCCGAGCGCGGGCATCAGCATGACCAGCGCCCTCCTGTCGCTGGCGCTGAAGCGACCGGTCGGCAAGACCTACGCGATGACCGGCGAGATCACGCTGACCGGCGAGGTCCTGCCGGTCGGCGGCATCCGCGAGAAGCTGATCGCCGCGCGCCGCGTCGGCGTGCGCGACGTGATCCTGCCCGAGGGCAACCGGCGCGACGTCGCGGAGCTTCCGAAGCACATCGTCGAGGGTCTCGGCATCCATCACGCCGCGCGCTACGACGAGGTGTTCGAGCGCCTGTTCCCCGCGAAGCGGCCCGCCGCGACGCGTCGTCGGGGCTCGCGCGGCACGAAGAAGGCGACGAGCGCTCGTGGCGGCGGCAAGTCCGGCACGACGCGACGCGGCACACGGTAGGCGCGGACGGCGATCAGGGCGGTGGCGGCAGCCTGCGTGCGGGCCGCCACGTCCAGGCGAGGCGCGCGACGATGTCCGGCGTGGTGTCGATCAACGCGTCCTCGCCGATCGAGAACTCGACGTGTCCGCGCGCGCCGACGAGGTAGCGCAGGCCGACACCGAGGGTCGCCGCCGGCTCGCCGAGTTCGCGGAGCGCGCTGTCGTGGAACGGCGTGCGCCAGTCGAGCTGGGCGAGCGCCCGCCAGCGCGGTCGGAGCCTGAGTTCGAGCCCCGCCGCGCCGTAGAGCACGAGCGGGCGCTGGTCGGCGAACAGCACGCTGTCGCCCGGCGCGAGCGCACCGATCGTCGCGCCGGCGTTCAGCCGTCGGCCGAGCGACCAGATCGGTGATTGCAGGTCGACGTACGCGTCGGTCGCGCCGCTGCCGTGCAGCACGTCCGGGTCGCCGCTCGGCAACTTGATGCCGATCCGCACGATCGTGTCGGCGTTCGCCCCGGACGCTCGGTCACCACCGCCGCGGCAGCGCAGACCACGCTGCACCGCGACCTGCACGTCGCCGAGCCCCGCCGTCGGCTCGACCAGCTCGCGGCGACGCCCGCGCGCGTCGAGCCACACGTAGTTCAGGTCGAACAGGGGGAAGGTGCCGCGTTCCGCGTCGGGCAGGCCGAACAGCCGGTGCCAGTCGTCGATGGCGCGATCGGCCCAGCCGTCCGAGTGCGCGACGAACGGCAGCGTCGCCTCGCCCTGCCAGCAGGCACCGAGCCGGCGGCGGTGCCGTACCACGAGCTCCGTGCTCTCGCCGTCGAGGAGCAGGATCTCCCGCTCGCGCACGCCGCCCATGAAGCTGTTGGCGTGCTCGACGGCGACCTGCCACTCCGCGTGACCGATCGGCCGCGATGCGACCGCCGGCAGACCGATCGTCGCGTTCAGCGGATGCTGCCCGCGCTGCTGCATCAGCGCGGCATGACCGCCCTGCTGCGCGTGGACCGCCTCCGCGAAGGTGGTGGAACCGAGCACGCCGAGACAGAGGACGAGCCGACGGACGATCGCGAGCGCGATCATGGCCGAAGGTGGCGACAGGGCCTCCGGACCGATCGACCGGACCGGCCGCGGCCGAACGTGCGCTGACAGCACGCCTCGCTCAGTACGCGCGATCGAGCTCGCGCCGCACCTGCTCGACGCTCCGCCGCGCGCTCGACGAGGCCGGGCTGATCTCGAGCACCTGTTCGAACGCGTCGAGCGCCGCCTCGAGGTCGCCCTGGCGAAGGAAGATCAGCCCGAGTCCGGAGACCGCCCCGAAGTGCCGTGGCTCCAGCGCGAGCGTCTCGCGGATGTCGGCCACCGAGAGATCGTCGTCGCCACGCAGGTAATGCAGCGTCGCCCGACGGTTCCAGGCTTCGGCGAACCCGGGCGCCAGCTCGACCAGCTCGTCGGCCCGCTCCAGCGCGGTGTCCAGGTCACGTGCGTCCATGGCGGCGCTCAGGCGCGACATCAGCACCCGGGCGTCGTCGTCCGGCGCGACGAACCATTCCTGCCAGATCAGCGACTCGAGGCGCGCGGCGATCGACGCGTCGTCGGCGTCCAGCAGACCCTCGAACAGGCCCGGCAACGCCGTCGACCGCTGATCGGCCGACGCGGCGCGCGGCGCCGCGAACACGGACACCGCGAGCACGGCGACCATCGCGAGCGCGAGGATCGACGGCGACGGCGCGGGCACTCGCCGACGGCCGGGTGGCGCGCGCCGGGCGCGCGCCGGACAGGGGGCGGACATCGACGATTCGTTCATGACGGCACGAGGGATACGATCCGGCCACGATCATAACCGGGTACCGGCTCGTGTCCGGCACCCGAGGCGACGCCTGCCCGAGCCGTCACCGCCCGCCGGCTCGCCGCGGACGCTCAGCGCAGCAGCGGCGTCGAGCCGTTGACCATCTCGGCCAGCACCTCGGGCTCGCGGAAACCGGGGACACGCTCGCCGTCGTCGAGGTAGATCAGCGGCGTGCCGCGAAGCCCCACCCGCTCGGCGAGCGCGACGTGCGCCTCGATCGGGTTGTCGCAGCGCTTCTCGGGGACCTGACCACCGGCCTTCGCCGTGGTCATCGCTGCCAGCGGATCGTCCGCGCACCAGACGCTCTCGAGCGCCTGGTGACCCGGCGAACCGATACCGCCACGCGGGAACAGCAGGTAGCGAACGCGCACGCCCGCGTCGAGCAGCACGTCGATGTCCTCGTGGAGGCGACGGCAGAAGCCGCAGCTGATGTCGGTGAACACGGTGATCGATCGGTCGGACGGCTCGTCCGGCTCGTAGATCAACATGTTCTCCTCGCCGATCTCCTCGAGCATCGCCGTCTGGATGCCGCCGAGGCGGTCCTCGGTGAGGTTGGTACGCGTGCCCAGCTCGATCAGGCTGCCGTCGAGGAGGTACTCGGCCGTGTCGTCGACGTAGTAGATCTGTCCGTCGACGATCAGCTCGTAGAGCCCCGGGACCGGGGTCTCGGTGACGCTCGTCGCGGTCAGCCCCGGCAGGGTCACGGCGAGGCGATCGAGGATCGGTTGCAAGCGGTCGGACTCGGCGTTCGGCGCATCCGCCCCCTTCGGGGCGTCGTCGGCCCGTGCGGCGGTCCAGGCGAAACCGAGGCAAAGGGCGAGCACGGAGGCGAGCGCGATTCGGGTGCGGTTCATGGGGAGGGACTCCGGAAGCGGATCGGTGACTTGCGGCGGATCGGTGTCGTGCAACGGATCGGGATGGTGCGAAGGATCCGTGTCCCGTGGATCGAGACTGCGGGTCCGCCCGCCGCCGCGGACCTGCCTCCCCGGCACACGTTCGGCCTCGCGGGACGGCAGAAGTTCCGCTCCGCGAGACGATGACGCCCCACGACGGGGCGGCAACGAGATCCATGTCTGGCTTCGCGCTCAACCGCGCGGGTGATGCGTCCTGTGCAACGCCTTCAGACGCTCGCGGGCGACGTGAGTGTAGATCTGCGTCGTCGAGAGATCGCTGTGACCGAGCAACAGTTGCACCACCCTCAGATCCGCGTCGTTGTCGACGAGATGGGTCGCGAACGCGTGACGGAGCGTGTGCGGGGACAGCTCGCGCTCGATTCCGGCCGCCTTCGCGTGAGCCTTGATACGGTACCAGAACGCCTGCCGGGTCATCGGCCCGCCGCGCGCCGTGACGAACAGCGCGTCGCTGCGGGCCTGACCGAGAAGCGAGCGTCGTGCGCCGCGCTCGTATCGCGTGACCCAGTCGAGTGCGACCTCGCCGAGCGGGACGAGCCGCTCCTTGGAACCCTTGCCCCGCACCCGCAGCGCGCCCTGTCGGCGGTTGAGCTGGTCCACCTCGAGCGAGACCAGCTCGCTCACGCGCAGGCCCCCGCCGTAGAGCGTCTCGAGCATGGCCCGATCCCTCAGGCCGAGGTCGCTCGCGACATCCGGCGCACCGAGCAGCGCCAGCACTTCGCCTGCACCCGGAACCGTCGGCAGGGGTCGGCCGATCGACGGCGACGCGACCAGTCGCACGGGATCGGTGTCGACCAGTCCCTCGCGCAGCGCCCAACCGTAGAACCGACGCAACGTGGACAGGAGGCGTGCGGCGCTGCGTGCGCCACGGCGTGCTCCATCGGGCGATCCGTCGCACACGCCGCCCTCGCCGTCGATCCGCTCGGCGAGATGGGCGAGCACGTCCTCGCGCCCGACCGCCAGCAGCGTACGCCCGGCCACGGCGTTCCAGCGCGCGAAACGTCGGAGGTCACTCCGGTAGGCCGCCACCGTGTTCGCGCTCAACCCGCGCTCGACAAGCAGCATGTCGGCGAAGCGCACGGCGAGTGCGTCGTCGGGGTCGACAGGCGTCATCTCTCGAGCATAGAGTGCCGCCGGCGGACAGGCCAGCACGACGAGCTCCTCTCGACCATGGGTGAACGACAGCCGACCGACGACGACCGCGATCCGTCGTCGATCTCGATAGCCGAGGCGCGCGAGCGCGTGCTGGGCGCGCTCGTACCGCTCGACGGCGGCGAGTGCATCGCCACCGGCGAAGCCCTCGGGCGGGTGCTTGCCGCGACGATCCACTCACCGATCGACGTGCCGCGCTTCCGGGCGTCGGCGATGGACGGCTACGCGCTTCGACATGCCGAGCGCGAGTCGCCGCTCCAGGTCGTCGGGCGCTCGCTCGCCGGCCACCCGTTCGACGGCACGGTGCCCGCGGGTGCATGCGTGCGCATCACCACCGGTGCGCAGGTACCGGGGGATGCCGACACCGTCGTGCAGCAGGAGAACGTGCGGCGCGACGACGACATCGTGCACGTGACGACGCTGCCGGAGCCGGGCCTGCACGTGCGCGCGATCGGCTCCGACAGCGCACGCGGCGCCGAGCTGATTCCCGGAGGCACCCGCCTGGCGGCGGGCGAGCTCGCCCTGCTGGCCGCGCACGGGCTGACGACGGTGGACGTCGTGCGGACTCTCCGCGTCGCGCTGTTCTCGACCGGCGACGAGCTCGTCGAGCCGGGCGAGCCTCCCGGCGCGGGACAGATCCACGACGCCAACCGGGCGCTGCTCGTCGCCCTGCTCGCCGAGCCGGGCGTGACCGTCCAGGATCTCGGCATCTGTCCCGACTCGCCGGAGGCTCTCGAACGTACGCTGGACGCGGCGCAGGGGGCCGACGTCGTCGTCTCGAGCGGCGGCGTGTCGGTCGGCGAGGCGGATCACGTTCGCGAGGCGCTCGCGGCGCACGGACAGGTGGACATCTGGAAGGTCGCGATGAAGCCGGGCCGTCCCCTGACCTTCGGACACGCACGCGGCGGCCTGGCGTTCTTCGGATTGCCGGGAAATCCGGTATCGGCGGCGATCACGGCGCTGCTGTTCGTGCGTCCCGCACTGGAACACCTGCGCGGGCTCGCCGACACGCGACCGCCACCGATGTCGGCCCGTCTCGACGACGCGCTGCGCAAGCGTCCGGGCCGCGTCGAGTTCCAGCGCGGGATCCTGTCGAGTGATGCGGAGGGTCGGTCGGTGGTACGCACCACCGGCCTGCAGGACTCGCACGTGCTGGTATCCCTGCAACGCGCGAACTGCCTGATCGAGCTTCCGCTCGACTCGAGCGGTGCACGGGCGGGGGAGCGCGTCACGGTGCACCCGTTCACCCGCTTCGCCAGAGCACCGCTCTGATAGAGAGTCCGACACGCCGGACGGCGCATCGGATTCCCCGCGAAGGCCGACCGCGCGCTCCGACGAGCGTGCGGTGGATCCTACCTGCCGCTCGAACGCTTCTTCGAACCGGACTTCTTCCGACCCGCCGCCTTCTTCTTGGTCGCGCGCTTCTTGCCGGCCGCCTTCTTGCCGGCCGCCTTCTTCCTGGTCGCGCGCTTCTTGCCGGCCGCCTTCTTCTTGCCGGCCGCCTTCTTCCTGGTCGCGCGCTTCTTGCCGACCGCCTTCTTCTTGCCGGCCGCCTTCTTCCTGGTCGCGCGCTTCTTGCCGGCCGCCTTCTTCTTGGTCGCGCGCTTCTTGCCGGCCGCCTTCTTCTTGCCGGCCGCCTTCTTCTTGGTCGCGCGCTTCTTCGCCGCTGCCTTCTTGCCGGCCGACTTCTTCTTGGTCGCGCGCTTCTTCGCCGCTGCCTTCTTGCCGGCCGACTTCTTCTTGGTCGCGCGCTTCTTCGCCGT